>Ga0154020_10006321_pt1 | contig 13872 bp, 7 predicted proteins | sample Klosneuvirus_201_FD_109709 | JGI IMG/M metagenome (GOLD analysis project Ga0154020, IMG submission 109709) | Active sludge microbial communities from wastewater, Klosterneuburg, Austria - Klosneuvirus_20160825_MG | ecosystem: Engineered > WWTP > Aerobic digester > Activated sludge | place... | reverse complement strand
TTCCAGCATCTGGTGCTGCAACTGCTCGGGCGGCATGTAGCGCAGCGTGCCGAGGATTTTCACGCTGCTCGCGGTCAGGCTCAGCGACCGATCCTGAAGCTGCGCCAGCCCTAGGTCCATGATCACGGCGCGTTTGCCGTCGCCCGTCAGCATCACGTTGGCCGGCTTGAGGTCGCGGTGGATGATGCCGTGCTCGTGCAGATGCTGAACGCCCAAAGCCGCGTCGCCCAGGATCTCGGCCAGGCGCGTGAAGTAGTCGCGGCCCTCGCTGATTTCGGGCACGATCTCGGCGGCCTTGGGGACAAGGGGGTCTGGCTCTTTTTCGCTGCGCGAAAAAGTGCCCGACCCCTTCCCTGGCTCACCTGTGCGGTGCGCGCGCGAATCCGTAATCGCCTTGAGGATGTGGCCTTCCTTGAGCGAGCCCGTTTTCCAGTGGCTGAGCACGCCGCAAACCTGTGCGAGGTCGCTGCCCTCTACATATTCCATGGCATAGAAATGGCGCTCGCCGTCCTGCCCGGCCGTAAGAACTTTGACCACGTTCGGATGATCGCAGCGCCCCAGTGCCGCTATCTCGCGCTTGAAGCGCGCCACACTGACGGGATCTCCCGCAAGCCCCGGAGGCAGCACTTTGAGCGCGACAATGCGCCGAAGGCTGTTCTGGCGCGCCTTGTAAACAATGCCCATGCCGCCGCGCCCGAGTTCCTCGATCAGCTCAAAATCGCCGATGAATTGACTCTGGCTTCCTTGCGCGGTCTGCGCAGGCGCGGCCTCTGAACCGCTTTGCGAAAGCAGCGCCACTGCTTCAGCGTTCACCGGCTGCCCGCGCAGCTTCGAGAGAAGCGCCGCAAGCTCGCTAAGTGCATCATGGCCCTCAAGGCGGTCGCCGGAGTCGTAATCGAGGTATTCCACGCGCTTGAGCTTTTGCGTGTCGCCCCGGCCCTGCGCCGCCACATGATTGAGAAAACCCACGCGGTCGCGGTCGAGCCTGTCGATTTCGTACACCAGTAACGGATGCAGTTGTACGCGAACCGCGCCCGCTGCCAGCAACAACCGACCGGCCGGGATTTCCGCATCTCGGGCCTGGCTGGTTTCGAGCGGCAAATGAAGGCCATCGCCGCGCAGCACGTCAAAACGGCGCGAGGCCGTCTGCGTGCGCGGATCGACCACGTCGCGCGCGACCACGAACTGCAAGTCCCCCACTGGCCGCAACGCGTTGATCGCTTCCAGCGCGGCCTCGAGCAGCAACGGGGCCGCTTCGGCGTAGAAGCCGCGTTCGCGCATGGCGCCGTGGCCGAGTTCCTGGTTGCGATAGCTCACGACGGCATCGAAGAAATCGAGCACCTTGAACGACTGGCGGCCTTCCTGTTTGTCTGCGCTGCGCGCGGCGAACTCGAGAAAGGACTTCACCGCGGGCATGTTCTGCTTGCGCGTCAGGCGCTCGTGGACGCCGTGCAAGGGCAGCAGGCCGCTGTCCTGCCGGGTCGCGAGGTAAGCCGCGCACTCGCGCAGCAACGCCAGCCAGTGGCCTACGCTGGGGCGCGTCAGGTTCTCAATCAACTGGTTCAAAGGCCCGTGCGGGCAGCCCAGTGAGAAATACACGCCCAACTGCGCGGACGCCGAGAGCTTTAGCGCACTCTCGAAGAAGTAATAGGCGCCGTTGTGCTGTTCTTGCGGCGATTTGGCGTTGACGGCGCGACGCAGAGCCTGCGCCAGCGGCAGCGGGTAATGGGTGATCGCTGATTGCAGTTGCTGCGTGTGCTGCATGGCGCGGCATGTTAGCAGCCGTGACGGCCGTAACACCTGTTTGCTGCTAATCCGGCACCCGGCCTTGAATCAAGTAACGAAGTTATCGGCGTTTGGCCCGCCAGTTCAGGTGCCGGACCGCTTTCGGCACACATGCCTCTAATTGCGTGGCCGTGTTCTATTACCAAGCTACAATGAAGGAACGATGACGGAGCATTTCGTGCAGCCCCTTGCCGCCGAGCTTGTCTACCTATTTGGCCACGCGCTGTTTCGCGAGGTGGCCTATCAATCCTGTTCGCCATTTGACCACGCCCGCCTGCACGGGCTGGCCTTGCTGATTCATGAGCAAACACTCGGGCTTGACACTGACCTTGCCGCCGCGGATTCTCGCGCGGGCGAAATGGCGCAGCATGCCCAAGCCGCGCGCCTGGTGACCGCGTCCTCCACCGAATACGACGATCTGGTGCGCAAAGAGCAGCAGTACCTTGAGCGAGCAGCGCGCTTTTCCATGCCGCGACGCGGCCCGGCAGAAACCCAAACGGCCGAGGTTTCACGCTCAGCGGGCGACGTGCTGCGCATTTCCGGCCGCCACCGCGAGGCTGAAGCCTGGCATCTCGAGAACCTGGGCAAGAAGGGCCATGAACGCCCGTGGCAACTGGCTGAGCACTACGCGGGGCTTGGCAGCGTTTACACCGAAACCGGCAAGCTGCAGCAAGCGGCGGAAATGCTCACGCGCGCGATCGAACTGTTCAAACAGTGGGGTCACCACCGCGGCGCGCTGATTGCAACCATCAATCTGGCCTCGGTGCATCGCCAGCTTGGCCAGCTTGAACAGACGAGAGCGCTTTTTGATGTCGCCACGGAGCTGCAATCCGAAGCCGGCGACCGACTCAGTGACAGCTTCCTTGCCGTGCACACGGCCATTTTCTACCACGAAACGGGCAAGACCACGGCTGCGCGCGTAGGCTACATCCACGCCCTGGAACTGATGCGCGACCTTGGCGAACGCCGCCTTGAGGGCATGACGCTGGGCGCTTTGGCTAACCTTTATCGCTCCCTGGGTTACACCGCGCGCGCGGAAGCCGCCTACAAAGAAGCGCTGGCGCTGCATGAGGCCCTGCGCGACACTCGCGGCGCGGGCATCGTGCTGGGCAACCTCGCCAGCATGTTTCACGATAAGGGCCGCCTGCCCGAAGCCGAAGAAATGTACGTTCAGGCGCTCGACGCCCACCGCGACAGCGGCAACCTGCGCTCTGAGGCAATTGCGCGCGGCAACCTGGGCATCCTCTACCGTGAATCGGGTCGGATCGCCGGCGCCAACCGCCTGTTCATGCAGGCGATTTCACAGCTTGAGCAGGTGGGCGACGTCGCCATCCGCGCGGCTTTCATGTCCGAGCGCGGCTCGCTTTGCCTGCTCGCGGGCGACTTGAAGCACGCTGCCGAAGACTCACGTGATGTCGGCCACTTGATTCCCACAGGCATGCCCGTGCTGCGCCTCAAGCATGCTCTGCCTCTTGAGTTCCGACTGGCGCTGACGCGCGCCGTGCCGCTTGATTCGGAACAGGTCGATGGCGCCACGCGTGAGCTTGAGCTGGCCCACGCACGCGCCGCGCTGGCCGAGATGCGCCGCATTTTCGCCGAAGTGGGCCACAAGCCTCTCTCCGAAACCGCAAAACTGATTGCCGCGTGCGAAGCCGCGCTGCGCGAAGCGGAAAACGCCCTGCACGAGTGGCGCCCGCCCCGGCTGTTCAACGGCTTCCTGCCCTCCGAGCTCTCACCGCAACTGAGAAATTCGCTGCTGGGCCTGATGCGCGACCTGGACAAAGAACGCTTCGAGAGCTTCTGCTGGCAGAACCCGTACCTGCACTCCTCCATGCAGGAGAACGCAGGCAACGACGCACCCGGTGACTGGATGGGCCTGCCCGACCGCTGATTTCAATTTCAGAACTATCTGGAACCTGACCTGGCGCATTGCGTTTCAAGGCCGGACACTTCGTTTCCATACTCGGGGAATTCCCATGCGGCTGAAGAAACCCAATTGGCGAGGCTTCGCCTTGTGCGGCGCGCTGTGCGCAACGATGGTCGGCGGCCTGAGCTGGTTTGACGCGCAGAGCAAGCCCGAAGAACTTGGCGGGGCGGAACGCTTCACCACGCACGTTTCCACCGACAAGCCGATTTATCGACCCGGCGAAACCATGTATCTGCGCAGCGTGCACCTGCACGCCTTCAAGCATACGCCGATCAAGGGCGATAGCTGGGCCAGCGCCAAGGTCACGAACTCGCGCGGCGCGGTAGTGATGCAGACGAGTTTCCAGGTCAAGGATTCCAGCGGCGGTGCAAGCTGGCAGATTCCCGCAAACCTGCCCGGCGGAGAGTACACGCTTGGCGTTTCGCAAAACGGCTATGCGCCCTCCGAGCGCAAGTTTGATGTGCGCGCCTATCGCGCACCGCGCCTGAAAACCCAGATGGAATTCCTGCGCAAGGGTTACGGCCCCGGCGACAAAGTCAGTGTCGTGGCGACTGCGCGCCGCGCCGAGGGCGGCATGCCGGAAAACGCCAAAGTGACCGCCGTTGCCCGCATCGACGGCGCAGAAGTATGGCGCGGCGAAACCAGAATTGACGCGCGCGGCCGCTGCAGCGTGAGCTTTGACCTGCCCGCGAAGATCGAACAGGGCGTGGGCTCGCTTTCGCTGGTGATCGAAGACGGCGGCGTGGTTGAAACCGCCAGCAAGACCCTGCCCATCTTGCTGCAGAAGATTCCCATGACGCTCTGCCCCGAGGGCGGCGAGCTTGTGGCCGGCCTCGAGTGCGGCCTGTATGTGGAAGCGACCACGCCCTGGGGCGATCCCGCTGACATGAGCTGCGAAGTCGTCGATGCCACTGGCGTCAAGGCTGCCGAATTCGCTACCCGGCACGAAGGCCGCGCCTACGTGGCTTTCAAGCCCGACGCGAAGGACTACTTCGTGAAAGTCGTGAAGCCTGCGGGCGTCACCCACCTTACGCCGTTGCCCAAAGTGCTGGCGCAGGGTGTTTCATTGCGCGCCCAGCAGTCGGTTGTTGGCGCGGGCGAAGCGATTGGCTTCCATGTTGCAACCACTAAGGAAGGCACCTATCGGCTGATGGTCAGCCAGCGCGAGAAGGAAGTCTCCTCGGTGCGCCTCGTTCTCAAACCGGGCCAGAGTGAAGCCGTGTTCCTGACTCCCGGCGCCGAAGTTGACGGCGTACTGCGCGCGACCTTGTTTGACGCCGAGGGCAAACCGCTGGCCGAACGCCTGATTTTCCGCAAGGGCGCGCAGCAGTTGAACATCGAAGTCAGCGCGCCCGCGCAGACAGTGCCGGGCGAAAAAGTTGAACTCACCGTGCGCACCTCCGATGGCAAAGGCGAGCCCGTAAGTGCAGTCATAGGCCTGACCGTCACCGACGACGCCGTTCTGGAGATGATTGAAAAGCGAAAGCAGGCCCCGCGCCTGCCCGTGATGGTGCTGCTGGAAAACGAAGTCGATCACCTCGAAGATGCCCACGTTTACCTGAACGACGAACCACGCTCTGCGCTGGCCCTTGACCTGATGCTGGGCACCCAGGGCTGGCGTCGATTTGCGTACGTGAAGCCCGCCGAGTTCATGGCGGCACACGGCGACAAGGGCAAGCGCCTGCTGGCCTACTACAATCCCCCGCCGCCCGCAGAAAACTGGGACGGTGGCGGAGCGGGAGGCGGAGCCGACGGCGCCGGGCCGGTGCGTCGGGCCGCAGGCGGCAAGGGCGCGCCCGTTCCCAACGCCCCGCAGGGCGATGCGCGCGAAGATCAGAACGACGCACCCAAACACGTTGAAGAAAAAGCAGCCAAGCGCAACTTCGAAGAGGAAGAGGTCGAAGACGCCAAAGCGCCCGCCGACAAACCGATGCGTGACGCCGAGAAGCGCATGGAGCGGCGCAAGCGCGCATCCGACGTGCAATACGTTCGCGAATTCGCCCACAAATTGCGCGAAGACCGCAAACCCGGCGACCGCAAAGATTTCACCGAGACGCTGTATTGGAACGCCGGCGTCAAAACCGACAAAGACGGACTGGCCAAAGTCAGCTTCTGGATGAACGACAGCGTCACAGGTTTCCGCGTGCTCGCCGACGGTTTCACAGAAACCGGTGCCTTGGGCTCGGGCGACGCACTGATCAACTCGCGCCAGCCCTTCTATGTAGAACCCAAACTGCCGCTGGAAGCCACGGCGGGCGATCTAATCCTGCTGCCCGTTTCGCTCGTGAACTCGACAAGCGACGGCCTGAAAGTCGTGCTCGAAGCCAAGGGCGGCGAGGCGCTTTCTCTGCCCGAAAATTTCGTGGGCAACCTCGACCTCAAGCGCGATGAGCGCGGACGTCTGCTGTTGCCCGTGCGCGTGGGCAAAGCCAACGGCAAAATGACGCTCACGCTCGAAGGCAAAGCGGGCGCGTTCTCCGACAAAGTCACGCGCGAAATCATGGTCAAGCCCCTGGGCTTCCCCATGAGCTTCACCTCCGGCGGTATGCTGGATAAGCCGCAGTCAATTTCTTTCGAGATTCCCGCCGATGTGCACCGCTCCAGCATCACCGCCTCGGCCAAAGTGTATCCCACGCCGGCGGCCAACCTGGTGCAGGCCATGGAGGCTTTGATCCGCGAACCCTATGGCTGATTCGAGCAGTGTAGCTCGGTGAGCTACCCGCTGGTCATGGCACAGCAGTACTTCACAACCCACACGGGCATCGATCCCGCGCTCGTGTCACGCGCCAACGAAATGATGGAGAAGAGCTACAAGATCCTCACAAGCTTTGAATGCAAAGACGGCGGCTTTGAGTGGTTTGGCAACGGCAAGGGCCACGAATCGCTTACGGCCTACGGCGTGCTGCAGTTTAGCGACATGGCCAAAGTCTATCCCGTCGATGCCGAAATGCTCAAGCGCACCCGCGCCTGGCTGCTCGCACGCAAGAACGGCAAGGGTGGCTTTGACATCAACCCGCGCTTCCTCCATGACTGGGGCTGCCCGCAGCACATCGCCGACGCCTACATTACCTGGTCGCTGACCGAAACCGGCGAAAAGGGCCTCGAAGCCGAGATCGATGCACTGGCCAAAGACGCGGCTGGCCGCGACGACCCCTACTACAACGGGCTGGTTGCACTGTGCCTGTTCAACGTGGGTCGCAAGGCTGACGCTCAGAAACTGCTGGCCAAACTGGGCAAGCACCAGAAAGAAGACGGCAGCGTGATTGATTCCAAGACCACGGTCGTCCACTCGCAAGGCGACGCTTTGCTCGTAGAGACCACTGCCGTGACTGTGCTGGCCTGGCTGCAGGACAAGGAGTACGCCGGCAACGTAGAAAAGGCCATGCAGTGGCTGACCACGCGCTGCAAGGACGGCTGCTACGCCAGCACGCAGGCCACGGTGCTAGCACTCAAGGCCGTGGTGGCCTACGACGCCGCGCGCGCTACACCCAAAGCAGACGGCACCATCGTGTTGCTGGTGGACGGAAAAGAATGGTCAAAGATTCCGTTCACGAAAGAAACCACGGGCACCATCGAACTGCCCAACTTCGCTGAAGGCCTCAGCCCCGGTGCACACAAAGTTGAGCTGCGCATGCTCGATGGCTCGCCCATGCCTTACTCGCTGGACGTGCGCTTCTACAGCACCAAGCCAACCAACGACGCCAACTGCGTGCTTGATCTGGGCGTGGCGCTGGCCGCCGCGGAAGTAAAGGAAGGCGAAAGCACCGAAGTACGCGTCAAGCTCAGCAACACCGACAAGAAGGAAGGCAAGAGCATGGCCATGGCCATTGTCGGCCTGCCCGGCGGCCTTGAAGTGCGCCACGAGAAGCTCAAAGAGCTCGTCAAACAGGGCATTGTCAGCGCCTACGAAACGCGCGGCCGCGACGTGATTTTCTACGTCACGCTCATGGAGCCGGGCCAGGTGATCGAGTTTTCCTTCGACGCCATCGCCGCCGTGCCCGGCGAGTATCGGGGCCAGGCAAGCCGCGCTTATCTGTATTACGCGGACGAGTACCGGAAGTGGGTGGAAGGCCTGAACGTAAAGATCACGCCGCGGCAATAAGCCGGATAGAACAAAAGGGCCGCCCTCGCGGGCGGCCTTTTCGTTGTGAATTACGACTTGGCGGCTTCCCGCTTGGGTTTGCGCACAATGGGCCGTTCGAACTTCGCGAACTCAGCAAGCGTCTTGGTGTGAAGTTGCTCTTCGTAGCGTGAACGCACGGACTTCCAGAACTCGTGCAGCGGGCAGGCCGTGGCATCGCTGCATTTGGCCTCACCCAGCACGCACTCTTCGGTTTTCTGTACGTCCTCAAAAGGCATCACGAGATCAAGAAGCAGGATGCTCTCGGGTTTGCGCATGAGGCGAAAGCCGCCCAGGCGCCCGCGCGTGCTTTCAAGAATGCGCGAGCGCACCAACTGCTGCAGTATCTTCGAGAGGTAGTGATGCGGGATGTCCAGCTTGTCCGCCAGGTCCTTGGCGAGCACATACTCGCCTTGCGGCCGGCGCGCAACCTCCATCATCGCGCGAATGGCGTACTCGCAGGTCTGATTGAAAAATGCGCTCATGGAACATCACTCCGTGGATAACTAGACCCGTTTGTACACGAGAAACTCATCGCGCAACAGCCCCGCCACCGGCTGCGCGTGATCCGGCAGCATGTCCACGGCCATGCCGCGCGGCAGCGTTTCGCACCACTGGTCGCCCATTTCCATGAAGGCGTCCTGGAATTGCTCGTGGCCTTCGGGCACGTTCTGTTTGAGCACCAGCAGCGGGCGCAGCTCCGGCTCGCCTTCGACGCCTTCCTTGCGCAGGGCCATTTCCATCAGCCAAACGGCGACCACCGTGGGCAGCGAATCCGCCACGCGCTTGAGGTCTTCCATATAACGCTCGGGCAGCGTGAAACTCGCGGGGCGCACTTCCATGAGCGTGCCATGAGGCAGGAACTGGCGGCTGGTGGCGCCGTTCTTGGTGTAGCTGAGCGTGGCCTCGGTTTCCTGCATGGCATCAACGCAAAGCTGCGGCTCATGGTGGGCCGCAAGTTGATCGAGCAAATCCGCCGTTTCCACGCTCACGCACTCCAGGCCCTTGGTCTTGTCCAGGCCCGTCACGCGCGCGAAGTGCTGCAGGAATTCGGCCTTGGTGAACGCGATCGGCATCTGCTTGCCCTCGGGGTTCACGGCCTTGATCGCTTCCGGCTCGCCATCGTCGCCACGGATCATCGGCACAAACAAGGATTCAGGCAGATTCAGTGCGGCTTCGCTCATGACTGGGCTTTCATAGGTGCAAGCAGGCCGCGATGCCCGGCGTGACGGGCAATGTCTTCGCGCAGCTCGCGCTTGAGGTCTTCGGATAAATGGTTGAGCGGGCCAAACAGGCCGCTACGTTCTTTCTGCAGATGCTGCTCAAAGGTGCGCGCCAGGCGCTGCAATTTCTCGTAAAGCTCGCGGGCACCCGGCCCGTCAGCTGCGCCATAGCGCACCACCGCCGCCGCAAAATCCGCGAACAGCCGATGCAGCAGCTCGTGCTCCTGCCGCAGCACGTGCACCGGGCCCGAAGTCAGCCCCAGCAGCGATTCGGCTGCACCATAGAGCACGTCTTCTTCAAGCCTCAGCAGCGAGGCAATGCGCCCGCGCGCGGCTTCAATAAAGGTCATCACCACTGCGGGCAGCGTGGCACCAGGCCGCAATTCATCGAGCGCACTGAGTGCATCGCGCATCAATGAAAGTCCCTGATCCTGCCAGAGCTGAACGCTGGCCGTGATGTCAACGTCCTGCGCGACATCAGCCGCGCCATGTTCAACCTGACGCACGCCCGTCACCCACGCAAGCTGACCCTGAAGGGCCGATTGAATGCCCTCAAACACGGTAACGCCGGCGCTGGCGCAACCCACGCAATTGCCGGTGAGGCGCACGGACACGATGCCGTTATCGGCAATGTCCACGAGCTCAACATCGCCGCCATCAGCCTTGATGTAGGGCCGGATTTGCTCAAGGGCCTTGAGAACGTCGGATCGGTAGAGCGGGTTCATGGTCAGCCTTTTACCTTACTGTTCAAATAATAGGGACGGGCTGGGAGGAAAACAAGACTCTGATATCCGTTTATGCTGAAAGGCACCGTGGGAGTGTTGGTAAGTCAATGGTAGGGTTGGGTTTATGTGGATAACCTGTTATTCAACCTAACCGGAGTCTTTTATCTTTTTTGTTTGGCTCTTGCATGTCCAGGGTGTATATACTAGGTAACAAGATATTGATATCTGATTAGTACGGAATCAATTCTCGGGGGTAAACAGCCTTGCCATCTTTCCGCATACATCTTTGCCTCGCCTTCGCGCTCGCCGCGATGGCCTGCGCATTCCTCGCGTTTGACGCACGCGAGGCTCTGGCCCAGGACGCCAACGTCAAAGCGGCCGGCCTGGACAACTTCAAGAAATATTGCTCGTCCTGCCACAGCATCGGCGGCGGCAAATTGGTCGGTCCCGACCTCGCGGGTCTCAAGGAGCGTGCGCCGTCTCGTGACTGGGCGATCGCTTTCACCAAGGATCCCAAGAGTCAGAACGACGCCTACTCCAAGAAAATTCGCGCCGATTTCAATGATGTCATGAGCCCGCAATCCAAGTCCGCGGGCGGCGCGCTGGACGACCAGGCGATCGCCGACATCGTCGATTTCATATTCCTCGGCGGGCCCGGTCTTGCGCAGAAGAAGCTGCGCACCGCAACGGCCGCCGACATTGACTCCGGTCGGGCGATCTTCATGGGCGAACAGCGCCTGACCAACGGCGGCCCCGCCTGCATCTCCTGCCACAGCATCGCGGGCGTGACCGGCTTGGGCGGCGGAACGCTGGCCTCCCAGGTTGGCGCCAAAAACCCGGACCTGACGGCGGCATTCAACCGCAACGGGGGCGAGGCCGGCCTGCGTGCCGCGCTCAGCTCGCCGCAGTTCCTGGTCATGGCGCAGGTTTACGGCAAGCAGCCCATGACGGAAGACGAAGTGATCGCGCTGACGGCGTTCCTTGGCGATGCCGCGCGCAAGACTGAGCCCGAGCAACGCAGCGATTACCTCATTATCTACGGCATCGTCGGCGCCATCGCGCTGCTCTTTGCACTCGATTTCATCTGGATCAAGCGCTTCCGCAATGTGCGCAAGACGCTGGTGGGAGACCAGTCATGAGCTCATGGATTCAGGACATCGTTGACCCCAACACCCGCTCGTGGGAAGAGTTCTACCGCAACCGCTGGTCCCACGACAAAGTCATCCGCTCCACCCACGGCGTCAACTGCACGGGTAGCTGCGGCTGGAACGTTTTCGTCAAGGACGGCATCGTCACGTGGGAAATGCAGGCGCTTGATTACCTGCCGCTCGCGGGTGAGATTCCCCCCTACGAGCCCCGTGGCTGCCAGCGCGGCATCAGCTACAGCTGGTACCTCTACAGCCCGTTGCGCGTGAAGTACCCGTACATCCGCGGCGCCTTGCTCGATGCCTGGAAGGCTGCCCGTGGCCGCCACTCCGACCCCGTCGAGGCCTGGGCCAGCATCCAGAACGATGTCGAGCTGCGCCGCAGTTACCAGAAGGCGCGTGGCAAGGGCGGCTTCCGCCGCACCACCTGGCAGACCGTGCTCGAGTTGATGGCCGCAGCCAACATTCATACCACGAAGACGTGGGGCCCTGACCGCATCAACGGCTTCTCGCCTATTCCGGCGATGAGCATGGTGAGCTATGCGGCCGGTGCTCGCTTCCTGCAACTGATGGGCGGTGTTTCGCTTTCCTTCTATGACTGGTACTGCGACCTTCCGCCCGCCAGCCCCGAAATCTGGGGTGAGCAGACGGACGTGAACGAGTCGGCCGACTGGTACAACGCCAAGATGGTCGCCGTCATGGGCAGCAACCTGAACATGACGCGCACGCCCGACGCGCACTTCGCCGTCGAGGGCCGCCACAACGGCACCAAGTTCGTGGTGTTCGCGCCCGATTTCAACCAGGTCGCCAAGTTCGCCGATGAATGGGTGCCCATTCACGCCGGACAAGACGGCGCATTCTGGATGAGCACGGTTCACGTCATCCTCAAAGAATATTTCGTCGATAAGCAGGTGCCGCGCTTCATTGATTACAACAAGCGCTTCACCGACAACCCGCTGCTGGTGAAACTGGAGAAGCAGGGCGACGGCTTCAAACCCGGTCGCTTGCTGCGCGCCAACACGCTTGCGAAATACGCCGGCGAAGACAAAGGCGAGTGGAAGTTCCTGCTCTGGGATAAGAACTCCGGCCAGCCGCGCATGCCCATGGGTTTCATCGGCCACCGCTGGCAGGAGAAGAAGGGCCAGTGGAACCTGCTTCTGAAAGACGGCGTTGACGGCGCAGAGCTTGATCCCGTACTCACGGTCAACGACAACAAAGACGGTGTGCTGCAGGTGGCCTTTGACGATTTCGTCAACGGCAACCAGGTGTTCCGCGGCGTGCCCGTGAAGTATGTAGAAACCAGCGAAGGCAAAGTGCCGGTGTGCACGGTGTTTGACCTGATGCTGGCGCAGTACGGCGTGGATCGCGGCCTGGGCGGCGCTTACCCCAAGAACTACGACGACGCCGAAACCTGCTACACGCCCGCCTGGCAGGAAATCCGCACGGGCATCGGTCGCATCCAGGTTATCCGCTTCGCACGCGACTGGGCGCGCACCGCTGAACTGACCGGCGGCAAGTGCACCGTTATTATCGGCGCGGGCATTGACCACTGGTATCACAACAACCTGATCTACCGCGCTGCGATTAACGCGCTGATGCTGTGCGGCTGCGTGGGCGTCAACGGCGGTGGACTGGCGCACTATGTAGGCCAGGAAAAGCTCGCGCCCGGTGAACCATGGGCGGCAATCGCGCTTGGCCGCGACTGGAACCCGGCTGCGCGTCTGCAGAACGCGCCCAGCTGGCACTACATCCACACCGACCAGTGGCGTTACGAGAAGAACTTCACGGACTATCACACCGTTCCCAAGAACCAGCCGGAAAACAGCCTGGCCAAGGGCCATGCGGCGGACGTGAACGTGACCGCCGTGCGCAACGGCTGGCTGCCCTTCTACCCGCAGTTCAACAAGAGCAGCGTCAAGCTCGTGCAGGAAGCCGAAGCTGCGGGCGCCAAGACTGACAAAGAAGTCGTCGCCTACACCGTCGAACAGCTCAAGTCCAAGAAACTCAAGTTCTCGATCGAAGACCCGGATGCCCCGGAGAACTGGCCGCGCGTGTGGTACATCTGGCGCGGCAACGCCCTGATGGCCAGCGCCAAGGGCCACGAGTTCTTCCTCAAGCACTATCTCGGCACGCACACCAATGCGATTGCGCAGGAAACGGTCGCCAAGGGCGCGGTGCACGAGATCGCGTGGCACGAGACGGCGCCGCAGGGCAAGATGGACTTGATTGTTGACCTCAACTTCCGCATGGATACGTCGGCGCTGTACTCCGACATCGTGCTGCCGGCGGCCACCTGGTATGAAAAGGCCGACCTCAACACGACCGACATGCACGCTTATGTGAACCCGCTGAGCGCGGCCGTTCCGCCGTGCTGGGAAAGCAAGAGTGACTGGGACATCTTCAAGGCCGTGGCGAAGGAAACCGCAGAGCTCGCCAAGAAGCACATTCCCACGCCGATCCGCGACCTGTTCTCGGGCCCGATCCAGCACGACACCGCAGGCGAAGTAACGCAGCCGAAGATCCCGGACTGGATCGGCGGCAAGGATGAAGCACTGCCCGGCAAGACCATGCCCGGCATGCAGGTAATCGCGCGCGACTTCGTGAACCTTTACAACCGCTACATCTCGTTCGGCCCGCTGGTGCGTGAAAAGGGCCTGGGTGCCCACGGCACGCACTACGACTGCGCTGACCTGTACGACGAGTTCGTCAAGTCGCCGCACCGTCGCACGCAGACCATTGACGGCAAGAAGTACCCGTCAATCGAACGCGGCGAGGAAGCCTGCGACATCATCCTGAATTTCGCTTCGGTCACGAACGGCGAAATGGCCTATCGCGGCTACAAGGAAATGCAGGAGCGTTGCGGCGTGCCGCTGACGCACCTGGCGGAAGCCAACCGCGCCGTGCGCATGAATTATCTCGACATCCAGTCCCAGCCGCGCCGCCAGCA
>Ga0154020_10006320_pt1 | contig 13873 bp, 6 predicted proteins | sample Klosneuvirus_201_FD_109709 | JGI IMG/M metagenome (GOLD analysis project Ga0154020, IMG submission 109709) | Active sludge microbial communities from wastewater, Klosterneuburg, Austria - Klosneuvirus_20160825_MG | ecosystem: Engineered > WWTP > Aerobic digester > Activated sludge | place... | reverse complement strand
GTAATATTCGGTACGCTTACATTAGGCGGCAGATTGTTAATTTGCAAAGACTCAGATATCAAATCAGCAGAGGCTATTAAACAACTTACTGCACAAGCCGATACCATACTTTGTGTGCCTTCTTACTACCGATATATTTTAGATGAAGGTTTGTTGGTAAATTCAGCACTTTCTAAGGTTATACTTGCAGGAGAAAAATTGGACGAAGAACTTGTTAATCGACATTTTACTGCAGCCCCAAAAATTGAACTTTACAACGAATATGGTCCAACGGAGAATACAGTTTGGGCAACAGTTCAAAAAATTGAAGCAAACGATAAAGTGAGTATAGGCAAGCCTATCGCGGGAGTTAACGTTTATATTACGGATGAAGAGGGTAATTTATGCGCTGTTGGTATCCCAGGAGAATTGGTAGTTGGAGGAGATCAGGTATCGAGAGGATATCTCAATAATTCGAAGTTGACTGCCGAAAAATTTGTTAGCGACCCATTTAATACTCAAAAGGGAAGTAGAATGTATAAAACCGGAGACCTTGCAAAATGGTTGCCCGATGGCAGTATTGAATACCTTGGTAGAATTGACGATCAGGTTAAAATAAGAGGTTTCCGAGTTGAGCCGGGAGAAATTGAAGCTGCAATTTTGCAAAGTGAACTTGTTACACAATCGGTTGTGATTGCTAAAGAGGATTCACAAAAAACCTTGAGACTGATAGCCTACATAATTCCTAAAAAAGGGTATGATCCTGAACAATTGCAGAAGTACCTCAGAGCTACTTTGCCTCAGCACATGATACCTTCTCTAGTTGTGGAAATTGAAAAAATCCCGTTAACGCCCAATGGAAAAATTGATAAAAAGGCCTTGCCTGATCCTGATTTAAGCGAACAACTAAGTAAACAGTATGTTGCACCAACCAATGCCACCGAGCAAATGTTGGCTGAAATTTGGCAAGAAATTTTAGGAGTTGAAAAAGTGGGTATTCATGATAACTTCTTTGAGTTAGGCGGGCATTCACTCATGGCACTTCGAATAATTTCAGCAATACAGAGAGAATGCGAAGCCGAACTTGAAATTATAGAACTGGTAACGCATCCTTATATTTCGGAGATAGCAGAGATAATTCAGCAACGAAATTTAGTTGAGAAGAGTTAGGAATGATGAGTTATTAATTATGAGTTATGAATTATGAGTTATGAATTATGAGTTATGAATTATAAATGATGAGTTATGAATTATGAGTTATGAATTCAAAGATGAGATAATTTTAGTTGTTTGATTTTTTTGGGAAACAGCAATAAAACAATAGAGCACTAAGAATTACGAATTAAAAATTACGAATTACGAGGAGGGTTAATTTTAAAGGTTTGATTTTTTTGGGAAACAGCAATAAAACAATATAGCAATAAAACAATATAGTAATTCAGCAATTCAACAATTTAACAATCCTCAACAATTTAACCCTCCAACTTTTAACTGTTAGTTTTTAACTTTTAACTTACACATGCAAACACATCATAAAATTCAATACACAACCACTGTAAATGCACCTTTAGAAAAAGTTTGGGATGCATTAACAAATCCTGAAATGGTAAAATACTATCTGTTTGGCTCCCAATTAGTTACTGATTGGAAAGTGGGCAGCGAAATAATATTCCAAGGCGAATGGGAAGGTCAAACCTATAAAGACAAAGGGGAAGTTCTTGAATACATTCACAATCAAAAACTGGCGTATTCATACCTAAGCAATTGGAGTGGGATGGAGGATAAACCTGAAAATTACCTTTGGGTTTGTTACGAAGTTAAACCTACCGAAACCGGAACTGAACTTACCATTTACCAATCCAATTACGATGAGGAAAAAGCGGAGCATTCAAAAGGTAATTGGGCTAATGTGATTGATGGATTAAAGAAATTGGTGGAATAGGGTTTTGACTTTATATAAATTATTGTTATCAGTTTTATTTCTGTTTGACAATCAATTTATATCTATTCCATTTTTTTGAAAAATAGTTTTTAATTCATTGAACTCTTCAGCATTTATTTTGGTTGGAGAAAGAAGAGGTGATGATTGTCTGTAACCAAAGTACTTAAAGTACAATTCAATGTAACCAAGGTAGGTTCCATTTGCATCATAAAATAATATTCCATTCTGTGGTTCATATCCGCATCTGCAAGAAGTGGTTTTGTTCTCTCTAGAAAAAATTATTCTGATTATTTTGTTTAAATCACTATCATTAGCCGTCTTAAACTTTTCAATCATATTTGATTCTAAACTATCACCTTGAATTATAGTAGAGAAGACTTCTATTTGGGTTTTTGTTAGTTTTACCGACGGACTGAATAGGTCAAAATTTGTTTCAGTTTTGAGATGCGGTTTTATTCTTAATAGGACTACATTATGAAGCTGATTGTTTAGGAAATTGTTTATTCTTTCTGTTGTAATTGAATCGTAAGTGGAAGGGTAATTGATATTGAATTTTGGACATGAAATGTATTGTCCATAACCATTAAAGCAACAAAACAATAACGGAACTATTGTTAAGAATCTATTTGGTTTCAAACATTTTAAATTCATTAAATCCTTGTAACTCATAGCTAAAGTCAAATTTAGTAAAATAGTTTGTATTTGAGAACCAAGGGGTTTTTAGCAGGTGGTTCTGACTAACATAGGTGTAAATGCTGTGCTTTCTTGAAACCGAAAAGCAGGCCAGAGGACAAACTAACTTGGGAAACGAATTATCCAGACCTAAAAACTAGCATCATAATTGCCTGCTGTTATAGCCAGTGCCTCGGTGTTCTAATACTGTATTATTTGCTTACAATCATTCTCCTAATGAAGGTAATTTCTCCATTCGATATTTTGAGCAAATAAATCCCATTAGCTAAACTCAAATCCAATGTATTTATATCGCTATTAAACGCACAATCATAAATAAGTTGCCCTATTTGATTAAAAATTTCAAGGTAAGCAATTCCTTCATTGTTTGGAATTTCGAACGTAAAGTTCCCACTATTTGGATTGGGATAAAAGTTGAAACCACTTTTTGAGTTTACATCAAAAATGCTAAGCGTAACATCTTTACATGTTTGAGATTCGCAACCGGCTATGTTGCTTACTTTAAGGCAAACTTTGCTTTGCTCAGGTTTCGTGATGATATGAATATAATTGTCTGAGGTTGAAATAACACTGTCAGAACTGCCAAATTTCCATTGATACATGCTGTTGCCGGGCTGTGTTGCCTGCAACTCTATCTTTGTTCCGGTTTTAATAAAGGTGAAATCTGAATTTGGATTGGCATTGACGGTAACTGCTTTGGTTATAGAATCTAAACAACCATCTGAAACAATAGCTAACAATGTAACATTGAAAGTAACAGATTGGTTACTTATGTGGTATAGGTATCTGGGTGATTCTTTTTGAGAAGTATTTCCATCTCCAAATTTCCAATAATAACTATTGGCATCTTGTGATTGGTTTTTGAACACAACACTATCATTTTCACAAACATCGCTTGCTGTAAAATCAGCTTTCGACTCAAGTCTTACTATTACCTCCTTAGACAGTGTATCGCTACAACCACTATTTGAAGTAACGATAAGCTTTACTTCCTTTAGCCCAGGCATTGAAAAAAGATAAGAAGGATTTTCATAAGAAGAATGAATTTCATTATCAAAACTCCAATTAAAAGTAACAAGTGTTGGTTTCGTACCTGTATAAATAAAATTTGTGTTGGTTCTATTGCAAGCTAAATCCCATCCAAAATCAACCTTTGGAGTGGGTAGTATAGTCACCGCTTTAGTCAACGTATCCCTGCAATTAAACTCTGTTGTGCTGATTAAACTAATGCCATACACACTGTCTTTTGAGAAGGTTACCCCGGTAATATCCTTTGTAGTTCCTAATATTTGCATTCCTTTGTTCCATTGGTACATTATTATTCCTGTATCCCTTGTAGAATTAATGAAATCAAATGAATTTCTATTGAAGCATTGAATAGAATCGTTGATTCTAAAATCAGGATGACTTTGCGGATAAACTTTCACGAACTTCTTAATAGAATCCTGACAACCGGATTTACCTCGACTTATTAATGTTACAATATAGTTCCCGGCATTAGAAAAAGTTTTACCTGCCACACTATCACTTAAAGTGCTGCCATCGTTAATATACCATATAGATTGTTTACGCGAATCATCCTTATACCCGGTCAAATCTTTAAAAACAAAGAAATTATTTTTTAAGCATTCTACAGTATCAGATATACTAAAATCAGAAGTAATCTCAACATTTTTTACGATTACTGTATCAGCGCTTTTGCAACCATCATAATCTGTAACTTCTATATTGTAAATACCTGTATTTAAAACGGCTAAAGTTCTAGTGGTAGCACTTGTATTCCATTTATAACTTTTATAATTCCCTTGCGGAATTAAAGCAATAGGCTGGGAATTACAGACAATAGTATCTTGACCAAGAAAGGGTTTTGCATAATTGAGGAAAAAAGTTTCATAAATTGTATCAATGAATTGTTTGTGATAGCTGATTAATCTGACTGTAAACGAATCCGCCCCAGGGTATATGTGATATACATTGTTCATTTTTTGAGAGACATTATTGGCTCCGCTTGCCACATCTCCAAAATCCCACCGGGCAGAATCTAAGTTATATGTATTTAAAATATCAAAATAAACAGTATCCCGGGTGCATACCGGCCGTATTCCAAAAGTTTTCCTTTGAAAGTAAGATTGGATCATATCCGGTAATCCAACCCCTGCTATTTGCCCTCCCAAATAAACATTATTTCGTTCCGGCTGAGCCAAATCTCCTTCCCTATCAGGATTTTTAATAACATGTAAATAAAACAGATTTCTGGGCGAAATGTAAATCTTATGATCCAATCCCAATTGTAAGGAGGGAATAAAGTTATAAAAGATGGTATCAATTGTTTTTCTAGATGCAATAAATTGTTGTTTAGTTTTGGCTGATAGATCATATTGACAAAGCCTTACTCCTGAATAAGGGGCTCCAATGGTATATAGAAATTTTGTCTTCGATGAAAATTCTAATCCGTATCCCCAGGTTGGTTCAAACAACCAAATATTGCTAACTTCTCCGGTAGCGGCATCAAAATCACCAATAAATGCTGAATCGCTATTGTTAACACTGCAAATTCTTTTCCCATTCGGTGATACTTTCATTGCTCCCGTGCCATGATGGTTGCCTACTACAATTAATCCGGTTTTACTTAATACCGGTTTACTAATTCCAGAACTTGTTATCAGATAAGCATACACGGTATCCGTGTTATATTTTTGAGTAATTACCCAATAATCTTTGCGATTTGCATGCCTCACCGCTGTTAATTTTCCACATGAAGGAGCAACAAGAGGAATATTTACTTTGCCGGATATAAAATCACCGAGACCGGATCGCAATTTCATATTTATCTCAGAATAAAATGAACCTGAATCCGCTGATGTAGAGCCTGGAATACCTACAGTGAATATATAATATAAATGACTGCTATCTGGCTGGGGAACAATTACAACCGTTTGATGCCCTCCCAAACCAAGTAGCGTATTTGATAAAACATTATGTGTGCTGTCCCATACTTGACGTCCATCTGAATAAAGCAATAATCGCCCTTTATTGGTGCTGATTGAAGTACTCCCTCCTGACGAATTCATTGGGCTTTTACTTAATGCTACCGGATTACCTGAATTAAACGTAAGCCCCGCCTGGTATCCAAAATACCAGTTGCTTCCTTCTTTTTGAGAATATGCAAATATGCAATGTCCCAAAATTAAAGTAAGTAGATATGTTTTTATGGCTTTTTCAGTTACTTGCACAAAACAAAAATAAACAAAAAATATGGCTTAAATACACGTGAAGCCTTAGAAAACTGCCTGTTATCAAGATATAACAGGCTATTGACCGTTCTGACTTATTTTATAATAAGTTTATAGGCTCCTCTAAAAGTATTGCTCACCATGTTTATATGATAGACTCCCGGGGGTAAATGTTGCATATTCATGATATTTTCTTTGTCATTAAGCATTTCTGACCTAAGTTTCTGACCAATGGAATTATACAATTGCAGCTTAATTGCCTCCTCAGGATTATCTGTGAAGAGGATTGTTAAAATTCCTTTATCAACCGGATTAGGGAATAGCCTAACATTAAATGGTAAATTATTATTGTCTTCGATATTTTCAGATACATCTTTAAGGACGAAAAGGCTATTTGCACAGGTCACTATTCCTCCAGAATTAGATAAAAAATCTATATTTGGGATGGTATTGAGGTTGACAAAATTCTTTAACAGCCCGGATGCAGAATTTGGTATATAAGCTGTAGTACCATAGTATGTATAATTAAAATGGTTTCGAGTGGCAATATCCCAGTTGATATTATCAACAAATTTATTTCTTACTCCAGCCGCTCCACTTCCTTGATCCATCAATTTACCGCTACCTACCATTCCAAGACTGTCTCTCTCAAATAGGTTACATTCAATTAATAATTTTCTTGTATTTGTGGTATCAACATTAAAAGATAAATTCGTGTTGGAACGGGGGTTCACCTGTTGGGCAAACATCAATCCATTATTACATCCTTTGAATGTGTTTTCAAAGAGACTACTTTGAAGGTTAAGTGATGTTGCATACCACTCCATTCCGGTTTTGCAACACCAAAAAGAATTGTAAGGACCAATGGTTAATGATTGGCACGTTTCTGCATAAATTCCTGTTTTAATGCTACCTGCTCCTTGATGAATGGGTGGCTGATACTTATTCTGATCATTAAATTCGATGCCTGATATCATGGAATTAATGTTATTTTTTGTATATATTCCGTAATCGGCTTCATTATAAAAAGAGATATTTTGTAAATCAACGTTGTCCACTGATTGAGCCTCTATATTCGAGAGATTGCTTATACTATGCGTGTTTAGACCCTCAAACTTGCTGATTACAAACGATACATCTTTTACTCCTTCTAAATAAACCATCGGATTTGTTTCTTTAAGCGATAAAGTTAATGGGTGAGTGCATCCACTACAACTTATCGTTTTCAATCGCCCAAAGGAATTATTGCTATTGAAGGTATTATTTGGAAAAATGTAAGGATCATACGCGATGTGCATCCCGTTGTTTAAAAAGCGGGAACCTGTTGTATTAACTTCACCACCAGCTTCTGCTGATACTGCTATATGAGCATTTTCTATACTACTGGCGGTCATGCTTAAATATCCGCAATTACTACCTGGGCGAGGCATACCTCCTCCTAAGACACGAATGCCTAACCATCCGCTGCACCCTATTACTTTAGTATTTATCAAATAGAGGGAGTCAAAGGAAGATAGTTCAATCCATGAAGCCTCTTTCATAAAGATAGTACAATTGGTAAACGTCACTTTACTGGGAATTGTAATATCAATCTGACCATTGAACGTTAAAGTTGCTCCGGTATAGGTAGCTGTCGGAATAGATGTATTGGAAAGATCATTTGACGTGTTACAAATAACCATAACCACTAATTTATTCGAACTATCCGGTCCGCACGGTCCATCTGCTACTAACCGGTATGTTCCGGGTTCTATAACTAATATTCGTTTTGCGGTGTCACTAAAGTTAAGTTGCACTCCATCCTTAAACCATTTATAACTTGTATAGGTTGGGCGATACCCTGTGTCGGATAAGGTAAGGTAGAATATGCTGTTATAATTTATGATAGCAGAATCATATCTCCAAGGACCCAAAAGGCTATAATTTTGTATTTTAACCGGTGGCTTTTTAATAACAGTAAACATAACTGAATCTCGACAACCGCTTGAAGGATGGATCACCACTCCTTTTACAATACCTTGCACTCCTTCGCCGTTCCAAAATACATCAATTGACGAATCTCCCAAATATCTGTGTACTTCACCTCCGGTAACTGACCACTCTCGTACAAAAATATCTGTTTGTGTAAGCACCGAATGCGTAAATTTATAATTAATCGGTACCCCTCTATCACAAGAAGAACTTGCGCTTGCTGTCAATGCGTTTGGGGGCAACACTTCTTTTTGGAAAAATCTGATAACACTTGTTCCGCCATCTATCATGGTCATGCTAACTCCGGTAGAAGGAAAAGAATCCAGATAAAGTAAAAATTCATCAGCATATCTTGATTTAGGCATACCATTGTATATATAATTCCATTGTTTTAGAGGAGTACAACCGGTTGAAGTTAATTTTATTGTGTTACAAGCCACATAGGTTGAATGCATCTCGGGAGTAAGACTATTGCATTCTCTGGCGTGCTGATATTCAGCCATCCCATAAAAAGTATTTGAGCCTCCTGTAAACAAAAACGCCAGAGGTAAATAATTATCTTTAGTACTTCCATAGGAACTATAAAAGAATTTATCAGGTTGTGCCATCATTCCAAGCCTCTTATTTGGATACATATCAGAAGGTAAATTTGTATAAAGTCTTCCGTCTGGTCCTAACTGTATTCCATACATTGGGTTAAAATTTGCACTTATTCTTTTAAAATAATTATCATGATAAAGATTAACAATGTTATCTTTAGGATTTCTATAATTCAAGTTTATTTGTCTCAAACCTTGATCGTGAGCAAGATAAAGGATATTTCCTTTTTGACTAAAAACGGGCTGAATATTGGAATACCCAAACTCTTCAATAAAATATCGTAAAGTTAATTTACCCGTACTGCGTTTAAAGTCATAAACAACAATACCAGAATCAGTTTTGGAAGCACACACGATCATGGTACCAAATCTATTGGCTCTTATATAATCCGTCCTTTCTAAAGGCGGAATATAATACGCTTTTTGAAAGGTAATGGAAAATAAAGTAGGGCTTGTATTCATTAAATATACCAATAAAGAATCCTTGTAAGCACCAGATCGCCCTCTTAGTATCATCCATATTTGATTATCACACCTTGGGATAAAGGCCATACCACCTTCAACTCTTATTGCACCATCACTTGTTTTATCAGCTATGGTGGGACCGCCTATTACATATCCTCTTTGATCATCTTTAATATATTCAGTATTTGCAATGGTGGAGTCCCTTATAATGGCATAACGTAACCCAACATTTGCATATGCTGCATTCGTATCATATTGTGATATGAAAATAGTTCTTATAGAGTCAACATTAAAAAATTCTCCCTGAGAATATGTGGAATCCTTTGAATACATTGTAAAGTATTTACCGCTCCAATTATATTTAATTTGTAAAATATTGAAATTTCCATTATAATTAAATAATTGGGGATTTATACCGAAACTGCTTGAAGCATACTTTATGGTTGTGCTATTCGTTTTATAAATCGAAGTAAAATTTACAGTTCCGGGAATTGATGTAGTTGAACTTTTCGCTATCCCTTGACTAAAGCTAATACCACAGCCATTGGCAAACGACCATTGATTTTCTTTATTGTTGATTGTGTTAGCTGCACATTTTGATATTAAAATATATTTGGATCGAGTATAAGTAGAAACCACTGCTCCCGATCCGTTTTTCAGTTTCAAGGTAATATTTACAAGAGCTTCATCCGCTAACAAAGGTAACAATATATTAACAGGCTGAATAGCTGTTCCGCTCTGAGGGCCAGTTCCATCGCCAAAATCCCATTCATACGTAAATCCTGAATAAGATTTGGCTGTAAAGGTAAATAGGTCACCATTACAACCTGATTGTTTATCAACTGAAAACCAAGCTTTCACTTGCTTATCCAATACGGCATCAAGGGCATTCACCCTTCCAGTCCCAATTTTATCATAAATATTTTCATTGATATCTTTAATATTGTCTGCTGAATTTTTAACACGATCAATTACAGTTTGCATTGGAACCGAGGAATTCAAACTCCATACCAATGCACAAATGCCTGCAACCATTGGCGAGGAAAATGAAGTGCCGTCAACGGTCATGTAATTATTAAAAGGGCTTGTAGTGAGCATGGTTTCTCCAGGTGCCATAATATCTACATTACTCATGGTGCCATAATCAGAAAAGCATGCTTTTTGATCATTGGACGATGTTGCGCCTACAGAAAGAACCTCTGCAAATGCCGCTGGATAGTTTCGTGCTGAATCAGAATAAGTTATTGTATCAATCGTGTAAGATTCCCATTTGGGCTTCCCTCTGCCAATATCAATGCATTTTGTTTGTTCTAGCAAAGGTTTATGGCCATTTCCAGCAGAGGCAACAAGTAATTTTCCTGAATTATGAGCAAGAATAATCAGCATGTGCATTAGTGATGAATTTGCAACAAACTCTAATTCTTTCCCACCCCAAGACATATTAATAATATTTGCCGGGCTTTGAATAGCATACATCAATCCTTCTAAAGGATGAGTTAACGGGTTACCGGAAAATGAATCTGAAGAAATTTTTATAGGAATTATTTTTACATCCGGGGCAATAGAAGCTATTCCTTTGAAATTATTAGGCGTTGCGGCTATCACACCTGTTACCATTGTTCCATGATACTTCATTAGGTTAAAGTTCGTTTCATAATTATGAGGATCATTATCATTGTCACTCGGATCCCACCCTGTAATATCATCGACATAGCCATTGCCGTCATCATCGACTCCGGGAATACCATTTTTTTCTGCTGTATTGATATAATAGCTACCTTTTAAGTCTTCATGATTCATATCAAATGCATCATCAATTACAGCGATTATTATTCCACTTCCTGTTGAAAAATCGTGAGCTTGAAATCCTTTTACTTTGTCAAGATACCACTGTTTATTAGCTGACTTATCATTGGGAAAAGTAAAAGTCCCAAAGGTTTGCATTTGAGGAAGTTTCTCTATTATTTCAACATATGTTAAGGTTAACAATGAATCAATAAATTCGTCATTTACCGAGGTATCTGCGAAGTCAATTCTAAAATAACGGTTCAAAGTATCTCCTAAACCTGTATGGTTAAAACCTGTAAAGGGGCGGGTTATGGTGTGCACACTTGAAAATCTGCACATTCTTTTAAATGCATCGGTACCACTTAATACTGAAGTGGCATTGGACGGATTGCATAATGGTATAAAAGGAGCTTGGAGAGAAGTTACTCGCATGTAATAAGTTCCTTTTCTATAAGATAGAGTATCGGCTTTAGTGTGATAACCAGATAGAAGGAAGAGAGATAAAATAATCAGTGTTAGTTGTTTATGTTTTTTCATGATATAAAATAAATAAAAGTTGTAAATAATTATTTTCATTGTATTCGGGATCTGAGAAAGCATTGGCTATAACTATTTCACAACCCCCATTTTTATCACCTCAAAATCACTTGCTTTCACATTTTTTAAGGCGGATAAATCATTGTCTTTCCAGCGTGAATCCGGACTTCCGGTAATAAACATATCCGATCCTATGTCGGATAAAATCAGTCCATAAGTTTTCATGGCCTTTAAAATTGTTTGAACTTCGGGCGAATACGGAGTTATATCAAACGATGATTTTAAACGCAATTTGGCACCCATGGGTAATGAAGTCCCCAATGTGCCTGTTCCATTTACTTTGTGTCTTGCAGGGTCAATGTAACCTTTATAAACCTTGGCTTTGCTTAATGTAAACCGAATACAATGGTCAATATTTCCGCTTAATACTTCCTCATACCTTATCAAACAGGGTAAAATAGGCAACCCTGCCGCATCCGCCGAAGTCCAGCCATCTGGACGATAGGTGGTAGTTTTTAAATCAAATACGGCACCACAAGATGCTTCCCAGCCCGCACCCGATTTACTTGAATTATACATTTCATATAACTTCATATTTTCAATGTCTACTGTCAATACATGACTATCACCCGAACCATTGCCTTCAATTGTTGCTGTGGATGGTATAGGGTAAGGTCCGGGATCACTTTCATTACCATAATTTCCATCGTAAGAATTAGCTCTAAATGTTATAGGAACTTTAGTCTGATTACCGCAAACAACGGAATACGGAATACCAATAGGAGCTCCTTGCCATAATCCACTTCCAAAATCGGCATGCAAACCTACCGCGCCAATAGCCGATATTATTGCATTTGAGTTTGGATCAATTGCCGCTTGAGAAATATCCATATTGAGAGGATGATCCGCGGGGAATATCCTGATTTTCTCCAAATCTGCCTTTGTTGGACTGCTGCACTTTGCCGTGGAGTCTAATACTTCGGTTTTCTTTTTACATGAAACCAGGAAAAATTGTATGGCAACAAATAGGTATAGAAATGCTTTTTTAGCGTTCATAATGAACAAAGATAATTTTTTAAGTTAAAAACTGAATGCTAAATTGTTGAGGATTGTTTTATGGCTAAGGATTGCTAAATTGATAAGGATTGCTAAATTGATAAGGGTTGTTAAATTGTTAAGGATTGTTAAATTGCTAAGGACTGCTATACTGCTTGATTGTTTTATGGTTAAGGATTGTTAAATTGTTGGATTGCTATATTGCTAAGGACTGCTAACCTGTTTGATTGTTTAATCGTTAATTCTCATAACGACATTGATCTAACATCTAGCATCTAAAATCTAACATTTAATATCTAGCATCTAATATCTAGCATCTAATATCTAACATCTAAAATCTAGCATCTATTATCTAATATCTAGCATCTAATATCTAAAATCTAATATCTAAAATCTAATATCTAACATCTAATATCTAACATCTAATATCTAAAATCTAGCATCCAATTACTTTTCAACTCTCCGTATAAATTTAGTTTCGGTACCATAGTCTTTGGAGTACATGCTAAATGTGTTTTCATCATTTACTATAATATTTTCCAAACCATATCTAAAATTTAACCCATTGCCATAGGTAGTGATTACTTCAAAATACAAATGTTTATAAACTCCCCTGAAAGTAACCATATCTGTAAGCACTGCCTTGTCTCCCAAACGTTTTGTGGCTACAATTTCATTTACTGATTCATCATAAGTTATTTCAATTATTTCCAATGGAACAAACCCGCTAACATTATCTTGATACTTATAAGCATTAAACAAGCCGGTTATATTTGGCAAACCATTTTTTAAGGTGGCCACTTTTAAATCAGTGGTATTATATTCTTTAACTTTTTCACAACCGAAAAGTGAAGTAATAAATATTAAACTGATGGAAAAAAGCAGATGCTTCGAGTTCATTATTTGATAACTATTGAACTATCCATATCGTAGGCAATTCCGTTCAAACCCCTCACATCTTTTTCCATAAGGGTACTAAAATGAATATCGTCTGCTGTAAATTTTATAATATTATTTTTTTTCGAAACCTTTAAAACCACGTCAGGATTAACGGTTTGGATAATTTGCCCATTAAAAAATTGATCTCGTCTGTAATGTGTGGTTACAATATGTGCGTATCTTGCTTTATCATATTCCGCCTCAGTCATTGTTCGTGGGTCAGGGTATCTTGCAAGCTGAGGTACAAATAATGTTACGTTGCTGTTTAAATCCCAAATTAAGGCAAAAATTGATCCTCCTAATGACATCGGTGAATTGTTTCTAAGTGCAGCAAATCTATTAAGTAAATCTTGCAACGATAGTCTTGAAACAATTTCATGCATTACATACAAGGTGCCATTGGAGCATTTAATATGAGGAAAAATTGTTCTGGCACCGTTAAAAGTAGTGCCGCTGCAATAAACAGTGAGGGGTAAATTATTTTTGTTAAGCGACATAGTATTTAATGCCCCCCATTTTTCAATAGGACCTTTAATAAAATTGTTCAGAAGTATTTTTTTTAGTTCTTCATTTTTTGAAATATTACTTTCATTAAAACCTTTCTGTCTGAATGCCGCATTTATAGGTGCCAAAATCGTGTAATAACCTGTGTCCTTAAATAGGTAATCAAT
>Ga0154020_10006319_pt1 | contig 13875 bp, 11 predicted proteins | sample Klosneuvirus_201_FD_109709 | JGI IMG/M metagenome (GOLD analysis project Ga0154020, IMG submission 109709) | Active sludge microbial communities from wastewater, Klosterneuburg, Austria - Klosneuvirus_20160825_MG | ecosystem: Engineered > WWTP > Aerobic digester > Activated sludge | place... | reverse complement strand
TGGACCATGAAACGCGTGGACCGGGTGTTGGACCTCTGGGAGTTGTTGCGTGGCCGGGAAGCCAACACGGTGGGTGCGCTGGCGCGGACGCTGCGTGTGAGCCGGCGCACCGTGTTGCGTGACCTGGCCGCGTTGCGGGACCGCGGTGTTCCGTTGGTGACCGAAGCGGGTCCAGGCGGTGGCGTGTTCCTTCCGCGGGATGCCGGCGTGGCGGCGGTGCATCTGGGAATGGAGGAGCTGGTGGGCCTGTGGGTTGCGGCACGTTTGTCCACGGTGGACGGCGCGTTGCCGTGGAGCGGTGCTGCAAAAGCCGCGCTGCAAAAGGTCCTGGCCAGCCTGCCGGCGGAGCGTGCGCGGTCGTTGCGGGCATTGGTGAAGCGCATTGTGGTGGGGCGCCCGGCCACCCCCGCGGTGTTGGCCACCTTGGGCCGTCCCACGCCGGAACTGCTGACCGCGTTTGAGCGTGCGTTCACCGCCGGCGTGTGCCTGGCGTTTGACTATGTGGACCGCCGTGGCAATGCCACCCAACGTGAGGTGGAGCCGCACGGGCTGCTGGTGGAGCATCCCGCCTGGTACCTGCTGACCCGGGACACCAAGAACGGCGAGCCGCGTATGTTCCGCATGGACCGCATCCAGCACCCGCGCGTGCTCACAAAACGTCCCTTTGTGCTGGACTTTGAGGGCCTGGCGCGGGACCACGCCGCCCGTCGGTGAAACGCGTTCTGGTTGGACCGCCATCCAAGCAATGGGAGGGTGGTTGGTTGTGGGCAAGAACCCTCCGTGTTTGGTGCGCCGCAGCTTTCAATGCGGAGCGTCCGAATGCAGCGGCTGTTGGTGGTGTTCCTTTTTGCGGCGTGCAGTGGTGGATGTCCCAAGAACAACACTTCGGATGAGCATGACGGCGGAAGTCTGCGCGGCGCGTCCTCCTCATCAGGGGCATTTGTTCTTCCGTCCTCGTCACAAGACACGTCCACCAGTGGCGCCGCATCTGTGGCGGACCGCTCCTCCTCAGTGGACGTGTCATCCGCGCGCAGTGGAGTGGTGTCATCGGGACCAAGCAGTTTCAGCTCGCTCTCCGTCCCATCGTCGGGTGAAAGCAGCAGCGCCCAACCGTCATCATCCGCGGCAATGGTGTCTTCCTCTGCGGGCGGCGGCGCCATGCCGGTGTGTATTCCATCCACGTGCGAGGCAGCCGGTGTTCAATGTGGGGACCTGTCCGATGGTTGTGGCGGCGTGCTGGAATGTGGCGCGTGCACCGGCAACCCGTTTTCCGGCGTCAAGGTGTGTGACGCAGTCTCCCGCGCGTGTGTCACGCCACAGGACGCGTGTGCGGCAGCCGGGGCGCAATGCGGGTTTGTCCTCAACGCGTGCGGGCAACCTGTGTCGTGCGGAACGTGCGCGCCGGGAACGTTGTGCAACGCGCAGACCCGCACCTGTGGGGCGTGTGCTCCACGCACGTGTGACCAGCTGGACGCGACGTGCGGCACATACCCCGACGGATGTGGTGGAACCCTGACGTGCGGGACCTGTGCGGGTGACCAGGTGTGTGACGCCGTGGGCCGGCAGTGCGTGGCGTGCCGGCAGGTCACCTGTGACAGCGCGCGGAAGAACTGCGGCACCATCTCCAACGGGTGCAGCGGGACCCTGGAGTGCGGTGCGTGCACCGGAGCGGACGTGTGCGGTGGCGGGGGAGAGCCCAACGTGTGCGCACGTCCGGTTCCGTCGGCGTGCCTGGCGGTGGGTCAACGTTGCGGGGTGTTGTCCAATGGATGCGGGGATCTCACGTGGTGCGGGAGCTGTGACGTAGGGGAAGACTGCGTGGATGGCGCGTGCCGCGTGTGCGTCCGCGCCGCGTGCGAGCCCGGAGAATGTGGCAGCAAGGCAGACGGCTGTGGTGGAGCCCTGGTTTGCGGGGAATGCCCCGGGCCGCAAGAGGTGTGCGGGCTGACTCAGGCCAACCGCTGCACGGCGTGCACGCCGCGCCAGTGTGTGGTGGGCGGGTGTGGCGTCATGGGGGACGGGTGCGGGCGCAGCATCACGTGCGGCGGTTGTGAGGCGGGCCTGACCTGCGGCGCGGACAACACATGTGCACCGTGCGCGCCTCCGTCCTGCGGAGCCCGCAGCTGTGGGGTGGTGGCCAACACGTGCGGTGACACGGTGGTGTGCGGCGCATGTTTCAACGGAGACACGTGTGGACCCAGCGGCGCCTGTTGCACGCCGCGGGCAGATTGTGCGGGACGGTGTGGCCACGTTTCCGACGGGTGCGGCGGGACGGTGTTGTGTGGCGCGTGTTTCAACGGTGACACGTGCAGCGCCAACGGGACGTGCTGCACGCCGCAGGCGGATTGTGCCGGGCGTTGTGGTTCCGTGTCCGACGGGTGCGGTGGCAGCGTGGATTGCGGTGGTTGCTCCAACGGCGAGACGTGCGCGCCTGGCGGGACGTGTTGCCGCCCCTCGGCGGACTGCGCCGGGCGCTGCGGGAGTGCCCCGGATGGATGTGGCGGCACGGTGTCCTGCGGAGGTTGTGTGGAGGGTCAGGTGTGCACCGGCAACGGGAGCTGTTGCCTGCCGGACACGTGTTCGGGACGCTGCGGAACCATCCCGGACGGGTGTGGTGGGATGTTGCAGTGCGGGACCTGCGGGGACTTTCGCTAGGGCTGCGCCGCCGCTGCGTGGTAAGCGGGACCTTGCGCCGCCATGAAGCTGTCCATTGTGATTCCTGCGTTCCGTGAAGAGGCCACCATTGCCACGGTGCTGGAGCGCGTGGCCGGCGTGGATCTCCAGGCCCTGGGCGTGGAGAAGGAAATCATTGTTTGTGATGATGGCTCCACGGACAAGACCGCGCAGGAAGTGGAGCGCATGACCCAGCGCTTCCCGTTCATCCACCTGGTGCAACACGCCAGAAACCAGGGGAAGGGCGCGGCCATACGCACCGCTTTGCAGCACGCCACCGGGGACTACGTGCTCATCCAGGACGCAGACCTGGAATATGACGTGGAGGATTACCCGGCCATGGTGCGCCTGGCGGTGGATGGTGCCTTGGCCGTCTACGGGAGCCGCTTTTTGAGCCGCGCGTGGCCCGCCGGGATGCATCCCGCCAACTACCTGGCCAACCGTATCCTCACCACGGCGTCCAACGTGCTGTTTGGGCTGAACATCACGGATGAAGCCACGTGCTTCAAACTTGTGCGCGCGGATGTGCTGCGGGGGCTGCACCTGGAATGCGAACGTTTTGAGTTCTGCCCGGAGGTCACCGCCAAGCTGGGGCGCCAGCACATTCCCGTGGCCGAGGTCCCGGTGCGCTACCAGGGGCGGGACGTCCAGGCGGGCAAGAAGGTGCGCTGGACCGACGGTGTGGAAGCCCTGTGGGTGCTGGTCAAGTACCGCGTCAAACGCTGAACGTTGACGTCGTCATTCGCCGCGTTTGGGCGTGACCGGCACGGGCTCTTTGCTCAGGTGCCAGGCCAACGCGGCCAACGGTGGCGCGGCCAATGTCTCCAGCATCACCACCAAGGCACCGCCCAACATCACGGCAAACGTCACCGCCAGGATGCCGGACACATTGCCCGGGGGTGCCCGCGCCAGCACCGCGGCGCCCGCCACCAGCGGCATGGTCAGCACCAGCGCCGCGGCCAGACCCAGGCCCGCGCCAATGAGGAACCCACCGGTCCCGGTGAGCCACGGTGCACCCAGCACGCCGCCTGCCGCCGTGCTGTCCGGGGCGCCACCACGGTCTTTGAGCAGCTTTGCCACCCACGCCGGCATGTACCCCCGCGCGCGGAAGTTTTTTGACGTCAGCCCCACCAGCCACACGGCAATTCCCGCCGCCAACGCCTGCGCCGGGACCACCACCGCCAAGACCACCAGCGGTCCCGCCACCAGCAACGCCGGGGTCTGCGTGGCCAGGGCCGCAAACACCAACATCAGAAACGCGGCGTTGGCCGGAACCAGCGCCACCACGCCCACGCCGGCCGCCACACCCAGGGCCACAAACGCCTGGAACATGAACAAGAGGTCTTCTTCGCCCACAAAACGGCCCAGCGCCGCGCCCAGGCCGCCTTCATCCGGGGTGGCCGCCGCGGCCGCCACCACGCCGGACGGAACGGCCACGGCCAGCACCTGGCCCGGCGGGTCCACGGCGGAAGACCGGGGCGCTTCCAGGGGCGCCGCGCCGCACAACACCGCGCAGGTGAGCAGGGAGAGGACCATCAAGGCCCTGGGTTAGACCCCAACGCCGCCGCCCCATCAAGGGGCGGTTGACGTTACCGCGTGGCGTTTGGCAAACGCGTGGACATGCCCATGCACACCAACCTCCCGCTGCGCTGTCTGGAACTGGCGCCTTTGCCGCCCACCCGCGGCAACGTGGTGTTGCTCCACGGGCTGGGAGCCACGTTGGAGGACATGGTGAGCGTGGCCGAGGACCTGCGATTCCCCGCGCGGTTTTTGCTGATGGATGGGCCGTTTGCCGTCAACATGGGGGAGCACTACCAGGGGCGCGGTTGGTACTCGCGCGTGGGCAATGTGCTGGAGGGCCTGGAGGAGAGCGTCCACAAGATCCGTGCAACGCTCAACGCGTTGCGCGTGGACCCGGGCCGCACCGTGGTGGCGGGCTTCTCCCAGGGCGCGTCGGTGGCGTTGGCCACCGTGCTCAACAGCGGGTCTCCGGCGGCGGGGTTGTGCCTGCTCAGCGGCTATGTGGCGCAGGTGTCTGAGTTGGACCGGCAGCGGGACCGCCTGCAGAACATGTATGCGCTGCTCTGCCACGGCATCCATGACGACGTGGTTCCGTTCAAGGATGGCCTTGCCGCGTTGGATGCACTGGCCTCACGCGGGGCACGTGCCCGCCTGGTGGCGTTTGCCGCAAGCCACTGGCTTTCGGGTGACATGGTGTTTGAGCTCAACCGGTTTCTGGATGAGCGCCTGCCGCGCGGCTGAACCGTTTCAATCGTCCGTGTCCAGCTCATACGCGCGGCGCAGGTTGAACGTGCAGCGCAGCGTCTCCCCGCTGTCAAAGTTCACCGTCCAGGAACCCTCCACGCGGCGGTTCTCTGCGCGGGTGAACTCAATGGTGCCGTCCCGCATGGCGCCGGTGATGCCCGCCACCGGGGAGAGCTCCCAGCGCAACATGGGGCTGTCCACGTTGGTCTCATTGGGCAGCGGGAGGCGGTGGGTTCCCACGTGTTGCTGGTCCGGCATCCCGCGAAGGTACGCCGCCACCTGCACCGTCTGACCCGCGTAGGCCATGTTGATGAACGCGTTCTCCGCGCCGTCCTGCAGGTCGTCGCGGTGAAACTCGCTGGCACCGGCTTCCAGCTGGTGTCCCTGGTCCACGCACGCGCCGGATGACGGCGTGCGGTCCGGAACCAACGCGTCACAGCCCGTCAGGCACACCAGCGCCACCGTCCACACAAATCTCATCATGGACATCAGGAAAAGCACCGTTTGTGGTGCGGTTCAATGGTTGACGTTGCTGCCATGACACGGCTCTGTTTGGTTCCCTTGTGAGGAGGCGTCATGAACCTGGTCCCGTTCATTCTAGGCGTGCCGGAGACCACCGCGCGGCTGGCCCAGGCGTGTCCCCTTCCCAACGCGGTGGTGCTGGATGTGCTGCAGCCGGAAACGCTGCCGTTCTACCAGTTGCTCAACGCGGGCAACCAGATGGCCTTTGGCGGCCTGGGCATGCCAGCGTGGGTCCAGCTGGATTGCTGCACGTTGCCCACCGCCATGGTGGGCTTTGCCGTGGCGCGCGCGGACGTCCCGCCCCAGGTGATGGACGGCCTGACCCGGCACGTCTCCCGTGTTTTTGGCGCGCAGGCTGCGTTGGCCCTGGCCCCCCACCACGGGCTGGTGCCAGTGAGCGAATACACCGCGCTGCACACGTTTGATGCGTCGCGTGTCGTCGGATTTTCGCTCTTCAGCGTGTTGGGGACCAAGGGGCTGGGCCTGCGCACCAAGGCCCTGGCACTGGCCTGTTACGGCGCGCGCACCCAGGTGGGAATGACCCAGTACAACAACAGCGCGGTGCGCACCCACGCGCTGTTGGGCCCCTTGCGCATCACCCACGCGGTGGCGCCGCCGCACAGCCGTCCCCAGGAAACGTTTGTGTACACGTTGGAGGTCCCGCCGCGGGAACACCTGGCCCGCCTGGCAAGCGGAGACGTGGTGGTCCCGCCGCAGGACCTCCCCACCACCCAGGAGATCCCGGTGGAAGAGCCCGCCCAGGCCGCGGCCACGGTGGTGGCCCTGCTCCAGGCTGGACGCCGGGTTCACGTGGTCACCCCGGGCCTCCTGACGCGGGACAACAAGACCTACATGGCCCTGCACGTGGATTAGGTCCATCCCACCCACTTTCCTTGTTGCCGCGCGTTGCTACATTGATGGGGTGTGTGCCCGGCCCTGGGTGCCACCGCGTTGGAGCGTGTGATGCAAAAGCGCCTGGGACACCGCCTGGTGCAGTTGTTGGAGTGGGTGTTCATCTGGACCGTGGGCCCGGTGGTGCTGTTTTTCAGTCCCCAGGCCAAGGTCTTCCGCCGCTGGACGCTGGGCGTGGGCGGGGTGATTGCCACCGCGTGGTGGACGGGCTTTGTGGTCTGGGCGCTGGGCCTGTTGGTGGCGCTCATTCCCAACAGCTGGCTGGGCCCGGACGCGCTCAACGAACATGAGCGGTACGTGCTGGAACGCAACCTGAGCGACAGCGTGGATGAAGACCACCCCACCTACCAGCACAGCATGCGCATGGAAAAACGCGTGGCCGCCTGGGCCAAGGCGCAAGAGGTCCACCCCGCGGCATTGCAGGCCGCCGTGCTGTTGCATGACAGCACCCTGGACCATCCCCGCATCCCCGCCGAACAACGCCTGTGCATCCATGGCAACGCCGCGGCCATTCTGGGGATTCGCAGCATCCGGCAGCTGGAGCGCAACTGGTGGTACACACTGGTGGTTGCCGACGCCGTCATGCGGCACGTGGGGCCCACCGGCTACAACTGGGAATGGCAGGACAAACGCATCATCTCCAAACAGTGCACCGGCCGCATTCCCACGCCCGTGAGTGCCGTGGGCAAGGCGCTGTATGACCTGGACATGATGGACAAGGTGGGCGTCAACGCCGCCGTCACACTGGCCGAACAGAAACGCAACGACCCAGCGCTCAAGAAAAAACCCCTGCCGGACCTGCTGCGCACCGACAAGGTGAGCGTGCTCAAGGAAGTGGCGGACCACGCGCAAACGCTGCAAACACGCCTGGGCCGCGCATGTGGCCGCCAGGTGGCCAAACACACCAGCGTGTTCCTCAAGAACCTCTCCAATGCAGACATGAAGGACATCACCGCGCTGCGCGCCGCCGCCACCCGCTACCTGGAAGAGAAACCCGCGCCCACCTGCCTGGATGTGCCGCGCGTGGAGCAACTGGAATCCCAAGCGGATCTGGATGACGTCAACGCACCCTCCGGCGCACAACCCTGACCGCACCGCCAGAACCGGGCGCCTGGAGCGCCCCGTGGTAGAGGTTCTTCCATGAGCGCTTCCCAAAGCCGGCCCAAGGTCATCCTCCGCCAGTGTGACGCGTATGACCCGGTGCGCATCCGCCAGATTTTGAACGAAGGCATGGAAGAGCTGGGCCTGCGTCCCCACGGCCGCACGCTGGTGAAGCCCAACCTGGTCATGGCCGGTCCCATGTTCCGCCACGCGCACACCCGTCCGCAGTTCATGGAGGGTCTGTTGGGCGCGCTGCAGGACCGCGCACTGCCCGGCGCCATGAAAGAGCTGGCCATGGGGGAGCGCTGCGGCATCACCGTGCCTACGCGCCATGCGTCGGAACAGGCCGGCATGGGGGACGTGTGCCGCAAGCTGGGCGTGAAGCAGTACTTCTTTGAGGAAGAACCGCAGGTGGAGATCAAATACACGCACACGCCGCGGCTGCGGGACTACGTCTACACGCCGGAGCCGGTGGCCAAGGCGGACTTTTTTGTGAACGCCCCCAAGTTCAAGGCGCACCCGTGGACCACCGTCACGTTCTCCATCAAAGCGTACATTGGCATCCAGGATGACCGGCACCGGCTCATTGATCATGACCACCGGCTCAATGAAAAAATCGCCGACCTGCAACACATCATCCAGCCGCAGTTCATTGCCATTGACGCCATCACCGCGGGCCAGGGCCGCATGCTCACGCCCATCCCCTTTGACATGAACCTCATCATCATGGGGAACAACCAGGTGGCGTTTGACACCGTTTGCAGCCACATCATTGGCATTGATGCGCGCACGGTGGACCACATCCGGCTGGCGCATGAACACGGGTTTGGCCCCATTGACCTCAAAAAGATCGACGTCACCGGGGATGTCCCGTTGCAGGTGGCGTGGGAGCGCTGCCGCACGTTCCAGTCCGGGCTGGTGCGCGTGGAGAAATATTTTGAAGGCACCACCATCAGCGCGTATGCCGGGCCGCCGCCTGGTGGCACCGGGGATGACTACTGCTGGGGCGGCTGTCCCGGCGCCATTGAAGAGGCCATTGAGATTCTCCGCGCGTTTGACAAGACGTGTGACGCCAAGATGCCGCGCATCCACGTGGTGTTTGGCGCGTACCAGGGGCCCATCCCCGCCAAGGAAGGTGAGAAGGTCATCTTCATTGGGGACTGTGCGCGCTGGGAGGGAAACATTGGCGGTGAGCTGGTCCAGATACGCAGCGTGTACAAACCGCGGGAGACCAAGGACCCGCATGACGTCACCGGTGAGGACATCTTTGCCAAGATGGCCAAGGTGAGCGCCAAGGTGGCGGCCAACCGTGGCAACCACGTGCGCTTTGAAGGCTGCCCGGTGAGCGTGGCCGAACACGTGTTGATGCTGGTGGCCTACGGCGGGCTCAACAACCCGTACTTCGATCCGGCAGAGGCCATCCCGTTCACCAAGGCTTACACCAAGAGCAAAGCCACCGTGGCCGCCAAACGGCTGTGGGGCATCCCCTACCAGGTGGAAGGTGACACGCAGCGGGGGGAAGCCGCGCCGCATGAGAAGGAAGAACCAGCGCGCGGTTGATGCTGCACCACCTGTGAAACATGCCCCAGCGTGACCCACCCGGATGGCGCTCCAACGCCTGCCGCGTACCCCCGTGCGTGTAGTACGCAGCAGGCGCGGGTGAACCGGGAGGGATCAACCATGCAACGCGTGTTGGGTTGGACTGGCGCTCTGGCAATGGTGGTGGCGTTGGGATGGGTGGCTGCAGGCCCGGGCCAGGCGGCGGGTGCCGGGGCGCCCACCGGGGACCTGGCCGAGATCCAGAAGCGCGGGGTGCTGCGGTTCATCATCCGCCAGGCGGACAGCCATCTTCCGCGGGAGGGCAGCCCGTTGTTTGTGGACCGGCTGTGGGCCCAGCAACTGGCGGACAGGCTTGGCCTCAAGGCGGACTTTGTGGTGGCGCCGTCCCGCGCCGAACTTTTCCCGTACCTGCTGGAAGGCAAAGGGGACATTGTGGCGGCGTCCCTGCAAGTGACGCCGGAGCGCGCCGCGCAGGTGGAGTTCTCCCGGCCGGTGAAAGTGGTGCGCCAGCAACTGGTGGCGCCGGCGGGTGAAGCAGGGCTCAAGAAGGTGGAAGAGCTGGCCGGCCGAACCGTGGCGGTGCGCAAGTCCAGCAGCTTTTTCCAGACGCTCACCGCGCTCAAGGAAAAGCTCCCCACGCTCACCGTGGTGGAAGCGCCCGAAGAACTGGAGACCGAAGAGCTCATCCACCAGGTGGGCGTGGGAAAAATCCCGCTCACCGTGGCGGACAGTGACCTGGTGGCCAGCGTGCTGCCCTACAACGACCAGGTGAAGGCCACCATGGACCTCACCGACGATGTTCCCCTGGCGTGGGCCATGCGCAAGGACAACCCCAAGCTGCATGAGAAGGTGAACAACTTTGTCATTGAGGCCGCGCTCACCGCGTTCAAGACGCAAAAATACGTGGGTGACCTGGATGAGATCAAAAAGCGCAAGGTGCTGCGGGTCATCACCCGCAACGCCGCCACCACCTATTTCCTCCACAAGGGGGAACAGCTGGGCTTTGAATATGAGCTGAGCGAATTTCTGGCCAGGTCCCTGGGCGTGCGCCTGGAGCTGGTGGTCCCGCCCACGCGCGGTGATCTCACCCGCTACCTGCAGGAGGGCCTGGGGGACCTCATTGCCGCGGGCCTCACCGTCACGCCGGAACGCCAGAAGGACATGGACTTCTCCCGCCCGTACAACCACGTCAGTGAACTGCTGGTGGCGCGCACCAAGGCGGATTGCCCGGCGGATGTGAAGGGGCTGGCGGGGAAGACCGTGCACGTTCGGCCTTCTTCAAGCTACGCCACCACGCTGCAGCGGCTGGCGGCCACCGGCATTGACATCAAGGTGGGCCCTGAAGACGAGGAACTGGAGACCGAGACCATCCTGGGGCGGTTGGCCAACGGGGACATCCCGCTCACCGTGGCCGACAGCAACATCTTTGACGTGGAGATGACCTACCGCAAAGGCCTGGTGAGCTGTTTCCCGCTGGGAGACCCGCAGGACATTGCGTGGGGCCTGCGCAAGGAATCCCCCCTGCTCAAGGCGGCGGTGGACGCGTTCATCAAGAAGGAATACCGCGGCATCTTCTACAACATGGCGGTGAAGAAATATTTCAAGAACCCCAAGAGCATCCAGTCCGGCAACCAGCGCCTCAAGCAGGGGGAGCTGTCCCCGTATGATGCGCTGCTCAAGAAATACAGCGCGCAATATGACCTGGATTGGCGGCTCATGACCGCGCAGATGTACGAGGAGAGCCACTTTGACCCCACCGCAAAAAGCTGGGTGGGCGCGCAGGGCCTCTTCCAGATGATGCCGCCCACCGCCAAGGAGATGGGCCTGGGTGACGTCACGGTTCCCGAGGTGGGGGTGCACGCGGGCATCAAATACATGGCGCGGCTCATCAACGAATTTGAACCCGGCCTCAAGATCAAGGACCGCATCCGGTTTGCGCAGGCCTCGTACAATGCCGGGAAGGGTCACGTGCTGGACGCGCGCCGTCTGGCGGTGGAACTCAAGCTGGACCCGGACAAGTGGTTTGGGAATGTGGAGAAGGCCATGGCGCTGCTGAGCGAGCCCAAATACGCGCGCAAGGCCCGCCACGGGTACTGCCGCGGCGCGGAGCCGGTGAAATACGTCAGTGAGATCCAGACCCGCTACGAGGCGTACGCAAAAATCGCCAAGCCCTGACCCGCGCGCGGGTGTGACGCGTCAGCCTTCCACGCGGTCCCGCCCGGCTTCTTTGGCGCGCTTGAGCAGCGTGCGCGCGGCCTCCCACAACACGGCGGGTTCTTTGTGGAGGTTGGGGTCCAGGCTGACCACGCCGCCGCTCACCGTCATGCGGCCGGCCTGCGGGTAGGACGCGCTGCCAATGGCGCGTTTGAGTTCCACCGCAACCTCGCGCGCGCCGCCCAGTGGCGTCTCCACCAGCAGCAGGCCAAACTCGTCATCATCCACGCGGGCGGCCACGTCTGTTTCCCGCAGGCCTTCACGCAGGAACTGGCCCATCAACCGCAGCGCTTCCTGGAACGTCTCACTGCCAAAGTGCTGTTCTGCGCGGTCGGCGTGGTCCACGTCCAACAGCACCACGCTCAAAGGACGGCCAAAGCGGCGGGCGCGGCCATGTTCGGCGGCCAGGCGCTCTTCAAACACGCGCCGGTTGGACAACCCGGTCAACGGGTCCACCATGGCGTGGCGCAGCAACGTGGTCTCCAGGCCGGCACGCGCGTCCTGGGCGCGCTTGAGCTCCGCCGAGGCGTCCCCCAGCGCCCGTTGCAGCTCCTCCACGCGCGCGGCGTTGGCTCCGCCGCCCATGCCCACCGCGCGCCAGACCCGCAGCGCCAGCTCATCCGGGTGCGGCGGTGCCAGCAGGATGTCCGCGGCGCCGGCCTTGAGGCATTCCACGGCCACGGCGTGTTCGGTGGGGTGGAAGAGCACCAGAACACTGGCCGAGGGGCGGGCCGCCATGATCCGCGCCACCCAGCCTGCGCCATGGGCCCCGGGGTGCCAGATGTCCGTCACCACCGCGTCAACCTGGGATGGGCCCACCAGGTGTTCCAGCGCGGCCTCGGCCGCCTGGACGCCGTCCACGCCGTGCCCCTGCGCCAACAACAGGGACTCCACGGCCTTGCGGGCCGCGCTCTCCTTGAGTGCCAACAGGATCCGCGCCATGTGACCACCTCTTGCCCGCGGGGTTGGCGCGCGGGGATCCACCAGGGACCCGCCGGCCGTGCCCTCCCGGGAGGCCCCCAGTACCCAACGGCCGCCATGTGCGTCCATGTTTCTGGTGCGCGCCGCACCACCGCCCCTGGGAAGCCCTGGCCGGGGCCCCCAACGGCTGGCGGCCAGATCCGTCAGGTTGGGGATGCAGGTGGGTGGGCGTCGGATACGCTTTGACACTGTCGCAGGGGTGCCCTATTGGGACCGCCCCCTCGCCCGGCCCTCCCTAAGGAGAACCGGGCGCGGCACGCCGCCGGGACCCGGCGGTGACCAACCCCTTGGAGGTGCCCCATGTCGGGGCACCGTTGGATTGTGAGGCATTGATATGAATTTGGTCGCGAAGATGGCCATGGTGGCGGTCGCCGCAGGATCACTCCTGGCGTGCACCAACAGCAGTACTTCCTCAAGCAGCGGGGGCACGTCCTCCAGCAGCAGCACCGGCGGCGGCTCGTCCTCCTCCGGTTCATCCTCCTCCACGGCATCAGGCGGCTGCGGCCGCCCGGCCACGGCAACCCGTGGCGAGGAGCAGGTTTGCAACAGCGACAACCAGTGCCTGTGCGGCCTGGGCTGTATTGCCAACCAGTGCCTGCGCAACTGCACCACCCCCGGCGAAGTGGGCAACTGCGGCGCGGGCAAGATGTGCGTGGAGAGCAACATGCCCGGCGTGAACTTCTGCGCCCGCGTGGTGGGCCGTGACGGCGACTGCGCCGTGGCGGTGTGCCAGGACGGCCTTGAGTGCGAGTTTGGCTCCACCGACGACCAGAACAACCCCACCAGCGCCGCGTGCCACCTGCCGTGCAACACCGACGGCACCTGCGCCGGCACGGACAAGTGCCTGGCCTCCACCCCCGGCTTTGTGGAAATTGCCAACGCGGCCGACGGCGGCATCCCGTGCAACCCGGACGCCGGTGGCACCTGCACCGGTGACAACGAGTGCCTCACGCTGTCCAACATGCGCACCGTGTGCGCCGCGCCGGTTCGCGCCTGCGGCAAGGCCCAGAAGCCGTACGGCTTCACCCCCGCGGGTGACGGCGGCACGCTGCAGGCCACCCAGGACGAGTTGTGCAACCTGGGCCCCGCCATCACCGAGATGGGCAGCACCTTCCCGGGCTCCCTGTTCTGCGACGAATACCGCGAACTGCCGACCCCGCCGGAAGTGTTCTGCTACAACGGCATTGACGAGACCGCGCCCGGCTTTGGCTACTGCGTGGCCATCTGCCGCTACTTTGCCAACGGTGACGGCACCGCGGCACAGTTGTTTGACTGCCCGGCCAACTACCACTGCGCCGTGGAAGACGCCGTGTTCTACAACCCGGCGCAGGCCACGCCCACCTCCCCCAACACCACCTGCACCACCGACGCGCAGTGCAGCGCGTTCCCTGGCGCAACCTGCGTGGCGTTGAACGCGGGCACGGTGTGCGCCTACCCGTACGGCCTGTGCCGTCCGGGTCCCGCTCCGTCGTCCTCGAGCAGCCCTGGCGGCACGGGTTCCTCCGTGGGCAGCAGCAGTTCTGGCGGCTCAAGCACCCCGGTGTCTTCCTCAGCCGGTGGCAGCAGCAGTAGCGGCGGAAGCGCCAGCATCTGAAACACCGCGCAGTCGCTGAATGGTTCAACGTCCTCTTGCGCGGTGAGACGGGG
>Ga0154020_10006317_pt1 | contig 13877 bp, 9 predicted proteins | sample Klosneuvirus_201_FD_109709 | JGI IMG/M metagenome (GOLD analysis project Ga0154020, IMG submission 109709) | Active sludge microbial communities from wastewater, Klosterneuburg, Austria - Klosneuvirus_20160825_MG | ecosystem: Engineered > WWTP > Aerobic digester > Activated sludge | place... | reverse complement strand
GGCTCCACCGACGTCGGTCGCCGGATCATGCGCGCCACCGCCGGAACCGGCAAGAAGCTCACCCTCGAGCTCGGTGGCAAGGCCGCCAACATTGTCTTCGACGACGCACCGCTCGACCAGGCCGTCGAGGGCATCGTCAACGGCATCTTTTTCAACCAGGGCCACGTCTGCTGCGCCGGTTCGCGTCTCCTCGTCCAGGAAAGCGTGGCCGAAACCGTGATTGCCAAACTGAAGAACCGGATGCGCGTCCTGCGGGTGGGCGACCCGATGGACAAGAACACCGACATCGGCGCGATCAATTCCCGTGAACAGCTCGACCGGATCCACCGCCTCGTGGCCGCGGGAGAGAAGGAGGGCGCCAAGCTGTACCAGCCAGCCTGCAAGCTGCCGCCAAAGGGCTACTACTTCCGCCCCACGCTGTTCACCGACGTCCACCAAAGCCACCGGGTCGCGCGCGAGGAGATCTTCGGCCCCGTGCTGTCCATTCTCACGTTCCGTACCGTCGAGGAGGCGGTCGAGAAGGCGAACAACACCGCCTACGGCCTCAGCGCCGGCGTCTGGACGGACAAGGGATCGCGTATCCTAAAAATGAGCACTGAACTGAAGGCGGGGGTCGTCTGGGCCAACACCTACAACAAGTTCGACCCTGCGTCACCATTCGGCGGCTACAAGGAATCGGGCTTCGGCCGCGAGGGCGGCCGTCACGGCCTCGCCGACTACGTGAAGACGGGCTGACCGCGCCGCCACCGCCCACGACCGCACCTCCCACCGCCCCTTCAACCCGCCCTGACGATCGTCCGCCTTCCATCGTGGCCATACTCATGCCCCGTCTTCCCATCACCAAGACCCCCAAGGTTTATGTCGGCGGCGCCTTCATCCGTTCGGAGAGCGGGCGCACGTTTCCCCTGAGGGACGCCCGCGGCGCGTTGGTCGGGCACATCCCGCAGTGCACCCGCAAGGACCTGCGCAACGCCGTCGAGGCCGCCGCCAAGGCCGGGCCCGGGTGGGCGCGCCGCACCGCCTACAATCGCGGGCAAATTCTTTACCGGCTCGCCGAGATGATCGAGGCGCGCACCACCGAGCTCACCGCGGCGCTCGCCCTCGGCGAACCCAAGGCTCAATCCGCTTCCCTCCGCGAGGTCGGTGCCACCGTCGACCGGCTGATCCACTACGCGGGCTGGGCCGACAAGTACGAGCAGCTGCTGGGCAGCGTCAACCCGGTCGCCGCACCCTACTTCAACTTCACCGTCTCTGAACCCATGGGCATCGTCGGCCTGATCGCCCCCGCCGAGTCCCCTCTGCTCGCCCTGATCTCCCTCATCGCCCCCGCCATCGTCAGCGGCAACTCGGTCATCGCCCTCGCCTCCGAGCCCCGCCCTTTCGCCGCCATCGTCCTCGGCGAAATGCTCGCCACCAGCGACCTGCCGGGTGGGGTCGTCAACCTGCTCACCGGGTTCCACAAGGAGCTCATCCCGACGTTCGCCACCCACCAGCACCTGCGCGCCATCAGCGGCGTCGCGCCGGTCGACGAACGCACCACGATTGAACGGGGCGCGGCCGACTCGATCAAACGGGTCAAACTGCGTCCTTCCGAGGAGCCTTTCGACTGGTACGGTCCACAGGCCCAGGGTCTCGACTGCATCCGCGACTTGGTCGAGTTCAAAACCATCTGGCACCCCATCGGCGCCTGAGCCCCGCTCAGCGTTTCTTGAGGAAGGCAGCGATCTCGCGGGCTCGCGGCATCGAGGGCGCCGTGCCCAATCGAGTCACCGAAAGGGCCGCCACGGCGTTGCCGAAGCGCGCTGCCGCTTCGATATCACCCCCCAGACGCACCCAGCCGGCCGCGAAGCCGCCCACGAAGGCATCCCCCGCCCCCGTGGTATCCACCGCCTTGACCGAAAACGCCGGGATCGCCGTGCAGCCCGACGGGCGCGACACCAGACAGCCCCGCCGGCCGAGGGTCACGATGACCGTTTCCACTCCCAGCCCACGGCAGAGTCCATGGACAGTCTCCGGGCTCAGGGTCGCCAGCTCCTCCTCGCGGAAATCCGTGCGCCCACCAACCGCCAGCCGGTTCACCAGGGCGGTGAACTCCGTTTCGTTCGGCACGAGGATGTCGACGCTGCGCAACATCGCCGGATCGAACTCCGCCCGCATCGGTGCCGGATTGAGCAGCGTCGCAACTCCGGCCTTGCGCGCGATCTTGAGCGCCGCCGCCGCCGTCGCCAGATTCGACTCCAATTGTACCACAAGGATGCGCGCACGCTCGATCTCCCGGGGAACGAGATCCTTGCGCGAGAGAAACGCGTTCGCACCCAAAGCGACGACGATTTCGTTCTGACCGCTCTGCGACACCAAAATCCCCGCCGTGCCCGTGGCCTGCTTCGGTTTCTCGACCCACCGGGCGCCAATCCCGTTCTCCTCGTAAAACCGGCGCGCCTCCACCGCAAAGGCGTCCCGCCCCACGGCCCCGACAAACAGAGTCCGAGCCCCCGCCCGCCCCGCAGCGATCGCCTGGTTCGATCCTTTCCCCCCAGGCCCCGTCACAAAGGTGCCCACGATCGTCTCGCCCGCACGCGGAAACTCCGCGCAACGCCACGTCAGATCCTGAACATAACTGCCAATCACGACAACTTCAGGGGCCATACGACGACGCTGACCCAAGCCCCGCCAAAGGTGAAGTGGGAAACCACCACCCCACGCGCCGCCGCCCTCGCAACCCACCCCATCCGCCATCCCGTCCGCCCCCCGGACCCATCCAACCTCCCTCCACCCCCAACCCGGCGGGATGTCATCCAATGGATGACATTCCCTCCGGGGCGCGGCACCGTAGCAAATACCCCGGCGGAGCCCGGCGAGGCCGGAAACCGCCCCGCGTCGCTTCTGGTTCGCCTTGATCTGGTCGAGCTCCCACGGTTTTTGGATGATTGAAGCACGGGGGCTGACCAAAACATTCCGCGACAAGAAACGCGGTGAAATCCACGCGGTCGAGGACGTCTCCTTCACCTGCCAGCCCGGCCAGATCTACGGATTGCTCGGCGCGAACGGGGCCGGCAAGACGACCACGCTACGACTCCTCGCCACCTTGCTCCAGCCCACCCGCGGAACCGCCACGGTGGCGAATCTCTCGGTGATCGATCAGGCGGCGGAGGTCCGGGCGCAGGTGGGCTTTCTCGCGGCGAGCACCGCCCTCTATGGCAGACTGACCGCTCGGGAAACCCTGACTTATTTCGGCCGACTCAATGGCCTCCCCCGGACCGAGATCGCCCGACGGACCCAAAAACTCGCCGACGACCTGGACATGCACGCGTTTCTCGACCGCCGGGTGGACACGTTCTCCACGGGCATGAAACAAAAGACGTCGATCGCCCGAACGCTGATCCACGATCCCGCCGTCATCATCTTTGACGAACCGACGCTCGGACTCGATGTGATGGCATCACGCACGATCCTCCGCTTCGTGCGCGACTGCCGGGCTCGCGGCAAAACGGTGATTTACTCGACCCACATCATGAGCGAGGTGGAAAAACTCTGTGACACCATCGGCATCATCCACGGGGGGCGATTGATGGCCGAGGGGACGCTGGCAGAACTGCAAGCACGCTTTGGCGAGCGGGAAATGGAAGAGATCTTCGTCAAGATCGTTGGCGAAAGGGAGGCCGCGTGAAAATTAACCTCAACCAGATCGTCACGGTTTATCTCAAGGAGCTCCGCGACGCGCTGCGCGATCGGCGGACCCTGATCTCGATGTTCGTCGTTCCCACCGTGGTCATTCCCATGATCATTCTCGGATTCGGCGCCATCACCGCCAAGGTGATCCGCAAGGCCCGTTCCGAAACGCCCACCGTGATGCTCCTGGGGGCGAAGCAATCTCCGGTGGTGCAGGCGGCGCTGGCCGCCCATCCAAAGATCCGACTGACCCCGGCTCACGCGGATTTTCGCTCCCAGATTTCCAATAAAAGGCTCCGCGCCGCGGTCGAGTTGCCCGACGATTTTGATGCCGCCCTCGCTGAAAGCCGGACTTCGACGGTGCGAATCTATACTTACGAGGGAGAGCTCAAATCAGGCTTCGCCACCAACGAACTGGATCGCTTTTTCCGTGATTACCGGGAAAAGGCCGTGCAAGCGCGGCTCTCCGAACGGGGACTGCCCCCCGCGCTGATCAAACCCTTCGACGTCCTTCGCCAGAACGTGGCTCCTCCGGAAAAGGTCGGAGGGAATCTGATCGGCGGAATCATTCCCTACATCATTATCCTGCTGTGTTTTACCGGAGCGATGTATCCAGCCATGGACCTCACGGCGGGGGAGAAGGAACGCGGCACGCTCGAAACCCTGCTCTGCAGCCCGGTCGGACGGACCGAGATCGTCCTGGGAAAATTCCTCGTGGTGCTGACTTCGGCGCTTTCAACCGTGGTGCTCGCCGGCGCCTCGGCGCTGCTCACCTTTTCGGTCGGGGGTATGCTCTTCAACCAGAGCGGCGCGGCCGCAAAAGCCGTTGCCACCGCCGCGGCCAGCCGAACGTCACTGCCGCAGATCGATCCTCTCGGCTTTCTCGCTTCCTTGGCGATGGTCGCGCCGATCGCCGTACTCTTTTCCGCGGGCCTTCTGACTCTCTCGCTTTTCGCAAAAAGCTATAAAGAGGCCCAGAGTTACGTCTCACCGCTGATTGTCGTCATCATCCTGCCAGCCCTGTCCGCCATGCTGCCGGGGGTGGAACTGAATACGCAACTCGCGCTCGTCCCGATCCTGAACGTCTCCCTCGCATGTAAGGAACTGGTCTCAGGGGTGTTCAGCTGGGGTTACCTCAGCCTGATTTTTGGCTCCACCTGCGCCTACGCCGGCATCGCGATCCTGCTCGCTGTGCGCATGTTTAATCGGGAAAGCGTGCTCTTTCGGAGCTGAGGTGACAAGTCCCGCCTCTGTAAACGGAGGGTCAAAAGGGGTCCGAAGGGGTCAAAGGAGTCGCGACCAGGGATGCGATTGTCGCATATAGGTTCAGAGGAAGAAGCTCACCATCACCATGAACCTGGTCAAGAAAGTGCTGATCGCCCACAGCGATCCGAAGCTGAAGCGCAAACTTGTGCTGCTGCTGGCCGTGGCCGGATACGATGTACGGGCGCACTTGAATTCCGAAGAGGCCTTGACCACCGCCAGGGGGGAGTGGTTCGACCTCGCGCTCGTTGGTGAGAATCTGGACGGCTCCTCCGGTCTCGATCTGGTCGAAGCGCTGAAACGCGTGCAGCCGACGGTGCCCGTCGCCCTGCTCGCGGAACAACCCGAACTTGCCCTCGTGGTCAAAGGCATCCGTCTCGGCCTGGCCGACGTCCTGCCTGTCGGCGAGGATCTCCGTCCGTTGATCCGACGGATCACGGAACTGCTTAATCCCGGTCAACCGCCGGTGCCGGAAGAGCCCGCTGTTGCGGCCGCCGGTGTCACCGCCGCTGACCTCGCCGAGGTGGAAACCGCCCTCGCCCGTCTGGGCGGAGCGCCCGCAGCCGAGACCCGTGAAACTGCCGGCGCGCCTTTGTCCGACGTGCGCGAGGAGTTGCTCCGGTCCACCCGCGAGCGGACCGAGCTGGAGGCCCGACTCCAACGCGCCCTTCAGGAAAAGACTGCGGTGGAGGCCGAACTGCGCATGCTTCTGACGCAGAACGCCAGCGCCCAGACGCTGCAGAAGGAACTCGACGATTTGCGCAATCAGCGGGAAATGGCCGCGGCGGCTCACGCGACCATCGATGCCAAGGCCCGCGCGCTCGCCGAACAACGCGACGAAATTGCCCGGGAACGCGACGCTCTCGAGGTCGAACGCCACCTCGTCGCCGAGGAACCGAAAGCCCTGCCCGAGTGGGCCTCAACCGCCGAGGAGGTCTCCGCCATGAGGGACCGCGTGCACGCGGAGGAGGCACGCGTCCGGGAAGCCGCGATGGAGGTCCAGCGCGAGGCCGCGCAGATCGCCCGTGAGCGGCGCCGGTGGCATGAAGACCTCGATCTGCTCCGCGAGCAGGAAACCAATCTTCGTGAATACGAGACCCGGCTGCGCAAGGTCCAGGCGCAGCTCGAGGCCGATCGCGTGCTCTGGTTCAGCACCAGCGCCCGACCGGAAACCCCCTCTCCTTTCGAGGACGATTCGCTGCGGGAAGCCTGGCACAAACTCCAGCGCGCCAGTGAGCTCCTGGAAACCGAACGCGCCCATGTGCGCGACGACCGCCTTTTCACCAAGGAACAGGAAATCGCACTCCAGCGGCGGGAACAGCTCCTCGTCGCCCGTGAAGCCCGCGCCACCGAAATGGAGCAGCGCTTCAGCAGCCTCATAGCCCAGCAACCCGCCAGCGCCTCTCCCGCCTCATCGATGCGCTCCTTCGCCCGGGCTCCTTTCGCGATGGCCAAGTCCGTCTTCGGCAGCGTCAAGAAGTAGGCTGCCACGAATCCGGAGCCGACGCCCTCCCGGACTGCCCCTGCCCCGCCAACCCCGGAACGGGCATGGACGTCATCCAATAGATGACATCCGCAGCAGGCATCTGCCGCCGTGTCTGCGAACGGCCCAATCGCAAACGTCATCCATTGGATGACATCCACGTGTTGGGTCCGGGTGAAAGGTGGACGGCGCCACCCCAAACCCTCCGATGCGGTCTTCCGCGTTGGCTGCTCTCACGATCGCCTCGTCGCGCTCGGGCTCCAGGCTCCGTCAGGATAATCAGCCCGGATTTTGTATTTAACTTTTGGTTACTACATTCTGACCGATCAAGCCGTAGTCTCAATTTTCACCCTCCCTCTGGGCCAAGTGAATGTCATCTATTGGATGACATTCGAGGCCGGAAGTGATCGTCGCGCCTGCGCGTTGACCGGCCGTGGATGTCATCCATTAGATGACATCCACGGTTCGGGGACGGGTGGTTGGGAGGGACGGCGTTTGCGTCCCGCGGGGGGCGCGGGGCGCGGCCGGGGCTCGCGAATAGCGGGGGGGGTGCTCGGACTTGGGGTTACTTCTTGTCGTCCCAGCCGGCGGCCTTCGAGATCTGCTCGAGCGTGACCTTGGGGCCGAAGGTCGCGGGGAAGACGTTCGCCTTCGCGAGGTACTGGAAGGCGCGAAGGTTTTGCGTGACCTCGGACTTGCGCTCCTCGAGGACCGCCGCGGAGAGGGCCTTGACGCCCGCCGCATACGCGGTGGCCAGTTGCTCGACCTTCCGGCTGGTCGCAGCGTCGGGAGCATAGACCAGCGACTCCGCCAGCCGGAGCATCTGGTCGTTCGATCCCGCCGCGAGCGTGGCGGCGTCGGCGCGGATCGAGGCGGCGATCTCGGCGCGCTTGGCCTTGGTCACGTCCGTTGAGAGCATCCCGTCGGTCCCACCTTCGATCGAACGCGGCGGCAACGGGCGGTACCAGATATTGCGGAAACGGACCGGATTTCCGTGATCCTGGAGCTTGAGCGGCCCCTTGGCCGGAAAGGCCTTTGGCACCGTGCGCTTCATGTGCCCGGTCGGGCCCTCGATCGGTGTATGGTCCTGGACCAGCACACCGTTGCAGAAGACGGTGACGTAACCCGGGTCGAGGACTTTGTCGCCGTCATACACCGGACGCCGGAAAATGATGTCGATCATCTGGTACTCACCGGGCGCGCGCAGCGCATTGGCCAGCGGGGGGTTGACGCCGTAGACCGAGGCCGCGAAGCCGTCGGAGTAGGTCGGGTTGTTGTAGTTGTCGAGCACCTGCACCTCCACCAGTCCCATCAGGAAAATGCCGCTGTTGCCCCGTCCCTGGCTGTCTCCCTTGACCGCCACCGGAGCGGCCCACTCCACGTGCAGCTGGCAGTCGCCGAACTGCTCCCTGGTTTTCACGTATCCGGATTTAGGAACGCACTCCATCGCGCCGTCTTTGACGATCCACTTGGTCGGGCCGCCCTCCTTGGAGTCGGACTCCCATTTGGCGAGTGAAGCGTCCGTGCCGTCAAAGAGGATGATGGCATCCGAAGGCGGTTTGCCGGGCTGGGCCGCGGTGCTGAAGGTGCCGGGGACGACCAGTTTCGGCTGCGGACGGTTGCGATCGTGGATGGCCCAAGGATGGGTCTGATCCGGGGGGTCGCCGTAGAACGGCGTTCCCGTGGAAACAGCGCTGTGTCCGGTCGGGACCAGCAGGGAAAGAAGGCAAACCAGCGGCGGGAGGGCGGGGCGGATATTCATGGAGACGCCGCGAACCTACGCGTGCGGGGGGGAAGACGGCAAACCCGGAAAGTAGGTGGGGTCGGATGGGGTGTCACGGAAGGGCTTGGGGTGGGCGCGGTGTCGGATGGGGGATTGGCGCGTGAGGATGCGGCCTCAACGAGGCCGCCTACAAGGGGGTGGGCGCTTTTGTATGCTGAATGGGCGGAGTACCGCTAGGGTTGGAGGCGGGAGTGTGTTACGTTGTGACGCCCCCTTTTCCAGTTTGCCCATGTCCCACTTGCTCCCTTCCTGCCTGTCCCCGCTCTTCATCCTCGTGGCCCTGAGCCCGGTGATCGCCGCTCCGGTTGTGTCGGAGTATGAGATGCTGCGGTCGCTTCCGGTCGAGAAATTCGCCCCGCTGCTGGCGGCACAGGGTGAACCCGATGCCAACGGACTGGTCGGTTACCACCGGCAACAAGGCCAATGGTACCAGGCCGGCATGCAACGGGGTGGGTGCTGGTACTTGATCGGCGGCGTGGTCGCGGGGGATCTGTCCCGCGTCGAAAGAGGCTGGACCTCGATCGAGGCCACGTTTGCGCGCCAGGTCGCGGACGGCGGGTTTCTTTCGGTGAAGAAACCGTACGACAAGGAGCTGCAGACCTTCGATGACCGGGTGGAGACGACCTATTTTTATCTTCAGGAACTCGGGCATGCGATCCTCGTGCTCAAGCAGTCACCTTTTGAACCGGTGTTTCGCGAGCGGATTGAGGCGCTCAAGCCGAAGACCCGGCGGGCAGTCGATTTTGTGCATTCGGGTTACGACGGCATCGTCCGCAAGGTGGGCCACACCGCCAACCGGCTCTTCATCGCCGCCAAGGCGTTTGGACTCTGCGGCGTCTGGCTGGACGAACCGCGCGACCGCGAAGCCGCGCGAAAACTTGTGGCGGTGGCACTGACCCTCCGGGACGCCGAGGGTGTTTTCGTAGAACGCGGGGGCAGGGATTCCAGCTACAACGCCGTTTCCCTGCTCATGGCCCAGGTCCTCGCACTGCACCTGCCCGACCTGCCGATCGGCGAGGCGATGCAGAAGGCGATGGCGTGGCAGCGCACCCGTATCCGGCCGACCGGTGAAGTGGAGATCGGCGGCAATACACGCACCGGACTTGGACAAGAGAAATCCCATGGAGAGGGTATCAAGAAAGTGAATTACCGCGAAGTCGCTTTGGCGCTCTGCTACTACGGGTTGGTTTACGCGGACCCGTCGGCCATTGAGCTGGCGGCGAAGGTGGCGGCCTGGCGCGAGCGCGGTGAACCGTGATTTGGTTCCGATCCGCCGATCCGGCGACCCATCGAGAACGCCGGAGCCTCACGGGGAGAACATCCACGCACGCGGGTCCCAAGGCAAAGGGTCGACGTGCAACGGCAGAATCCCAAGTTGGAGGTCAGCGCTTCGTACGCATCCCTGGCGCACGCCGCTCCACGTCCACCGTCCCGCCTGTCGGTTGAACGGATGGCGGTTCGATCCCCGACGGTGCGGCCAGGGTCGGTCCGTCGACCCACTTTCCCTCGACGGCGATGGTTTGCGGATGCGGCGGGAGGCCGCGTTCGTTTCGATTGATCTGAGCCACCACCGCGTCGACGGCCATCGCGCCCAACACCTCCGGCATCAAATCCAGTCCGGCGCAGGGCCAGGGTTCCTGATCGCGGTTGAGGTTCACAAAACCGACGTCGCGCGGCACCCACACGCCGCGCGCACCGAGCCACTCGATGACCTGGGGATAATGTCCCACCACCACGGTGGGTCGGTGGCGGGAAAACCAGGCGTTGAAGGAATCGGGTTCGACCCGCTCGACCAGAAGCGGCGGGATCCGTTCCCGAGCCGGGCGGCTCTGGGCAAAGACGTGAAACGCCGCCGTCCAACGGTGCCGCAGCCGGGAGTCGCTGGCCTGTTTGAGAAAGAGTCCGATGCGGCGGTGCCCCCGCGCAGTCAACCGCTCCAGCAGGTCGAGCAGCAAAGCGTGGTGATCCGGTCCGATCGAATGCAGGCGCGGATGACTCATTGGGTTGAACATGCGTACGGCCGAAAGTCGCGACCACTCCAGTTCCGACCAGTCCTGCGGGGCCTCAAAGGGCATGACTATCGCGCCTTGGATATTGCGCGAATGCAGGACGGAGTTGATCCGCTTCAGCGACAACGCGCCGGGCCCCGTTCGGAACGGCTCGATCTGGTAACCGAACTGCTGCCCACGCTGGACAGCGCCCTGCAGGATCTTCTGGTGAAATCGGTCTCGGCCCGCGTTCGGCGACTCCACGGCGTTGAGGGCGGCGATCGCGCCACGGAAGTCGCGGCTCCGGCTGCGCCGGACTTCTGACATCACCCTCCCCACCAACGAATTCGGGCGGTATCCCGCGGCCGCCGCACCCGCCTGCACCCGACGCCTCGTCTCTTCGCTAAACTGCGGCAAATCGCGCAGGGCACCGGACACGGTCGATGGTGCCAATCCCAGGTTCTGCGCCAATTGGCGGATCGAGAGCCCGGGCGGCTCCGGAAGCGTGGAAGCCACCGGGACGTCGACCCGGGCCGCCGAGGCAGGTTTTCGCGGGGTCGATGGTGGCTGATTTTGCACTGTGCAAATCTCGCGGCCATCGACCTTCGCTGCAAGCCCGGCATCCCTTGACCGCGAAGAAGTTCCCTCCCGAAGACCGGCGAACTCACGCCCGGCTCAAGCCCCACCCTCACCTCCATGTCCTCGTCTACCCTCGGCCACCGCGCGCTCGGCGGCTTCCTCACGGTCTGGCTCGGCGCCAGTCTGTTCCTCAATGCCCAAACTGTCCCCAAAGAGGAGATCATCAACCTGGCCGCCTTCGATGTCTCGGCGGCCAAGATGACCGGCTATCGGGCGGCCAATGCCGTCACCGCGACCGGCATCGGCACCGACATCATCGACACGCCGATCGCGATCAACGTGGTCACTGGCGAATTCCTTCAGGACACGGCAGCCTTTGAGCTCCGTCAGGCGCTCGATTTTGCGCCGGGCGTGCGCACCCAGGAAAACAACGAGAGCCGCATTCGTGTGCGCGGATTCGACGCGCTTTCGCTGCTCCGCAACGGCCACTACCGGCGCCAGCTGTTCTCGTCCTGGAACATCGATCGGATCGAGGTGATCAAAGGCGCCACCGCCATTTTCCATGGCAGCAATCGGCCGGGGGGAATCATCAATTATCTGACCCGCAAGCCCTCCTTCACGGCCTCCACCGAGGCCAAAGTTCTGGTCGGTTCCCATGAGCACTACCGCACCGAGGTCAGCACTGCGGGTCCGGTCAACGATCAGCTCGCCTATCGCGTGGGCGCGGGAGCCTACACCGCGGGTGGTTTTCGCGACTTCTGGCACAACCGGGGAAACTTCGCCGCAGGCGCGGTGACCTACCGTCCCAATCCCCGGGTCGACATCACAGTGGAGTACGAACACGTCTCCCAAAACATCTCCGACCAGCAGAGCACCGAGCTCTTTGTGACCAACAACCAGCTCGCCACCGCGCAGATTTATCCGGCCGGCGATCCGGGCGGATTTTCCTACAACATCGGCGGACCGGATTCGTTCCGCAAATACTCGACCGACACGCTGGACCTCGACGTGCGACTCCGGGTGACCGACCGGATCGTCTACCGGCTGGAAGCCAACGTCGCCGAGGACAACTTTCGCGTCCTGCGCACCCAAGGCACCCGCGAGAATGCTGGGGCCAACGCCGGCACGGTGACCCTTCGTTTTGGCGACTACGCCAATTATCGCGATTCCTGGGACATCAAGAACTCGCTGATCGGTCAATTTGCGCTCGGTGATGCGGCGCATACGGTCATGCTCGGACACCAATCCAACGAAATGCGTCAGCGCACGCCTGGCTTCGGACGGAAGAACGGCCGGGATGGTCCGAACTTCCGCTACAATCCCGCCACGGGCGCATTTCCCGAGTTCCCCACGCTTGCCCCGCAATACCCGCTGAACGGCCTCGCTTTGATCGAGCGCGTCGGTACCCGCACGGCCGACGGTGCCTGGAACGACAATCGCCGCATCAAGGAGATCTCCAACGCGTTCTACCTGATCGATACGGTGGACCTGATGTCCGCCCGTCTCAAGGTGATGGCGGGAGCCCGCTATACCCAGATCCGTCGAACCCTCGCGTGGGACAGCCTGCCGGCAATTGCGACCGCCGACAGCATCGTGCAGGACCGGGTGACGCCCCAACTTGGGCTCCTCTACAAACTGACGCCGGAATGGTCCTTGTTCGCCACCTACAGCCAATCCCTCGAGCCGCAGAACCAAGTTGATGCCGACGGCAACGCGGCCGGTCCGATCGAAGGCGCCGGCTACGAAGTCGGCCTCAAAGCCGATGCGTTCGAGCGCCGGCTGGCCGCCACGCTCTCGTTCTTCGAGATCGAGCGGTCGAACACCGCGACCCGGGACTCCGTACGCGAAGCCCAAGTTGGACGCAGTCCGTTCTTCTTTTTCGGCAACACGGAGTCCGTCCAGGGATTCGAAGCCGACGTGGCCTACAATCCGACAAATGCCTGGCAAATCCTGCTCACCTACACTTGGCTTTGGCAGAGCGAGACGACCGCCGCCCAGGATCCCACGCGCGTCGGCGCTCCCTTTCAGCTCACACCCGAACACGCCTTCAATCTCTGGACCAAGTACGTCGTCCCCGCGGGGCCCGCGAAGGGGCTGGAATTCGGCGGAGGTGTGCGCTGGGATGACGGCTACCTGCTCACCGCGCTGATCGAGACCGGAGCCAGCCACCGCTTCGATGCCCTCCTCCGCTACCCTCTCACCGTCTACAACCGCCGCGTTTCGCTAAGTTTGAACGTGAACAATGTGACCGATGAACGGAACTTGGGAGGAAGCCTGAACTGGACCAATCCGCGCGAATTCACCCTTTCCGCCAGCACCCGTTTTTGATGAAGCGTCTTTTCTTTCTGCTGTTTCTTGTCCTTGCCCGCCCGGCCGCCGCGGCGGCACCGCCGAACGTGCTCTTCATCATGACCGACCAGCAGATGGCCGACGCGATGAGTTTTCGCCAGGGCGATCGTTATCTGCGCACACCCGCACTCGACGGACTCGCCGCCAAGGGCACGTATTTCTCCAGGGCCTACGCTCCCAATCCGCTCTGCATGCCGGCGCGCAATTCGATCTTCACCGGACGGTTCCCCCACGAAACGCAGATCTCCGACAATGCCGACATGCGTTCCGGAAGGACGCTCGACGCCGGGGAGTTTCCCACCCTCGGCACCTACTTCGAGCGGGTCGGATATCGCACGGCCTATTTTGGGAAGTGGCACCTCAGCTATGATGCGAAGAAGCCCGAGACGCATGGGTTTCAGGTCCTCGACACCCAGCAGAAGGACACGGTTTCTGCGGACCACGCTGTTGCTTTCCTTCGTGCACCCCAATCGAAGCCCTTCCTGCTGGTGGTGAGCTTTCTCAACCCGCACAACATTGCCGAGTACACCCGCGGCCAGCCGTTGTCGAACGGCCCGATCGGCGATCCCCCGGCCCTGGCCGAACAGCCGCCGCCACCCAATAATCTGGGTCATCCCGTTGGCGAACCCGATACGATGACGCTGATCCGTCAGGGTTATCACGCCAATCGTCGCCTTTTCCCTGTGGGGAACTTCTCCCCCTCCATCTGGCAGGCCATGCGTTGGGGGTACTATCGTCTCGTCGAAAAGGTCGACGCGGAAAT
>Ga0154020_10006316_pt1 | contig 13877 bp, 15 predicted proteins | sample Klosneuvirus_201_FD_109709 | JGI IMG/M metagenome (GOLD analysis project Ga0154020, IMG submission 109709) | Active sludge microbial communities from wastewater, Klosterneuburg, Austria - Klosneuvirus_20160825_MG | ecosystem: Engineered > WWTP > Aerobic digester > Activated sludge | place... | reverse complement strand
GCCCAGAACAGGGCTTTCCAGTGTTCGGGCAGGTACTCGCTCATGTGCGGGTCAGTGGCGGGAATGATGTAGGCGTCTAGGCTGCGCTCGCCCAGGCGGCGGCGGAGGGCGGCGATGTTTTGTGCGGGGGAGGGAGAGGCCATGTGGTAGATTAGTTTTATCGCGGAAGTGGCTGTATTGCCTGGCTCAATAGTTTTTGGGTGTTTGCTGTAACTAATATTTGAAAAAAGAATAATTTTACAATACAAACCGCAAAGTTAATCTTAAGTAACAATTAGGAGGTGGAAAGAGATTTTTGGAGTATCTATTTTTGAAAAACCAAGTAACGAATTCCTGCGTTCCTGCAATAACCTTGTATATCTTTATTTTGAACAGACAATTAAATCCACTATTATCACATGTTTAACCGATCTATTTCTGTTTTAGCCTTATTTTTTATCTGCTTTTCTTATGTTCAAGCTCAACCCGATCGAGCCACTGGATTGATCTTTGACCCCGAAGCTTTTAACCGCCTTGAATCTGTCCCGACATGGTTCGGTGGCAACGGAGAAGATTTGGGTAACGGTGAAAAAAGCGAAAACCTGCCTTTTAGTGCTAGCCTGAAAGACTTCGTGCCGCCTGTCGGCAATCAGGGGAATATCGGGTCCTGCGTGGGTTGGGCTTCTGGTTATTATGCGCTGTCAACCCAAATCGCCCGTATCAAAAACTTATCGGGCGAAAATATAAGGCGATATGCCCGTTCTGCCTTGTTTATTTACAACCAAATTAAGAATATCGATTGCGGCGGAGGTAGTACCCTGGAAAGCTGCGGAAAATTTCTAAAAACAAATGGCGACTGCGCCAACCTAGATTTTGATTCTCCTCCGGATGACTGTAACCGGTTGCCAGATGAACAGCTACGGACCTTGGCTAAGGCATTCGCTATTCAGGAATATAACGCGCTGTTTGGGAGAAATACCGACGCCAAAGTCAAAATTTTTAAGACAAAAAAAATGCTGGCTAACAACATTCCTGTTGTTATCGGTATGGCAATCCGGCACAACTTTAACAACCCATCCGGCCTCTATTGGAATCCAGATGAGGGTGATATTCGCGATTACGGTGGACATGCCCTTTGCGTAATTGGCTATGATGACCGTCGGCAAGCGTTCAACATCGTGAATAGTTGGGGCACGGAATGGGGTAATGAAGGCTATATTTGGGTGAAATATCAGGACTTTGCCCGCTTTGCATTTTTTGGTTACATATTTCTGGCGCAAGAGAACATTCCGAATCTATATGAGCCGGATCAGCCTGAATCGCCTGACCTGATCAGCCTGCGTGGCAAATTTTTATTTCGTTATCCCGATTGGGAACAGAGCTCCACCGATACGATTGCCTTTCACTATGTCGAGCCTATTTACGCCGGGGGCCATTTTTATTCATTAAAAAAGAATGATTGGAAAATAAACGACCAGTTTCAGTTAGTGATTAAAGGCATGCAGGCGAAAAAATATGTGTATGTTTTTAGCGTCGATGCGGAGGGCTACACCGTACATTGGCCACGTCAGGTAAGCTTCGCCGGTGCATTTAAATCGAATGAAACTCCTCTGATACCATTCGATAAAGTTGAAATCGTTATTCCAGATGCCCTATCTGCGTTAACCAGGCGCGTATCTGGCGACGATAACATCTGCATCTTGTACAGTGAGCGGGAAATTCTGGATTTTAAAAACCGGCTTGACCGGCTTCAGGGTTCGTCGGGACGCAGTTTCGGGGAAAAGTTTACGTTGGTGTTCCAAGACCTTCTGATACCGGCGAGCGAAATCAAGTATGAAAAAAATGCCATGTCCTTTAGTGTTCAATCGGCCTCCGGAAAACCCCTTGTGCCGATTGTGTTGCGGGTGCAAGGAGAATGAGCAATAAGCGAAATCATGCTATAAAAACTTATGATTTTTCACGCTATTTATGATTTTTCTATGCTAAAAAGAGCGGCCAGCTGTGATTTCATCTCAATCCTTTCACTGGTTTTTTGCGCCAGTGGCCTATTTTCACAGGTCAACCTGGACTCCCTGCGCACGCTTGGTGCTATTAGCCGTTATCCGGGTATTCCGTCCGGTGTGCAGGCGAGCGACGGCACCTTTTCGTTTTTCGTCAGGGTCAATTGGAAAAAAACGCCCAACGTCCATAATTATCACGTTTTACGGGCTAGCCAGTTCGACCGTAACCATTTTGTCGAATTGCCAGTTTCCTATGCCACTCCCTTACAGCTGACCAAAGTGGAAGACTACGATGTGCGGCCAGGTGTACTGTACTATTACACTATAGTCGGCGAGGATTACCAGGGCACCCTGGGAGTACGCAGTTCTACTGATTCGGGGTACATTCCCTGGCGCGGGCCAATTGCCTCACCTTTGCCCCTACCCCAACCGAACCAGTTTCCGACTAAAATACAATTGAGTTGGACGCCAGTTTACGGCGCCGAACGTTACAGGCTTCATCTTTCACATCTTGCACCGGCAGAGAACTGGGCGCCCCTGGATGGTTATTTTGACGAAAACAGCAGACTGCTCGACACGGAATTGGTGGGCACGACCTGGGAAGGTTCAGCAGATATTTTGTCAGGAGGAAGTTTGTACTGGACAGTACAGGCCCTCGGACAGAGTCTAGCTTCTGCATTTTCGCCGGCGACATTGGTTTCAGGGGACGATATATTACAGGGAGGTCGAGATGATACCGGAATCAATCTTGGGCAAATAATCGTGACGGCGGCTGGAGATAGTTTAAACGTACAAGTTAATTGTGCTCTTTCGGATACTCAAGTAAGTTTGGCAGATCGAATCGTTTTGTTTTTCTCCACTGACCAGGATATTGACCCATCGGACCCATTAGTCGATTGGATGATTGCTTCGGGTACAAACTGTGTTTTCCGTATCAAACGTCCGGCCATTGCAGCCTGGCGTTACTTGTTGTTGGTGCCCACAGATGGGAAAGGTGTGATTTTTAAAGACCGTGGCAAATGGGTAGAACTGCGTTGAAATACACTTATTTTCGCATAAAAATCGGCAAATCTCCTTCCAAGCCATTCTTGATCAGTTTTGGCTCTTGCTGTTTGTTTTTTACTTCGCGTACCATATTTGGAACGGCTTGACGGATATACTCAAAGAGCTCGTTTAGGGTAATAAATTTATTGCCATTCTGGTCGGCCCGGCCATTCAAGCCATCAAGAATCGCACGGGTAAAGGCACCATGCCCCCAAGAAGGATGTTCGTGTGATTTTTGGTCGTCGCGGCTTGAAGTGATGGTAAGCAGGCCGTTTTGTTTGCGCGACAAGGTCTCCAGTGCTTCATTCAAACCACTTACATCGGTGTTGTCTTTTGCAGCGCCACTGAAACAAGCGTCGATAAAAATTAATTTTTTACATGATAAACGATCAATCTGTGACAGGATATATTCATAGTCCACAGCAGTGTAGTGTTCATTTCCAGGTCTGTAGTTGTCGGCGAGAATTAGTAGGCCTTTGTTCCATTTCATGCCGTGGGCCGAAATAAAGACCAACAGCATATCGCGAGGCTGAATAAAATCGATGTGCAGTTCGCTGAACATAGTGCCTATGGCTTCACCCGTTGCAGAGGAACCTAACAATAAGGACGAGTGTACTTTTTCAAATAGCCAGCCTTGCTGCGATTCGAATATCCGGACAATAGCCTGGGCATCGTCATCGGTGTATTCCAAGCTTTCCACTACAGGGTTGTTTCTATAGGTTGGCCCTATGCTCAATATGTGGAGGTTTGGCCGTTTTGCTGAGAATTTTACCAGAATGGAATCCGAGCGCACGTCTTCATACTGCACAACAATCTGATTTTCACCTTCCTGCAACAAAACACTTGCGCTGAACAACCTGGTATCTTCCAATTTAAATTCGCCGGCTTTACCGCTTTGGATTTCGGCATTAACGAAAAGTCGGACTTTCGACTTATCCAATTTGCCCTGGTGCCCCAGCAAACGCAGGCGAATGGAATAATATTCGGAATCGGCGTTAAAAACGGCCTTGGAATCATCGACGACCAGTGGGCGGTCCCATACCCATCGGCACAAATTTGCTGGGACGGGCAGGTCTGTCCGTCGTAGGGAAATAGTTTTGGTGACTGTCCGTTTGTCGGTACCTATTTTGACCGGAGTTTGGGAAGTTAACGCCGATGATAGAAACAGCAGAGCCCCCAAGCTCACAAAGGACATCATGCTTGCACTTTGTATGTTGTTAGAATAAAAAGCCATGGGTTGAAAGTTGATTGAAAAAAGACAAAGGCTATCCCAAGTTTTGGTATTTATAATACCCTTGGGATAGCCTGCATTATCTATTTAAATCACAGGTTTAGTTTTAGAACTTTGGTTTTTTGGAAAGATCGAAAAATCCTCTTTCAAAATTCGGTTTGCATTTCATTTTAGTTTTAGTTTGAACATTCTTCAATATATCCTCGCCACCATCAAGCACATCACAGAGGATGAGTTTTTCTCCTTCAATCTTTTCGATTTTCAGTTTCCCAATGTCTTTTTTTCGCTTTAATATTTCACCGCTACCAGTATCAAAATTTTCTTCGCTATACACTTCGAGCTTTGCGCCAACCGGAAGAATAGCCGAAGTTTTACAGAGAACTGTCTTTGCTTTTTGTTTTTTCGTTTCTTCCACTTTAATTATTTCAATTTCCGGTGGAAAAACTTCATACATAAACAGAGAAAATTGGAAATCACACTGATTTGCAAGGCTGCTCTTGAATGTATTTATAATTTCATCTTTAGAAGACCGGTAGGAAGCATCATCCTTTGAATATGACTCGGATTCTTTAACAGTAATTGCTTTGTTATACACGGCTTCTCCAGTTTCAACGGATACAATTTTAGCATCAAGAATTACAATTGTTTCCACATCGCGATACCAATCTCCAGAGGACTTGGATTTATCATCCTTTACAGCCCAGCTCTGCAAAGTAATGATCAGTAGATATTCCGCACCCAAAGATTGACTTTGTGGGACAATTTGTCCGTTCATAAATTCCTCCGTTTTTTGTATACCTCTTTCTTTGAGTATGTTTTCCCATTCTTTTCTTTCCATTACTTGGCATAAATTCGTCCTTCTTATGCCAGCCAAGGCCGCATTTTCATATAGTGAGACGTCCCCTGCTGATAACCTTGCAGGGTTAGCCGTGTTGCCTAAGGCCAAAATTTTTTTTGTTTGTGCGTGCAGTAAAATTGGACTAATTGAAAGACAAATAGTCAGCAATCGCAATTTTGATTGGATGTTCATAATCATATGGTTTAAAATTAAATAATTAACGATTTAGGGGCCTTTCACACACCGGAAACCTACATCGGACGAATGGTCTGATGCTTTGAGCCAAGATCGTGCTGAAGCGCGGCAAAGCGTCGACACGCTATTCCAGGCGCCTCCCCGGATTACTCGGTATAATCCTTCATTCGGGCCGGCAGGGTTGATTACAGCGTCGGAGTTTTCTTCCTTCAGATAACTATAATAATCGGAGCCATACCAGTCCGTACACCATTCCCATACGTTGCCGCTCAAGTCGAAGAGTCCGAGCATATTAGGCGGAAAACTTCCGGTTGCAACAGGTCTCAGGCGGATGAGCGAAGGTTTGGTATCAGGCTCCTCCACGGAAGGATCGAAGTTAATCTGGGTAGGTTTAGCCGCATCCAACCCATTGCCGAAGCGTTTCCTGGCTCCCCTTTCACAGGCAGCATATTCCCACTCTGCCTCGGTAGGCAGGCGATAGCCGTTGGCGCCTGGGATAAGCTTAACCGTCCATTTATGGGTATCCGAGTTGTTGAGATTTGTGGGATCCAGGCGTGTTTTTTCGATCTGGTAACACTGTGCCAGGTTGTCGCGCAGAGAGCGCCAGTTGCAGTATTCGATGGCATCATACCAACTAATGTTGATGACCGGTTGTTTACCCCTTCCCCAGCCCTTGTCTTCGGGCGGCGGGTGGTTGGAGGTTTGGCAAAAGATATCGAATTGTTCGAAGGAGACTTCGCGGGTATCCATATAAAAACCATCCAGTCTAACGGTATGCTGCGGTTTTTCTTCTTCCCCACCTTCACCGTAGGCATCGCCCATGTCGAAGTTCCCACCTTCTACCCATATCATACCGGATGGGGCAGGCTTGCGGGCATACAAATCGGCTGTGAGCAACAGTTGCAGCTCACCTTCCAGGGCTTGGACCTGGCTAAGGGCGTTCCAGGTAAAACGTTTGTCAGGCCCGCCGTTCAGTTCGCCGGCAAAGTCGCCCGCTGCTGTTTGCGGAACGGAGTAAAGCCCGTTCCGATCCTGGAAGGCAGCCGACATTTTATAAAAATATCCCTCCGGACACGGTTTCAGGTCGTAGTTTACTACGATGGCACTGCCCTCGACTTGGAAATCGAGGGCAGTGATATAGCCGGTTTGAGCCCGAAGGGACACAGAACAGAGCAGGAAAAACCATTTATTCATGGCCGTCTTTTACCGTTTATCCTGAATTTCGACCTTGGTTTGGCTCACTGTCATGTTGGCCATACTCCTATAGCGTTCTTTCTGCAGTTCGAGTTCATCTTCCCGCATTTTTTTATACAGTTCGAAGTACTGACGCTCTTGGGCGTCCACCTTAGGCGCAATTTGTTCCATGAGTGCAAGGGCGTCTTTGGCACAGGAGGCCTCGGCATCTATTTTACGGAGTTCGGCAGTCGCCTTGGTAAATTCGTTGGACGCCATGTAAGTGCGGGCATTGTACAAGAAATTGTTGCAGTTGTAGTCTACGAATTGTTTGTAGATGGATACCATCGTGTCCCGGGCTTCCGCGTGGCAACGCACTTCCTGTGGAATGGGCCAGAGCAGGAAGATCGCGTCCTGATAACGCCGGAATTTGGACAGGCTAATGGCTTGTTCGACAATGGTACCGCACATTTGGTCGTAATACCTGATGATTTCATTCCGGGCGTTCTTGAGGAAACGTTCGTATTCGATGTCCTTGACCGTGATGCTGCTCACGGCGTTATTTAACGCCTGGGCATTGTCTTTGCCGGAGCCTTGGTACTCTTTGGTGATATAGGAAAACACGACGTTACCACGCAGGGACTGAATGAACAGAGAAAGGCTCACTTTCACTACAGCCAACTTTTCCATCCCGGTATTGGCTATTTCTTCATCAACTACTTCCAGTTTAGGTTTACAAATGATTCCGGTGGTAAGGTCACCCAAGTCGATTTTGTTCGGGTCGAAATTGGTGTTTTTTACGCAGGAAACTTTACATGCCGTGCCATTTCGGGAAATGAGAGCCTGTACTTTAGTTTCCAGTTTTGATTTGCCGTCGAAGCCGAATCGCTGCACGGTCATACTGTCGGTCATATCGATATTGACGGTAATCCATTCGCCGGGCAATGCGTTGACCTGGGCTTGCAAGGCGCAGCAAATACCTCCTAATATAGTCAGGAGGATCAGGAAGGATTTTTTCATGGTATAATTATTTGAGGGTGATGTAAATGGTGCCGCCCCGGAAACTATCGTCCACTTTCAGTTTAGCGTCCGGGTCGTCGGCAGGAGAAAGTGAATTACAGAATTTGCGTACAAGTCGGGTAAACTTACTGGGCGTGAAATTTTTATCCATTTCATCGCGTAGCGGAATATATACTTCATCGAAAATCATCTCTTTATCTGTGCTACCCTGAAAATGGTACACATTTCTATACGCGTTTGCTTCAATCCAGTCCTCAACCACATCTTTGAGTTGATCACCCGATGGGGCAATTTCTGTGTCAAAATCATACCCGCTATTGGCGCTTAGACCAAAAATCACTTTTATGGCTCGTCCGTTTTCTTTGATCTCATCGAACTTGCTTTGCATGGTGTTCAGGAATTCTTCCAGCAACAGCACCACTTTGTCACCGTTCTTCTTAAAAATACATTTTTCCACCAGGCCGTCGAAATTATCTGTGTACCATTTGCCGCTTTCACTGGTCTTGCTGCCCATGTTTCGACCGGTAAAGGCATCATAACTGTTTATAATGAGCCGTACGCTGTTACCAGAGGAACTGGTTTGTTGGTTGGCCTCTACTTCCACATAGATATCGGCGCCGGAGGCTTCGATCAGTCTAGTTTTCAGGTCCTGTTGGTTCATTCCTTTATACATATTGTCTGTTTTGGTGGCGTTGGCTTTCGCCCGGAAATCAACTGTGGTAAATCCACGCTCATTAAACGCTTCCTGCATTTTTACTATGGCTACGCGCAGGGTTACGAAGGAATCCAAGATAGTACGCAAGTCTTCGTTTTCCTTGGTGAACGGGATAACCATGATAGTCGGCTGTATTTGCCGGGTTTCTTTTCTCGTTGCGCCGGCGGGTGTGCTTTGAGCAAAGAGCGCTGGCCCGAATCCGTATGACAGAATCAATGCCAGGATAATTTTTGTCGTGCGTTTCATAGGAGATGGTTGAAGGTTTACAAACCGAATTTACGGATCAATTTATTTTTTTCCAAGTCGTGCCGCAGGGCCTCGTAGTTGATGGTAAAGGTGCGTCGGGCCAAGCGGTTCTTTTTGTCGTCGGCCTTGCCGGCGGCCACAGCAGGGTTCTGTTCTGTGACGAACTGCATATAGCCGCGGTCGGTAAAGAATTTTTTAAAATATGCGGCATTTTCGGAACGGGCCTTAGACTCGTCGGAGAGCATCGGTTTTTGGGTAGCGGAAAAACCTGGCAAGCCCTTGAATAGCAGGGTATTGAACGCTGTATTGAATACATCCAGTTCGGCGTCTTTATCCGTAGTTCCGTAGCCGGTGGCTTCCACACGGATCAGACCAGCGGCTGGGTTATCCAGAAATTTGACTTCTGCCGTAGCGGGATAAGCGGCCGGCGTTTTACAGGCAGGCAAGAGAAGATAAATAGCCAGGGCCACAAGGAGGAATACGATCAGTCTGATATGCATAGGTTTATGATTTTTAATTCGTGGTTATGAATACATTTTTATCGTTTTGCTTCTGGAAAAGCACATCGCCGCCGCTGATGACCTTGCATTTGATGAGTTCACCTTGGAACTCTTCGATTTTAGCTTTGGCTATGACAATTCTTTGCATTTTTTTACCGCTCGGGGCATTGATTTCTTTTTCTTCGACAATATCGAAACCGGTGCTTTTTTTGAACAGGGTATCGTTGCCTTCGATCAGAAAACCTTTGACCTTATCTTTGGTCACCTCGAAGTTGAACATTGTCAGTCGCACCGGGAAGTACTCGTTAATATAGTCCGTCACCTTGTTTTTTAGTGCATTTTTATCGGTCAGTTGGAAACACTCGACCAGTTTTAGTGCAGTTTCGATTTGCCGGGTGCGTTGGTAAGAGTTGTAATCGCGATAAATCTGGCCGTCGACAGCAGAACGCACATCGGATACCGGGACTTTGTTGCGGCCTGTTTTGGAGATAACATCACTGGCTAGTACTTTGCTCGTGGCTACATCTACAATAGAAAGGTGTACGACCGGATTAGGTTGCCGGCAAACATTCTGATTGTCGATCGTGATCACATGTCCGAAGACGAGCAGCTCGGCCCCCATAGCGACACCTTGTTGCACTGTTTTCCCATCGAAATAGTGCTCAGTCTTTTGGATTTCCCTTTCGTGAGTGATCTGGTCGGCCCAAGAACCGCCTCGAGCTACTACCTCGAATCGGCCGCAATTAGAGAAGATACCGTTAATTTCGTGGAATATTCCTTCCACTTCTTCTTTGGCAACCATACCCTTTCCGAAGGTAAACGGTGCGACAGCCAGCGATTTTTTTTCATTTTGTGCTAAAGCGGCATGAAGCAGGCAAGTTAGCAACACAGGCAGGAGCAATTTAATTTGTTTTTTCATTGTTTATCGGTATTGTTTAATTGGTGAAAAAATCCGGGCTGGTTATCAAAGGTAAAATTAATCATATGTATATATTTTACAACATCCATTTTCTGTGCTCTATTTAGTTCTACTTTGTCAAATTAGGAATAATTTTTATATCGGTCAGTATCTCATGCCTTTTGTGGATTGAAAGGGTTATTCCGAGTTGGGAGTTGAGTCTGTTGGAGAGTGATTTAGCGAGCATAATTTTTACATCCGGGCAAGGCAAAAGCGGTAAATCTTTTTTTTCATCAATCCGGGTTTGTAAGATAAAATGGAGTGCCATCATTGTCAAAACCACATGATGATACCATGCGCTCCAAGATGTGGGCAATCAGCATCAAAGGTGACAATTTGAATATTTCTCTAAGTGTATTGCGCTCCATCATCTAACCGTTACCGGTATAGGAAAATATTTTTTCATTTCAGTAACACTACGTCCAGCAATGGCAATACCTTGGTGTCAGAGAACTTGATACGTTTCTGATCTTATGCATTTTACAAACGAGCAACTTCAGAATGGCTTGCTAGAGGACGACCCGGAGATATTGTGTTATTTCTGGCAAAAGACAGGCCCTTTCGTCTTGGGTTTTATTCGCCGGCATAGCGGCACGGATACGGAAGCGCGGCAATATTTTAATTTCGCCGTACTTGAAGCCCGTAAAAACCTGACAGAAGGTCGGTACAGGGACCAAGATAAACTGGAAAACTACCTGTTCGCTATCGCAAAAAAAACCTGGCTCTATCATCACCGCAGCCTGCTTAATGCCCGAAGAAAAGAAGCACGGCTCGACGAACGGCAACATTGGATTCGCCATCCTGACCGCACAGCGGAAGAACGCATTGTGTTTGATGAACAATTGAATTTGCTACATCAAGCTTTAAAAAAGCTGGATGATAAATGCCGGCAATTATTACACTTGTATTATTTCGAACAATGGGATTTGTCTGAAATTGCTGAAGAAAATGCCGAAAAAGATGGGACAGTTCGCAAACGCCATCATGATTGCAAGAAAAAACTAAAAAATGTTTTGAAATAGAAGACTAACATGAAATCATTTCCACAACCCGACGACAGAAACATCCGATTATACCTCACCGATAAAATGACGCAAGCAGAACACCTAGCTATGGAAACCCAAATCGGATCGAATCCTGCTCTGGTTCAGCAGATTCAGATGGAAGCGAACTTGCGTTTTGTACACCGTTACTCCATAGATTTTGAGCGGATCGAGACGCTTCACGCTATCCAAAACAGCATCCTTATTGAACCGGATTTTCAATTCCCTGACTCAGGAACAGCTTTTGCTTTACGCAACTTTGTCCACAAACTTCAATGGTGGAAAATATTTGCCGGCGTGGCGCTGGTAACAGGCCTTGTTTTTAGTTGGCTGCAATGGACAAATCAACAAACAGTACAACTGATACAGATTGAACTTATCCCTTACCCTAATACCCTCAACGCCGGACCAACGAGCCCGGCTCTGCTTTCTGATGGCATTGCCGCGTATAAATCCGGTAATTTCAAACAGGCCGCACAATCCTTACAAGTGTACGCAGGTAGCACCGACGACTCCAACGTTCGGTTCTATGCCGGAGTTTCTTACCTACTTTCCGCAAACCCCAACCGTGCAGTCGAACTGCTGGAACCCTTAACGGACGACCCAACATGGAGAGAAGCCGCTTGTTGGTACACCGGATTATCATATTTAAAATTGAACAAAAAGGATGAAGCCAAGGTAATTTGGCAGAAAATCCCTGATGGAAGCAGATACAAATTGAAAGCCGGGCAAATCATAGATTTTTAGTAACAGATATTTTTCAGGTTGCAAACATCAAAAACCATTTTCCCAGACTATGACGTTCCGGTTTCTTCATAAAAACAATTTCATGGCAGACAACAAAGATGAAGTAAAGGGCGTCCCCTGGCCCATCCCAGCTTTTCATTTTATCGTTACGATTGATGGAGTTGACATTGCTTTTCAGGAAGTTTCCGGCCTGGATACTGAAGAGGACGTCATAGCGTATCGAAACGCGAATAATCCAATTTTTCCCACGGTAAAAATGCCCGGGCTGAAAAAAACCTCCGATATCACGATGAAGAAAGGCATGTTCAAAAATGACACGGCCTTGTTCGATTATTTCGCCTCGGTGAAAATGAACACCGTCGTCCGGCGGACCGTCACGATTACGCTGGTTGACGAGCATAACAAGGCTTTGTTTGTCTGGACCTTAAAAAAGGCCTACCCGAAAAAAGTTACGGGCACCAGTATGAATGCCAAGTCCAGTGACGTGGCTATAGAAGAAATTGTGTTCGCACACGAGGGTTTGGAGATGGCGAAAGGGTGATTTTACAAATTACTTCGGTATTTCATATCTCTGATTTTCACGAAAACGGTTTAAGCATGAAAAAAAACCTCTTCCTCGCGGCGCTTGCGCTCGTATCGTGTTCCCGGCTCGTTGCCCAATGGACGGAGGTGACGCACAATTCTCCAACGGCCAACCATTCTATCAGGACACTCAGCAGCGCCGCCGCCGCCTGAAACTACAAAACAAAAAATGCTGCGTCGTCTGAAACGGCGTCACATGCGCCTCCTCTTTACACCTGATGCGCCTGAAAAAGGGCGCGAATACGGCATGCATAGCCGCCCGCGAGTATTGCCGGATGTCCAGTCCACTACATTTTTTAGGCCCGGTGGGCGAAAAAGTACCCAATACAAAATAGCCGCCGGGGCGAATAGCGCGTTGGGCAATATCGACATAGTGCCGGACGAGCGCCTCCGTGGTCAGAAAATGAAAGGCTGCGCGGTCGTGCCAGAAATCATACTGCCCGGCAGCGGGTTCAAATTCATTTACATCGCTGACAATCCATTTGATCTGCAAGGCCTGATTGCCGAGGCGTTGTTTGGCTTTTTCGATTGCCGCTGCGGAAATATCAAGCACCGTGACGTCGGTGTAGCCCATGTTAAGTAGCGCGTCCACGAGGCGGCTGTCGCCGCCGCCGATGTCGATGATGCGGGCGTTTTTTGGCAACTTGAAATATTCGATAAATTCGATGCTGGTATGCGGATAGGGCTGAAACCAGCTGTATTCCTGCTCGGTTTTGCCGCCGTAAAGATTTTCCCAATGCGTTTTGAAAGTGGTTTCCATGTTCATGCCGTTTCTGAAAATGATGGAGGTGAAAATCATGCCGGGCTTTGGTAGTGATTATTTCTCAACCGTCCGGCGCTACTGCCAAACACACCCCATTTTTGGCGTATCCATATCCAAAAGGTCGGATTGTCCGTATGGCAACGCATGCGGTAATTGGCGCCAAACCCGGCAGCGAGGGTCAGTACGCCCACGACAACGATACTGGCCGGAATACCGAATGCATCGGCCAAAATTCCCGTCAGCAGGGCGCCGATGGCATAACCCATGTCGCGCCAGAACCGGAATACGCCCAGGCTTTTAGCCCGGTCGTAGGGGTGGGTATTTTCGGCGATGGAGGCCAGAAATGTCGGATAAACCATGGCCGTGCCCCAGCCGAGCAAGGCCAGCAAGCCGGCAAACATCCAGAATTGCCCGGCAAAAGCCAGTCCGATCAGGGTGACGCCTTGCAACAGCATGCCCCACAACAGCAGGTCTCTTTTGCAAATAAAATCGGATAATCGGCCGGAAAACAGCTGCCCGATACCCCACACCGCCGGGTAAACGGCGGCCAGCATACCTGTTTCGGGTAGCGTCATACCTTTTTGTACAAGGAAGACCGGCAGTAGCCCCCACACCATACCATCGTTCAGGTTGTTCACCAGGCCCGTCATTGTCACGGAGCCGAGGTTGCGGTGTCGCCAGGTGGTATCCGTAAAAATATTTCCAAGCCGTTTGACTTTGCTCTGCACCGCTTCGGCCGCTACATGCGCATGCGTGTCGCGCAGCAGAAACAAAGTGGATAAAATACCCGCGATGGAAAGCCCCACGCCGAGATAAAAGGGGTAAGGCCGCAACCCGTAAGCG
>Ga0154020_10006314_pt1 | contig 13878 bp, 15 predicted proteins | sample Klosneuvirus_201_FD_109709 | JGI IMG/M metagenome (GOLD analysis project Ga0154020, IMG submission 109709) | Active sludge microbial communities from wastewater, Klosterneuburg, Austria - Klosneuvirus_20160825_MG | ecosystem: Engineered > WWTP > Aerobic digester > Activated sludge | place... | reverse complement strand
GTTTTGACAGCAGCTACCGCCTGCAGATCAGCGAAGCCATTGCTTTATGCCGCGTAACCCTGAGCACGCAACGCGACAGTCTGACACGCTCCATCTTTTACTACCACAAAGGGCGACTTGAATTGCTTTGCAAGCAGATAGATTCGGCAAGGCTCGATCTGGAAACAGCGCTGGCTCTGGACATCGCCAATTACCCTGCCCTGGAGCGTCTTTGCGTGCTGTCTTACCACCACCTGAAGGGGTATACAAAACGCAAAGGATTGATTGTGGCCAGCATTGAAAACTGGAAAGGCAAATGCGCTTTAGACAGTACTGAGGCATTTCAATGGTATTATCTGGGGATGACCTATGCGCTGCAAAACCAGTTTTCAGGTGCTTCCAACAACGAAAAAATAAAACACTGTCTGCAAAAATGTATGCTGCTGGACAGCAACAATGGATCTTACATTTTTGAATATGCCCTTTACATACCCGAAGACCAGAGGCTTCCGCTCTTGTTTAAGGCTTTGTCTAAAGAAGAAAACTGGCTTTACCGTTCGCACATTATCTGGTGGTACAAGCACCGCAATCAGCATGCAGAGATACTGCCGTTTATTGAGACATCCATTCAGGTATACGAAAGCCAGTATCCGGAATACCATTCGTTTCTTGAAGATCTTTGGGGCGCCAGTGCCGATGCGTATAAGCTGCTTAAAGACACCGAGCGCTATAAGACAAGTCTAGAAAAGCAGAAATATTACGCCGGCCTGCAGGGGCGGTAACAAAATAAAAAACCCGCTGTTTGCACAACGGGTTTTTATGGATCCGGTAAACCGGAATTACTTTTTAATGAGAACAGACTTCGAATCGTCGGTTACTTCAACTTTGGTTTCGTTGTCTCCGCTTTTGCGGCTGTAAGAAACACCGTCTTTATCTACACCAAGGGTGGTAGAATTGGTGCTTTCACGCTCAGCAGGTGCGCTGGTTTTGGCCGGCTCAGGTGCAGGTGTTGCTGCTTCAGTACTTACGGGTGTTTCGGTTGTGGTGGTTTCTGTTGAGTTGCTGCAGGCAGAAAAGGCCAAAATGGTGGTCAGGCTTAAAAAGCCGATGAATAATTTCATAAATGGGTTGTGGGGGATTGAATGCCGAAAGGTCAAAAAAACTGAAATGAAGCTGCGACGTTTATAACAGAACGCTCTGACCAAGCGAACAGTGCGAAGATACGGAATTGAATCCGCACTTCCTCATGTTTTCTGAAATATATTGCATTAATTTAAAAAAACACTTGCGGCTTTGGTGTTAATTATTCGGGTGTCCGGCCGCCAGCCAGCGCTCCACCGCTTTCAGGTCACACGCAGACAAAGGACTGCTGCCCTGTGGCATAGCCGAGTATCCATAGGAATGTTGCAGACTGCCCAATAAACGGTTGTTGTTAACCGAAAGCGCTACACCCGGATAGGTGCTTAAATCTATACTGCCGCCGGCATTGCCCGGGTTGTGGCAACCGACACACCATTTGTCCATCAGGGGTTTAATACGTCCGCTGAAGGTAAAACTGCTGTCGCATGTATTGCAGTTTGAGCTGTTGGGCGCACCCAGCTTAATCCAGTTTTTAATGGTAGTCTTCTCGAGTTTGCTCAGGGCGGTGTGCGAAGAGGGCGGCATTTCACCATAGCGAATTTCGGTATAAAGTTCGCTCTGATTGGGCTTACCGGCCACTATGCCTTTCATAATGCCGTCGTAATTGCTCAGATCGTAATCCTCCTCTCTGTCTTTCGCATTGTGACAGCCCGGATTGGCGCATTTGCTGACGAAAATAGGCAAAACCGCTTCCTGAAAACAGACATCGGGGGTAGCCACATCGTAAGTACAGGCACTGAAAGGAAGCATTATACTGAAAACCGATAGAGGCAGAAACAATTTAAAGTTCATGAGTTTATAGTTATGCAATAATTAATCCAAAGCCCTTATTGTCTTGCTTTAGAAAAACCGGTATTGCAAACGAAATGCAGGCATAATGCCACTCAAAAGCCAGAATGTGGCATCCGATTGCAAGGTGTAATAGCTTGTATCATTGGCTCGGCTGTTCAGTCCGCCATCCATACGGTAACTGGCATTGGCGGTGTTATAAGTGAGGCCTATGGGTTTGTTAAATTTATAGTGCAGCATCCATGCATTGAAGCCTAGTGCAAGTTCTAATCTTTTAAAGATGCGGTATGCACATTCAGCCCCGGCGCCAAAGCCGTACACGGAACCGGAAGGCATGCGGTAGTGGCTGTTGCCCTGAAAGGTGTAATTAACGGCAGTCGAATTGTTGTAATAAGTAATGTGCGAATACGTTTCTGTGTAATCGCCTTCGGTGTAATGTATGTAGGGCAACTCAGCACCAAAGGCAAAGCTGAAATTGCCGGACTGCAGTGTTTTACCGAATGAAAGTGCACTTAAGACCTGGGCCTGACGCAGATAGGTGGTATAGCTGTTTGAGAGATTTGAATTGTTCATAGATGTGTTCGTGCTGCCCTGATCATTTACACGCATGGGGGCCACAGCCAGGCGCAAGCCAAGCTGAAAACCCTTTATTCGATACTGGCTGTTCAGACCGTAAAATACAGGCGTGTATACCAGACTCAGATCCCGCCCGGATGACACCTGCCACTGCAACTTGTTGTAGTGCATCATTGTGAGTGAAACAGGCGATTTAGACACTTCAAAACCCAGCGACAAACCCGTATTCAATACGGTGTTCTCTTTGGCAGGCAAAGTCGTTGTTGCGGCAAACAGGCATAAAACCAGCGATAAAACCTTCGTCATAAATGTGATTGGAAACACGAAAATATTCAAATTAAGCTGCTTAAGCAAGCACGTCCACATAAAAAAAGGACCGCTGTTTTCTTACAGCAGTCCTTTCAGAATATGAGACAGGCCTTTAACGGCTCAGGTACATGCTTTTCTTGCTGTAGATTTCTCTGAATTCCGGATCTTTGGTGTCTTTCACAAAGAGTATGGCTTCGCCGGTGCTCTTCATCTCAGGACCGAGTTCGCGGTTGACGTTTGGAAACTTGTTGAACGAGAATACCGGCAGCTTGATGGCATAACCCTGCAGCTTGCGTTCAATGGTAAAGTCTTTCAGTTTGTTGACACCCAGCATAATTTTGGTGGCAATGTTGATGTATGGCACCTGATAGGCTTTGCAGATAAACGGCACCGTGCGGCTGGCCCTTGGATTGGCTTCTATCACGTATACCTTTTCGTCTTTGATGGCGAACTGTATGTTCAGCAAACCGCGGATGTTCATAGAGAAAGCCAGCTTCTTGCTGTATTCCTCCATCTTGTCCATCACATTTTGGCTCAGTGAAAAAGGCGGCAGAACAGCCGAGCTGTCTCCGCTGTGTATACCGGCCGGTTCTATGTGCTCCATCATACCGATTACATGGTAGTCTTCACCGTCGCAAATCACATCGCATTCTGCTTCTTCAGCTCTGTCCAGAAAATGGTCTATCAGCACCCTGTTTCCCGGCAAATCGCCCAACAGCCCGATTACAGCAGATTCCAGTTCTTCGTCGTTGATTACAATCTTCATACCTTGTCCGCCCAGCACATAGCTTGGACGCACCAGTACCGGATACCCCACTTCATGGGCAATCTTAACCGCTTCTTCGGCGGTTTCGGTAACACCGTATTTTGGATACGGGATATCGAGGGCCTTCAGTAAATCGCTGAACAGACCGCGGTCTTCGCTCATATCCATGTCTGGGAATGATGTTCCGATGATTTTGATGCCGCGTTCGTGCAGTTTCTCTGCCAGCTTCAGTGCGGTCTGACCGCCCAGCTGCACGATAACGCCTTCCGGCTTTTCCATTTCAATTATTTCCCAGATATGCTCCCAGTAAACCGGTTCAAAATAAAGTTTATCGGCCATATCAAAATCGGTACTCACCGTTTCAGGATTGCAGTTCACCATAATGGCTTCGTAGCCTGATTCTTTTGCGGCCAGCAGACCGTGTACACAACTGTAGTCGAATTCTATGCCCTGGCCGATGCGGTTGGGACCGCTGCCAAGCACCACCACTTTTTTCTTGTCGCTAACATGACTTTCGTTTTCGCCCTCAAAGCAAGAGTAGTAATAATTGGTAGGTGAAGGAAATTCGGCGGCACAGGTGTCCACCATTTTATAGGTGCGCTGTATGCCCATGCTTTTGCGTTTTTCGTATACGTCATCCTCGGTGCAGTTTTTTATCAGAAAAGCAATCTGATAGTCGCTGTAGCCCTTCTGTTTGGCCGTGCGTATCAGGTCGGCGGGCAGCGTATCGAGTGTAAATCTTCTGATTTGCTTTTCGGTATTTACCAGATCGAGTATCTGTTCCAGAAACCAGCGGTCTATGCGGGTCAGTTTCTGTATGGTGGTTAATGGTACACCCAGTTCTACAGCGTCTTTCAGGTGAAACAATCTGTCCCAGCTCGGATTCTCGAGGCTGTGGGCTATCTCTTCAAGGTTGCGCGTTCCCGTTCCGTCGGCGCCCAGACCGAACTTGCGGATCTCGAGCGACTGGCAGGCCTTCTGCAAAGCTTCCTGAAAACTGCGGCCGATGGCCATCACCTCGCCCACCGATTTCATCTGCAGCCCCAGTTGTTTGTTGGCGCCTTTAAATTTGTCGAAGTTCCAGCGCGGTATTTTAATGATTACATAGTCGATGGCCGGTTCAAAGAATGCTGAAGTGGTTTTGGTCACCGGGTTCTTCAGTTCGTCCAGATTGTATCCGATGGCCAGCTTAGCGGCAATTTTGGCAATCGGGTAACCGGTTGCCTTAGAGGCCAGGGCAGATGAGCGCGATACACGCGGGTTGATTTCGATGGCGATGATTTCTTCGTCATCAGGGTTAACGGCAAACTGCACATTACAGCCACCTGCAAAGTTGCCGATGCTGCGCATCATCAGAAATGCCATATCGCGCATGCGCTGGAAACAGGTATCGCTCAAGGTCATAGCCGGCGCTATGGTAATGCTGTCGCCTGTATGTATGCCCATCGGGTCCAGGTTCTCAATTGTACAGATTACGGCAATGTTGTTGTCGTTGTCGCGCAGCACTTCCAGTTCGTATTCTTTCCAGCCCAGCACCGCCTGTTCTACCAGAACTTCGTGGGTTGGCGAGGCTTCCAGACCGGCTTTCAGGGCCGCGTCGAGCTCGTCTTTGGATTTTACAAAACCGCCACCGTATCCGCCAAGGGTGAATGATGGACGGATTACCAGCGGGTATCCGATTTCCTGAGCAATCTCTTTGCCTTCCAGGTAAGAGTTGGCCGTGCGGCTGGTTGCTACACCAACACCGATGTCTATCATCAGCTTGCGGAACAATTCGCGGTTTTCAGTTTTCTGAATGGCTGCGGTATCCACGCCGATGATGCGGATGTTGTATTTTTCCCAGATGCCCAGGTCTTCGGCCTCAATGGCGAGGTTAAGTGCTGTTTGTCCGCCCATGGTAGGCAGCACGGCATCGATCTGCCTTTCCTGTAAAATCTTTTCTATGGATTCTACCGTAAGGGGCCAGAGGTAAACGTGATCGGCCGTCACATTATCGGTCATAATGGTGGCGGGGTTGCTGTTGATCAGCGACACTTCAATGCCTTCTTCCCGCAGTGAGCGTGCAGCCTGACTGCCAGAGTAGTCAAATTCGCAGGCCTGTCCGATGATGATGGGGCCGCTTCCTATAATGAGAACAGATTTAATCGAATGGTCTTTTGGCATAAATAAAATTTGGCAAAAATAACCATTTATAAGCTTAAAAACGAGGGATGTGGAGAAATCGGGGAAACAGCGACTATAGCCAGTACAAATGAGTGTATTCCGGTGCTGCTTCTCCTTTGCTGTATCCCTGAATCCTCTGTATATTTGATGCCGCTTTGATCATAGCCGGCACATGCGCAATATACTGCAACTGAAACAAGAAATTCCGGGCATACTGCTCTCGTCCGCCATAGGCATAGCCGCTTTCCTGGCAGCTCCTTTTCTGCCCTCTGCCCTGGGCAGCATACTGCTGGCTTTGCTGGCGGGTATGATGCTGGGCAATTTTGTAAACCTACCCGCACGCTTTTCGTCGGGCATCGGGTTTACCAGCAGCAAACTGCTCGAACTCTCCATCATCTTTCTGGCCTTCAGCATTCAGTACACCCACCTCAGCAGACTGGGTGCCGCCAGCTTCAGCATCATTGCTGTAACGGTTCTGATGATGCTGTTGCTAACTTATTTTCTGGCCATACGTTTTAATTGTCCCGGATCCACCGGCTGGCTGGTGGGCTTCGGCACCACAATCTGTGGTTCGTCTGCCATTGCAGCCCTGGCACCTGGTGTCAGCAAAAATAAAGAAGATGTGGCTATTGCCATGGCGGTGGTAAACCTCTTTGGCAGCATTGGTATGATTGCAATGCCCATGCTGCTGGCCGACAGCGGCATGACACCCGCGCAAATGGGTGTTTTGCTGGGCGGAACCCTGCACTCGGTGGGCAATGTGGCCGGAGCAGGTTATGCCCTGGGCAATGAAGCGGGCGAGGCCGCCATTACCATCAAACTGGCAAGGGTTGCACTTTTGTCGCCTGCCCTCATTTTCTTCAATTATTTGGTGAACCGCAAACAGGCCGGCAGCAACTGGAAAACCTATTTTAAACTGCCCTGGTATCTGTGGAGTTTTATCGGCATCACCATATTAACCTCAATAATTCCGATACCGGCCGCCTTTACCGATGCTATGGAGAGCGGGGGCAAACTGATACTCACCATTGCCATGGCCGCCATCGGCATGAAGGTGAGCTTTGCCAAGCTGTTCCAGTCGGGTAAAAAGGGTCTGGTATTCGGATTGCTGCTTTTTCTGTTGCAGATTGCACTGGTATATGGCTTGATTAACCTGATGATGGAAGGTCAGAAATACGCCTGCGCCGGCTGAGTTTGTAAAATCTGCCTGCTATTTGTATTATTGCATATCTGAACACCGTCTTGAAACCAATCGTTTTCACCCTGCTGCTTGCCATGCTGGCCTTTTCCTGTAAAAAGAAAGTCTGCGCTACCTGTTTTAACGTCAAAGTTGGAAGTGGCGATGTAAGCGATACGCGCCAGGCATGCGCGGACACTGAGCGCGAAGCAATTCGTGAAGCGATGGAAACTGTGCCCCCCGACTCTGCTGCTGTGCTGAAATGCACGGTTGACTAAGGTCATGTTTTTAAATTCTGAAATGCTTTAGATTTGTATGCCCTGACAAACAGGACAAGCAAAACCTACAACATGAACAAACTACAGAACAAAGTGTCCGTTATAACCGGTGCCGGATCGGGCATGGGTAAAGCCATTGCGCTTTTATTTGCTGCAGAAGGCAGTATGGTGGTGGCAGCCGACATACGTCAGGACCGTCTGGACGAACTGCAGAAAGAGATAACAGACCTGGGCGGCCGTGTGACCTGCGTGCTGGCCAATATGGCCGATGAAGCCGACATTGAGCGCATGATCAATACCGCTGTTACCCATTACGGCACATTAGATGTACTGGTAAACAACGCCGGCATTATGGACCATTTTGCGCCTGTGGGTGCGCTCGACAACACCATGTGGGAAAAGGTAATGGCGGTGAATGTAGACGGTCCGTTTAAAGCCATGCGCAGTGCTTTGCGCATCTTTTTACCCAAAGGCAGCGGCAGCATCATCAACATAGCCTCGGTGGGCGGATTGTACGGTGCCCGGGCCGGCGCTGCATACACTGCCAGCAAGCATGCATTGATCGGCCTGAGCAAGAACACCGGCTACATGTATGCCAAGACCGGCATACGCTGCAATGCCATTGCACCCGGGGCTGTGGCCAGCAACATAGGCGACACCATTGACTTCAGCAAGATTACCCCCCTGGTAAACGAGCGGATAATGCCGGGCATGGCCCTGAATCCGCGCACAGGCGAAGCGTCTGAGATTGCCAAAGCCGCGCTGTTTCTGGCCGGCGATGATGCCAGTTTTGTAAACGCCGAAGTGCTGGTGGTGGATGGTGGATGGTCTGCTTATTAGTTATTGGTTAATAGTTAATGGTTAATGGTTAATGGTTAATGGTCATTAGTCAATAGTCCCTGATCCCCTCATCATCCAATCCCCTCATCATCCATTCAATAGTCATTAGTCATTAGTCATTAGTCATTAGTCATTTGTCCCCTGAACCATCCCTTCCATCGAAGCCTTGCAGTTTTTCAAAAACGCATAGCTCAGTTTATCGGCCTTACAGTCTATAAATACGACCCGCTTTAAATCACAATACTTGAAGAAACAGTCTTTGAAACTTGCCTGTTTAAAGGTCACTTTTGAAAATGCACAACTTGTAAAGCTGCATGCTTCCAGCGATCCGCTGAAAACCATTTCTGTTAACTGCGTGTCTTTAAAAGATGCGTGTTGCCAGATGCTGTTTTCTGTAGTATTGTTGCGCAATTCAGAATTTGATACGTCTATTCCGGACAAATCTGCATTCGATAAATCACAGTTTCGTATTTCACTTGCCTCAATTGCGGCATCAATCAGACTCGCGTTGATAAAAGAACTGGTTCTGATTTCTGATCCGTAGAATTTGCTGTTTCTTAAGTTTGCGTGTTCAAAATCGCACTCAATTATGCTATTCCCTTTGAAAGTTACATCCGATAAATCTGCCTCTGTCAGCTTGCACTTCTTAAAACTGGAACCGCTTAATTTATCCTTAACGTTTTTAAGTCCCGAAAAATCGGCATCTGCATAGCTGTCTCCAGACATATTCCAGTTCAGTCCCAGACTGTCTTTCAGTTTGGAACCAATGCCATCTCCTCCTTTATGTGTCTGTAATGGCGTTTCTTTTTCTGCCACTTGCACATGGCCTGAAAAATGGTTCAGGTCTAAACCGAAAATATCCGCCAGCTGGCTTAAAGTGGCAATATCGGGCATAGATTCACCCCTTTCCCATTTGCCAACGGCCTGTGCGCTGACAAACACCTGTTTTGCCAGTTCTGCCTGCGTCAGATTGATTTTCTTTCTTGCTTCGGCCACTTTGCTGCCGATGGATTTTGAATTCAGTTTCATATGATTGGTTCTTTTAGATGCAGCAAAGGTAGAACGCCGCAAGTCTGCCCTACAAATAAACGCAAGTACTTTTAGTAGTTTTCACAGCACTTTTAGTTGTTTTTCAACATGATGCAGTTGTATCCGAAAGAAATGTCAATTCTGCGTAAAATTTCTGCGCTGCTGCTCAGGTGATATGCGCATCAGAACAGGGCATCTGCAATGCGCTTATCTGCTTTTTCAAAACAATGTCTTTAACGCGCAAACAAAGTCTTTGTTTTTAACCCTGTGGCCACAAAGTCGACCAGGCTTAGCCAAAAGAATCCATAGGCGATGTAGGTGATGCCGGGTTTTACCCAGTGCAGAATCACCAAAACGGTTCCGATGAAAGCGCTCAGTACCCAAACAAGTTTCAAAAAGTCTAAACGCCCCTTTTGCTTCTTGCGCAAAAACCATATGCCATATGTAATCGCCACGCCAAACATCGACAGCAGCAAAATCAGATTGGCCCCGGGCCAATGCATGATTTTAAACATGGCACCAAGGAGAATCAAGCCCATACAAAAGCGTATGATTCTGAAGTAAACAGTGCCCTGTATGTTGCCATTTTGCAAGAGCAAGCGCATGCCCAGTATTTGCCCGACGCCCAGACCGGCATTTAACAACAATTCACCCGTATTTCCGGTGGATTCCAGCAGCATCATCAGCAGACCGGTAGCGGCCAGCAGCAAAGACAATATGATGTAATGGATGTAGTGTTTGTTTGTCATGCGTTTTTGTTTATGGATGGTTCTGTGCCATACTTACAGGCTGCTTTATTTCAGTTTGTTTCAAATAAAAAACGGGTGCTTCCGTCGTTTGCGTTTACAATTCTTTTGTTGAGCAGATGCTTTCCGCTCAGTTCCTTCTGAGTCAGTACAAATTCGTCTGAAAAGTCCTTTTCGCTCATGCCTTGTCCCCCAATAAACTCGTAATGTCCCCTGATTTTCTCGGCCTCAAAGTTGCGGTGCGTATTCAGACCATATGAAATGCCGTTTAACACAACATTGTTCCGTATTTTCCAGAACAGAAAGCGGGTTTTTATGCGCAGGGGTGCTGCACCGATTCTGAACAGCGTCAGGGTGTTGCCTTTAAAGGCATAGCCCAGCAGTTTGCCCTTATAAGCCCCGGCGCTTAAAGTATCCGGGTGCAAAGTTTCGGCATCCGGCTTCGCAAAATCGCCGAGTTTCGTCTGCATTATAAAAAAACGGGTTTCGTAAAGCGAAAGTCCGCAGACGCCTTTGTTGAAAATCATAAATCCGTTGCCATAAACCGCCAGTGCGAACAAGCCTGCAGCCGCCAAAGTCCAGTATCTTGATATGCCCTTAAAACGCCCGATGGCGGAAATGAAGAGCAGGGCAGATAGCAGCATCATGCCGTATCCGATCAGTCTGGACGTGTAAGTAGGGATATACGTACTGCAACCCGAACTGCATCCGCAGCCGGCATCGCTGTAAAAGAAATCTTCAAGTGTGTAATACAGCCATCCGAGCAATACACAGAGTAAAATGCTGCTTACTATACCAATACTTCTTTGCATGCGTTTCATGGTTTAGAAATCATTTGGCTTAAACTTACTGTTTGTATCCATTGTAACATATTGGTATCCCAGTACACACGTCACGACACAAAGTTGAATGCGATCACCTGCCTTGTGTGTTTTTTTGAAGGACTTCCCGAAACTGAGTCTTTTCATTTTGCCATTTATATTTACAAATATGTAATATTCTTTTGATCTGTTACTGCTTTCACCAAAATCAGAAATCGTATGGCTCTTACAATACACCCGTTTAGAAGCATATTCATTCAGCAAAACACCAATTCCAAATGCACTAAAGGAAAAGCAGACAACTAAGGTCGTCAAAACACTTATATTATTTGTATTTCTATACGATTGTATGTTTTCTATAAAAAAGCCTAAAACCATGTAGGTTATGAATCCTAAAACCGCCCCTGAAAACACAAGAGTTAAAGACATAACAAACCAGTTGAGGTAATTATCAATGTTACGGAGTCCGAATCCCAAAAAAACAAGCGAAAGCAAACCCGAAATTAAGAATATTTCATCCAAATGATCTATTACTTTCTGCTTCATTTTCATTTCAATTAATGCTATGCATCTGCAAAGACTGTCTGCAAACAAAAAGGCTTGACTTACCCAAATCAGCCTGGCAAAAACCCAAGGAAATACAATTCAACAAACCTGTTGAAACATAGCAATTTGCAATCAGTCTGTTAAACCCCATTTTACTTAGACTGGAGTATGTCATACAAGATGTTTAAATCCGTCAGGTCGGATTCCGCCAGATCATTTCCCGCCAGAATCAGGCCTTCAATGGTGTCGGCAAAATGTTGTTTCACCGTTTCGGTTTCAAGCCAGTTCCGCAGCATTTCGGCCAGCGCCTTGTCGCCGAAGCTGCTGAACAGTTTTGACGGATTGTAGGAATCAAACCCGTGCAGGTATAAGTCGCGGAAATGCAAAACACTTTCCTGATTCTTCTCGTTTTCCCAGATGCTCAGCAAATCGCCGATTTCAAAACCCGCCCGCCAGAACATAATGAGGATGGTGTCAATTCTGTCTGAGAACGACGGTATCGGATACACCGAAAGGCAATGTTTAAAGTAGTCTGTTCTGTACTGCTGAAGCAAAACCAGTTCAGGCATGGTCCAATCAGCAGCCTCAAACGGCATAAGCCTTGACAGCGATAGTTCGCTTGAATGGGTCGGAAACTGAAACTGTCCGATTAAATCCAGGTAGCGGGGCAGGAAGTGTTTCACTTCTTCAATTCTGGTCTTCTCCGGTTTTGCGCCATCGTTGTATGCGGCCAGCAGATCCACCGGTATCTGGCGCACATTTGCATTGGCCAACTGCCCTTCTGCTTCAGGCGTCATACAGCAGGCGGTGCAAATGTCGAGTGGCCTTGCGGGTTTGTACTTAGCAAAAAGCGTGTAGGCGTTTTCTATGGTTTCGCTCAGCATTTGGATTGGGGTATAAAAGCGCCTTTCCATTCAAATCAGCAATGTTCGAAAGCATTTGTTGCAGAAAGACTTCCATCTTCATAAAGAACTGCCATTCTTACTAGGTCGTGATTTTTGTGCGTGATTTCTTCTTCTTGTCAACACGTTTCTCAGCATTCAAACGTTTTTGCGCTTTGATAAAATCACTGATTGCTTTTTCCTCACTTTCAGTTAACGGACCTTGTCCGCCGATGGAGTCCACATCAAGTTCTTTTGACTTGTTTTTCATTCCGGAAAATATTTGTTTAAAAGTTTTAACGCTGATTTGGTATCAATAATCATAACCCGTCCGCCTATGTGCGTTGCACCCAAAGAATCTATGTAGTGCTGGACCAGCTTTGATTTTGACAAAAAAGAAATATTGCCTTGGTGTCCTCTTTGAAATGAGAGCTTACAAGCAAAAGCTACTAAATTCCCTGGCACACCTGCATAAACCTTTGTTTTGCCTTTATTGAAAGATGCCGACTCCACCAGGTGAACGTATACATAGTCTGACTTTACTTCTAAACTTATCAAACCCTGAACAACAGTTTGATTATTGACGATTGTTAGTTTATACACATCTCTTTCAGGTTGTTTCAACTCGTATTCCCAATCAAAAGCCCATGCATTTTTATGCGTAAATGGTTTTAAGTCAGCACTTGAAACGAGTGTGATATCCGTCGGAAAACGATCCCCTGTCACCACATTTTCAATGGAATTGGTCAGTTTGTCAACAACGAAATCAAGTCCAGTCTGGCTATGCTTTTTCACCTATCAAATATACTAAAATGTTGTCAAAATAATCCAATACAACCGCAATTTATTGAACACAAATCTTCAGCACCCCTTATCCACGCAACACGCTACTGTACTGGTAAAAATGGATTCCGAAGACATGCATAGGCCCAAAACGCAACATACCCTCATTTCTTCGTCAGCTTGTAGCGCAAATGTGTGCATAATTTCGAAGGCATAATTTCTGCAATCTGAATATCGTACAGGTCTTTGTCCATGCCCTCAAACAATCGGATGCCGCTGCCTAAGAATACAGGTGCAATGTGTATGAAACATTCGTCTATCAGTCCCGCATTCAGATATTGCTGAATGGTATCTGCGCCCCCCTGAATCCGGATGTCTTTGCCTTTGGCCGATTGTCTGGCTTTTTCCAATGCGCTGTGTATGCCGTCGTTGATGAAATAAAATCTTGTGGTCCCATTCTGAATCCACGGTTCACGCACTTCATGGGTCAGCACATACACATCTGCTTTGTACAAATCTTCAGGCCAAACGGCTTCACCTTCGTCAAACATGCGTTTTCCCATTATGTAAGCGCCGGTTCTTGCTATGGTTTCTCTTATATATGCACCATCCGGTCCGTCTTCCTGACCATGCGTCATACCCAGGTGTTCCCAGAATGCTTTTTGATGCATCATCCACATGTGGATTTTTCCAGAAACACCGCCCATCGGGTTTTCCGGACCTCTGTTTTCGCCGGCAAAATAGCCGTCTAGGGATATGCCGCTGTCAAATATAATTTTGCTCATGTTTGTTTAGGGTGTCTTATCGTTGTTGTTGGAGTGATTTTCGATTGATTCTGGCGCATCGGAGTTTTATACTGAACATGCTCCAGACGATTTAAGCTGTCGCAGGTATTTGGTCAAATGACACTTTGCCAGGCGCATGCTTCCGCTTAAGGGCATGTTATGGTTTCAGGAAGCAATTACGTTTTCTTTCTTGAATCCGCCAAATTTCCGGATTCAGAATTGTCGGTGATAACACCGACAATATGATGGTGTATTGTTTATCCAATATGC
>Ga0154020_10006313_pt1 | contig 13878 bp, 9 predicted proteins | sample Klosneuvirus_201_FD_109709 | JGI IMG/M metagenome (GOLD analysis project Ga0154020, IMG submission 109709) | Active sludge microbial communities from wastewater, Klosterneuburg, Austria - Klosneuvirus_20160825_MG | ecosystem: Engineered > WWTP > Aerobic digester > Activated sludge | place... | reverse complement strand
TGCCTCGTCGGTGCCGAGCGCGTCGAGCCGGGCGTCGATCTCGGTGTCGACGCGCGAGACGAAGAACGACGCGACGGAGTGGACCCTCGAGATGTCGCCCCCCTTGCCGGCCAGGTCTTGCAGGCCGTTCACGTAGGCCATGGCCACGTCGTGGTAGTGCTTCCGGTTGAACATCAGCGTGACGTTGATGGAGACGCCGAGGCCGATCAGCCGCCGGATGGCGACGATCCCCGCCGGCGTGGACGGCACCTTGATGAAGACGTTGTCGCGTCCGAGAGCCTTCACGCGGCGGAGGGCCTCGGCCACCGTCTTGTCGGCGTCCGGAGCGAGCGAGGGGAGGACCTCCAGCGAGATCCAGCCGTCGACGTGGTTCGAGGCGTGCGAGCCGACGAACAGGTCGGCCCCTTCGCCGATGTCGCGCTGCGTCAGGAAATCGTAGATCTCGAACGCCGTCTTCTCCTGCGACGCCATCCGCCCGATGACCTCGTTGTAGTCGCCGTCGTTGTTCTTGATCGACTGGCCGAAGATCGTCGGGTTCGAGGTGACCCCGTAGATCGAGCCGGACGTGATCAGCTTGGAGAGCCGGCCGGACGAGACGAGCTTGGCCGAGATGGTGTCGAGCCAGACAGCTTGACCACGGCGGCGGTAATCGACGGGTGCGGACATGGTTTTTCCTCCTGAAAGTCGCTGGCGTGATCCTATTACGAAAGGGAAGGAGGACGCGGACCAGCGGCCTCCTGTAGATTCCCCGGAGGCTCCGACGTTTCACGGCGGACTCAGCCGCAGAATAGGTGGTCCCCATGCCGCGCGATCTCCCTCTCGGAAACGGAAAGCTCCTCGTGGCCTTCGACCTCGACGGCCGCATCCGGGATCTCTACTACCCGCGCGTGGGGCAGGAGAACCACGTCCAGGGCTATCCGTTCCGTTGGGGCTTCCACACCGAGGGGAGGTTCGCCTGGGTCTCGCGCGAGGGCTGGAGTCTCTCCCGCCGTTACCGCGAGGAGTCGCTCGTCACCAGCATCCGGGGGGAGAGCGCCGAGCTGGGGCTCGCCTTCAAGGCTCATGACGTGGTCGACTTCCACGAGACGGTCTTCGTCCGCCGGCTGACCATCGTCAACAAGACCGGCCGGGCGCGCGAGGTGCGGGTCTTCTTCCACCACGACTTCCGGATCAAGGAGAACGACGTCGGGGACACGGCGCTCTTCGATCCGTCGAACCGCACCGTCGTCCACTACAAGCAGGATCGCTACTTCCTCGTCAACATGGCGGTCGGCGGGAAGGCCGGCGTGCCGATGTGGGCCTGCGGGCAGAAGGGGCCCGGCCGCGACGGGACGTGGAAGGACGCCGAGGACGGCATCCTCGGGGGGAACCCGATCGCGCAGGGCGCCGTCGACTCGACGGTGGGCGCCGGCGTCCTGGTGGGGCCGAACGCCGAGGTGAAGCTCGACTACTGGATCGTCGCCGCGCAGAGCTGGGACGGCGCGTGGGACTCGGCGAAGGCGCTGAACGAGAAGGTGGTGGAGCGCGGGGCCGAGAGCTTCATCCTGCGGACCGAGGCCTACTGGCGCGCCTGGGTGAACAAGGAGCAGCTGAACTTCGGCGACCTGCCGCCCGAGCTCGTCGACCTCTACAAGCGCTCGCTCCTCGTCCTAAGGACGCAGATCGACGACGGCGGCGCGATCATCGCGGCGAACGACAGCGACATCCAGCAGTTCGCGCGCGACACCTACAGCTACCTCTGGCCGCGCGACGGGGCGCTGGTGGCCGAGGCGCTCGACCGCGCCGGCTATCGCGAGGTCGTGCGCCGCTTCTTCGTCTTCTGCGGGGAGCTGATCCACAAGGACGGCTACTTCCCCCACAAGTTCACCCCCGACGGGCGCCTCGCGTCGTCGTGGCATCCCTGGACGATGAACGGCCAGAAGCAGCTTCCGATCCAGGAGGACGAGACGGCCCTGGTGCTCTGGGCGCTCTGGAAGTTCTTCGACCGCTCGCGCGAGGTGGAGGTCTTCAAACCGCTCTACGGGAAGATCGTCCGGCGCGCGGCCGATTTCCTGGCGAGCTATCGGGATGCCGAGACCGGCCTCCCCGCCCCTTCGTGGGACCTCTGGGAGGAGCGCCACAGCGTCTCGGCGTTCGCCGTGGGCGCCGTGCTGGGGGGTCTCGACGCGGCGGTGAAGTTCGCCGAGGGCGTGGGCGACCGGCCGTCGGCCCGGAAGTGGAGCGCGGCGCTGGGGGAGATCCGCGCCGCGGCCGACGAGCACCTCTGGCGGCCCGAGCTGGGCCGGTTCGCGCGGGCGGTGACGCCGACTTCCCACGGCAAGGTGGAAGTCGATCCCGTGGTCGACACTGCGCTCTACGGCCTCTGGGCCTTCGGGGGCTACGGCGCCGACGACCCGCGGATCATCGCCACGATGAAGGCCGTGGAGGAGACGCTGAGCGTGAAGACGGCCGTGGGCGGCATCGCCCGGTACGAGAACGACTACTACCACCGCAAGAGCGACGACGTCCCGGGCAACCCGTGGTTCCTCGGCACGCTCTGGCTCGCCCGCCACGAGATCGCGCTCGCGAAGACGGACGAGGAGCTCCACCGGAAGGTGATCCCGCGCCTCGCGTGGACGCGCGAGCGGGCGCTGCCGAGCGGCGTCCTCGCCGAGCAGATCGACCCGCTCACCGGCGAGCCGCTCTCGGTGTCGCCCCTCACCTGGTCGCACGCGACGGTCGTCGACGTCGTCCAGCACTTCATCGAGAGGCGCGAGCAGCTGAGCCGCTGCGCTCACTGCGGGGGGACGACCCAGCCGAAGTACAAGGACCGCGGGCACATCGGCCACGCGACCCAGGCGATCCGGATCCGGTGAGCGCCTGCGCCGGAAGGCCTGTCGATGCCGTCGAGGCGGCGAGCGGAGGGCTTAGGCCGGAAAAGGTTTGATCCGCCTCCGGGTTGATTTGTGACCCACGGTGTCAAGCTTCGATCCGGAGCGCCGAGGCCACGAGCCCGTAAGTTATTGATGAATAGTCAGTTCTTCATACGGTCTTGATGGCCTGCTATTTGCTTTCCATGGGGCATGACGGAAAGCAACAGCGAGAACAGAAACCTGGAAAACCTCTCGAGCCTGCGCCGCGCCCGACGGGATGGCTCCGATCTGCCCCCCGAGTCGTTCGACCGGACTCTGGGCATGGAAGGTAGCCCGCGCCAGGGAAGCAGCGAGCCGCACCAGATTCGCCGGATCGCTCCCCTCGTCGCGGCCCTGTCGCTCCTGGGAGCGCCCTTCGTGGCGTCGGCCTCCGCTCCCGGTGGAGCCGAGCCCGTGCCGCACGAGGACTGCACCCCTGTCCGCACCGTGATCGCCCTGCGCCAGCAGGTGGCGTGGTGGGCCCGCGAGGGGAACATGGTGGCGCTGGCCGGTCAGTTCGTCGACGAGTCCGAGAGCGTGAGGAGCACGGTGGCCTGGCGCCTCGTCATCACCGACCTCGACCGGAACGTCGTCGACACGCGGCGGGGCGTCTCGAAGCTGGTGGATGGCTTCGCGATCGGCCACGTCAACTTCGACGGCAAAGACTCGGCCGGTCACCCGTTCGCGCCCGGTCTGTACGTCTATCGGTTCGAGGCGAGCGGCTACGAGAGCTCGGGCGCGTTCCTCCGCGTCTATGCCTCCGACGAGACCCCGGAGAAGGTCGAGGACACCCGCGAGCCCCTCGCCTCGTCCTCCAACCCCAGCGTTCCCTACAGCTACTTCTTCGGCGCGCAGCACGCCCATACGAACTACTCTGACGGCGGCACGGCGGTCGCCACCTGCACCGGCTCGAAGTCGTCGCCGCACCCGGGCGCCTCGCCCGTCGACGCCTTCAACTATGCCAAGACCAGCGGCGGCGTCGACTGGATCTGCGTGATCGAGCACAACCACCTGATCGACGACGCCTGCGGCGCCTGCACCACCGCGCAGGTCCGCCAGCGCTACCAGGACGGTCTCGCGGCCGCCACGGCGTCCACCACCGCGAGCTTCGTCGGCCTCTACGGTATGGAGTACGGTGTCATCGGGAACACGGCTGATCACGAGGGCCACGTCGCGTTCTACGACGTCACGAAGCTCCTCAGCTGGGAGGCCTACGCCGACGTGACGACGTCGAAGACCGACTACCTTTCGCTCTGGAACACGGCCAACACCCCGGCCAACCAGGGTGTGAACGGCGCCGCCGGCGCCTTCTGCCACCCGAAGACCAGCGACTACGCGAGCTGGGCCCAGAACGCCGCCGGCCTGAACGTGATCACCGGCCTCGCGGTCATCTCGGGCCCCGCCTTCAACAAGACGACGGACTTCGCCGACGGCGGCTCGCGTTACGCCGGGCCGACCGCTGGCGGTAGCGACATGTACAACTGGGCGCTCCAGCGCGGCTGGAAGATCGGGCCGGAAGCGCACGCCGACAACCACTGCTGGAACTTCGGCAACTCCACCCGCAACCGGACGGTCGTCCTCGCGCCGAGCCTCTCCAAGGCGAACGTGATGGGCGCGCTCAAGGCCCGCCGCTTCTACGCCACCTCCGACCGAAACGCCCAGATGTTCTTCGGCACATCCGACTACGCTCACGTGATGGGCGAGGTGATGTCCACGTCCTCGGCCACGCTGAACCTCCTCGCCTGGGTCGGCGACCCGGACGGCGCCACCGTCTCGAGCGCCAAGCTCTACCAGGGAAACCCGGCGGCCGGCACCGGCTCGCCCACGCTCCTCACGATGACCAGCTCGGCCACGAACACCTACACGGCGAGCGTCACGGTTCCAGCCACGGGGCAGGCTTACTTCTACGTCTACGTCACGCTCTCGAACGGCGCCGAGCTCTGGTCCTCGCCGATCTGGATCTCCAAGAGCGGAGCCTGCGGCGACACCACGGCGCCCACCGCCACGGTGACGGCCCCAACGGCGACCACGGTCACGGGTACGGTCTCGGTCACCGCCACGGGCGCTGACAACGTCGGCGTCACGGGGATGACGCTGAAGATCGACGGCGCGCAGGTCGCCACCTCGGCGAGCGGCTCGATCAGCTATTCCTGGAACACCACCGGCCTGGCGGCCGGCTCGTCCCACACGATCGTCGCCACCTCGACCGACGCCTGCGGCAACGCCGGCACGTCGTCCACGAAGACGGTCACCATCGGCTCCACCTGCACCGACACCACCCTGCCAACGGCCACGGTCACGGCGCCGACGGCCTCGACGGTCACCGGCACCGTCTCCGTCACCGCGACCGGCACCGACAACGTGGCGGTCACCGGCATGACGCTGAAGATCGACGGCACCCAGGTCGCCACCTCGACGAGCGGCTCGATCAGTTACTCCTGGAACACCACGGGCCTGACCGCAGGCTCGTCCCACACGATCGTCGCCACTGCGTCCGACGCCTGCGGCAACGTCCGGACGTCCACCACGAAGACGGTCACCATCGGCTCCACCTGCACCGACACCACCCTGCCAACGGCCACGGTCACGGCGCCGACGGCCTCCACGGTCTCCGGCACCGTCTCGGTCACCGCGACCGGAACCGACAACGTAGCGGTCACGGGGATGACGCTGAAGATCGACGGCACGCAGGTCGCCACGTCGGCGAGCGGCTCCATCAGCTACTCCTGGAACACGTCGGCGCTCGCCGCCGGCTCGTCCCACACGATCGTCGCCACCTCGACCGACGCCTGCGGCAACGCCGGCACGTCCGCCACGAAGACGGTCACCATCGCCAGCACCTTCGCGAACCCGATCGTGAACCCGGGCTTCGAGGCCGCCACGGCCACCCCGTGGGGCCAGTCCGGTACGTACGAGCTGATCTCGGGGTCCGGCACGGCGTCGAACGGCAGCGTGGTGAACCCGCACGCCGGCACGAAGATGGCCTGGATGGGCGGCTACGACAGCGGCGACGACCTCCTCTACCAGAACTTCACCGTCCCGAACGTGACGGGGAACGTCAACCTGAGCTTCTGGACCCGGATCGTGACGACCGACGGCACGACGACGGCGTACGACCACCTCTACCTCGACGTGTACAACTCCACCGGGACGACGCGCCTCGGCACGCTGATCCACCTCACGAACCAGAACGCCTCGTCGGGCTGGGTGCAGAAGACCGCGCTGTCGCTCAACACCTGGAAGGGGCAGACGATCCGCCTCCGCTTCCACGCCACCACCGACACCAGCAACTCGACGGACTTCTTCGTCGACGATCTCCTCGTCACGAACCCGTAACGAGATCTCTCCGGGCTTCTTCGCGCGGGGGCTTCGGCCCCCGCTTTCTTTTTCGGCGCATTCGGGGATCATCTGCGGGTGAGACGAAAGGGGCTCTACGCACTGGGGCCGCTCGCGGCCTATCTGGCGGTGGTCCTGCCGAACGCCCGGTTCGTTCCGCTCTGGGACTCGAGCCCGTACGCGGAGTGCGTCGTGAGCGCCGTCGCCTCTCCGTTCAACCTCCTGAGCTTCGGCTGCTTCAACCACCCCTCGATCGTCTATCTCTTCCTCGTGGGGCTCGGCCAGTACGTGGACCTCGGGAATAGCGCGCTCCTGGTGGTGGTGAACGCCGCGCTCGGCTGCCTGGGGCTCTTCGCCTTCCACCGGATCGCGTCGCTCCTCGCGAAGGACGAGCCGTTCCTCGCGCTCGCCGCCGCCTTCGCCCTGGCGTTCCACCCGGTCTTCCTCGCGACGACGGTCTTCCTGAACTCGGATTTCGGCGTGGTCGTCTTCTTCCTCGCCACCCTCGCCGCCCTGCTCGAGGGGCGGATCCTCCTGACGGCGCTCGCGGGGCTCGGGCTCGTCTTTTCGAAGGAGACCGGCCTGCTCCTGTACGTGACGGCGATCGGTCTCCACGGGCTCTTCGCGCTCCACGCGGCCGCGAGGTCGGCGTGGCCGTCGATCGTCCGCCGGCTGTCGCCCCTGGCGGTTCCTGTCTTCGCCTTCGCCTTCTATTTCGTCCTGAAGCTCACCACCAACGGAGGGGCCGCCGTGTGGGTTCCGCCCACGTACGAGGCCCGGGACAGCGTGCTGAAGATGTTCATCACCTTCCGCTTCGACCTGGCGCTCCTCGCCTATCTGCAGGCGATCTTCGTCCTGAGCTTCGCGTGGGTGACGTCCGGTATCGTCTTCCTCTGGGCCGTCGTCACGGCGGTCCGGGCCGTGAGGCGGCGCGGGACGAGCGAGTGCGAGGTGACGGTGGAGGCGCTCGAGTCCGGAAGGCTCCGGCGATTCCTCGTCGTCCTCGTCGTCGTGTCCTGCTACCTCCTCACCCGCTACCAGACGTTCCTGAACGTCCGCTACTTCCTGCCCCTCTACCCGCTCCTCCTCCTCCTCGCCGTCGTGATGGCCGTGCAGGCGCTCCTTTCGCGGCCGCTGGAACGCGTCGTCGTCGCCGTCGCCGTGGCGGCTCTGAATCTCGTCTCGGCGCACCGGACGGTCGACCCCGTCTCGAAGATGGCGTTCGGCACGTTTCCGTTCGGCGAGCACCCGATCCTCCGGATGACGGCGCCCACCCGCGAGTGCTGCGGCTTCGGCCGCGATCAGCTCGTCTACAACCTCGAGTTCGTGAGGTTCCACGACGCCGTCGACGAGCTGTTCCGGACGACGCGCCCGCGACAGGACGCGATCCTCACGGCGCACGCGCAGGCCGTCGACTGGTACATGGTGGGCGCGATCGACACGGCGACGTACGGCCGGACGATCCGCCCGAAGGGCTCGTACAAGCCGAAGGTCGCGTTTCCGGAGGCGATCGTCCGGGGCCGCCTCGCGCCCGACGAGCTGACGTTCATCGTGTTCCCGAACTTCGACAACCGCCTACCCCTGTCGCGGCTCGCCCCGTTGTACGTTCCGGTCCGCGTGTCGCGTTACGGCAAGGACGGCTACTTCATGGACGTGCTGACGCTGGCGCGGCGCCGGCCGCCGATGGCCGCGTTCCGCCCTGGCCCAGAGCGTGGCGAAGCGATTCCGCCACGTAGTCCAGCATCGGCTCCGTGAGGCCCGGGTAGACGCCGAGCCAGAACGTCCGCTCCGTCACCTCGTCCGAGCGCTCGAGGCTTCCCACCACGCGGTGCGGAACGTCCCGGTAGGCGGGCTGCCGGAGGAGGTTGCCGCCGAAGAGGAGGCGCGTGCCGATCTTCCTCTGGTCGAGGGCCTTCAGGAGGTCGCGCCGCGAGCCGTCGCGCAGCGTGATCGGGAACCCGAACCAGCTCGGATCGGCGCCGGGCGTCGCCTCGGGCAGGATCAGCCGATCGGTGAGGTCCAGGAGACGCGATCTCAGGTACGCGAAGTTCGACTTGCGGCGCTCGATGAAGCCGGGGAGCTTCTTCAGCTGGGCCAGGCCCACCGCGGCCTGCAGGTCGGTCATCTTCAGGTTGTAGCCGACGTGGCTGTAGATGTACTTGTGGTCGTAGCCGTTCGGCAGGTCGCCGAGCTGCCAGTCGAACCTTTTCCCGCACGTGTTGTCGTGCCCGGTGGCGCACCAGCAGTCGCGGCCCCAGTCGCGGAACGACTCCAGCGCCTTCTTCAGGACGATGTCCGCCGTGAGGACCGCGCCCCCCTCGCCGGTGGTGATGTGGTGCGCCGGATAGAAGCTCAGCGTGGAGAGATGCCCGAACGCGCCGACCCGCGTCCCCTTCCACTTCGCGCCGAGCGCGTCGCACATGTCCTCGACCACCCAGAGGTCGTGCCGCCGCGCGATGTCGAGGACCCGGTCGACGTCGAACGGGTTCCCGAGCGTGTGGGCCAGGACGATGGCGCGCGTCTTCGGGCCGATGGCCTCCTCGAGCCGCGAGGTGTCCATGTTGTAGGTGGGGATCTGCACGTCGAGGAAGACCGGCACCAGGTTGTTCTGCAGGATCGGGTTGACGGTGGTGGGGAAGCCGGTGGCGCAGGTGATCACCTCGTCGCCGGGCAGGAGGCGCCGTTCGCCGAGCTTGGGCGACGTGAGCGCCGTGAGCGCGAGGAGGTTCGCGGAGGAGCCCGAGTTGACGAGGAGCGCGAAGCGGTTCCCGACGAAGCCAGCGAGGCCGCGCTCGAGGGCGTGCGCGAAGCGTCCCGTGGTGAGCCAGAACTCGAGCGACGCGTCGACGAGATGCCGCACCTCGTCGCCGTCGAAGACCTTGCCGCTCACCGGGATGGGCGTCTTCCCAGGCTCGAACGGCTTCTCGGGCCAGGCCTCGGCGGCGTACTCCGTGACGAGGTCGAGGATCCGCTCGCGAAGGTCCGCCGCGCTCAGGACCGCTCCAGCAGGAACCGGCGGTACCAGGCGATGGTGGCGGTGAGGCCGTCGTCGAGGCTCCAGCGGGGCGTCCAGCCGAGGCGCTCCCTCGCCTTCGCGCTGTAGAGATACTGGTCGCGGATCTCGGCCTTCGCCTCGTTCCGGATGATCGGCTCGAGGTCGGTGCGCGACAGGAGCCGGAGGATCTCCCTCGTGATCTCGAGGACCGTGAGGGGCCGCTCCGGACCGAAGTTGAACGCCTCGCCCACCACGCCCGGCTCGCCGAGCTTCTCGCCGAGGACGAGGTAGGCCTCGACGACGTCCTCCACGTAGAGGTAGTCGCGGAGGAACGTGCCGTCGGAGCGGAGGATCGGCCGCTCGCCGCGGAACGCCCAGCGGATGACGCCGGGGACGATCCGCGCCCAGTTCAGGTCGCCGCCGCCGTAGATGTTGCCGCACCGCGCGATCGCGACGGGGACACCGTAGGTGTGCGCGTAGCAATGGGTGATCAGGTCGGTGCAGCTCTTCGAGACGTCGTACGGGTGCCGGCCCTTGAGCGGCATCGACTCCGTGTAGGGGAGCTCGTCCGCGTCGCCGTAGGCCTTGTCGCTCGACGCGATGACGACCGTCCGCACCTGCGGGGAGAGCCGGCGGCACGCCTCGAGGAGGTTGTAGGTGCCGCGGATGTTCGACTCGAACGTCCCGAGCGGGCTCCTCAGCGCCGTCGTCACCTGCGTCTGCGCGCCGAGGTGGAAGACGGCGTCGATCTCGTGCTCGGCGAGCGCCCGCTCGACGTCGTTCACGTCCTCGAGCCGCCCCGTCACCACCCGGCACCGGTTCACGAGACCGCTCTGGATGAGGTCCGACTCCGGCTCCCAGTCGCGGATCAGCGCGGTGACGCGGGCGTCGTCTTTCAAGAGTCGCCGCACGAGCCACGAGCCGACGAGCCCGGTGGCGCCGGTGACGAGGACGTTCCGTCCCAGGAACCCGCTCATCGCCAGAGCTTCCAGGGCGCCTTGCCCGAGGCCCAGAGGTCTTCGAGGTAGCGCAGGTCGCGCAGGGTGTCCATCGGCTGCCAGAAGCCGCCGTGCTTGTAGGCCATGAGCTGTCCTTCCTGGGCGAGCGTCTCGAGCGGCTCCAGCTCCCAGAGTGTGGCGTCGCCATCGATCAGGTCGAGGACCTTCCGGTCCAGGACGAAGAAGCCGCCGTTGATCCACGCCTCGCCCGCCTGTGGCTTCTCGGCGAACGCGGCGACGCGATCGCCGTCGAGCGCGAGGCTGCCGAAGCGCGCCGGCGGATGAACGGCGGTCACGGTGGCGAGCCTCCCGTGCGCCCGGTGGAACGCGACGAGCGCCTCGAGGTCGACGTCCGCGACGCCGTCGCCGTAGGTGAGGAGGAACGTCGTGTCGTCGCCGAGCCACGGCGCGATCCGCTTGAGCCGCCCGCCCGTCTGCGTGGAGAGGCCCGTGTCCACGAGGTGGACCGTCCAGTCCGGCCCCGTCTCGGCGTGGATCGCCGTGGTCCCCTTCGAGAGGTCGATCGTGATGTCGGCGTTGCGGGCGCGGAAGTTCAGGAAGTAGTCCTTCGCCACCTCGGACTTGTAGCCCAGCGCCACCACGAACTCGGTGAAGCCCTGGACGCCGTAGAGGCTCATGATGTGCCACAGGATCGGGTGGCCGCCGATCTCGATCATCGGCTTGGGGCGGAGGGCGGTCTCCTCCGAGATACGGGTGCCGAGGCCGCCGGCCAGAAGTACGACTTTCACGCGGCCGGATTGTATGGTGGGTCGTATGCCGCCCCTCGACCCTTCCGACCTCGACCACGTCCTCGCCACGGCCGGAACCATCTGGGACGACCTCCGGGGCACGCGCCTCTTCGTCACGGGCGGGAGCGGCTTCTTCGGGAGATGGCTCCTCGAGAGCCTGACGCATGCGGACGACCGGCTCTCGCTCGGCGTCGAGGCCGTCGTCCTCACCCGGGATCCCGCCGCCTTCGCCGCGGCGGCGCCCCACCTCGCGGCGCACCGGGCGATCCGGCTCCATGAAGGCGACGTTCGCTCCTTCACGGGGCCGCCCGGTCCGTTCGAGCACGTCCTCCACGCCGCCACCGTGCCGACCCCTCCTGCGGATTCGTGGACGGTGCTCGACACCGTGATCTCCGGGACGCGCCGGACGCTCGACTTCGCCGAGAGCTCCGGCACGCGCCGTTTCCTCTTCGTCAGCTCGGGCGCGGTCTACGGCCGTCAACCGGCCGGCGTGAGCCACCTGCCCGAGGACTTCGCGGGCGGGCCCGATCCCGTCGACCCCGCCTCCGCGAACGCCGAGGGGAAGCGCGCCGGCGAGCTGATGGCCGTGATCGCGGGCGGGAGGTCGGGCTTCGCGACGACGGTCGCCCGCGGCTTCGCGTGCCTCGGCCCGCTCCTGCCGCTCTCCGGCCAGTTCGCTGCGGGGAACTTCCTCCGCGACGCGCTCGCGGGCGGGCCGATCGCGGTGGGCGGGGACGGGACGCCGCTCCGCTCCTACCTCTACACGGCCGACCTCGCCGCCTGGCTCTGGACGATCCATCTGCGGGGCGCACACGGGCGCGCCTACAACGTGGGGTCCGAGAGCGAGGTGTCGATCCTCGACCTGGCGTCCGCGGTGGCGGCGGCAGTCGAGCCCGAGCTTCGCGTCGTCGTGGCCGGAACGCCGGCGCCGGGAAGGCCACCGGAGCGGTACGTGCCGGACGTCACGAGGGCCCGCGAGGAGCTGGGACTGAGGGCCTCCGTGGACCTTGGCGAGGCGATTCGCCGGACGATCGCCTGGCACCGCGCCCACCGATGACGATGACGGCGCGGGAGCGGCTCCACGCGCTCTCCGAGAATCGCTTCGTCCGGTTCCTCTTCGTGGGCGGGCTGAATACGCTTTTCGGCTACGGTGTCTTCGCCGGCCTGATCCTCCTCCACGTCTGGTATCCGGTCGCGGCGGCCATCGCGACCGTCCTCGGTATCCTCTTCAATTTCAAGACGACCGGGGCGCTGGTCTTTCGGAGTCACGACTCGTCCCTGATCTTCCGATTCCTCCTGGTCTACGGGATCAGCTACGCCGTCGGGGTGCTCGTGCTCCGTGTGACGAACGAGCTGGGGCTCCCGATCCTGCTGGTATCCGGCGCGATGCTCCTCCCCATGGCGGTCTTCTCGTACACGCTGCAGAGGATCCTGGTCTTCCGGAGCGGGCCGAAACCGAGCGGCGAAGATGGCGCTCCGGGCCGATCGAGAGGTTGAAGAACTCAGGCTGGCCGGCGGGAAGAACGGCATAAACTCCGATTCGAAGGAGTCCACATGCCCAGTGTCTCTGTCGGGAAGTTTCAGATCGGCGAGGGCCACCCCTGTTTCGTCGTCGCCGAGATCGGCATCAACCACAACGGAGACCTGGACGCGGCGAAGCGCCTGATCAGCGTGGCCGTCGGAGCCGGCTGTCAGGCGGTCAAATTCCAGAAGCGGACGATCGACGTGGTCTACACGCAGGAGGAGCTCGACCGGCCGCGCGAGAGCCCGTTCGGAAACACGAATCGCGAGCTGAAGGTCGGGTTGGAATTCGGAGCCGACCAGTATCGCGAGATCGACCGTTATTGCCGCGACGTCGGCATCCTGTGGTTCGCGTCGTGCTGGGACGAGGCCTCCGTCGACTTCATGGAGGCCTTCGACCCGCCCTGTTACAAGGTGGCCTCGGCGTCCCTCACGGACGACGTCCTCCTCCGCTACACGCGCGCCAAGGGGCGCCCGATCCTCATGTCCACGGGCATGAGCTCGCTCGAGCAGGTGGATCACGCGGTGGAGCTCCTCGGCAAGGACGATCTGGTGCTTTTCCACACCAACAGCAGCTATCCGTCGTCGTATACCGAGCTGAACATCCGGGCCGTCCATACGCTCGCCCAGCGGTATGGCGTTCCCGTCGGCTACTCGGGGCACGAGACGGGGATCGCCAGCACCGTGGCCGCCGTGGCGATCGGAGCCTGTGCGGTGGAGAGGCACATCACTCTGGATCGCGCGAACTGGGGGAGCGACCAGGCGGCGTCGCTGGCTCCGAACGGGATCACGCGGCTCCTGAGAGACATCAGGCTGGTCGAGGCCGCGATGGGAGACGGGGTGAAGCGGGTCTTCCCGAGCGAGGTCCCCGTCATGAAGAAGCTGCGCCGCGTCGGACTCTGAGCCGGATCGAACCCGTCAGCCGACCAGCCGGGCGATCTCGGCGGAGTGCCGCTCCGTGTGCAGGAAGAAGAAATTCGTCTCCACCGTCTCCTCGTCCATCGCCGGAAAGCCGACGAGCCGGCGGTTCTCCGCTCGATAGCAGCGGTAGCCTCTCTCGGCGAGCAATTCGATGATCGCATTGGGGTGGTAGCCGAAGGGGGCCGAATGCTTGCGGAGCATCTCGGCGAAGATCACGGGCCGGCGGGCCTCGATGGTCGCGAGCGCACCGAGGATGACCCGCAGCTCCGCGCCCTCGACGTCCGCCTTGAGGAAGTCCACGGTCAGTCCGTGCTCCGCGACGTAATCGTCCAGCTTCACCATGCTGCAGGAAGCGCGCAGATGGCTGGCGCTCGGGGCCGAAGGCGAGATGGACGCCGCCCCCGCGAGAGTGGGGTCGAGGAAGAGCACCTGCTCTCCTGCGGCATCCCAGAGCCCCGCGGGCACCG
>Ga0154020_10006310_pt1 | contig 13887 bp, 16 predicted proteins | sample Klosneuvirus_201_FD_109709 | JGI IMG/M metagenome (GOLD analysis project Ga0154020, IMG submission 109709) | Active sludge microbial communities from wastewater, Klosterneuburg, Austria - Klosneuvirus_20160825_MG | ecosystem: Engineered > WWTP > Aerobic digester > Activated sludge | place... | reverse complement strand
TGTTTCGCCGATCGAGGGCGAAGATGTGCTCTGGGTCGTGTTCAGCAAGAAAGGCGACCCCAAGACCCAGTTCACGCTCATGACCTTCTCCGAAAAATACGTGCGCGAGCATTTTGGCGAGCTCAAGGGCATGGCCGAGACCGTCAAGGACGGCATGACCGTATGCGCCTGGCCCAACGCCAAAGACAGCCGCGTCTATCACGCCCTGATTTCAACAGCCGACCTGAACACGACTCGCGAGCAGTTGCAGGCGCTGAAGTAAAAGTGACTACAAACGGCGCGCACAAGTATTGCGGTGCGAATGAGTTGCTGCTGGGTAGCCCGGCCAGGGGTGCCCGGGCATAACTGCCCGGGCTTCCAATAATTCTCCGGATTTCCCCGAAAAACCTGTCTCCTTTGGTAGCAGGCATTGAAGGGCCGATGCGCGCGCAATTTCGCGCCGCAACAGGCTCCATGCCTATGTCCAATCCCTACCGCAGTCTGGAAGCCTTTGAACGTGAAGTGCGCCGGCGCAACATGGTCGAGGACGCCATCCTCAAGCGCTACCAGCAGCGCGGCGGCGACGCCCTGGATGAGCGCATTGCCATACTCAACACCGTCAATAAGGGCAGCCGCGTCTGCCGCCAGGCCGACCTTGCGCGCCTCGAAAAGGACGCCAACGCCATGCGCGAAAAGGGCGAGCGGCCGATCATTTCCGTATCCGAGACGCGGCTATACATCACCAAGAGCGAGCAGCTTGAGTCCCGCCGCGCCGAGGAAATGGCCGTGGCCCGCACCCAGATCATGACCGCCATCGAGCGCACCCAGCCGCCCACGGAAGACGCCCTGCGCGTGGTGCTTGATCTTGAACTGAACACGATCACCGAAGAGACGCGCAAGGCGCTTGCGGCGGTGCAGGAGGAAATGCGCAAAGACCAGGAGCGCGATGAAAAACACGCCAAGCCCGTTCACCTGCTGCTTGCACAGGTGCCTGACATCACGCAGCGATCGGCCATGATTGACTGCCTGCACACAGGCGATGAAGCCAAGTGGCGCGAACTGTTCGCGCTGCAAACCGAGGAGTGGCGGAAAAAGTGGGACGAACTGATGCACAAGTAGCATACAATCAAGGCATGAAGCCCATTGTCATCACCGGCCCTTCAGCGAACACCGGCAAGACCGAGCTGGCCTGCCGCCTCGTAGCCGCGCTGGGCGATGCGCAGGCTTTGAAAATCACGCGCTTTCACCGCGAGTCCCACTGCCCGGTGCATGGTGTCGATGAGCACGGCGACGACAACTGCGACGGCTGCGAAGAATCGCCCTCGGGCTTTGAACTGGTGACCGACGAAGCGCGGCTCAACGTGCCCGGAAAGGACACGCAGCGTCTGGCCGCCGCCGGAGCCAAACCGGCACTCTGGCTGCGTGCCGCGCCCCACGTGTTTGAGTACGCGCTGCAGGCCGCGCTGAAGCAGTTCGACCTTGCGCGGCCTTTGGTGATCGAGGGCAACAGCGCGGCTAATGTGGACAATTTTGAGGCGCGTGTGGTGTTGATCTGGCCCTCAAAGAGCCGGGGTATGAAGGACAGCGTTCTGGCGGCGCTCAAGCGGTGCAACGACCTGCTGTTGATCGAGGAAGCGGGCGAGTCGCGGGTTTGGCCGGAGTCATTGCTGACGGCCTGCGCCAAGGCGGGCGTCAGGAAGGAGGATTTGCCTGAACCAACATGGCTGAAAGCGCGTTGGTGGATGTCAGAACAGGAGCCGAAGGCGTGGCTTGCCGGCGTTGTTGCGCAAGTCGTTGCTGCGAAATAACTTGCGATTTTACTGGCATAAAGTAATTCGGAATGTATGATGTTTAGGCATTAGAGGTCTAAAAGGTAATACTTCTGTCATTGTGAGTTTTGGACCTTGCCTTTCTGTAACGTTGCCTTACCGTAGCGCGCCAATAGATCCGATAGTCACAGAGATGATCCAAACAACCCGACGAGAACTGGATGTACCGCTTGAGACGCGCTCACTGGCGCCGTTGCGTGACTTTGTGCGCGATGCGCTGGGCGGCAGCGGCCTGGGCCAGCAAACTTCGCGTGCCATGGTGATCGCGATTGACGAAGCCTGTTCGAGCATCGTTCTCAATGCCAAGGCCAACGGTGCCTCGGGCAACCTGCACCTGTCGATCGACATCGACCGCACGCGCATCAAGGTGCATGTGGCCGACACGGGCAACGACTACGACATGGGCGACCTCACGCGCGAAGAGCTGTTGCATGAGTTCACGCGCAGCAAGAAGAACGAGCTGGGCACGTTCCTGATCCGCCGGATCGTGGACGAGTTCACCTACGTGTTCAAGAAGGGCTTCCAGAGTGAACTGACAATGATCAAGTTCCTCTTCGACCGCGACGAAGCCGACAAGAACTAAGCCAATTTTCGAGACTGGTTTCGGGGCCGCGTGCGTTCATGGGCCGCAGCAGCCCGGCGCGCAGCCGCATGCGCCTGGCTTTTCGGCTTCGATCGTGGCCGAGGCCGCGAACTTTTCTACGCCTGAGCCCGGCAGCCAGTCTTTGATGAACGCGCGGCTTTCTTCTTTCACTTTGATGCTGATCTTGGCGAAGCCGGCTTTCTTGAGCATCTTTTTCAGGTCGATCACGGTAGCCGCGCCGGCGATGCAGCCGGTGAGCGCTTTTTCGCTCGTGGCGAGCGCCTTGGGCAGGGGCTTGAGCAGGATTACGTCCGAAATCGCGAGCCGGCCTCCGGGTTTGAGCACGCGGAATGCGTCCGAGAACACCGCGGACTTCTCGGGGCTGAGGTTGATCACGCAATTCGAGAGAATCACATCGACCGTGCCATCGGCCACGGGCAGATGCTCGATTTCGCCCAGGCGGAACTCGACGTTTTTTGCTTTCAGCTTGCGCGCGTTTTCGCGGGCCTTGAGCAGCATGTCGTGCGTCATGTCCACGCCAATCACGCGGCCTTTGCTGCCCACGCGCTTGGCCGCGAGGAAGCAGTCAAAGCCGCCGCCCGCACCGAGATCGAGCACGGTTTCACCCGGCCTCAGTGCCGCAATCGCGTGCGGGTTGCCGCAGCCCAGGCCCATGTTGGCGCCCCCGGGCACGGCCGCGAGATCTTCGGCCGTGTAGCCGAGCTTGAGGCTCGCGCCCGAATCCGGCCCGCAGCAGCCCGGCGCGCAGCACGAATCCTGGCTTGCGCGCGCCACGCTGCTGTATTGCTCGCGCACGGCGGTGCGCACTTTGTCTTTTTCACGGGTGTTCATCTGGGCTCCTTGCATTGACTCGTTCACATACAGTTTACCTGCTGCGCCGGCTGCGCCTTCCACTTTTTTCTTTACCCGCCCCGGCGCCTGCTAACATGGCGCGCCTTGCCGGGCCCGGCCATCGCCGCGCCCGGGCATGACCGGGGCCGCGTCGCACTCCGATGCGTCTCCACCCGCCGCAGGAGCGGCAAACTTTGTGGCAAAGAAACCCCCGGCTCAACTAGCCGCGCGCACCCTCGGACCTATCCCTGACCTTGAACGCCACCTGCCCTCTGACTGGTGGCGTACGCTTTTCACGTCGCTCTATTTGAAAACGGACGGCGACGTCGTCGAGAACGACCAGAACACCGTCAAAGAGGTCGATTTGCTCATCAAGGCCACCGGCCTTGAGCCCAACGACAAAATCCTCGACCTCTGCTGCGGCCAGGGCCGCCACTCCCTCGAACTCGCCAAGCGCGGCTACCGCAACGTCACGGGCGTCGATCGCTCGCGCTATTTAATCCGCCTCGCCCGCAAGCGTTCCAAGGCCGCGGGCTTTTCCGTGAGTTTCCACGAGGGCGACGCGCGCAAGTTCTCGCTCCCCGAAAGCTCGATGCACACCGTGTGCATGATGGGCAACAGTTTCGGCTACTTTGACCGCGTGACCGACGACCTCGTCGTGCTCAACGCGATCAAACGCGTGCTCGTTTCAGGCGGCATGCTGGCCATGGACTTAGTCGATGGCGACTGGATGAAATCGCACTTCGAGAAACGCTCGTGGGAATGGATCGACGAAGACCAGTTCGTCGCCCGCGAACGCTCTCTCGCCAGCGACGGCGAACGTCTGATCTCGCGCGAAGTCGTCGTCCACGCGGAGCGCGGCATCATCGCGGATCAGTTCTACGGCGAAAGATTGTACTCGCGCAAACGCATCACCGAGCTTCTCACAAGTGCCGGGTTCACGGGCATCCGCTTCCACGGCACGATCGAGGGCGAAAGCACGCGCGGCCAGGACTTGGGCATGATGGCCAATCGCATCTTCTTGACGGCCACGGCGCCGCGCAAAATAGCCGCGTCAACCAAGGGCGATATTCTGTTCCCCGAAGTCACGGTGCTGCTGGGCGACCCGACGCTGCCCGATGCCGTGAAAAAAGACGGCCAGTTCAACCCCGAAGATCTGGAGACCATCGACAAGCTCAAGGAATCGCTCGAGGAGTTGCACGGATATTCGTTCAAGTTCGTGAATTATCACAATGGGCTAATGTCAGAGCTCAAAGCCGCGCCGCCGAAGTTCGTATTAAATCTCTGCGACGAAGGTTATTACAACGACCCGTACATGGAGCTTCATCTACCGGCGCTGCTGGAGATTATGGGCGTGCCGTACACGGGTGCGGGGCCGGCGTGCCTGGGGCTGTGCTACAACAAGAACCTCGTGCGCGCCGTGGCGGATTCGCTGGATATTCCCGTGCCGCTCGAAACCTATTTCGACCCGGACGACACCGCGGCTACGCTGCCTTCGAGCTTTCCCGCCCTGTGCAAGCCGAACTTCGGCGACGCAAGCGTGGGCATCACCAAAGATGCGGTGGTGCACAACCCGGACGAGCTGGTGGCCTATTTGAAAAAGCTGCGCGACGAGTTCCCCGGCCGCCCCGTTCTGATCCAGGAATATCTAACGGGGCCGGAGTACAGTGTGGCGATTGTGGGCAACCCGGGCATGAAATGCCGCGTCTTGCCCATATTAGAAGTTGATTACTCACAATTGCCCAAGGGCCTGCCACCGATCTTGGGATATGAGAGCAAATGGCTACCGGACTCGCCCTACTGGACGCACATTAAACACCATCAGGCCAAGCTCGAAGAGGACCAGAAAAGAAGAATGGGCGATTACTCCATGCACCTGTTCGAAAGACTAGGCTGCCAGGACTACGCCCGCTTCGATTTCAGGTCCGACGCGCAAGGCACGATCAAACTGCTTGAAGCCAACCCCAACTGCGGCTGGTGCTGGGACGGCAAAATGAACTACATGGCCGGCTTCGCCGGCATGCGCTACGCGGATTTACTGAGGGAAATCCTCGAAGCCGCGCAAACCCGAATCGCCTCCGAGCGCAACCTAAGAAAAGTAACCGGCAAAGCCCAAGGCATGACCGGCAAACCCCAAAACGGCAACGGAAAGCCGGAGAGCGAGCGTGTGGCGGCGACGAAGGGGCGGTAGGTACCGCCGCCGTCCCGGCGGCTGTGGCCAACGCATCTTGCGTTGGCCACCGGAAAGGAAGCCATCGTGACCCATCTTCCCGTTTACTGCCGGCATATCGTCGTTTGTTTGTCCGTCCTGGTCAGTTGCCTGACGGCAGGCTGCTCCAGCACATATCGCGATTCGACTGGCGAATGCATGTCGGAGTCCAAAGACGTCACGGCGGCTCTCGGCGATTCGATTCGCTTCATGGGCGGCGAAGTGCTTCCGAACGAACCCATCAAATCGTCGGCGCGCAGAAGCTTGCGAGTCGTTACGCGGAACAATCTGGACCACGAGTGTATTGACGAACCCAATTGGCAAGCCGGAATAGGCCAAGTATTCAAAGCCGCGCGCTCGCGGAACTCAGTCGAAGCAGGCAGTGCCGCTCGCTACCTGATCTGCCGAATGAAGGATCCGAATGCTGCAAGCCCGTCGCTCTATTGGTCAACGGCCGACGAATGCAGACTTCTAAGCGCCAAGCTACGAGGAACGCGGCTTGAACTCCTGTTCGCCCACATTCAAAACAAGGGTCTCTTGGGAGGCGCTCCCGCGCCGCTCGATCTGTATATGTCGTTGGACCGAAGGAGCGTCGCCGCCCTAGGCGTAACCATAGTCGAAGCAAGTTTTGTAACGCTACGGTTGGGCGAAAGAGGGAGGGAGACTCTCTTTGACCTCTCTCAAGACAAGGAGATTGCGCCGATAGTTATCTTCTTTGAAAACAATTAAGAGCGTCACGATTGAAGGCTGATGGCGGAGCCCCTGGCATGACCGGCAAACCCCAAAACGGCAACGGCAAGCCCGAGGGCGACCGTGTAGCGGCGGCAAAGGGAAGGTGGCCGGGGAATCAGTTTTGTGGATGCCGAGCCAGCTATGGCTGTGCACCGCATATAGGCGCGGCGGCGTGCCCCGCGCATGACATCGGATCATCGCTCTTTGTTGCTAACTTGGACGAACTCCAAGACCAGTCGCGCCATCTCTTGAAGACGCTGGAGGTACTTCAGTTCCTTGCCGGACGTTTCGGCGATCCAGCGCGCCAAGTCTCCGTAACACAGGCCCAGCGTGGACGTGCGCCACAAGTCGAGTTTTCCTTGCTTGTCTAGGAACGTCTGAACGCAACCGGCAATGGTCGCGTCGAGCGTGATCGCGTCGCCTCCGTCAATCTCCATGCTTCGGAGCCTGTCGGGGAACGCAGCCGCTGAATGCTGTTCCCATAGGTTGGCGATAGCCTGAAGTCGCTTCTTAGTGACGGCGCTCATTTCCCAACATCATACAACGCGTTGCGACACAGGCCCGCAGGGCCGGACGATGATAGCCGTGGGTGAAGAGAGCACGACAGAGTCGTGCGAACGGAACCCACGGAAACTCCACACCGCAATTCCAAGCCCTGTAGGGGCGACCGGATTTCGCGCGCCCCGGTCGCCCCTTCGGGGCTTGAACGGCACGGGCATGTGTCCGTGGGTTCCTTTGGCGCGCTGCTCCTCAGTCACCACACGGCTATTGGCGTTCGGCCCCTTCGGGGCGGAAGACCGTTGCGCTTGATTCCAAGTCGGTAATCAGCCTTGAGCTTTGAGAAGTGGCACGGGCGGCGACCAGCGGGAGCGAACCGCAAAACGGATGTCGTTTTGCGGAAGGCCCGTGTCCTACGGCCGACGTTCCTTCGGCCGACATGGCCGAGGGCGGCCATGCCACGCCTTCTCTCAGGCTCACTTGGCCCCGGCGAACTCAAGCGCCTGCTTTTCCTCGGCGAAGTTGCGGAACTGGGTGACCTTGCCTTTGCGGAACGTGAAGACATCTGCGAGGCGGCCTTGGCGCCATTCCTTTTCGGTTTTCAGCCTCACTCGCACTTCAACGATGGCGATGACCTTGTCGCTGGCGGCGATGAACCGTTGCGGCTCGCAACTGCCTTCGGCCCAGGTGGCGCGCGCCTTCGTAAAATGTTCCTTCACCGCTGCGAGCCCGTGATAGGTCCCGGCCATTGGGAATTCTGGCGGTTCGATGACCTCGATCTGGGCGTCGAATGCGTTGAGCGCCGCCGGAACGTCGCCTCGGTTAAGCGCGGCATAGAATTCCCGCACTGCCTGCGTTTCTGGCTCAAGTTGGCCCATGGTTCCCTCGCGGCGCACTGAACCAAACCTGAAACGGCGAAGCAAGAGAGCTTGCGGTGGGGCATCCGTTTGAAGGAAATGGACTCGTGGCTGGGCACGCCTGTGCCCAGCATGCTGGCGACAGGCGTCGCCAGCCACGGATACCCACTCCGGACCTCGGACCACGAGCCACGGACCACGAACACCGTGCTACACTGCCGCCATGAACACGATTCGCTTCGTTCTTGCTGCTTATCGCCGCAATGCCTGGTGGACTTTCGTGGGCGTTGGCACCTCGGTGCTGGGCACGGCTTGCCAGGTTTGCATCCCGATTTTCTTCAAGCTTGTGATTGACGTTCTCAACCCCGATGCCGCCGAGCATCGCGGCATGGCGCTTTGGGCTGAGGATGCCGTGCGCGGCCTTGTGGGCGACTCGGCCGACAAAGCTGCCTTCATAAATGGCTGCCTGCTTTGGGCTTTGGGCTTTGCTTCGGTGCTGGCATTGATGACATTCTACAAACGCTATTACCTGATCCGGCTTTCGCGCAAAGTTGAATACGAGGTCAAGCGCGACATGTACGAGCATTTGCAGAAGCTGCCCGCACGCTATTACGACGCGCGGCGCTCCGGCGGCATCATGAGCCTGATGACGTCAGACGTTGAGAACATCCGCATGATGATCGGACCGGCCATCATGTATATGAGTAATTCGTTCATGCTCGCACCGGCGGCGCTTTTCATCATGTACACGCTCAATGCGCAGCTCACGGCCTGGGCGCTGTTGCCGCTGATCGGCCTTGCGGGCGCAACGCTGTATTTCTCGCCGCGCCAGCGCTTTTACTCCACGAAGGCGCAGGAAGACCTCGAGCAGCTTTCGGCCCGCGCGCAGGAGAACTTTGCGGGCGCGCGCGTGGTCAAGGCGTTCTCGCGCGAGCAATTCGAAATCGCCGAACTCGACAAACTGGGCCAGCGCTATTACGCCAACAAACTGGGCCAGGCGCGCAACAGCGCGATGTTCAATGCCAGCATCTTTGTTTTCGGCGGGCTGGGTATATTAGTGATACTCTATTTCGGCGCAAAAGAGATTGCTGCGGGCCGCTTCTCCGTGGGCGATTTTCTCGCGTTCTCGCTCTACAACGTGCAACTGTATTGGCCGATGATTGCCATCGGCTGGGTGACGATGCTCTTCGTGCGCGGCGCGGCTTCGCTCAAGCGTATCGAAGCATTGCTCAACGAGAAGCCGGATGCGGCGCAGGATGCTCAAGGCCTCAAGGCTCCCGCCCATGGCCTCATCGAGTTCCGCGATGTGAGCATGACCTACAAAGAAGGCGCGAAAGCCGCGCTGGACGGCATTGGCTTCAAGCTGGAGCCCGGCAAAACGCTGGCGATAGTGGGCCCCGTTGGCTGCGGCAAGAGCACAATTGCGAATCTGCTGTTGCGCCTGATGGCGCCCACGCGCGGCCAGATCCTGATCGACGGTGCGCCGATCGAGAACTACGACCCGCAGGCCCTGCGCGAGGCCATTGGCTATGTGCCGCAAGATAGCTTCCTGTTCAGCGAGACGGTGAAAGACAACATCGCCATGGGGCTGGACGATGCCGACCCGCAGCGCGATGCCAAGGTGAAAGAAGCCGCGCTGAACGCGGCGTTTGCGGAGGAAGTCGAGGAGTTGCCCAACAAGTACGACACGATGCTGGGCGAGCGCGGCGTGAATCTTTCGGGTGGGCAAAAGCAACGCGCGGCCATTGCGCGTGCGCTGGCCAAGGCGCCGCGCATTGTGGTACTCGATGACTGCCTGAGTGCGGTGGATACGCGCACGGAGGACCAGATTTTGCGTGCCCTGAAAAAAGAAACGCGCGGCATCACCACGCTGATCATCGCGCAGAGAATCAGCACAGTCAGCCACGCCGACGAGATCCTGGTGCTAGACGAAGGCAGGATCATCGAGCGCGGCACGGACGCGCAACTGCGCGAGAAAGCGGGATTGTACGCCGAGATGGCGCAGCGCCAGGAACTGGCGGAGGAGTTGGCTTAGCCGTGTTCATGGCATCGGATCAATCGCGCAACGCATTGCGGCTTTCGGCCGAGAAGGCGGAGGTCGAGGCCGAGTACTTGCGTCGAATCCGAGTTATGGGAACGCGGCGGCTCATCGCGTTGTGCGCTATGTTTCTGTTCCTGGTGCTGGGTGTGGTAGGCATGGCCCAGATCTTCTCGATGTACGGTCGCAACGGCATAGCCCCGGAGGATTCAGGCGAGGTCTATCGGGTGAGCCTGCTGGTGATTGTCGATGCGATCCTGCTGGCATTAGCCGGCGTAGTCCGTTCTTATTACCAATATCAGGTAGTCACTCTGCGCCGCGAGATGGCGCAGTTCCAGGCACTGGCCTGAGCGTTGGATTGGCGCGTGCCGCTTGCTATCGTGCCGCCATGGCTACGACTACCGTTCGCACCTCCGGCACCGTGAAATGGTACGACCCGCGCAAGGGCTATGGCTTCATTTCGCGCAAGGGTACGGGGCTGGTGTTTGTTCACTACTCGCGTCTCAAGGGGCCGGACACGCCGGAGCTGAAGGCCGGCGAGACCGTCGAATTCTTGTGCGAAATGACGGACAAAGGCCCGATAGCGCACAACGTGCGCGTGAGCAAGTAGCGGCTACTCTTTCTTTTCTTCGGCGTCTTTGGCCTCAGCGGCCAGGGCCTGTTTGTCGATGATCGCGGTTTGGCGTTCGATCTGCGAGCGGCGCTCGCGCACCTGGTCGTCGATGCTGCGCGCCAGGGCAAGCTGCGGACCGGTCATGGGCCGCACCATTTCATCGACAGGGCCGAGCACGCCGCCGGTCATGACCCACTTCATGATCTCTTCGACCTTCAGGTCCACGCGGTGAACTTCATCGGCGGGGATCAGCAGCGTGTAGCCGGTCATGGGTGCCGGTGAGCTCGGGATGTAAACGGTGACCAGGCGCTTGCCGCTGATTTCCTGCACGCTCTTGATACCTGAGCCGGTCACAAACCCCACCGTCCAGACGCCCCTCCGTGGCCACTCGATGAACACCACGGTGTCAAACTTAAGCGGGTTGCTTTCGTCTTCCGAGAAGAAGAACTGGACCAGCTGCTTGGCGTGGGGATAGACCAGTTTGACAATGGGCGTGCGCGTTACCAGCGATTCAAGCAGCGCAAAGAACCGGCGGCCAATGAAGTTGCGCGCAATGAACCCGAGAATCACCACGAACACAAGGCCGATCACCGAGCCCAGAACATATTCGAGCGGGTGATAGTTCAGAACGCGACCGTTGGCGACATCGTAGGTGCGGGGCAAGCCCCATTCATCGAGCACCACCTGCATGGGGCTGCGCTTCTTCTCCAGCGGCGAATAACCCTGGTAGGACTCCGGTTCTTCGCTGGCTTTTGGCGGGCGCAGCAGCTTGTAGTGCTTGACCCTCTGGGCATCGCTGTAGTCGTAATCGATCAAATCATCGGGGAATGTCTTGGGCCCGCCGTTGGCGAATTGCCTGTCGGATTCCTCCTTCATCTGCCCCAGCAACGCCTTCTCGGCGTCGGTCACCTGGCGCGGCGCGAAAACCTTGGGTGCATCAAGGCCCGCGATAATCGGCGCGACCACGTTGTCCTTGAGCAAGCCCCAGATCCAGACAAACACCGAAATCGTGATGAAAGCGGGCAACGCAATCGCCAGGCCTTTAATAAAGGCGCGGTAAAACACCCCGTTCTGTTTTGCGGCGTCCGTCATGAGCGAAGCCATTTAGGCATCCAGCTTGGCCACGGCAAGGCCGCGCTTTGCCCGCTGGCGTCTGATTCGTGCAGGGATATGCTTGGGACGTGCAGGAACCGCGTGAACTAAAGGTTGTCAGCGAAGTGTCGCTGGAGGCAAAACAACCCCAACGCAGCCAGTGGCCGTTGGTGGCGCTGCTTGCGTTGTTGGCCGCAGGGCTGGGCGCGGGCCTGTGGCTGACCTATACGGTTTCAAAAGAGCAAGAGCCGCGCCAGTGGGCGCACGAGCCGGTCTTTGAAGAAGGCGTGAGCGAGGCCGACAAAGAAGCCGCGCTGCGCAAGATGAACGAGATTTCGCGCGCGGTGTTCCAGTACCGCGACCAGATAGGCGGCGGCCAGCGCTTTCCGCAATCGCTGGACGAGCTCATGGAAGTCGAACTGCTCCCGCGCGAATTCAGCTTTCACGGCACCCTATCGCATCGCCCGATCGTCTATCGTCCGGAAATGCCGGCCGCGCAGGACCCGGCACTCTGGGTTCTGGCGCACGATCGGCTCTATGGTCGGCGCCTCAACCCGCGCGGCTACGGCTACCGGCAGGGAATGATCGGGGCAGTGGTCTTGTTCGGCGATGGCAAGGTGCGCTGGCTCGACGAAAAAGAAGTGTCGCAGTTCGGCGGGCTCAACGATCCTGTGGCGGCAAGATAAGCATGAAGATCACGGTCAACGGAAACGTGCGCGAGGTTTCTGAGGGCACCACGCTGAAGGCGCTGGTGGAGTTGCTCGCACTCAAGGGTGACCGCATCGCATGCGAGCGCAACCTCGAGGTCGTGCCGCGCGCGCAATATGCAGAAACGAAGCTTGCCGAAGGCGACAAGCTGGAGATCGTGACGTTCGTTGGCGGCGGCTAGAAGTTGAAGCCGCGACGGTTCTCCCAATCGACAATCGACAATCGACAATCGACAATGCGCCCATGCCCGAATTAGACACCCCTCTGAAGATCAAAGACCTCACGTTCTCCTCGCGCCTGATCGTGGGCACAGGTAAGTACGCCACCTTTGAACAGATGCGCGATTGCCTCGATGCCAGCGGCTGCGACTGCGTGACGGTGGCCGTGCGGCGCGTGAAGCTTGACGGCAAGCCCAGCGAAAACCTGCTCAGCTTCATCGACGAAAAGCGCTACAAAATCCTGCCCAACACCGCGGGCTGTTTTAATGCCGAGGACGCCATTCGCACGGCCCATCTCTCGCGCGAGGCGCTGAACACCACGCTCGTGAAACTCGAAGTGCTCAGCGACCCCAAGACGCTTTTGCCCGAGCCGCGCGGCACGCTGGAGGCCGCCGAGCGCCTCGTCAAAGAAGGCTTCACGGTGATGGTGTACACCAGCGACGACCCCATCCAGGCGCGGCATCTGGCCGAGATCGGCGTAGCCAGCGTGATGCCCGCGGGCAGCCCCATTGGCTCAGGCCAGGGCGTTCTGAACTCGAACAACATCCGCATCATCCTCGAAACGGTGCGCGAGTCCTTCAAAGTGCCGATTATTGTCGATGCCGGTGTAGGCACGGCCAGCGACGTCGCGCTGGCCATGGAGCTGGGCGTTGACGGCGTGCTTTTGAATTCCGGCATCGCGCTCGCGAAGGACCCGCTGCGCATGGCCCACGCCATGAAGCTTGGCGTGCAAGCCGGCCGCCTCGCGTTTCTCGCCGGCCGCATACCCAAACGCATGTACGCCAACGCCTCAAGCCCCATGGAAGGCGTGATCGGGCAAAAGGGCATCGCGGGAGAATAGCCGCGCTAGTCTTCGACGCGGTCGATTTCTTCCTGCGCGAAGTCGCGCTGGTAGCTGACTTGATAGAAGCCGGCGGGCAGCGCGAAGTGGGCGTGCTCGGGGTGCGTGATCAGGATGGACTTGTGGGCCTCAATCGTTGGCCCGCTCAAACGATCCCATTCTTCGGCTGGCGCATAAACTGTGCACTCACCTTCAACGCAATGGCGCGAGCCCTGTGTTGTGCCGGGCGCAAGCTGGCGCAATTCGGTTTTCTTGCCGCGCTCCGCGGGCAGTTCGGCGAGACGGCGCACGTAGATGTCGCCTTGGCGGATGGCCTCGCCCACTTCGATACGAGAAATCTCGCGCAGACCGGACTTGGCTTCAGCGGCGGCTTGCTCGATTCTGAACTGCGCTTCAGCCGCAGTCGGGTTGGCCATGGTGTTTGCTCCTGCCTAGGACGAAGCGATTATCTGATTCTCATCAAATCCCGCCAGAGCCGAGTGGGCCTCGGCGCAGGTGTTGGCTTCGCTAGGCGCGCGCATGTAGTAAACGCGCTTGGTGCTGCCGTCCGTGCCCACAAGCCAGCGCTGGCCCTGCTTGTCCTCCATGAGCGCGCGCGGCATCGAACCAAAGGCTTCGTCGAGCGTGTTCACGGCAATCACATCCATGTCGAGGACTTTGGCGCCCGTCTCGCTCAGGTAGCGCCCATAGCCAAATCGCTCGGTCATGATGCGCCGAACTTCGGCGTTCTCCTCCGCCTCGATCTTCTCGACGGTGATTTCTTGAGGCCGCATCACGATGTGTTCGGGAAGTTCTACTCCGTGATTAGCGTAGACTGCGAATCCGTCTCCGAAAGCCA
>Ga0154020_10006308_pt1 | contig 13889 bp, 13 predicted proteins | sample Klosneuvirus_201_FD_109709 | JGI IMG/M metagenome (GOLD analysis project Ga0154020, IMG submission 109709) | Active sludge microbial communities from wastewater, Klosterneuburg, Austria - Klosneuvirus_20160825_MG | ecosystem: Engineered > WWTP > Aerobic digester > Activated sludge | place... | reverse complement strand
GTTCGCGTTCTTCCGGCCCGGCGGGCTGGCTCCACGTCACCCGCGGCCCCCAGGTCAGCGCGTCCACGTCCACCGCCAGCACGTGGGACGTGGTTGCGCCGGGTGCATCCCGCAAGGTCAGGGTCACCTGCTGGGTCCCGGTGACGCCGTAAGGCGCGCGAAGGGTCAACACGCCCTGGGACAACAGGCCCTCCAACAGGCCGGAGCTTTCCAGGACCACTTCCACGGCGTCTCCATCCGGGTCCGTGGTCATCACCGGGACCGTGGCGCGTGAACCTTCACGCACCGTCACCGGGGTGGTTGCGCCCGCCCACACGGGAGGCCGGTTTTGCGGGGTGCTGCCCGCGTCGGCTTCTCCGGTGGAACCAGAGGAACACCCGGTCACCGCAAGCAGGCCCACGCCCAGACACGCCCCAACGCCCATGGATGGAAGTCTCATGGTGCCCACCACTAGCACCACCCATGCCGAATGAAACACCGCGTCCCACCGCCCTGTTTTGACGCCCGACGCTGCGCGCCGGCGCTGGTGTCCCCGGGACTAACACCGCCACAGCGGACGGCGGCGGCGTTCTCCGCTACAAACAGCGCGCGTCTTGTTCCTGGAGGCACGGGTGGCAATTCCCAAGGTGGATCTGGTGGAGTGGTATGGCCGCGCGGCCGCGGTGCCCATGGGCACCCGCGCGTTGGACCGGGTGTTGTGGCAGGTGGTGCCGTTCAACAAGGCCCTCAAGCCCCACGTCATCCAGCTGTCCCCGGATGAAGTGGGTGTGGAGCTCAAGACCAGAAAACTGCTCCACAACCACCTGGGCAGCATGCACGCCGCGGCCATCTTCACGGTTGGGGAATACGTGCAGGGCCTGCTCATGCTCAGCAACGCCGGGGCCCTTGGCGCCGAGCTCATCCTCACCAGCCTGACCATTGATTACACCGCCAAGGCCAAGGGTGACGTGGTGGCCCGCGCGCGCATGACGCCGGAAATCCGCGCCACGGTGAAAGAAGGCCTGGCGCGCGGGGACAACACCGAACTGCAGCTGCAGAGCGTGGTGAGTGATGCGGTCACCGGCAAACAACTGGCGGTCCTGCGCGGCACCTGGAAGCTGCGGCCACCGCGCGCCTGACGACGCTGCGCGCGCCTGGTCAGTCAATCCACTGCACTTCAGCGCCTTCGGCCTCCAGCACCCATTCCATGCGGGCACCACCCTTGGGCTTCTGACCGGACTCCTCATCCAGGATGCGCGCGCCGCGGCTGTCCAGCTTGCGGCGTTTGAGCAGCCCATACGCGGTGACCCGGCGCTCCCGGTCTGACCAGAAGAACTTCCATTCCCCGCCCATGGGGAGGATGCGTATCCCGCTGGCTGCACTTTTGTACTCGGCAACCTCCAGCCAGGCGCCGGTGAGGGACATGCGCTTGACCAGGCCACGCACCTTGACGCGTTGCCCATCAAACAGCTCGGGGTCATCCAGCAACGTGGCCACGGGGAACGCCTTGATCTCCGGCAGCGTGGACCCCAGCTTGTCGGTGGGGACACCGTCGGTCTCGGTCACCGGCAGCACTTCCCGGACCACGCCGTTGCGCTTGTCCATCTCCTCTTGCATGGCCTTTTCCAGGTCCTGTGGCTTGAGCTTCTTTCCCTCTGCCGCCTCAATCTTGCGGGACGGAGGAGCCTTCTTCTTGGGCGCCACATCTTCATCCTCACCCGCGGCCTTGGGCGCGGCGGCGGGCGGCGGGGCGGGTTTGGGCTGCTCCTCTGTTTTGGGTTGCTGGTCATCCTGCGCCAGGGCAAGACAGGGAAACACAAACAATCCAACCAGCACCATTGTTGCCACGCGTGACTGCATGTTCCCCATTGTTCCCAAAGCGGCGCAGCTTTTCAAATCCCTGACCGTTGTGGCGGTGGTGGCGGCGTGGGTGTGGGCAAGCGGCTGCGCCACGGGGCGGGGTGTGGGTGGTGATCAGATGTCCGGCGTGGCGTCGTTCTATTCAGATGCCCTGGCCGGCCGGCTGACGGCCAATGGGGAACGGTATGACCCACAAAAGCCAACCTGCGCCCACCGGACGCTGCCTTTTGGCACCTGGCTCAAGGTGACGCTGGCGGACACCGGCGTGACGGCGTACTGCCGGGTCAATGACCGCGGCCCGTTCAAGCGCGGCCGGGTGGTGGACGTCTCACGCAGCGTGGCAGACGCCCTGGGACTGCGGCAGCGGGGCCTGGCACCCGTGCGGCTGACGGTGGTCCCGCGCCCGGGCAAGGCCGGGCGTGGCGGCGCGTGAACAACCTTGCACACCGCCCACCCACGCGGGCACAACCAAAGCGTGAAGCCCGCTGCCCCGCTGCCCCTTGCCCGTGCACCCAAAGGGACGTTCTCCAACGTTGGTGCGTTGTTGTTTGACGTGGATGACACCCTCACCAGCCACGGCGTGCTCACCCAGCAGGCGTACGCCGCGCTGTGGAAGGCACACCAGGCGGGGCTGTGGCTGTGCGCGGTCACCGGGCGGGGGGCTGGCTGGTGTGACCTGATGGTGCGGTTGTGGCCGGTCCACGCCGTGGTGGGAGAGACCGGCGCGTTTGTGTACGAAAAGTCACCCAACGGGCGCATCCAGGAAACGTTTCTGCGCGGCACGGCGCAGCGCAAGAAGGACGTGCAGCAACGGGACGCCGCCATGGCGGCGGTGGCGCGCAGGTTTCCTGTGGCCCGGCTCAGCCGGGACAGCGCGTTCAGGCTGTGTGACCAGGCGTTTGATCTGGTGGAAGACGGCCCCCCCGTTGCAGACGGGGACGCGCGCGCCATGATGGGCGTGTTGCAGCAACGTGGGCTGACGGTGGCGCGCTCCAGCGTGCACATCAACGCGTGGGTGGGCCACTACGGCAAGGCCGAGATGGTCATGCAGCTGCTCAAACGCAAACGGCTGCAACCACGGCGCTGCGTCTACGTGGGAGACAGCCGCAATGATGGGCCGCTGTTTGGTGCGTTTGAACACAGCGTGGGCGTGGCCAACGTGAAGCCGCTTCTGCCGGAGCTGGCCACCCGCGGGGAGACCCCCCGCTACATCACGCGCGCCCCCATGGGGCATGGATTTGCGCAGCTGGTCACGCGCATTGTTGCCGAACGTCCCCGCAAACCGGCCAAGGAGGCCAACCATGAGTGACGCCGTTCCCGCCGCCCGCCCCGTGGACACCAGCCGCGTGGAGATGACGCAAATGGTCCTCCCCGGGGACACCAACGCGCACGGCACCGCGTTTGGTGGCCAGGTCATGGCCTGGATTGACATCTGTGCGGCCATCAGCGCGCAGCGGCATTGTCACCTGCCGGTGGTCACCGCGGCGGTGGACGAGCTCAACTTTGTGGAGCCCATCAAACAGGGGATGGTGGTGGTGCTGCGCAGCCAGGTGAACATGGCCTGGCGCAGCTCCATGGAGATTGGGGTGCGCGTGGAGAGTGAAAACCCCCGCACGGGGGAACGCCGTCATGCGTTGACCGCGTACCTGACGTTTGTGGCCCTGGGCGCGGATGACCGCCCCCTGGCGGTGCCTCCGGTCATTGCCACCACGCCGGATGACAAGCGCCGCCAGACAGATGCGGTGCACCGCCGGGACATGCGCCTGCAACAACGCGCCGCGCGCGCCGCCCGCCGCGCCACGTGATGGTCCACGCCGTCAGATCACGCCGTCCATCACGCGCCTCAGCGCATGCTGGTCAATGTTGGAACCGCTCAACACCACCGCCACGCGTTTGTCCTTGAGCCGCGGCGCCAGTTTCAACAACCCCGCAAGGCTGGCGGCGCCGGCCCCTTCGGCCAGGTTGTGCGTGGAGCGGATCATCAGGCGCACCGCGGCAGCCAGTTCTCCCTCGGTGGCGGTGACAAAATCCTCCAGGCCTTCTTTCATGGCCCCAAAGGTGACCGCGTACGCGCTGCGCGTGGCCAGCCCGTCGGCAAACGTGTCCGCCGTGGGCGTGGTCACCATGTGGCCGGCGTGGAAGCTGTCACACGCGGCAGATGCGTTGTGCGCCTGCACCCCGTAGACCTCCAGGCCGGGCTTGAGCGCCCGCACCACGGTGAGCGCGCCCACCACCTGCGAGCCACCGCCCACGCTCATCACCAGCGCATCCAGCCAGGGCGCCTGTTCCAGCATCTCCAGCGTCATGGTCCCCGCACCCGCTATGACGTTGGGGTTGTTGGTGGAGTGCACCAGCGTCATGCCGCGCGTGGTGACCAGGCGTTGCGCAATGGCCACCGCCTCGTCGTAATCCGCGCCTTCCTCCACCAGCGTGGCCCCGTGGCCCACCATGGCGGCGTTTTTCTCCGGGTTGTTGCCGCGCGGCACACAAATGGTCACCGGCGTGCCCAGCCGCTGGCCGGCCCAGGCCAACCCGGCACCGTGGTTGCCGCGGGTGGCCGCCACCACGCCACGCGCGCGTTCCTCCTCGGACAATGCGGTGAGTGCGGCCAGTGCGTTGCGCGCCTTGAACGCGTTGGTGGGCAGGTGGTTGTCATGTTTGACGTGCACCCGGATGCCGTGTCCCACCGCCTGGTTGAGCGGCGCATACTCCCGCAGCGGCGTGGGCGGCCCCAGGTGGGAACGGATGCGGGCTTCGGCGGCGCGCACGTCTTCCAGCGTGATGGGCCACACCGGAGGCGTGGTGGACGTTGAGGACGGGGCAATGCTCACGGCTCAAACCGCGGCGGGGGCCCGCCCTTCTTTTTTTTCTGCCCGGGGAGGTTGCGGGGCTGCGCGGGGTTCACCACCTGCCCCAGCGCATCCACTTCACCCACGGCAAACGTGTCGTAGACCTTGCGCAGCTCGCCGCTGTAGGTGGGCATGGCTGACGTCATGGTTTCAAAGTGCAGCCGCACCGCTTTGCCGCCGCTCACCACGTACAGCTCTTCCACCGCAACCGGGTATTCGGTGTTGCCCTGGTAATCGAACGTGAACGACCGGATGGACGCCTTGACGCCGCCCAGCAGCAGCCGTCCGCCGCCCAGGCGTTTGTAGTGCGGCAGCTTCTTGAGCGCTTTTTCAGTGTTGATGGCCATCAACTCACTGTCCAGCTGGCCTTCCACCGTGAGGTGCGAAATGGTCAACACCGCCGGCGCGCCCCCGTTGCTGGTGCGGCATTCGGCGGCGCTGTCCTGCAGCTGGCGGCAGTTCCAGCCACCCGGCGGCAAAAACGCGTAGAGCCCGGTGCTGTGGGTAAACGCCGGGGCGTTGTTTCCCTCCAGGAAGTCCATGTCACCCGCGCGGGCCGGCGTGACCGCCAACAGCACCACCCACAGGCTCAACATCACCGGCCACCACCCGGCGCGTGCCGTCCGGGGTGACCACCAGCAGCGCACCGTCTTCATCCAGGTCCTCCGCAAAACCTTCATAACGCCGTTCTCCATCCAACACCGCCACCTGGGTGCCCAACGTCATGCTGTGGGTCCGGGCTGCAGCCACCACGGCGGGGAAGTCCCGCAGGGCGGCGTTGTACCACGTGGTGAGGGCGGCCAGGAGGTTGGCACAAAACGCCACCCGGTCCACCGGCCGGCCCAGCAGCACCGCCACGCTGCTGGCCAAAGACGCCACCTCCGGCCCAAATGCCGCAACCGGCGTGTTGACGTTGACCCCAATGCCCAGGATGGCGTGGTGGATGCGCTCCATGTCCGCGTGCATCTCCGCCAGCACGCCACACAGCTTCTTGCCGTGGGCGTACACGTCATTGGGCCATTTGACGCGCGCGGCAAGCCCTTCCTTCAGACAGGCATCCACCACGGCCAGGGCCCCGCACACCGTCAGGCGGAACGCCTGGGACGGGTGGATGGCCGGCCGCAACACCACGCTCAGGTAGATGCCCGTTCCCGGCGGCGAGACAAAACTCCGGCCACGGCGGCCGCGGCCCGCGGTCTGGGATTCGGCCACCACCACGGTGCCGTGGACCGCACCGGCGCGGGCCAGCTCGGCGGCGCGGGTGTTGGTGCTTTCCAGCACCGCATGGTGATCCCAACCACCGTGACCCAGGCTCTCCGGCGCCAGGCGGGGCACCACAACCTCGGCCAACAGCACATCCGGAACGCTCCCCAACGTGTAGCCCTCTCCCGCCACCGCGTGGATGCCAAAGCCCTGTGCCCTGAGCACCTCCACCGCCTTGTGGATGGCCGCACGGCTCACCCCCAGCTGGGACGCCAACGCCGCGCCGGACGCGGTCTTCCCGGTGCGCATGAGGTGTGCGGCCACCTGTTGCGCGGTGCTGGGCACGGTCATGCCTCCACCCCTAACCCCGTGGGTTCGCCGCAGTCGAGAACACCCGGCGCGTTGGATCCTGGCTGTGGGCGGCCAACCCAAAAAAGCGGTGTGGGGCAAAGGTGGGAGGGGCGCTTGCCCTCTTGAAGAGGTGCGGTCATGCGGCGTGGGCTCTGGGCGTTGTTCGCCACGATTGGACTGGCGGCGGGGTGTGGCGGCAATGACGGCGGGGCGTCCGGACAACCTGCAGCGTCACGCGCGCGTGACCTGCGGTGTGAGCAGGACGCGGATTGCCGCACCGGCGAACGCTGCGTGGACGGCGTGGACGGTGGTGCCGCTTTTCCCACACCCCAGTGCACCTGCCTGTGTGACGTCTCGTTCAGCTGTGAGACGGGTTGCGCGTGTGACCCGGACTGCCGTTCCACCGCGTCGTCGTTCTTTGGCGGTTCCAGCCGGGCAGCGGGCAGCAGCGGCGGCGGTGGCGGCGGAACAAGCGCTGCAACGTCCCGGCCGCGGTCTTCTTCACGGCCCACCAGCGCCACCTGCGGGGACGGCATTGTGGACGCGCAGGAGACCTGTGACGGCAACTGCCCCACCAGCTGCAATGACAACAACCCCTGCACGGTGGACCAGCTGCGTGGATCCGCCGCGCAATGCACCGCCAGCTGTGACCATGACGTCCTCACCGCATGCACCAACAATGACCAGTGCTGCCCCGCGGGCTGCAACGCCAGCCGGGACAATGATTGTTCTGCGTCCTGCGGGGATGGCGTGCTGCAAACCGGTGAGACGTGTGACGGCAACTGCCCCACGTCCTGCAATGACGGCCAGGCCTGCACGGCGGACCGGCTCATTGGCGCCCAGTCCACCTGCACCGCGCAGTGCCTTTATGACGTCATCAGCAGCTGCCTGTCCGGGGACGGGTGCTGCGCCGCCGGCTGCAACCGCAACAACGACGGGGACTGCGCCACCCAATGTGGCAACGCGGCGGTGGAGCCCGGCGAGACCTGCGACGGCAACTGCCCGTCCAGCTGTGATGATTTCCAGGCGTGCACGCGGGACAACCGCTCCGGAAGCGCATCCAGCTGCAACGTGGAATGCACCCACAGCACCATCAGCCAGTGCAGCTCCGGGGACGGGTGTTGTCCTTCAGGATGCAACCGCAACACCGACAGTGACTGTGCCGCACAGTGCGGCAACGGCATCCTGGAAAGCGGTGAGACCTGTGACGGGAACTGCCCCAGCAGTTGTGACGACGGAAATTCCTGCACCGTGGACGCGCGCACCGGAACCTCCACCAGCTGCAATGTGCGCTGCACCAACACGCCACCGCCGTGCACCAACGCAGACGGCTGCTGCCCCGCGGGATGCAACGCCACCAACGACAACGACTGCTACCCGCAGTGCGGCAACGGGGTGGTGGAGTCCTGGGAGGAATGTGACGGCAATTGCCCCACGTCCTGCGCCTCGGACGGCAACGCGTGCACCGCGGACGTGGTGAGCGGCTCCGCGCAATATTGTGACGCGGTGTGCGCCTACCAGCAGACCATCAACAGCTGCATCAACGGCGACGGATGCTGCCCACGCGACCGCTGCTCCATCCGGCAGGACAGTGACTGCACCTGCTCGCTCTACGGGCAGTTTTGCCAGGGCAGCGCAGATTGTTGCGCCGGATACCGCTGCCTGGGCGCGCCGGCCACCGGATACCGCTGCTACAACGACTGAACCCGTGTTCCCTCTGCCTGCTTGAAGCGCCGCCGCACGCGTTCTATGCCCGCCACCCCCGGCAACACCGGGCGTGGAGGACGGCGTGACCCAACGTGTGATGCGCGTGATGGCGGTGGCCCTGACCCTGGGTCTTGGCGGGGGCGCGTGCGCCGGCAACCCGTTTCAAAAGGAAGACCCACCCGCGCCGCTCACTGTCTCCCAAGGCGCAGACAGCTACGCCCAAAGCCTGTGCGGCAAGTTCCAGCAGTGCATCCCGTTCTATGTGGAGCTGCTGTTTGGTGACAGCGCCACCTGCCGCTCCCGGATGGCCGCCCAGACCAGTGCAGTTTACGGGCTCCCCGGCGCCAACGCGTCCGGGGATGCCATTGCGCGGTGTGGCCAGGACATTGCCGCGCAAAGCTGTGATGACGCCATCTATGGGGACAGTCCGGCCAGCTGCAGCCTTCCGGGCACGCGCGCGGCGGGAACCGGATGCGCCAGTGGTTCGCAATGTGCCACCCAGGTGTGCCGTGTCACCGGCGCACAAAGCTGCGGAACCTGCGGCGCGGTGGTGGGCGCGGGGCAGGCGTGTATGGCCAGCGTGGACTGTGAAGGGGACCTGGTGTGTGAGAACAACGTGTGCGCCACCGTGACGCGCCTCAACGCGGGAGATGCGTGCGTGGCCACGTCCCGCACGCGCGTTTGTTCGGGCAACACGTATTGCAGGACTCCCGCGCTCTCCAACAACGGAACCTGTGCAGTGCCCGGCGCGCTGGACGCAGCGTGTGACCCGGATGACGACGACGCGTGTGACACGCTGCAGGCGCTCAGCTGTGACAGCGCAACCCAGCGGTGCAAACGTTTTCGCATGGCGGCGCCCGGCCAGGCGTGTGGCGGCGTCCCTGAAGGTCTGACGCTCTGCCGGGCCAGCGGCAACTGCAACATCCCCACCGGCACCAGCATGGGGACGTGCGCGGCGCCCGCGGCGGACGGCGCCACCTGCGGCGGCGCGCAGGACATTTCCTGCCGCTACCCGGCGGACTGCAACAGCGCCAACATCTGCGAGCTGACCGCATCCTGCGGATGACGCCGTCCGTTTCATCCAGCGCACTGGTGCCGCAGGTTCCGGAGACCGTGGTGGTGCTGCGGCTCACCGCCCTGGGTGACGTGGTGCTCACCACCCCCGCGCTGGAAGCACTCAAGACCGCCTGGCCGTTGGCCCGCATTGTTGTGGCCACGCGCCCCGCGTTTGTCCCGCTGGTGGCCCACCACCCCGCCGTCCATGCCGTGGTCCCCGTCCCGCCAGGGCTTTCCTTGCGGGACACCGCCGCCACACTGCGTGGATTTGCACCCACGGCGTTGCTGGACCTCCACGGGAAATTCCAGGCACGCGCGCTGGCGGTGATGCTGGGCGTGTCCCGCCATGTGACGTGGCACAAACGTCCGCTGCTGGACACTGTGCTGGTGAAGTTGCGGCTGCGCCCCTACCACGCAAAAAAGCACATTTCGGCCCGCTACCATGACGCCGTGGAGGCGCTGGTGGGCCAGCCGGTGCCGCGCGGCCGTCTTGCGCTGCACCTGGCGCAGCAGGACGTGGTCACGGCGGACCGCGTGCTCCAGGACGCGGGAGTGACCGCCACCCAACCGCTGCTGGGCATGAGCCCCGGCGCCAATTGGGCCACCAAGCGCTGGCCGCTGGAGCGCTACACCCAGCTGGCCGTCCACGCCGTGGAACACCTGGGCGCGCGCGTGGTGCTCACCGGCAGCGTGGATGAACAGCCCCTGCTGGACACGGTGGCGGCCGCGGTCCCCAACGCAGTGAACCTGGGCGGAAAGCTCTCCCTGGGCGTGTTGGGCGCGGTGGTCTCCCGGTGCCGCGTGTTTGTGGCCAATGACAGCGGTCCCATGCACATGGCGCGCGCCCTGGGCGTCCCCACGCTCACGTTTTTTGGCTCCACCGACCCGCGCCAGTTTGATTTCACCCCGCACGCCGCGTTGTGGGCCAACCGGGACTGCGCGCCGTGTTCGCTCTACGGGCTCAACAGCTGCCCCCGGGGGCACTTTGGCTGCATGTTGGACCTGGACGTGGCGCGCGCGGCCAACGAACTCACGCGGCTTTGGAACGGCGCGCGCGGTTTGTTGGTGGCGGGGTAGCGCGGTCCCTCAGGACTGTGGCGGCTTTCCCACCGGCCACAGGCGCTTGAGGGTGACGGGTCCGGCAATACCTTTCAACTCGGTGACCAGGGGCTCAGACGGGATGTTGGCGGCCAACGCCGCGGTGTCCGGGTCCTGCAGCATGGCCTGGGTCAACACAATGTCCCAGCCCACGCTTTCATTCTGCGTGCGGGCCGCCACGTTCACCATGTTCCCAAAATAATCAATCTTGTCGTTCTGCTGCACGGCAATACACGGGCCGGTGTGGATGCCAATCTTGATGACGGTGGGATGGCCATCCACCGGCTTGAGGTCTTTGGCGCGTTCCTGGATGCGCACCGCCGCCGCAAGCGCGCGGCGCGGGTTGTCAAACACCGCCATCACCGCGTCCCCAATGGTCTTCACAATGCCGCCGTCTGTTTCACGTATGACGTCTTCCAGCAGCTTGAAGTGGTCCCGCACCAGGGTGAACGCTTTGACGTCGCCAATCTGTTCGTACATGCGCGTGGAACCCTTGAGATCGGTGAACATGAGCGTCACCTGCCCCACCTGCAGCCCCTGCCCCGGCGCCAGCAGCTCCGAGGAGAACAGGTCCCGGAACTCCATCAATGACGTCACGGTGGCGGCGGTGGCCGCGGTGTCCACCCACTGGCTGGTCTCCACCATCACCGGCGTGGTTTCCAGCGTCTCATTGACCAGGCTGAACCGAACCGTCTGCGCGCGCACGGTGTGCGGCTCCACGGTGACGCCGGCAGGGTCCACCTTCACGCTCACCTGGGCCTGGCTGCCGGGCAACGCACCGTCTTCCAGGTCCAGCATGGCGGTGCCGGGAACACCCTGCGCCCGCACCCGGTACCGTCCCGGCCCAAGGCCCGCCTGCACCACACGCGTCTCCCCGGCGTGGAGCTCCTGCTGCACCCGGATGTGCGGGGTGAGCAGGGGCCCACCAAAACAGAACTGCTGGACCTCCACCTTGCGCACCGCCGTGGACGGGGCAAACGTGACCTCCACGTTGCGGTCAAACTGGGCATCAAACTGGATGCCACAGCTGTCACACGCGCCCACGCCTTTGACGTCACCCAGGGTGTCCGCGGTGTCCTTGGGGCCCTGGCAATGGGGACACAACAGGTCCCAGCGCATGGACAACAACCCCGCGCGCGTGGCGTAGAGGCACGTCTTGAGCGCGCCCATCCGGGTGAGCCCCAGCTTGGACGCAAGCACGTACGGCCGGATGCGCATGAGCTCTTCATCCGGGCGTGACGCCAGGTGACCCACCAGCGCGTCCACCACGTGCTCCGGCACCCGTTTTTGCAGCGCGGTGCGCATGGGCATGGCCGCCACCACCACCTCCTGCCGGACGGGATACGCCACGTCCTGGTCCACCTCGCGCGCCTGCCCGGTGGCAAACCGCGCCATGGCGGTGAACTGTTTTTCCCACGCGCTGGCCCAACGTCCCCCCATCACCGAGTTGAACAACATGCGCACCGGGGTGCTCTTGAAGCGGCCGCGCCAGTCAAACGCCACCCGGCAGGTGTTTTCCCCCGTGGGGGTCACGCTCACGGTGTGGAACGTCTCTTCAATGGGGCCATCCTGGAACACCCGCAAAATGGCGTACTGCTGCCCCTCCACCCATTGCGCGGGGTGTTCATCCCAGTGGACCTCCTTGCCCAGGAACGTGCTGGTGGCCCGGTGCTGCACCCGCCCTGACGCCGTCCGGGTGTTCTGGAACTTCATGGGATCCAGGCCCATGGCCCTGCCCAGCCGCGAAGAGTCCGCCACCAGCGGCCACATGGCCTGCGCGGACGCCGGGACGTCAAACGCCCGGAAAAGCCGCACCTCATTGCGCTGGGTCTCTTCCATGGCTCCCTTTGTGGCCCCGGTCCACGCCGTCACCAACACGTGGGTGGCGCCCGGCCTCCGTCTTCCCGGCCGGCCTGTGGATGTTAACGCCCGGGCCGGGGGGCCTCCACTTTTCAACCCCTGGCGGGAACAAGACAACACCGCCCCTGTGGTGCCATGGTGGGTTTGTGACTTCAGCGGATCTCCCCAACGCCACCGCCGACCGGCGGGACTCCATTCGCCTTGCTGGACTGCCCCCCGGTGGCCCGGGACCGTCCCCCGTCATCACGCGCCTGCGCGGGCGTGGTGAGGCTGACCTGGAACACCTGCCGGACAATGAAGCAGATGCCGGCTTGAGCTTCCCGGAAGGCCTGGCGGGTGACGCAGACCGCCGTCTGGCCCTGGCAGACACCGCCGGCGCCATGTCCCTGGCCGCCCAGGCCATGGGTGCCGCAGTCACGGACGAAGCCGCACCCCTGTCTGAGGCAGAGGCCGCCGGACGTTGTGTCATGGCCCGCGCCTTGTTGATGGAAGGCCGCGTGGACCCCGCGCGCGCCGCGTTGGGCAGCCACCGTTCCAGCCCACGCATGGCCCTGGCAGATGCCGCGGTGTTGTTGGCCGAAGGCACGCTGGACCGCGCCGAAGCGCGCATCCAACAGGCCCTCACCCTGCGCCCCAACGGCGTGTCTGAGACGTATGTGCTGGCGCTCATTCGCGTCACGCAGGGGGACACCGAGGCGGCCATCAAGCTGCTCAAGCGCGTGTCCGCCAGCGCCCCGGAACACGCGGTGGCCCGTCACCAGCTGGGCAAACTCATCCAGGCCGAAGGTGACCCCGCGCGTGCCGGCACCCTGTATGAAATGGCCTGGGAACTTGCGCCGGACTTTGTGGGTCCCGCGCTGGCCATGGCCGAGATGTTCACCGACAGCCGCCAGTACGGCGAAGCCATGAACATCCTGGCGGTGGCTTGTGACCGCGCGCCCAACCTGTTGTCCCCGCGCCTGATGCAGCTGCGCATCCTCATTGAGGCCCGCCGCATCCCCGCCGCGCTGCAGCTGGCTGAGGCATTGATGACCTCGGCGCCGGACCGGGAGGACATCACTGCATTGTGGGCCGAAGCGCTGCTGGCCGACGAACGCCCCGACGAGGCCCGCCCCGCGGTGGAGAAGATGTTGACCCGGGGTGGCCTGGAAGACCCCGCCAAGCTGTTGCGGTTGATGGCGCGCATGGACCTGGCCATGGAACCACCGCGGCTGGAGCAGGCCCTGGCCAACCTGGAGCGCGCCGCCAAGGGCGCACCGGACAACGGGGAACTCCTGCTGGAGCTGGCGCAACTGCAGCTGGCCGTGAAGAAGAAGGAAGACGCGTCCCTCACGCTGGAGCGTCTGATGCACGCCGATGTGGAGCTGGGCACCGTGCTGTCTGGCGCGGTGATGGCCAGCAAACACGGCCTGGGCCCGTTGGCCCGCCGCCTGGGCGCCGCCGCACTTCGGCGCGTGGCCGGCACGCCGGTGGAAGAGCAGCTCAAGGGCATTGTCAACGGCCTGGGTTGACCCCGCCAGCAACCGCACGCGCCCACAGCGCGGCAACCCCATCCTCGTATGCCTGCGGTTGACCGTTCCACACCGCGGCGTGCGCGCCTTTTTCAAACTGCGTCACCACCACGCCCGCCGCCGCGGGAAGGCGCTGCGCGGTCACGTCAAGCCAGTTGCGCGGCACCAGGTTGTCCTGAGCGGTGCCCACCACCCAGGTGGGAATGGCCACGTCCTTGAGCCGGTGCAGCGGCGCACAGGCCTCAAAGTCCACCCCGCGCCGCACACCCGCCAACCACGCCACCACCGCCGCCACCATTCCGGGCACCCGGGGTACGTTTCGGCCTTCGCGCAGGATGTGTCCCAGCGACGGAAGCGGCCCTTCCAGCACCAGCGCCTTGACGTGTGCCGGGGGCGCGCCCGCCAGGCCGCGCAC
>Ga0154020_10006307_pt1 | contig 13889 bp, 15 predicted proteins | sample Klosneuvirus_201_FD_109709 | JGI IMG/M metagenome (GOLD analysis project Ga0154020, IMG submission 109709) | Active sludge microbial communities from wastewater, Klosterneuburg, Austria - Klosneuvirus_20160825_MG | ecosystem: Engineered > WWTP > Aerobic digester > Activated sludge | place... | reverse complement strand
AGTCACCAATACAGGTGATGGCACTCTGCGATTCAAAGAAGAGCCGTACATCGAAATACTGGAGGGATGCTGACCTCCTGAGCTAACCATCGGTTCGATGGTACTCAAACCTGGCGAAAGCACGATCGTTGAATCCAGCGTCTTCATGATGCACGAAGGCATGGACGGTCCGCACAACTTCGGGGTTCATTTGAAAACGAATGATCCTGCAAATCCAGATCTGATTGTGAATGTATTGTCCAATTGGATCCCCTAAAAATCTGGAGGTTTATACATAATGCTTGCAAGTTTTCTTTTATCACTACGGGAGGGGTTGGAAGCCGCTCTCATCATCGGTATCGTACTTGGTGTCCTTGTAAAACTAAAGCGCACCAACTTGAATGGCGTGGTCTGGCGCGGTGTGGGGTTGGCAGCCTTGTTAAGCCTTCTCGCGGCAATTGCGCTCAATTTGCTGGGAATGGAATTCGAAGGCAAGGGCGAAGAGATATTTGAAGGTGTTGCCATGCTTCTCGCCGCAGGTGTCCTCACCTGGATGATTTTTTGGATGCAAAAACACGGCGGCACCCTCAAAAACGAAATTGAAGCGCAGACCAATCAGGCGGCGTTGGGGAATGGGCAAAAAGCCTTATTCGCACTGGCATTTCTAGCTGTGTTCCGCGAAGGGATCGAGCTGGCGTTATTCCTTTTAGCCGCAAGATTGACTTCCAGTCCCCTTCAAACGGTATTGGGTGCATTGCTTGGGCTGATTGGTGCAGCGATTCTTGGTTGGATATTGTTTACATCAACCATGAAACTTAGCCTGCATAATTTCTTTGGCGCAACTAATATCCTGTTGATTATTTTTGCGGCTGGGCTGGTTGGGTTGGGAGTTCACGAATTTAATGAAGCAGGCGTCATCCCCTCGGTGATCGAGCATGTTTGGGATGTCAATGGCGTTCTGAGTGACAAGAGCGAGATGGGGTTAATTCTGAAAGCCCTGGTCGGGTATAACGGCAATCCTTCCCTGACGGAAGTGGGCGCTTACATTAGTTACCTGGCGGTTCTGATTGCCATTCTCCTAACGCAAAGGAGGAAACAAAGCCCTGTGAAAGTGACAACGAGATAATCAAACGCCTTCGGAATTTTCCGAAGGCGTTATTCTTTATTTCTGCTTCAACAATCTCGCCGAATTGCCCATGATGCCAATATCGGGAAGGGACTGCGCTGCGGCGGCAAGCACAGGAGGGAGGATTCCAATAGCCGCGAGAGACAATCCCACAAGGTTATACACCGTGGTGAACACCAGGTTCATCTTGACAATTTTCATGGTTCGTTTGGCAATTCTCAAAACATCTGGTATAAGATTCCAATCCTCACGCATGAGGGCAATGTGCGCCGCTTCGATGGCGACATCCGTGCCTGCCGCACCCATTGCGATGCCGACATTCGCCTGGGCAAGCGCGGGTGCGTCGTTCACGCCGTCACCAATCATGACAACCACATGCCCTTTTGCCTGATATTCCTTGACTACATCGATCTTGTTTTCTGGAAGAAGGTTGGCACGATAGGAGACTCCCAATTTTTCTGCAAGTGCGGAAGCCGTTCTTTCATTATCCCCTGTGAGAAGTTCGATATGCCGAATCCCTAGTGAACGTACCTCAGCCAATGCATTTGGTACTTCGGTACGCAAGGTGTCCGCCGCTGCAAACACACCCACCAGTTCCTGATCGCGTTCCATGAACAAAAGGGTTTTGCCCTGCGCCTCAAGTTCAGCTATCATCGGTAATGACCCGGCAGAGGGGAGCATGCGTCGATTACCTACTCTTATGATTTGAGAATGGATGATTGCCTGCACGCCATGCCCAGGGATGGATTCGAATTTTTCAGGCTCGAACAGCGCGGCATTTTCCTCACGGGCAAGCACGCGCACCGCTTCAGCCAGAGGATGTTCAGAGTAGCGTTCGGCAGAGGCGGCAAGACCAAGCAGGTCTGCACGCGAGAGCCCATTCAATGAAACCACATCCGTTACCTGCGGTTGACCAAGGGTAAGCGTACCCGTTTTATCAACCAGTAAAACATCGGCACGCGCGAGTAATTCAAGGTACTTGCCGCCCTTGATGAGCAGTCCGCGTTTGGCGCTGGCGCCCACCGAAGCAAGCATGGCAACGGGCGTTGCCAGTGCAAAAGAGCAGGAACAGGCAACCAACAGAACAGCGGCAGTGGATAATGGATTTCGTGTGAACAGGAAAGTTAATGCCGCGATGACGGCAACCACTGGGAGATACCAGGCGCTGAATTTATCAGCAACGCGTTGGACATCGGCACGATGCGCTTCCGCCTCCTCCACCATTTTGACCACGCGCCCAAAGGTGGTATCTGTACCAATTCTTTCTGTGCGGATTCGCAGACTGCCGAGTTTCGCGATGGTGGCGGCAAATACATGAGTTCCGTTTGCCGCTTCGATAGGCATGGACTCGCCCGTGATGGCAGATTGATCGATGGTCGCCTGCCCGCTGATGACTTCACCGTCCACCGCTATCTTTTCGCCAGGTCGCACGATGATTGTTTCACCGACTTTCACTTCGGTGACTGGGACCTCCAATTCCGCTCCATCGCGTTCTACGCGGGCGGTTTGCGGAGCGAGGGAGGTTAGTTCCTTAACTGCGCGGCGGGCGGATTCAGTGGTGAAGTTCTCGACATAGTCGCCGACGCGCATGAATACAACCACCAGCGCGGCAGTGACCCATTGACCCACCACCAACGCAGCAATGACACCAATGGTCATCAGGGTATGTGAAATAATCTGCCGTTTCAATGTCGCGCGGATGACGTTCATAAAGACGGGGTAGCCGCCTGCGATGACGAACACGACACCGAGCGGGAAGGGGATCAGGTCATTGAGAAAATCGAACAAGCCCAAGCCTTCGCCGAAGATCACCACACCCAAAATGATGGCAAACACGCCGACGAGCATGACAGTTAATCGACGGTTGAAATCGCCCATCGAGACAGGATCAGCTTTCGGGGAGTCGGAAGCGGGCACGTCATATCCTGCGCCCTGGACGGCTGTTCGGATGGTGGAAATATCCACCTGCGAGGGGTCGAGTTTTACAACTGCCTTTTCCGTGCCGAGGAACACGTTCACAGATTGCACGCCAGGCAGTTTTTCGATGGCGTGTTGGACATGCATGGTGCATTCGGCGCAGTCCATGCCTGAGATGGGGATTTCGAGAGTTTGTGGGTTAGCCATTTTTGGATACCTTTACGTTATAGCGGGTGCATTCATACACGCCCTTAGCGACATCAGCAAGAAGTTCGTCAGCAAGTGTCAGCAATTTTCCAACGCGTTTATCGCTTAATTCGTAGTAAACAAAACGTCCCTGTTGCTCAGCAACGACAAGTCCACAATCCCGCAAACATGCCAAGTGGTTGGACACATTCGATTGTGTAAGACCTGTTGCTTCCACGATTTCACCCACGGTGAGTGCGCCATTTTGCAAGGCGTCGAGAATCGAAAGTCGGGATGGGTCAGAAAAGCCGCGAAAGAGTTTGGCTTGGATTTCTATGGATTTTGGGTTGGCAACGAGAAGCATTGAGTTTCCTTTCATATCATCATATCAGCATGTGATGATATTACATCGTAACCATAAAACGGTCAAGTACATGCCTGCCTTATACCAAGCAACTTCTGTTTCTGATTCTTCGATTATTTAGCAATGGGAAGCGTGAAGGCAAAAATACTTCCCTGTCCCTCGCCAGCCGACTCCACCCAGATCCGTCCGCCATGCGCTTCGACAAGGGCGCGCGCAATTGTCAAGCCGATGCCGCTTCCGCCGCCCGCCTGTCGTGAACGGGATTTGTCTACGCGGTAGAAGCGGTCGAAGATGTGCGAGAGGTGTTCGGGGGGAATTCCGATACCCGTGTCACGAATGGAAATTTGGATTTCATTATTATTGATTCTCTTTGCAGAGATGGTGACCCTGCCGCCCTCTGGAGTGTATTGCAAGGCATTGCCTGTAAGGTTCGTCAACACCTGTACGGCGCGATCTGCGTCAGCCAGAACATGTGGAAGATCAGGAGGCAGTTCAAAGTCCAGTGTGATGCTTCTGGATTCTGCATGAGGCGCGAGTCGTTTGATCACGGTTCGCACGAGAGTGGAAACATCCAGGGAACGGATATCCAGTTGGTAGGCGCGGGCTTCAACGCGGCTGAGTTCCTGCAAATCGTTCACGAGGCGGTTGAGTCGATCCGCCTCCGCATGAACTTGTTGAAATGTTTCCTCGGTGGCGGGCAGGATGCCATCCATCAACCCTTCCATCGAGCCTTTGATGGCGGTCAGTGGCGTACGCAATTCGTGACTGACATCGCCGATCAGACGGCGGCGCATGGTTTCGATCTGGTTCAGTTTTTCAGCCATCTGGTTGAAATACAAAGCCAGTTGCGCGAGTTCGTCATTTCCATGCACTTGAACACGTTCATCGTATCGTCCATCGGCAATGCGCTGTGTGGCAAGCGACATGGCATGGATGGGGGAAATCACGCTGCGACTAAAGAACAAACTGAGGGTGAAGGCAGCCAGCATGGCTGCCAGGGTGGCGTACATCAGAGCTTCGTTGAAACTGGCGCGGAAATCCACATACAATTGCCCCATCGAATCTGAATTATTCATTCCCATGCCCATCCCCATTTCACCATCCATCATCCCGCTCATGTGACGATTGAAGGAGGTCGGCAGAATGAACTGGCTGGCGATCACCAATACCAGCACCCCAACAACGATGATGACAAGATAGGATAGCGAAAGTCTTGCGCCCAAGTGACGGCGAAAATATTCAATCATTATTCCTCACTTACAATGGTTCATCTTCAAAACGATAGCCAACGCCGCGCACCGTGGCAATTAGATCATCCCGACCAAGTTTCTGACGAACATGACCCAGATGCACATCCACCACGCGCATCTCGCCGAAGTATTCGCCGCCCCAAACCTTCTCAAGCAATTGCTCACGGGTTAGAACCCGCCCTCGATTCTCAGCCAATGCTTTTAACAGGTCAAACTCAATGGCAGTCAACTCAATCGGATTGTCATCCACCTTGACCAAGCGCGCTCCAACATCCATATGCAGATGACGATAAGAAAGCACGCTCGTTTCGGACCCCGAGCCTGCTCCCGTTTGAATACGCCTGACGGCGGCTTTGACTCGTGCTGTCAATTCACGCGGACTGAATGGTTTGGTCACGTAATCATCAGCACCGACGGAAAGCCCCACGATCTTGTCGGTCTCCTCAACCTTTGCCGTGAGCAGAATCACATAGACTTCCGACTCGCGGCGCAAGCGGGAGAGCAATTCGATGCCATCCATGCCAGGCAGCATAATATCCAGGATGATCAGGTCTGGCTTGAAAGCACGGGCGGATTTGAGACCTGATGGTCCATCCGTTGCTGTGAAGACTTCATAACCTTCTGGTTTAAGATAAGCGGTTACAAGATTCACAATGGATGGTTCGTCATCAATGACCAGGATTTTCGTCATAAGCAACTCTCAGTTTTAAAGATATGGGCTTTATTGTAACGGTACTCATAAGAAACCAAATGCGCCGAATGGCTTACTTCGGCGCATCTGGTTCCATAAGGCTGTAAATTACTCGGTCTCTTCGATGAAGCTTCCGTGCCAGGTGTGGAGGAAGACCTGTCCGCTGTAGCCGTTGACGCTCAACATGCCAGCCACCTTGCCATCTTTTTCAAAGTCGAGGGTGTAATAGCCGTAGAATTGGATCGGGTCGGTAGCGGCGGTTGCGCCAGAGATATTGGCATCGAGATATTGCTGGGCATATGTGATCGCTTGTTCAGGTGTAACTGTCATGGTAGCGGAGACATCCACAGACGGTGCGGTCTGATAATTCCAACCACCCATCATGCCTTGTCCTCCCATCATTCCATAGCCATTTCCACTCATCATATTTTGGTGATTGAAACCACTGTACTTCAAGTTCCACATCATGTTGGGACCATGTTCAGGGTAGGCAATTTGCGAAGTGGGGTCAACGAGCAGTTCAAACGCACCATTGCCCGTGCTGGTCTCTTTGATGACAACATAAGCGTTATTGTCGAAGATCATCACCTCGGCGATTTGCAGGTCCAAGTTGTTGAGATTCGCCAGATATTTTTCGGCGGCGGCTTTTGCCTGGTCAACGGTCAAGGGTGTGAGATTGGTATTGTTGTTAGCATAACCGTTCATCATATTACCGCCGTTACCCATCATTCCGTCTGGTCCGTAGGTAGTATTGCCGTTGTTCCTACCGTAGCCGCCCATCATGGATGGTCCGCGCCCATTTCCCATCATCCCGCTTGGACCGTAGGTATTGCTGTTGCTCCAGCCAAACATCATGGAAGGTCCGAAGGCGTTCGTGCGGGCATACATGTTTCCTGCGAAAAAGATGACGCCTGCCAGCGCAAGCACTGCGATAACGATCAGGGTCGTACTTAAAGTTTTGTTCATGGATTATCTCCTGTCACTTGTGATTCACACGGTTGTGTGTTGTTTTATGACCTCAGTATAGGATTCAGCATTGAAGGAGGTGTAAAGCGACTATAAAGATATGGTAAAGGTTATTTTGGGCAAAAAATTTATGACAGCCTGGTTTTTCACCTTGACGAAATCCGAGTAAAGGCATAAACTATCCAATAGTTGAGCAACTATTCAACTATTGGATATGCCTATGACTACCCTATTGAAAATCTTCCTCCCCATCTATTTCCTTCTGTTTTTTGGACTCGCCATGTTATGGCGCTCCTATATTGCCTGGAAGCGGACAGGCATCAACCCTTATAAACTGGGAAATGGCGATACCGTCCACGACTTCGTTGGCAAACTGTTTCGCCTGACTCTGATCGTCGCTGCACTGATCGTGTTTGTGTTTTCCTTCCTTGAAGGGTATTATCACTGGCTGTCCCCCATCACATGGATGAATTCCTCCATGCTGATGATTATCGGGATCGCGTTGCTCGTTCTGGCTCTGATATGGGTGTTGGTTGCCCAACTCCAAATGGGCGACTCGTGGCGGATCGGCATTGATGAAGAAAGCAAATCCACTCTGGTTCAGCATGGCTTGTTCGGTGTTTCGCGCAATCCCATCTTCCTGGGGATGCTGGTTATGCTGATTGGACTGTTATTGATCCTACCTACCGCCGCTACACTGGCGGTAACAGCACTTGGTTTCGTCCTGATCCATGTGCAGGTGCGGCTGGAAGAAGCGTTCCTTGCAGAGAAATATGGTGAGGACTATCGCAAGTACCAGATGAGCGTGCGACGCTGGATCTAATCATGGCAAAGGATAAAGTCACCCCCGCAGTCGCCTCCGATCTTGCCAACCTGTTCGATGCGTTGAGCGACCCGACACGCATTCTCATTATCAGCGCCTTGCTTGATGGGGAAATTGGTGTCGGCGAACTGGTTGAGCGTTTGGGGTTGACCAAATCCGCCATCTCTCATCAATTGCGTGGACTGCGCGACAAGCGACTCATCCGTACCCGCAAACAAGGGCGTAACGTCTTTGTCTGTCTCGATGATGATCATGTGATCGAATTGTTCAAACGCGGTCTTGACCACGTCCTGCATGGTTGATATGAAGAACACGCTTCGAAGAGTTCTGCTAATACTCCTGCTCCTCCTGATCCTGTTCGGGATGGCGGGGCATTGGGTGAACATTACAAAAATCACGGGTCACGCTTCCAGTGAGTCGGTCTGTGTTATTCATGCGGGGATTCTTCTGCCCGAACAACCCAAACCCTCACAAAACAAACCCGATGTTTCCCTCGTGCCAATGCCAGATCAGACAATCCCCTGGTGTTTGCGCGAAAATATTTCCCACCCGCCAACAATGTAGTTTCGACCTTTCTACCTGTTGCCCTGCCTCTTCAAGGCGAGGGCTATTAATCATTTCCCGTACCTGATATGTGATAAGGATTATCTTATGGAAAAAACAATTGAATTGGAAATACCCCTGCTGTTGCCTGATGTGAAGGATGAGCAGGACGAATGTCTCAATCGCCTCGAAGCATCTCTGCAGAATCAAAAAGGGATTCTGCGCGCCCATCTCGAACGCGATAAATCACCTGTTGACTTGTGCCTGCACTATGACCCGAACCTGCTCAACCTCGAACAGGTGCGCCGCATGGCGGAACGCGCGGGAGCGGGGATCGCCAACCGTTATCACCACCTTTCCACACCAATTGATGGCATGGATTGTTCGGATTGCGTCACTGTCATCGAACATAGTCTTGGACGCATGAACGGCGTGCTGGCGGTGAACGTCAACTACGCGGCGGCAAGTCTGCGCGTGGAATACGACAAACAAAAGATTGACCGCCCCGCCATCGAAAAACGTGTTCAGTCTTTGGGCTACGAAATTCCAGCAGAAGGATTGCGCAGTTGGTATAAAGAGAATCGTGAAATCGTATTCAGCCTTACAGCGGGATTGCTCCTCTTAATTGGCTGGTTGGGTGAAACCTTTTTCGGTCTGCCCGTGCTTGCCGCGACTGCCTTGTACATCACCGCCTACATCTTCGGCGGTTGGGATATTTCGCAACATGCCTGGCACGCCATCAAGGAAAAACATTTCGATACCGACCTGCTGATGGTGATGGCGGCGCTCGGCGCGGCATTCCTCGGTGAGTTTGCCGAGGGTGCATTGCTCCTGTTTCTCTTTAGTCTGGGTCATGCCCTCGAAGAACGCGCCCTCGACCGCGCCCGCGCTGCCGTCCGCGCACTGGCAGACCTTGCGCCAAAAACGGCTCTTGTAAAACGGAATGGGAAAGAACAGGAATTGCCCGTTGAATCACTTCAACTCGAAGATGTCGTTATTGTCCGCCCTGGTGTGCGCATCCCCGTGGATGGAATCATCCTGGATGGAAATTCTGGAATTGACCAAGCCTCTGTCACGGGCGAGTCGCTTCCCGTTGATAAAGTTCCTGGCGATCAAGTCTTTGCCAGCACCGTCAATGGTGAAGGCGCATTGGAAGTGAAAGTCACTCGCCTCGCCAAAGATTCAACACTCGCTCGTGTTATGAAAATGGTCGAAGAAGCACAGGCGCAAAAATCGCCCACCCAACAGACCGTTGAAAAATTCGAGCGCATCTTTGTTCCAGCCGTGTTAATTATCACTGTGCTGATCATCATCGTGCCGCCGCTGTTTGGATTTCCCTTCCGCGAATCATTTTTGCGTGCTATGACGCTCCTCGTTGCCGCGTCGCCATGCGCCCTCGCGCTTGGCACACCTGCTACTATTCTCGCAGGTGTGGCGCAAGCCGCGCGTAATGGTGTGCTGGTCAAGGGCGGCGCACATCTCGAAAACCTCGGTCGCCTCAAAGCCATCGCCTTTGACAAAACGGGCACGGTGACTCATGGTAAGCCTGAGGTTACGGATATCGTGGCGATTCAGGAATCGGGGAAGAAAGAGGCGGATGTATTGTCCATCGCGGCAGGTGCGGAATCGCGATCCGCTCATCCACTCGCGCAGGCAATCGTCCGCTCGGCTCGGACTCAGGGTGTGCCTGCTTCCGTTATGGACGAAGTCGAGTCGCTGACAGGACGCGGCTTGCGCGCCGTCTTGAACGGCAAAACGATCTGGATCGGCAATCGCAAATTGATGGATGAAGCGATGGTGACGCTTTCCGCCGAAGCGCTTCAAATGGCGGACTCGTTCCAACAGGCTGGCAAAACCCTGATGTGGATCGCCGAAGATAAAACCGTCATTGGAATCATTGCTCTCGCCGACACCTTACGCCACGAAGCCGCGCCGACCATGAAAGCCCTGAAGCAAGCGGGGGTGGCTCACACCATCATGCTGACAGGCGACAACACGCGTTCCGCTGCCGCGATTGCCAAAGAAATTGGATTGACCGAGTTCCGCGCCGAACTCATGCCTGAAGACAAACTGACTGTCATCCGCGATCTGGTAAAAGAGTACGGGCAGGTTGCCATGATCGGCGACGGCGTGAACGATGCGCCCGCGTTGGCGAATGCAACAGTAGGAATCGCAATGGGCGGAGCGGGGACGGATGTGGCGTTGGAAACCGCCGATGTTGCGTTGATGGGTGATGATTTGAGCAAATTGCCCTTTGCTGTTGGTCTGGGACGCGCCACGCGTGCCATCATCGTACAAAATCTGTTCATCTCGCTCGGCGTGATTGCCTTTCTTATCGTCACATCGTTAACAGGCATTGTCAGCATCGGCATTGCCATCATCTTCCATGAAGGCAGTACGCTGGTGGTCGTAGCGAATGCATTGAGGTTGTTGGGGTATAAATCTGCATGAAATGGCACTGGTGTCTGCTATTTGCGGGATTAGTTTTGTACCTCCTTGTTCTAATTCCAGGAATTCTGCCACATTCCATCGATGTTGCAGTAACAATTTTGTCTGGGGTTAGCATGGCTTCTGTTGCGATATTTGGGTTTGACTCGATCCATGTAAACAGGCGGCTGGCAGTCCTGATGCTCATCTTGAGTTTGATCATGCTCAGTGTGGGAATTTCACTGGCGCGGCAAGATCATGGATATATTCTGCTCCTGCTTGCCGTGCCAGCCCTTGGGCTTGGGATATTTGGCGCGCGAAAATTAATGGATAAAAGAGAGAAACATGATTAAGAAGAATCAGTATTACCTGTTGTTTATCATGACAGCAGTTATTGCTTTGGGAGTTCTGGTTGAGGTCGTATTCAAGAGACCCTATTCCTTCCACGGCACAGTCATCAATCCTCCGTTGCCTGTGACCGACTTTACCCTTCAAACCGCCAACAATGAGGTGTTTCGTCTAAGTGACCAAAAGGAAAAAATCGTTCTGCTCTTTTTTGGATATACCAGTTGCCCTGATGTTTGTCCTGTCACTCTGGCAACCTTCAAACAGGTCTATGACAACCTGGGAGAGAATTCGCAAAAGGTCCGCTTCGTGATGATCACCGCCGACCCTGACCGTGATACACCTGATAAGGTCGCTGAGTATGTTACGCGATTCAATTCTGAATTCATTGGGCTCAGTGGCGATATGAAGGTGCTTGATTCAATCTGGAAGGAGTTGGGCGTGTTTGTTGAAAAACAGGATTCAGGCAGTGCGGCAGGGTATCTTGTAAGTCACACTTCGAGCGTATATGTGCTTGATCCGAATGGAAGTCTGCTCATGACATTTCCCTATGGTACAACCGAAATTGATATGGCGAATGATCTGTCTCAACTTTTGAAACAATCGAAACAGTAAAATCCATAGGAGATAAAAATGAAAATAATTAAATTGCTTTCCATTCTGGTGGCAGCAGTCTTGGCGACTACCGCATGTGGCGGTTCTTCAGGCGAATTAACCATTCGCGATGCCTGGGCGCGATCTGCCAGGATAGGCGGAAATGGAGCGGCTTATTTCATCATTGATAACAAGACAGCCACAAATGATACTCTTTTGAGCGTTAGTTCAGAAATTGCCGCCGCTACCGAAATTCATATGAGCATGGGGGACGACAATGGAGTCATGTCCATGCAAATGCAGAAGTCCATCCCGGTGCCCGCCAGAAGTCAGGTGGAATTCAAGCCGGGCGGTTTGCATGTGATGTTCGTTAGCCTGACGCGGAATCTACAGGTTGGCGATACAATCATAATTACGCTTAACTTTGAAAATGCCGGAGCCATTGTGATCGAAGTTCCAGTTCAAGAACCTTAAGCACACATTTATCTATGGAACTGCCGTCCAAGGTATAATCATTTTGCGGGCGACAGTCCTCAACAAATTATGAAAATATTCCAACGGTTGTTCCTGATAGTGACGATGATCTTGTTATTATTTGGGTCGTTGTCGCACGTCCTGCCGGCGGGCGCGCTTTGTGAATGTCTATCTCAGCCCCAAAAAGACACCAATAGTTCAAATTTTGATCTCTGTCTGGTCTGTCAAATGCAAAGCGGCGTGCTTTCAGAGGTGCTGACGATAGCACTCAATCATGAAATCGCGTCCCAAGTAAGCGTAAAGCTCGCTTTATCCCCGCTTGAATATGTCTTCCCTGTTCTACATCCCCCGATAGTCTGACTATCAAATTGGATTTGCTGCCAGTCTTCTGGCGCTATTTCGATGTCAAACAATGGACATCGATGATGTTTGCTTTCATTCATTTGGAGTATTTATGAAAAAAAGAAAATCTCAAAGATCAACTATTCCCCTCTTTCTTGCTATTGGCGGTGGACTGTTGCTGATTGCCGTCGCTATTATGCTGGCGACTCAAAACGCTTCCTCCGCCTCGACTCCTGCCCCTACCTCTCATGAAGAAGAGACCTACCCTGAGATTCCGCGCGCGTCTCTTGAAGAAGTCAAAGCTGCACTGGATGCAGATAATGCTGTGATAGTAGATGTCCGTTCCGCAGAAGCGTATGCGGGCGGTCATATTGCAGGCGCGCTCAATATCCCGCTCGCCGAACTCGAATCCCGTCTTGGTGAATTGGATAAGAAACAATGGATCATTACCTACTGCACCTGACCGAGCGAAGAATCGAGCGCCCGTGCGGCGTCCATTCTGCTGGAATACGGTTTTAGTAACGTCACACCCATTCTCGGCGGTTTCGAAGCCTGGATGAATGCCGGCTATCCCGTTGAGCCATGAAATAAGAATATAACAGGAGTCACAGTGCTCGCAAAATATATTTTACGTTTGGTGCTAAGTGGCATCGGATTATTGTCGCTTGCCGCCTGCCAGGCAGGGGAACAAATCGGCTTTCAGGCAGACATGAACGGCGCCCCATATCGGGTTGTTTCCGTAGCCGAACTGCAAACGATGCTCGAAAACAAGGACTTTACAATGGTCAATGTCCATACGCCGTGGGAAGGCAACATCCCTCAAACTGATTTGCGCTTGGCTTATGATCAGATCGAACAAAGCCTTGATCAACTTCCCGCTGAAAAAGATGCGAAGACCGTTGTCTACTGCCTCACTTCAGGCATGGCGAAAAAGGCCGTGGCAAGTTTATTGAGTCAAGGATACACCAATATCTGGATGCTCGATGGTGGCACAACAGCCTGGGAGGAGTCCGGATTGAGCATTAACAAATAAGAATATAAGGCTAACAAAGGAAGCGGCAGATTGGATCCCCGCTTCCTTTGTCCAGGCATGTAACAAAAAATTATCAAGATTTATTTGACCACTTCCAATTTTCCAATCATATCGGCCTGCAGATACCAGACATGATGTACACAAGCTGATACGTACCAGACTGATCAGGCACTCTGAATGTCTCTGATTGGCCGCCAAGCTGAACATTCAACTTCCATAGAATGCTAGCAGAATTTGTCCAAAGATAAAGCGTAAAGTGCCAAAAAGTTGATATCAAGGGATGAGATACATCCACAACCCATCTCTATTTTCTGCACTCCATCCTGTTAATTTGTTCCAGGCAAGAGGGAATTCAAGATCAAACATATAGCCGCAATTTAGTATGGTTAATTTGTGACACACAACCTTTTTGGGCACGGATAACAATGGGTTTCCTGTTGCAAAGTTGGAAAGCCTTGCCTGCCGTCCAAATGCCAGTTTTTTAATCTCAATTGGCGAAAGGGTAGTGAAGATTATCTTATAACCTCCTGCAGTATCCGCGCAAACGATGGACTGGGTTTCCTGAAATGCCTCCAAGATTTGCAAACTGACCTCCTGCCCCAGCATCCTGCCAGCCACTTGACTAAGCCAATGCAGCGGATCAGGAACCTGCACAGTCTGCGCCAAGTGCTCGTGCTTAATTTTTAGATCCTGCACCGCCCACAGCACCACCTGTTCCCTCAATCCATCAATCGCCCTTCTTTGTCGTTCATTCCCCATACTGATTAACGCCCCGAAGAATATCACGGCAGATGCCACTACAATTGCTAGAAGAATTTCCATTTTCTTT
>Ga0154020_10006306_pt1 | contig 13890 bp, 13 predicted proteins | sample Klosneuvirus_201_FD_109709 | JGI IMG/M metagenome (GOLD analysis project Ga0154020, IMG submission 109709) | Active sludge microbial communities from wastewater, Klosterneuburg, Austria - Klosneuvirus_20160825_MG | ecosystem: Engineered > WWTP > Aerobic digester > Activated sludge | place... | reverse complement strand
TCTGAACCATGATTAGAAGGATTATCATAATTTTTGCCAATTTAAGATTTCGTTTGTATTGATGAATTGTTTCTGATGGCTATGTCAGTTGTAGAGACAGGGCATGCCCTGTCTCTAAGGGAATAATCAATAGCATTAATCATTTTCAAATGGTACCTTTCTTCTTTCTCGACAACCTATCTTTTACCACAGAATTATATGGTTTAGCTCCTAGTAAAACCCTTGTCATTTGTCAACTCTAAAGTTGACAAATAGAAATAGAATAATCCCATTAAAATCAACGGTTCACGTATGTTAACATTTTTCTGGCGGCAAGCATTAGTGAAAGGGTGCTTGTGACGCGCAGAAGTTGTCTGAACCATGATTTATAGGATTAGCATGATTTTTGCCAAGTTAAGTTTTCGTTTGTATTGATGAATTGTTTCTGATGGCAATGTTGATTGCAGAGACAGGGCATGCCCTGTCTCTGCCGAGATAATCAATAGCATTAATCATTTTCAATTGGTACCTTTCTTCTTTCTCCACAACCTATCTTTTACCACAGAATTATATGTTTTAGCTCCAAGTAAAACCCTTGTCATTTGTCAACTCTAAAGTTGACAAATAGAAATAGAATAATCCCATTAAAATCAACGGTTCACGTATGTTAACATTTTTAATTTTTATAGATTTCGACTATAACAAGTTGCAAACTCGCTATAGGGGTCGGAGGTTCTGTTATTAAGACCGAGAATATACCTAAGTCACAAGCACCGCTGCGCTAATGTTTGCGCCAGATGAGAAAATGAGTTCTGATATTATAAGTTCAGAGTTCCGACATTAAGAGTTCTGAAAAGTTGTTTCTATTTTTTCTGTTTGATGATATACCTTAATCCTAAATACAATTCTCTTCCTCTGGTTGGTCCCCAAACCGAGGATGTGTCAAAATAAGGACTAAATGGATTTTGCCAACTTACAATAGGCTGGTTTTGTCTGAAATTGAATATGTTTTCGCATCCTCCATAAATTTCAAATTGTTTAACAATGTATGTAAATTGAGCATTTACAGTTGTGTATGGTTTTGAATATGCGGGGCGCTGATATTCTTCAGGATTGGATTTTGTATCCGGTAAACGCTGTTCTCCAAACCAATGCGCATTCATGTCAAAATGGTATTTACCGGAACTTGGCTTAAAACTAAATGAACCCATTATTTTGTGTTTGGGGTTAAACGGTAAAAGTGTTTTAATGCCGTCCATTACACGATATACATCCAAAAAATTATAACCGACCTTCAATTCAAATCCCTTTTTTAATTTCATAAATAATTCGGCTTGTAAACCATTGCTGATGCTTGTCCCGGTGTAATTTTTAATTATGGCCTTGGTTGGATCAGTATCGTAATCCGGAAATATTTGATTTTGAAAATTAGTATGATAAAAATCGGCACTAAAATATCCGGATAATCCATTCTTTAGAGTTTTGTATTTGTGTGTAAGATTTATTCCGGTATTTATAGCTTGTTCAGGTTTTAGAGTCTCTGCAAATACAACGTCTCTTGAGCTTGCCAATAAGTTGATGTTTTCACTAAATAAGTTAACATTTCTCCAGCCTGTTCCAATATTAGCTCTCACTATTGTATTGGAGTTTAGGTCATATTTTATCATGGTTTTGGGTGTTACCATCACTCCCGAGGCTTTGTAATAATCGGTTCGTATACCGGCTATCCAAGTTAATCGGTTGAGCAAACGCATTGTATTTTCGGTATAAACCCCCGGAATGTTTTCAGTTCGGTTATGCTTTCCTGAATAGGTTCTTTTAAGGGCAGTGTCCATAAAACCTATAGTTTCAGTCAAGTTTAAATGGCGGTAACTAATCCCACTTTTTAAATCATGTTTTTTGTAGTTCAATTCATGTTGAATATTGGCATACATGCTATTTTGAGTTGCATCGTATTTTACTGTACCAAAATAAGATTGTTGATCCTGTCGATAAACTGATGCCATTAGCACAAAATTGTGTTTGTCATTTAAACGGTAACCTGTCCTAATTCTGATTTCAGGTTGACTTAAATTTACGGTGTTGGAATATATTTTTTGACTTCCCTTATCACTTTCGCCTGAATAATTAGTTTGACCACCAATGCGTTGTTCATTTATAAACCTAAAAGCTATTTTACTGTTCCAGCCCCAATTTCTCTCATTTCCATACTTCCATTTGTTATAAAACATATAGCGTGTTAATAAAGGTAAATCCAGAAAATTATCCTTGTCTTTATCAGTTTTGTTGGCCGGCTGCACCATATGAAATGCGGCAAGACTTTTCCACTTACCATGTTTGGAGGTGAAATTGGCATTTAGATGTTTCTCGGCAAAACTATTGATATAGGCATTGAGTAACAGCTTTTCAGATTTGTCGGGTTCCTTAGTTTCAATATTAATCTGCCCACTGATACTTTCATAACCTTGTAACACGCTGTTAGCACCTTTAGAAACATAGATATTATCTACCAAAGTGCCAGGCAAACCACTAATACCATAGGTGTAGGAGAGGCCTTGAATAATCGGAAATCCATCTACCAGTATTTGGTTATAAACTCCTGATAATCCCAATATTCTCAGCTCCTTTGAATTGGTTAAAACATTGGTAGTTTGAGGCTGAACAGTAGTTTGGGTTTCAAAACATCCTGCCAAATCGCAACAAGCCGCTTTTCTTAACTCGGTTTGGGTTATCTGCTCCGTTTTTATGGATAAAAGGTTAGAAATAATAACTCCGTCCTTGTGTCCGGTTATGGTAACTTCAGCTAAATCTTGTTTTGGTTTTAAACTGAACCGGACACTCGTTTGATTAGAAATATCCAATGTGTCCGCGGCATAACCAACATGAGTAACTATTAATTTTTTTATGAAAATATCCTTGGATGAAATTTCAAATTCACCATTTTTGTCCGTATTTACCCCTTTGCTGGAGCCCATCCAATAAATATTGGCATTTAAAACGGGTTCGTTTTTATGGTTGGTTACCTTGCCTTTAATGATTTGGGCATTAAGACTTAAAGGAAAAAGTAAACCAACAATGAATATATATTTTATCATTGTTTTTTAATAAATCAGGTAAAAGGTTTGAATGATTTTTACCCCTAAGTTTTTACTTTTTTACTTTATAAGGTCGGTCATTTGGATCTTCGCATCCGGAGGTGTTTTCAATGGCTGCAATTATTTCCTTCTCCGAAATTAATGCAGGGTTATACTTAACCTCAAAACTGGTGGTAGCACCTTGTTTTCCGGCAACACAACTGCTCACACCTTTCAGTTTTTCAACATTGTTACTTATAGTTTTCAGATCCATGGCGCATGTTATGCCTTTCACTTTCATTTTTACACTCAGAGTGCTATCGGTAATTTGGTAATTAGTTTGGTTAGGCACATTGGCCTCACTTATATTGGCAGTCCAAAAAAGGAATGCTAAAATGCATAATTTTAATAATTTCATTTTTTTAATGGCTTTAAATTGTTAATACTAAGAAAGAATGTTCTGAAATTTCAGAATTTAACGATAGAGATTAACCAATTTTGGGAGGTTGCCAAAAATCTGAAGTGTAAAGTGTTGGGAAAGTTTTTTGCAAGCTGAAAACTTGCTTTTCTGACTCAAAAGTTTTGTGAAGAAGATTGAAGTGATTTGCAAGACAAACAAATGTGCAGCAGCCACAGACTTGAAAAGGGTTGCATGATTTTCCGGAACAGTCTTCCTTCTCCGTTTTATTCTCGTTGCTGTTTTCACTAGCCGGACAGCATTCTCCGGCACAGCATTCCAGAATTTCATCACCTTGCAATGACAACAAATCCATTCCCGGTTTTAAAGCCAAGGATAGAATAAATGTAGCCATTAACAGTGTGAAAATTCTCATTGCTTTACAAATTTAAGTTTTATTCATTATCATCCAAAATAAAGCAAGGATTAAAGTTGCCATTGCCTAAGGGGTTTTCTTTGCCGATGGAAATGATCAAGTTATCTATAATCCTGAATTCTTTTTTTATTGCTTTGTAAATGTTAATGGCAACTGTTTCAATGAGATCTTCCCTTTGGTTAAATGCTGAAAGGAGCAAGGGGTATAAGGTTTCGTAATTTATGGTGTTGGTTAGGGAAGGTTGAGACATTGTAAAATCAGTAATTAAAACAGCCTTGATGTCAATATAAAAAAAGCAACCGACACTGGCTTCTTCGGCATGTGTGCCATGATATCCGTAAAATTTTAGGTTATTAAACTGTAAGGTTCCTTTCATTGAAAATATTTACTGCAAATAAAACTTAAATTGTAAATGATTTCTTTTCGCTTGTTTCAATTCGATGATAATTTTTCCGGTGTTTTATAAATTTCACTATTGAAAATGATTTTAAGTGATTAAATTCTTTCGGTTTTATGATAATTCTCATGTTATTACCCTTTTAGTCCGTTTAACTTTGCTTATTCTTAATCAAGAAACCCATCATGAAAACCGAGACCATTTTTGTTGAAAATTTAAAGTGCAGTGGTTGTGCAAATACTGTTAGAAATGCAGTTAGTTCAATTTTGGGTGTTGAACATGTGGAAGTTGATAATGAGCATTTTAAAGTAATGGTGGAGTACGACGACCGAAAAGTTACGCACGAAGATATTGCTCATAAGCTTGCCGGTATTGGATATCCTGAAAAGGGGGATGCCAATTCATTGTTAACTAAGGCCAAAAGTTATGTGAGTTGCGCCATTGGAAGGATATCGCCGAACGAAAATTTAAATTAATTACCATTAGAAAATATGAAATCAAATATTAGCCAAACTGACAAAATTATTCGCATTGCCTTGGGGGTAGCCCTAGGATTAACAGGCATTTTCATCGGTCAAATATGGCTGAGTATTGCGGCCATTGTGATTCTTGCTACTGCAATGATTGATTTTTGCCCCATTTATGCCATTTTTGGATTTAGCACCCATAAATACCATGCAAGCCCGTTTCAGGCAAAAAATAAGAAAAAGAAACATTGATACACCATGAGTGCGTGATGTTAAGAATTTGATTTAATGACTGTTTCGTAAGTTGAAATGGTGAGAATTGTATTTTCAGGGTTACTTGTCATCCATGGATTAATTCATGGTATGGGCTTTGCCAAAGCTTTTGATTTATTTGATTTCAAACAACTAACTGTTCCAATAAGTAAAATTGGGGGAGTGTTTTGGCTAGTTACTTCCTTACTTTTTATTATTTCCGCGATATTGTTTCTGAGGGATGAGAATTTCTGGTGGCTGTTTTTGTTTGCAGCAATATTTATTTCTCAAATCTTAATAATTTCAACCTGGCACGATTCCAAATTTGGAAGTATACTCAACGGAATAGCTTTAATAGCTGCAATCTTAGGTTATGCACAATGGAATTATTTTTCCGCTTATCAAAAGGATGTTGCGAAAAATTTCAGCACAATTATCAGTACAAAACAGGATCTGTTATCGGAGTCGGATATCGAATTATTGCCCGAACCGGTTAAAAAGTACATACGATATGCAGGTTGTGTTGGCAAACCTAAAGTTCAAAACTTTAAAATAAATTTTGAAGGAAAGATCAGAAAAAATGACACTTCTCCATGGATGCCGTTTAGTTCAGAGCAATATAATTTTATGTCTGAACCAACCCGCTTATTTTTTATGAAAGCTGTAATGAAGGGAATGCAGGTTGCCGGTTATCATTCTTATAAAAATGGGGTAGCATATATGGACATACGATTATTATCTCTGTTTAAGGTCCAATATCAGGAAGGGACTGAGATGAATGTTGCAGAAACAGTGACGTTTTTTAACGATATGTGCTGTATGGCTCCGGCAACACTTATTGATAAACGAATTAATTGGAAAATGATCGATGATCTAAATGTTTCTGCCGATTTTACATGTAACGTAATTACCATTCAAGCACTTTTAAGTTTCAACGAAAAAGGTGAATTGATCAATTTTAAATCAAACGACAGGTATGCTGCGGATTATGGAAAGAAACTTCCCTGGGCAACTCCACTTAAAGATTATAAAATGAAAAATGGTTTTAGATTAGCCGGTTATGCAGAAACAATTTACACTTATCCCGAAGGAGATCAATGCTACGGGACATTTAGTTTAACGTCGGTTGAATATAATTGTGAGTGAAATGCCCTATCTATCTTTTCCTTCCTGTAAATCCCGTAGAACATCCCCAAAAATAAGATTCCTTGCTAATTTCGAAGTTATGATCTTTAAATGCTTTGCAAGCCAGATCACAATTTTTAAACCTAACAGTATATCTCCATAACATCTTGTAATTCTCAGGTTTTCCTAACATTAGTTTTCCTATAATCGGAATAATAGTGCCTGTGTAAAATCCATATAGTGACTTTAATATAATATTTTTAGGAACTGAAATTTCAATGAAGGAAATTGCACCATCCGGCTTTAAAATTCTACTCACCTCTTTTGCAAGAATTTCAAATTGTTCTTCATTAAATGTTTTTAAACCAAAGGCACAAGTGACTATATCATAAGTATGATCGTTTATATTACTAGCAAGAGCATTGTCGTGCAACACTGTGAGGTTCTCGATTTTATAACGAATCACTTTTGTTTTGGCTTTTGAAACCATTACATCCGAGTAATCCAAAGCATCAATAGTTGAATGGGGAAAGTTTGATTGAATTATATTCCATGTTTCGCCCATGCCGGTCATTAAATCAAGAATCCTTAAGTTTTTATTATCACTCCTTAATTTGCTTATGAATTGTCGTCTCCATCTTAAAGAAAACCCAAATGAGGTTATGTAATTAACCCGGTCATAAGTTCCTGCCATCTCGTTGAATAAGTTCCTAACAAATTCAGGGTTATATATGTCTTTATCGATCATTTATTGTGGGTATTCTTTGAAACTAATAATAATCCACATAAAATGGTAAGTGTAATTTTAGGCATTTTTGATCATATAGTTTTCATGCGGTCCGACTTCAAAGCCGATAAACGTTCATCTAAAACAAAATTACGTTGGGATATTTAACTTTCCTAGCCTTAAGACCAGCATCGCGTTATAGCCCGTGTTGTGCGCAGTACTTTATGTCCCGAACAATTTCACTATAGTCTTGATAAATTCTGTTTGCCAAATTTGGGAGTCGTGTCCACCTTTATAAACTTCAATATAAATCTGAGATTTACATTCTTCATATCTTAATTTCAAAAAATCAGTATTCTCTTTTATAAAAGAAGATTCGTAACTTCCATAAGCTAAATATAGCTTTGGGAATTCAACATCTTTATTCCAAGTATTTGTTTGAACATCTCCACCGTAGGGTGAAAAGCAAATATATGTTCCAATTAGGTTTGGGTTATTATTCAAAAGACTCAAACCAAACCCTGCGCCATTCGATTCGCCATAAAAATATCTGTCACCTTTTGAGATGTTTTGGTTATACATTTCTTCAATATGTGAGATTAATTCATCTTTAAAATAGTTCATATGGTTCTGAAACCTGTCTTTTAATAAAGAGTTAAAAGCATCTATATTTTTCATTCGGACATATTCAAAATTTCTATATTGCAAATGGAGCTTTTTTGAGTTCCCTATATTTATAGTTGTACTATCGGCAATTCGGTTATTATAATGGCTGTTTACATAAATTATCGGTTTAATTATTCGCAATCCAATTAATGAATCCAATGTTTTTTTAATAAAACTTTGAGATGTAATCTTTTCGCCATCAGTGGAGTAAATTATTGGATATGTTTTTTTGCGATCAAACTTTTCAGGCAAATAAACATTGTGTTTTCTATATTCAGATAATTGCTTGCTGTATAAAGAATTAGTATAATAGATAGATTCGATATTTGATTGTAATCTTTTTGATCCACATGAAAACAAAAAACTAGCTACTATTCCTATTAACGAAATTCCTATTATTTTTTTCATAATTTGTAGGATGGTCCTGTATTGCGTACAGCTCTTAGATAACATCAATTTTCTATCATTCATTTTTCAAACCAATAAAAACCCAGCTTAAAATTAAACATGTCCAACCACAACAAATCTAATCCACCAATCCCCTCTTTCCAAATCTCCATCATCTTCAAAGAAAGTATCAACCCCAAGCATTTAAAAATCTTTCAATGAAACTGTTTTGTTATACATTCATCAAGCAATATTTTCAAAAAGTATAGATGAAAATGAATTTAATAAGTTCTTTGACATTTCAAATAATTTGATGACCTGCTCTCTTTTAACAACTTCAAAGTCGTAAAGAAAATAATCAATAGATTCACCTGTTTCAAGGTAATCAAATAGATTTTTAATTGGTACACATGTTCCATTAAAAACCGGAGTACCACCAAGTATTTCCGGATCAATGTTAATTACTTGATCTTTCATGATTCTTATTCTTTTTAAATTTACAAATAAATCATTGGTTATCAACGGGTAGGCGTACCAGAAGGTTGATACCAGCTAAAAGATTATAGGAGTAATTAATTGCATTCAGGATTATGAACTATCTCTCTATTACTCATTTTAGAAGGTTTAAATAAAGTTTGCAGATATGAATTTTTTTGTATCAAAATGGATATATTTGTAAAACATAAATTTTAAATTTTAAAAAAATGAAGAAATTAATTGTATTACTATTCTTTATAATATCATTAAATCGTGGTTACTCCCAAATTTATGGATATGGTCAATCCTCCAATCCGCTTTCAGTTGATCCTTTGCTAAGTTCTGGTATTTATTACACAGATTCAATACGATCCGATATTATTGCATTAACAACATCTGGTTCTGACTATTGTTTGACATTTGGAAGTCATAATACTTTTGCTACTAATGATACCTTTATAGCAGGTGATGAAGCCTTACTTATTCAAATGATGGGAAGTGGAATTGGAACATTCCAAAATGTTAATATCATTTCAATTAATTCATGTGGCTCTGGCACAATTAAATTGATACCAGCTGGATATATGAGATCAATGAGAACTTACACTTTCGGCTCTGGCAATAGGGTGCAATTAATAAAAATGAATAATTACAACAATTTTACCATGTATGGAGGGATTGTAACTTGCCATAATTGGGATGGATATACTGGCGGTGTTTTAAGTTTTGTTAGTGGATTAGGTGGTTCCATGCATATTTATGGAGGAATCATTAGTGTGGCGGGAAAAGGATTTTCTACCTTTGATGACCCAACAACGAGTTACGGTACCAGTTCTGGAGGTGTTGCAGGTAGTAGTGGACTTTCAACAACATTACCTCCTTCTCTTTCAAATTATTGGACTTCCAGTTGCTCAACCTCTAATTTTTCGAATTTTGGTACAAAGGGTTCGTTGGCTGGAAGTTTTGGGACTTTCTCAGCAAATTCTGGTTCTAAAACAACTTATGGAGGTTCAAACTATTCATCATGGAATTTGGTTATGGGTGACCCTGGTTATTGGCAAACAACATATGGCGCAGGAATAGGTGCTCAAGGTGGAGGCCATGGAGGAGCTGGCGCCGATAACAATTCGCCATGTATTTTATCAACGGGACAAGTTGGACTTCCAGGCAATAATGGAAGCCCAGGTGGATTACCTGGAAAAGGCGGCAGAGGTGGCGGAGTTATAGTTATTCGTTTTGGTGACCTTTATTTATACACTTGCGATCCTGTATTCATAGCCGATGGACAAAATGGAGGTTTTGGAGGTAATGGCAGTGATGGAGGAATGGGTGGTAAAGGAGGTGATGGTGGAATAGGTTGTTGTATAGGTGGAAGTTTTATTCCAGGTGGTGGTCCTGGAGGTTATGGGGATGTTGGTGCAGCTGGTGTTGGCGGTGATGGCGGTGATGGCGGTAAACCCGGATATATATGGCTTGGGATAAGAAGATATCATTATTCGGGTTGTTCAATTTCAAAAAGGTTTCGTGCTAATGGTGGACGCGGAGGAGAAGGTGGAAAAGGAGGATTAGGCAATTACAACAATACTCCAGCTAGTGCAGATGTATTAAACAACTGTCAAACGAATTATTGCCCAAATTCAAACGGTTGTCTTTTAGAATGTAACCCAGATAAGGCAATGTGCTTATTAGCGCAAAATGCAGCCTCAGCTTCTACATCTGGAAGTCTTACTACCTTTAAAAATGCTGGAGGTTTTGATATTGCAAAATATCTTGGATCGGTAAATAGGAAACTTGAAGTATATGATGGATGCGATATTTATGAAGCAAAATGGAGAAATGGTAATGAAAAAGATCCCAATATAATGTTTCCTCATTTTTCAGATGGTTTAGCAACCATGGGATATGTTAATTTTGGAAGTACAGCAACTACAGGATGTGGTGTCGTAATTACTTATCCTGTAAAAATAGCATTTCTAAATAATAATGCAGATACAGTATTAACTTATTATCATGCTTCAGCTACTTCAGAAGCTTTAATTTTAGAAAAGGAAACTGAAAATCGTTGCTACCATGATGAGTGCCCCGGAGTAATTGGAACAAGAGCTTCAAATGGGCGATTAGGAATTTCCGCTTCCGATGGCACAATTGATACCACCTCTCAGCCAAGTAACAGTGCCAATATTATTTTAAGCGATGGATTATTATGGAAGAAATCACTGGCAAAAGAAAAGAGTTTTAGTGAAAATAGTTCAATTCAAGATTTATCTATGTTTCCTAATCCTGCTACAAATGAAATATTTGTAAAATTCACCTCAGCATACTCCCAAAAACTTAAGATAAAAGTTATAGACCACATTGGTAGACTAATACTTGAGCAAGAAGAAAAAAAGGACTTTGGTAATAACACATTTCGAATAGATTTAAGTGGTTTGCCTAAAGGTATTTATTCTATTCAATTAATTTCCGATACTTACACTCGTTATGGGAATTTTAATATCAAATAGATTTATTATAAGCTTACATAAATTTATTAATTCTTGATCTATCAGACTTCTTTATTGAATGCTTAAATTTTTATTTATAATAAGTCTCTCTTTCATAGGAACTAATATCTTAGCTCAAGGAGAGGCTGATAATTGGTTCTTCGGCAGCCGTGCCGGTATTAATTTTAACTCCGGAAAACCAATCCCGCAGACAGGTATTTTATATTCCTCCACAGGAAGTTCAGCCATTTCCAATAAAGAAGGTAAGCTATTATTTTACAGCAATGGTTACGCGATTTTTGACAACACTCATAATTTAATGCCTAATGGCCATGATTTAAGACCTAACAAAAATGCTTGGATAACACAAACTTCAATTATTATACCTTTTCCTGATAGTGTAGATCTCTTTTATCTTTTCACAGTTAATTTAAGAAGTGGTATTGTTTATTCAATAATAGATATGAAACTCAACTCAAGCCGAGGGGATGTAATAAAAGATAAGCGTAATATTCCGCTTTTTAATTTACCAACTTGTGAAAAGATAAGTGGTGTTCAACATGCAAATGGCAAAGATTTTTGGATAGTTTTTCTTAAATCTCTTTCTGATAGCTTGTATTCCTACAAAATAACTGCATTAGGTATTGACACAATTCCGGTAATTACAAAAACCGGATTAATTGTTCCAGCAGACAACCAATATACTGCTGGTCAAATGAAAATTTCTACGGATGGAAAAAAAATTGCATGGGCAAACCATAACTCATTCAATGGTTATTTAACTTGTGGTTTAGGGGATTTTAATAACATGAATGGAACAGTATCTAATTTTTTAAAATTTGAACCAGCACCATTTAGAGCATGGGGACTTGAGTTCTCTCAAAATACAAAATATTTATATATAACCCAAAAACTTAAAGAACCCAAAATACTGCAATTTGATGCACAAGCCAATAGCGAATTAGATCTTAATAGTTCAAAAGTAACTATTGATAGTGGTTTCTCCAATGATCTTGGTGATATGCAATTGGCCCCAAATGGGAAAATTTATCTTTGCGAACTTAATAATAATTATTTACATGTAATTAATGCTCCTGATTCTGCTGATGTAAAATGTGGTTTCGAAAGGAACGCATTCAATTTGCTTGGAAATAAATGTACATTAGGTTTACCTAATTTTATTTCATCATTTTTAAAACCACGTGGATATATTGCAAAACAAAATTGCAGCGATACAGTTTTTTTTAAACTTGGTAATTATATAAATCTTACTGATTCTGTAAGATGGGACTTTGGGGATTTTGGATCCGGCAATTTGAATTATTCCAACTTACTTCAAAATGTTTATCATGTGTTTAAAGATACGGGCTCATATAAGGTTAGTCTCCTCAGGTATTATGGAAATTTTATAGACACCTTTTCTGAAGAAATTAAGATTAAACGCCCAATTGCCAATTTTGTTGCTGAAGATGTTTGCGAAAATGACACCATATTATTTTTAAATAAATCAAACCATCTTGCAAATAATCAATGGTTTTTTGGAGATGGTCAATATTCATCTTCTGAAAGTCCAAAACATATATATATAATAAATGGTCTTACGAAATCATTTAATGTAAGATTAACAATAATATCGAATTTAAACTGTCGGGATTCGGTTACAAAGAAAGTTACAATTAATGCTACCCCGATATCAGAATTTACATATAACATTGATGGTATTAAGGTTAAATTTAATGCGTTGCAAAAGTACAACAAATTTTATGAGTGGAAGTTTGGAGATGGAGGAACTGCATTAACGGATTCTTGTAATTATTATTTTATTAAAAAACCTTCGGGAAAATATGTGACTTGTTTAAAAGTTATGAATAGCTCGAACTGCATTTCACAAACCTGCAAGGAGATTTTAATTTCCGGAAATATTGAAATATTTAAAGAAAACCAAATTACCGTTTATCCTAATCCGAATCGAGGTAGTTTCAAAGTTGACAATATTTCTGTTGGTACTACTTTATCTATATTTAATGCTTTCGGTAGTTTGGTAAAATCAATTGAAATAAAAAAAGAAAGAGAGTTATACAATATTGAATTAACTCCTGGCATTTATTTTATTAGAGGTAATACATTGAATACAAATTATGTTATCAAACTAATGATCGAGTGATAAATTTATTAGTTAAATTCCTTCGTTTTGTTCTTTAGATTTCATATGTAACAAGAGTTGTTTGGCTATAAATTTCCATCTTCTCTACTCTTCCATTCTTCTTTTGTCAAAATTAGTATCTTTGTCCCATGACGAATACTGACGTTTACAAACCCTTGCACAAGGTGCGCATTGTTACTGCTGCATCCTTGTTCGATGGACACGATGCGGCCATTAATGTGATGCGCCGAATTATACAAGCCACCGGTTGTGAAGTAATACATTTGGGCCACGATCGCAGTGCTGAAGAAGTGGTGGATACTGCCATACAAGAGGATGCCAATGCTATTGCACTTACCAGTTACCAAGGTGGACACAACGAATATTTTAAATATATGCACGACCTCTTGGAACAAAAAGGAGCAGGACATATTAAAATTTTTGGTGGGGGTGGGGGTACCATTTTGCCCGAAGAGATCAAGGATTTGATGGAATACGGTATCTCGCGTATTTATCATCCTGATGACGGACGTGCCATGGGATTGCAAGGAATGATCAACGATTTGGTTAAACATTCCGATTATGCCACAGGAAAAAATCTGAATGGTGAGGTAAACCATGTGCCTGAAAAAAATCCAATGAGCATTGCCCGATTAATTTCGGCAGCAGAAAATTTTCCGGAGGAGTTTGAACAACACCGTTCGGCTATAGTAAAATTAGCTTCACAAACCCAAACACCTGTTTTGGGCATAACCGGAACCGGTGGAGCCGGAAAAAGTAGTTTGGTGGATGAACTGGTTCGTCGTTTTTTACTCGATTTTCCTGATAAAACAATAGGTATAATAAGTGTGGATCCTTCCAAACGCAAAACCGGCGGCGC
>Ga0154020_10006305_pt1 | contig 13893 bp, 5 predicted proteins | sample Klosneuvirus_201_FD_109709 | JGI IMG/M metagenome (GOLD analysis project Ga0154020, IMG submission 109709) | Active sludge microbial communities from wastewater, Klosterneuburg, Austria - Klosneuvirus_20160825_MG | ecosystem: Engineered > WWTP > Aerobic digester > Activated sludge | place... | reverse complement strand
ACCCAATAATTCATTGTTTCAAACTGCTTTCACATGTTTAAAAAACTCTACCCGACACTCGTTCTTTTTTGCTTCGCAATTTCAGCAAATGCCCAATTGACAAGTATCAATCCATCTACAGGATTTGCTTCACAAACGAGTCTAATGACAACTGTCACTTCCAACGGATTGTTTCAAGCAAGTATTTCACCCGGAGGAAATATTTATGAAGTATATCTGGAGCAGGGTGTAAACAGGATAACCATTGCGGATATGAATAATATCTGGAACTTTCCTTATCCTGTAACTGTGACGGATCCAAACACAATGAATTTGCAATTCAGTATACCCGGAACTGCAGTACCCGGTGTTTATGATTTGGTTGTGACCACAACAGATACTTTATTTATAGGAAGCAACCTTCAAACCTATACACTCCCGGCATCATTCACAATAACGCCACCGGATGGATTTATTTCCGGCAAAGTTTACTTTGATGCCAATCTAAATGGTGTCTTTGATACAGGAGAAACACCTTTAACATCGCAATACCTTACCCTGACACCGGGTAATGTAAGTGCTACAACTGATGCAAATGGAGATTACACATTTGGTGTCATGAACGGCATCTATACAATTACCTGGAACAGAACTTCCGGGATCAGTTATCTCTTAAGTTCCGATTCTGCATCCTATACTGTAACAATGAACAGTGCCAATCAAACCGGATATGATTTTGGTGCCAAGGATGGCTTGTTGAGTGTATCACCATCCAGTGCTTTTCAAGGTGGGACATTAAATGCGATAGTTAATTCCAGAGCATTGTTCAGAACAGGTACTTATCCATACGGCAATATCTCCTATTCTAGTTTGGTGAACCAATCGACCGGCTATAGTTATAGCCTGACAGTGACTGCCTACACAGTACTGGACACCAACAGAGTTCAGCTTTTGTATGCGATCCCTTTGTCTTTGCCTGCAGGAATATACACCCTCCGAATTTATACCAGTGGCGTTACTTCAGGCTACTGGATTTTGGCTAACGCATTGCAGATTACAATTGCACCATCCTATCTCACCGGTCATATTTATTATGATGCGAATAACAACGGACAGTTTGATACAGGTGAAATTCCTGTTGCCGGACAAAAGGTTGTCCTCACTCCAGACAACGCCATTGCTTTCACTGATGCAAATGGTGATTACACTATCGGTGCAGTGCTGGGAACCCATACGGCAACATGGACGCAATCGAACGGACAATTTATTGTGTCCAGTCAACCAAGTTATACATTCACAAATACCGGAAATCAGGGTGGTTTTGATTTCGGAGTGCGCTCTAATCTTCCGGATTATACCACACATATTTATTTCAACCCGGCCTGGATGCGTTGCAACCAATTCGTCACATCGTATATCACCTACGTGAATCGCAGCAACACTGTTGCTCAGGGTACAATTTATATGATCCATAGTCCGAATGTGATTTTTGGTTATGTAAATCCACCCCGCAATTCATGGAATGGAGATACCACCTTCTGGACCTTCAGTAATCTGCAGCCGATGGAAACTAGATCCATTTCTGTGACAATGCAGAACCCGGGAGTAGGAAATACTATTTGGTATGATACACATATTGATGTGACTGACGGAACTTCCGCAGTGCAGTATTCAGAGAGTAGTCCGCGTTTTACTACTGTTGTACGTTGCTCCTACGATCCCAACGACAAAGCCGTTACCCCGGAAGGTGTTGATGATGTGATGCATTACACATTGTTGTCGGATTCGCTGGAATATTTAATTCGTTTCCAGAATTCAGGAAATGATACAGCATTCACTGTCTTTATTCGCGATACAATCGATGCCTCCCTCGATCTGAGCACTTTCGAATTGATCGCATCAAGTCATAGTGTAGAAACAGAAATTGACAGTAATCGTGCCGTCACTTTCCTTTACAATAACATATTGCTTCCTGACAGCAACGTGGATGAGCCGAACAGTCATGGGTATGTACGTTACCGTATTCATCCGATGGCTAATTTGCCTGATCCGACACGTATCGAGAATCAGGCCTTCATTTATTTCGATCAAAACCCTGCGATTGAAACGAACATTACCTGGAATACAATGGTGAATCAGATTCCTGTTGGTTTTGATCATGCGATTGAAATTGACAATGCAGTAACATTCTATCCGAATCCAATGGATAAAACCGGACAGTTTGTTTTCCGGAATGAAAAATCTGAAAAGATGATCATTACTCTAGTGGATCTTACGGGAAAAGAAGTGTTGAGAACAACAACGAGCAGCGAAAATTACACCTTGAATAAAGGCAACCTGGCAGGCGGATTATATTTCTTCAGGCTGATTAATTCAGTGAGCGGAGAAATGCATGCAGGTAAGATAACGATCCGCTAGGCGGGCAATCGGAGGGTAAGTTAATCAGGGGAAATTATGGTTTCCCCTGATTAACATTTTTTTCAAATCGATTTTTTACAGCATGATTTTGGAATTTTATGTGATATAGAATCGCACGACCTCTCAATAGTTTTTAATTAGACCATTACTATGTTTAAGAACCGATACAAGCTCACGCTGATTCTTTTTCTCTTCACTATTTCCACACATGCACAGCTGACAGGTATGAATCCCGCAACAGGATATGCCGGTCAAGGTTATCTTACCACCAACATTACATCGAGTTCATTATTTCAGGCTTCAGTGACACCGAGCGGAAATATTTATGAAGCTCACCTCGAGCAAGGTTCTGTTGTTATCCCGATTATGGATTACGCTGGTAATAATTTTAGTGGCTGCACGTATATAAACTCAGATACAGCAGAAGTGTCTTTTAGTCTGCGGGATACTACTACATTAGGAGTTTATGATTTGGTGATCACAACCACTGATATAAATGTATGGGGAACAAATTTAACCGTTTACACTTTACCCGCATGTTTCACTGTTACCCCGCCGGATGGCTTCATACAAGGAAAAGTTTATAACGATTTAAATTTTAATGGAACCTACGATGTCGGTGAGCCTGGAATTTATGGTCAAAATGTCGGAGTCAATACGGGTAATGGATTGGTTTATACAGACTCTTCAGGAAATTATAGTATCCCTGTGATGAATGGAAATTATACTGTTCGTTGGTATAACAATTCAATGAGTAATGACAATCATTATATTTTAAATTCTGATTCCGCAACATTTAATGTGATTCTCAACGGTTCAAACATGACCGGATATGATTTCGGTGGTATTCCCGGATTAATAAGCATGTCTCCATCAACTGCATACCAGGGTGGTACGTTGAATGCAATAGTTGTTTCCCGCGATCAGTTTGTCCCCGGGGCCAACCCCAATGGTAATGTTAGTTACGGTTTGTGGAGAACCAGTGCTGGTACTTATGACATCATCAATAATTCAGCGTTCACAATTCTGGATACCAACCGGGTTCAGCTTTTGTATGCGCTACCCTTGACTATGCCCGTTGGAATATATGACCTGGTTGTCTATGCCAGTGGTCAGGAAAATGTACTTCAAAATGTACTTACTGTAACCGTTGCCCCTTCTTTTCTTACCGGTCATGTATATTATGATGCAAACAACAACGGTCAGTTTGACACAGGTGAATTACCGGTCGCGAATCAAAAAATTTTCCTCACGCCGGATAATTATTATGCTTTTACGGATGCCAATGGTGATTACAGATTTGGTGCTGCTCTTGGGACCCACACTGCAGCCTGGACTCCTTCAGTCGGCGCTTATGTAGTTTCCAGTCAGCCGAGTTATACATTTACAAATACCGGGAATCAGGGTGGTTTTGATTTTGGTTTACGATCAGCACTTCCTGATTATACCACCAATATTTATTTCAATCCTGCCTGGATGCGTTGTAACCAGTATTCCACATCGTACATCACATATACAAACAGGAGCAACACTGTCGCACAGGGTACAATTCACATGATTCATAGTCCGAATATAATTTTTGGATATGTGAATCCACCGCGTGATTCCTGGAATGGAGATACAACTTTCTGGAACTTCAGTAATCTGCAGGCGATGGAAACAAGATCCATTTCTCTTACGATGTTGAATCCGGGTGCAGGTTCAGCTTTCTGGTATGATACACATATTGATGTTCGGGATGGTCTTGGAGTAGTGCAATATTCCGAAAGCAGTCCGAGGTATGCAGGCATTGTTCGTTGTTCGTACGATCCGAATGATAAATCTGTGATGCCGGAAGGTGTTGACGATGTCATGCATTATACATTGCTTTCTGATTCTCTGGATTACCTGATTCGTTTTCAAAACACAGGGAACGATACAGCATTTATCGTCATGATTCGGGATACACTTGATGTTTCACTTGATCTCACATCATTTGAATTGATTGCAGCAAGCCACCTTGTTGAAGTTCAAATCGACAGCAATCGTGCTGTCACTTTTACGTTCAATAATATTCTTCTGCCTGATAGTATTGTGGATGAGCCGAACAGTCATGGGTATGTGCGTTACCGTATTCATCCGATGGCTGGTTTGCCCGATCCAACGAGGATAGAAAATCAGGCTTTCATTTATTTTGATCTGAACCCTGCGGTTGAAACGAACATCACCTGGAATACGATGGTGAATCAGATTCCTGTTGGATTGGATCATGGGATTGAAATAGATAATGTGGTCAGATTCCATCCGAATCCAATGGAAAAATCCGGGGAGCTAGTATTTGAAAATGACAAATCTGATAAAATGCAGCTTCGGATAATTGACGTTTCCGGAAAGGAAGTGTTAAATATTTCTACAAACGCCAGTAAATACATTGTAAATAGAGGAAATTTAGCATCCGGACTCTATTTATTCCAGTTGATAAACACAAGAACCGGAGAAGCTCATTCCGGAAAGATAGCGATCCGCTAGGCGGACAATCGAAAGGGCCGGGAATCATAGCAGGGGAAAGACTTGTTAATGATTTCCGGTTTTTTTATGCAATCATCCGTGGCCAAATCGTAATTTCACATTCAAATCTGTTGTATGAGAAAAATCGCTTTCCTGTGTCTGTTCCTTTCGGCTTTTGGTGGATCTGCACAACAGCCAATGAATTTTGCAATTGCGGATTCTATTCCTGTTGTTGACGCCGGTCACCAATTGCTATATCCCTGGGCAGGTGGAATTAATTTTCCGAAATTTTCCGAAATAGATCTGAATGCGGATGGACTAATCGATTTGTTCGCCTTCGATATGTCCAACAATCGTGTGCTGACATTTGTAAACACAGGAACAGGCGGTATCGATTCTTATCGTTATGCTCCGGAATACGCTGATCAATTTCCGGAAATGAGAGGCTGGGCAATTTTGTACGATTACAACTGCGATGGGAAACCGGATTTGTTTAGTGTTCCGGTGAATAACAATGGGATCATGCAGTACAGGAATGATTCACAATCCGGGCAATTGATTTTTACTCTTGTCGAAAATCAAATCAAAGCAGATTATGGTGGAGGATCGTTTTCAAACATTTTGGCAAGTGGATTTCTTATGCCAAATTTTGATGATGTTGACGGCGATGGCGACATGGACATTCTCGGACAGCAATTTTTTTGTGTGGGCTCATTCGCTTATTACAAGAACCTGAGCATGGAGCAATTTGGTGTTTGTGATTCGATCAATAAGTATGCTTTGGAAACATATGCCTGGGGCAGGTTTGCCTTGCGTTCCGGACTGTATTCGAATGTAGCGGTTGGGACGTATAATTCATCCTGCACAATGGACCAAAATGTTCCGCCGGAATTGTATGAGCCGACGATTGCGCGAAGAGACGATACCTATGCGCAAGGCTATACAATTGACATCGATGGAGATGGTGATAAGGATCTGCTCGTTGGTGATTCGCAGGCAACGAATAGTTTGTTGATCATTAATGGAGGAACAAATCAATTGGCACAAATGGTTTCAGAGGATACATTGTTTCCTTCTTACAATACTCCGGCAGTAATGACATCCTTCACAACCCATGCTTATGCGGATGCAGATCATGATGGAAAAAAAGATTTGTTGGTTGGGAATCGGGAGTTTGAGAATAAACATGGAGTTTTGTTTTATCGAAACAATGGCACCAATTCAATTCCCATTTTTGACGTGCATCAAAATGATTTTCTTCAACATGAAATGATAGACTTTGGTGAAGGCGCAGCACCTGTTTTTTTTGATGCGGATGCGGACGGACTTCAGGATCTGATTATTGGTTACAAATCCTTATCGATTGGTGGAGGAAATGTTGAATCCGGACTTGCCTATTATCATAACAACGGAACACCTACATCTCCGGCATTCGAATTCGTGACAAGAGATTATGCAGGTGTTGTCGCATTTTCTCTGGCTCCTCCTTTAATTCCTGCCTTCGGAGATTTGGACGGAGACCTTGATGTAGATTTACTCATCGGTTCTGATGATGGAAAACTGTATTACTTTAACAATACTGCCGGTCCGGGACAAGTTGCTGTGTTTGTCTATACAGCAGCAGCGTATATGGGAATCGATGTAGGAAATACTGCGGCGCCTCAATTGACTGACATTACACGTGATGGCAAACTCGATTTACTGATCGGAGAAAAAAGCGGATTTATTAATTTCTATGAGAATATCGGAACAAGCGCTACACCGTTCTTCAGCAACCTACCAACAAATGATACATTGGGTGGGATTGTTGTTCAGACAACCGGTTTTCCTGACGGCTATTCTGTTCCGTATCTTTTTGATGATGATGGAACATTTCGATTGATTGTATCCTCTATGCAGGGGAAGGTGTTTTTATATTCGAATATTGATGGAAACCTGAATGGATCGTTTACGCTTGAAGATACTTTGCTTTCCAAAGTACAGGGGAACAAATATAGTTTTCACATGACAGTGAGCGGCGGATATCTTAACAACGATCCTTATCTGGATCTGGTGTATGGATTGTATGGCGGCGGAGCACAGATCTTTTTACAAATAGACCCGACATCTGCAATCAATGAAACTGAAGTGCATAAAGAACTGGTGATCTATCCCGTTCCGGCTTCTCAGGAAGTAATTTTGCAATGGAAGGATCAGTTTCGACATGTGAATATTCCATTTACAATTAAAGATATGCTTGGACGTATTATCTCTTCCCGAATTTTTTCAGGAAGAGAAGCCATCATCAACGTCAGTGAATTTCCGGCCGGAATTTATTTTATTTGTCCTGAGCAAGGATCTCCTTTCACAACGGCTAAATTTATTGTCCTTCATTAAACAGGCTTCAATGTTTCCATCCGCGGTGTAAGTTGAATTGTTTGAATTCCTAAACCAGCATTTTTGCTTCCTTCCAAATATCCTACTCAAAGAGAAGAACTTCTGTTCTCCGGATTTTCCATAACCATGGATATTATTTCCGATGTGGATTTTCTTTTCAATGAATTGGTTAAAAAAGACGATAATCATCCCGATGTTCAGGATGAACGCATTCCTTATTGGGCTGACTTATGGCCTTCTGCAATTGGACTGTCACATTTCCTTATCCAGTCTGCAATTATAAAACCCGGAATGAATGTTTTGGAAATTGGATGCGGACTTGGTTTGCCCGGTATAGTTGCAGGTAAATTAGGAGGAGATGTCGTGCTCACTGATTACATGCAAGAGCCTCTTGTTTTTGCTGAACACAATTGGAAATTGAACAACACAGCAAAAGCTGCATTTAAAATCCTTGACTGGAGGAAATCGGATTCTGCATTTGCGGCGGATTTGGTTCTTGCTGCAGACGTAGCGTATGAAACAAAAGCTTTTGCAGACTTGATGCTGGCTTTCCGTGTGTTGGTGAAGCCCGGTGGCTGTCTGTTGATGGCCGAACCAAACAGAGCATTTGCTCAGACTTTTTTTTCGGAATTAAAAAAGCAAAAGTTTGAGATACATTCTACTGCGATGAATGTGATCAGGCATCAATTGAAGACGAAGGTGAATTTGTATACAATTCGCCCGCAATAGTTGAAGTAATTATATTCCTTGGTTTTTTCAAAGTGTAAAATAAGTGTAAGGTTATTTCAATAATCTTCTTTTCGTTTTTTTAAAATCACTCAACACTTGAATTTGGGCACTTGATTTATGATTTTGAGATTAATTCTGATCTTTTTGTAATAAAACCGTCAGATCAAGGATGATTTTGTACTAACCATACTGCTATTCTGTCCGTTTTTAGAGCCATAATGAAACCTATGAAAAAGCAGTACTCCCCCCTTGCCTTAATTTTACTCATTTGCGGATTTGTTTTTTGCTTTGAACAGCAGACGTCCGCTCAATCCTACTTGTGGGCCAAACAAGGAAGCTCGCAAGGCTTCGAATACGGAAATGCAATTACTTCAGATGATTCAGGAAATGTATATGTCTCCGGACAAATTGAGTATTCCTCAGTTTTCGAAAATGTAACACTTAATTCCAACGGGAAGCATGATATTCTTGTCGGTAAATACGACACAGATGGTAATCTGAAATGGGTGAAGCATGCCGGAGGAAATGGTGGTGATGTGAGTTGGGGAGTCGGAGTCGATGCTGAACATAACAGCTACCATACAGGAGAATTTGAAACAACTGCAGGATTCAATCCGGGTGATTCGCTAACTGTACAGGGAGCCAATGATATTTTCTTTACGAAATATTCAAGTAATGGTGCATTCCTTTGGGCAAAAAGAATGGGTGGATCAGGTGACGATAAAGGAAAAGCGATTGCTGTGGATCCCAATGGTATGTGTTACCTCACAGGCTATTTTTCAGGAAATTCTAATTTTGGATCACTGAATGTGACGAGTAGTGGTAACAGCAATGATATTTATCTAGCCAAAGCAAATTCGGATGGTACGATTCTTTGGGTGCGTAAAGCCGGCGGAACGAAAGAGGACAGAGGCCGGGGTGTTGCGTTTGATGGAAGCGGAAATGTTTTTATAACCGGCACAATTACGCAGTCTGCGAATTTCAGTGGAACGAATGTTTCTGTCCTGGGGAAAAATAGTATGTTTATTGCCAAGTATGATACGAGCGGAAATTTTCAATGGGTGCGTACTGCCGGTGGTTGTTGCGACACCACTCGTGGAAACGCCATTGCAACAGATGAATTGGGAAATGCATATGTGGCAGGTTATTTTAAAGACACCACTTTTTTCGGTGCCAATGAACTTGTTGCGGAAGGAAGTTCAGATAATTTTGTTGTAAAATATGATCCAAATGGAAATGTAGTATGGGCGCGCAGAAGTGGAGGTCCCTACGAAGATATGGCCTATGGCTGCACGTATGATGCCCGAAAAAATCTGCTATATATAACAGGGCAGATCGATGATCACGGATATTTTGGAACGGTGTATGTTGGTGCTCGCGGAAATCGTGACGTCTTTATTGCTGCTTATGATACAGCAGGAAATGTTAATTGGGCAAAACCGGGAGGTGGTGTTCAACGCGATGCCGGACTGGCAATTACTTCTGATACTTTAAACAATATCTATACTACAGGTTTTTTTAACGACACAGCATTTTTTGGAAATTCAACATTGCAAGGATATCCTTTGGCTGATTTTTATGTTGCTAAAACTTCCCCGTCGATTGCGACTCAGCCAAATGTTAATACGTCGGCAATTCAGATTTCCAGTACCAATTGTGGAGATATGCAACTCAATTTTCTCGCCGGAAATGGATATGGGAGAATTGTAATAGCCAAGCAAGGTTCAGCTGTAAATTCATTTCCTGTTGATGGAAATTATTATACTGCGAATTCTCTTTTTGGAAATGGCGCAAATCTGGGTTCAGGTAGTTATGTGGTATACAATGGAACAGGAACTTCGGTGACAGTAACAGGACTTACTATGGGACTGCGTTATTATTTTCAAATTGTGGAATACAATGGGATTGGTTATGCAGCAAATTATTTGAACGTAGGAAATCCAACGGTGAATTCAATATCGAATGGCTTCTCAATGAATGCTTCTGCATCTTCTCCGACTATCTGTGCCGGAGCATCCACGCAGCTGACTGCTAGCGGTGCTGCTACTTATCAATGGACACCTTCAACAGGTTTGAGCAGCACTACCGGATCGGTAGTTACTGCGAATCCTGCAATATCAACAACATATACAGTGACGGGTACAAATTCGGGTTCCTGTACAGCACAGGCATTGGTTATTGTATCTGTGACTCCGGTGCCAGTTGTGACATTTGGAAATTTAGCACCGGTGTGTCTGACAGGCGGTACTGTACAATTAAATCAAGGTTCACCCGCGGGCGGAACCTATTCAGGACCTGGAGTGAGTGCCGGAGTGTTTTCTCCAACGACAGCAGGAGTAGGACAACATATAATTACATACCAATATTCAAACGGTGGTTGCAATGGTTCTGATACTTCAATTCTTGTAATCAATGCATCACCTGTTGTTTCACAATCAGCAATCGGTGATGTCTGTTCAAGTGCTGCCCCCATCACTTTGATAGGTGGATCACCTCTCGGTGGTACCTATTCCGGGACGAGTGTAAGCAATGGTTTTTTTAATCCTGCAACAGCGGGTGTTGGAGTGCATTCTATTTCCTATTCTTATTCTGATGGAAACGGATGCTCTTCTTCAGCAAGCACGAATATAAATGTACTCGCAGGACCTGTGGTTTCATTGGGATCATTCTCACCAGTTTGTTCAAATTCTGCCTTCTTCGCATTGAACGGAGGCTCGCCTTCAGGCGGACAATATTCAGGAAACGGAATTAGCAATGGAAATTTCTTTCCGGTACTCGCAGGGACAGGAAATATTCCTGTGAGCTATACATATACTGCCGGAAATGGTTGTTCGGCTACAGCGACTGCGAACATCCAGGTGAATCCATTGCCTGCAGTTACGATTGGGAACTTTTCACCAACGTGTTTGAATACAACTCCATTCAATCTTTCAGGTGGGACACCTGCGGGAGGATATTACAGTGGAACAGGTGTGTCAGGAACAACTTTTAATCCTTCAGTTGCAGGCGCAGGATTCACTACGATCTCCTACGTATTTACAGATGTAAATTCATGCACAAATTCAGCACAGACTCAGATATCTGTTACGGCTCCTCCGACAGTGACATTGTCAACTTTCTCAGCAACATGTGTCAACGGTACGCCCGTTCTCCTGAGCGGAGGTAGTCCTTCCGGTGGAACGTATAGCGGTACCGGTGTCAGTAACGGATATTTTAATCCGCAGTTGGGAACAGGCACATATACCATTAATTATAGTGTATCTCAGAATAATTGTCTGGGAAGTGCTTCGAGACCTATTACAGTATTTCCTGCACCAAGTGTACAACTTGGAGTGGATTCAGTGGTGTGTGCAAATTCAACAATCCTCATTAATGCCGGATCCGGTTTCAGTTCCGTTGTTTGGTCAACCGGAGAAGTTGGTTCATCAATCAATGTGGATAGCGCCGGAACCGGAATTGGATCGCGGTTAATCAGCGTTGTTGTGACGAATACATTTGGATGTCAATCAAGCGATACAATTCAAATTACATTTGATCCCTGCAGTGGAATGTCACAACCTGTGAAAGAAAATTTGGGAGTCTTTATTTATCCCAATCCATTTCATGGTTCATTCAGAATTCTTGCTGAAAAAGTGGTCAACATTTATATCTATGATATGAGTGGACGTGTTGTCGAGCAACAACAAAATGTCAATGGATATACCGATGCAGGATCTAATCTGGCGGCGGGTACTTATTTCGTAGATGTGATCTATTTGGATCAGCGTAAAACTTTAAAAATAATTAAAACAGACCGTTAAGATTCTGATTTTAAAAAGAAAGCCCGGAATTAATTTATTTAATCCGGGCTTCTTCTTTTATACCAATATCTTTTTTCTTTCAATTAATAATGTGAATACGTTCTACTTGTGTGCCCGATTGTTTCCGGATCAATAAAAAATACATTCCGGAAACCAAGCCCTGTGTGTCCATCACTATAGATTGATTTCCGGAAGACAAATAAATTTCTTCAGTTTTCTTTAGTATTTTTCCTGAAAGATCACTGAGTTCCAAAGAAATGGTTGCCTCTTTTACTAATTCAAAGTTCACTTGAATTGAGCCGGAGGTAGGATTTGGATATACTGAAATGAATTTTGTTTGATTCATAGCATTGACTCCAAGAATAGTTGGAAGTAAAGTCACCTGACGAATAGCTTCGATGCTATCTCCCAAATCATTGAAGGAAAGCAGGCGAACATAATATGATCCTGGTGTCAAGCCATGTGTGTTCCAGCTTGCGAGAATGCCATGTCTCACTTCGTTTGCAATGCCTGTGTCAATCGGAGTCCAGGAACCTGCATTTGGAATCTGATAATACATTCCGTATTTATTGAAATGCATAAATGAACCTTGCGGACCCTGATCTATCCATGTGGAACCCGGCAAGAGAACTGTACTGTCAATATACGCATTCACAGGAGCGTCTACCTGGAGAAACCAGACAGTGGCGCCATCATTTGCAACAGGGTCAGAGGGAAGACTGCTTTGTACAACAACAAGAAGCGACTGGCCTACTGCTGCTGCGCCACCACTGTTCACCGAACCGTAGCCAAAAACCATGATCCCATTTTTTTCACTCCTTACACTTGTTGCCACCGACACATTGGATGCAAAAGTAATTCCGGATTCACTGGACCAAAAATATCCGCCGGAACCATCACAATAAAAACCATTGGTAGTAATCCGTGAAGTTCCCATAGCACCCACTTCGCCAAGAATGCATCCGCTAATAGTGGCTTGTGAAGAATCAAAAAGATAAACACTCCATGTTTGCAATTGCGTATTGATAAGATTCAGGTTTCTATCTGCAAGGGGTGCTATGAAATTGCTGTAATTTGAATTGTTGACTAAACCGGAAATACTGACCGAATCTCCCCGGTTGAACCACAATCCGATGGCACGAATTGTGGAATTTGAAAGTGTTACATCCGATCCGTTCTCCGGCATGATTGCCCACATCACATCCGAACAGGAATCAAGTTGAACAGTGTAGCCAACACCTTGTATCCCGGGCTGCTGGTTATTGAATGTATAGGCCGGAATAGTGGGGCCTGTCGGAAATTGGTGCTGGATCACTGCAGAATCCGGAAGGTGGTGCCAGACCAACAAGGTTGATGTATTGCGAAAATGTACTGTTGAATTTCCGGTGCAAATGTATTCGCCTCCGAGGTTATTCCCATCACAAAAGAAATTCGCATGATCATAGATCCCGGCTGTTGTCCAATCAGCCTGATGTACGTTATTCAATGTGACCTGAGCATGTCCATACGCAATAAAATTGTGCGACATGCCGCCATAATCCAGAGTGCTGTTCTGAATATTGAGAACTGTTGTGTCCACAACTAAAATACTTCGTTGATAAAAGTACTGCTGAGGAAAAAACAACGTAGAAGAATCTACCCATACCTGACCACGCCCAATCACAAAAAGATCTCCAAGAATTGTAGCATTCGCATGATCGAATATCAATACGCCATCTTGTAAAACGATGATCGGTCCATTGTTTGCCCACACTCCTGTTACCCGCAAAGTATCCCCCGGTAAGAAGCCTACGATAAGTGTATCGTCCATCATCCGTTGAGAGGACGCAATTTGGTGCAGCTGTAAGAGGGTTGCTCGCGATTGTTGAGAGTCTAGTAGTTTTTTTAGTCCTGTAGAATTTCTATTATTTACTTCCGCACTGCCTATTGATTGCGAAACATTATCAGGTTGAAGGGAAGACGGTCTTAGAATTTCATTTACATTAATAGATGAAAAAACACCTGTCTTAGTATTTTTCGTAGAATGTTGTCCGGAGACATCCACGTATAAGCTTATAGAACAAAGGAGAATGAGTAAGGCACGAATGGACAGGAATTCACATTT
>Ga0154020_10006304_pt1 | contig 13893 bp, 12 predicted proteins | sample Klosneuvirus_201_FD_109709 | JGI IMG/M metagenome (GOLD analysis project Ga0154020, IMG submission 109709) | Active sludge microbial communities from wastewater, Klosterneuburg, Austria - Klosneuvirus_20160825_MG | ecosystem: Engineered > WWTP > Aerobic digester > Activated sludge | place... | reverse complement strand
CGGTTTCGACGAAATGTTGAACAATGGCTCGGAGTACTTCTAAACGGCGGTCGATTTTCATGAATGCTGCATAAAGTTGTTTAGCAGTGACTATTATATAGTGCTAAAACAGCCGAGGCAAGTTTAGAAAGGCATGTTGTTTTGTTTGACGTTTGGGTGATATTGTGTAATAGTTCTAAGCTACTGATACATTATTGCTCTTTGACATCATCGGTTATTTCGTGGGTATCGACCTGCATTCAATGAGTGATGTTGGCTTCAAATCTGTCTTTTTGGCAATGTTTGAGTCACAGAATTTTTTTTGAAATCAGGTGCTCTGCCTGCGAAAATGCTATGTTAGTAACTGTAATTAAAAGGAGAATCGTTAAAATGCATCGTGATGAATACCTCGCTCTGTTGACTCAGTTGGCTCGCAGCACTATCTGGAGCCCGTCCTTTGCACAGGTAAAGGCCTTCTGCCCGCACCTCAATGCGGATGAGATCGCCGAAATCTTCAAGACCGTCGAAGGTGGCGAGAGCTTCTACTTTGCTGCTCCACCGGTGCGCGTGAACAACGCTCACCAGATCCTCAGCTTGTCGCCCCCCTTCATCGGAAGCGATAAGAAGGATTATGCTGTGCACCTGTCGTGGGTGTATACGAATCGTACTCCGGCTTCGTACGCCGACGGCAGGTTGAAGGGCGATATTGACACAACCTACCGTTTCGCCGATAAGGCCATTGCTTATGCTCAGGAGCATTGGGGCGGGGACTTGATCTTGGATTCTTGGAACAGGGCTGGGTTCAACCAGTTCCTTTTGCAAGACCCCAAGGATCAGACTAAAAGGGGGGATCCCAAGACCAAGATGGTGGTCTACGTTTGTCTCAACCGGGACTGGAACGAGATCATCAACGACCCCGACGCTCCAGAGAGCGTCGTCATCGACAATCATATCGTTGAGCTGACCACTTCGGGTATCATCGGCGATGAGCTGAAGGGGGGGCGCGGCGGTTTCACTGAGTTCAACTGTTCCCGCTGCGGGGACGGTCTGAGTTGTAGTGGCTGTTCATCTTGTGGCTTAGTCTTCAAGGATGATCATTTCCGCTGCGGCTGGGATACGCCGCTGCCGCGAAAGATTGTCGAATTCGCTCAGAGGAACGGATTGGTCTTCACCACTGATCCCTCCATTGCGCAGAAGCGTGAGGCGGATCGATGGGGTGAAAACCAGCGCAAACATGCCTGAACTGGCAGAGCAATCCCACAATCAAGTGGGCGGTAAACCTAAGGGGCGCGCCGTAAGTCGCCCCTTTTTCTGATGTATTTTTTAAATGTGTTGTGTTTTAGCTTCTCATTTTTTCCGTAATTAGCTGGCAAACCTCTACGGTGCGGCTAGAGTATCCCCATTCATTGTCATACCAAGAGAGGATTTTTACCATTTTATTTTCCATCACCAGGGTGGAGAGTCCGTCAACAATTGATGATCGAGGGTCTTTTTTGTAATCGATGGAAACTAATGGTTCCATGCTGAATCCGAGTATCCCTTTGAGTTTGGTTTCACTGGCTTTTTTTAGAATGGCATTTACTTCTTTGATGCTGGTGTTTTTTTTGGCCATGAAAGTGAAGTCCAAGATGGAAACTACGGGAACTGGGACTCGTATGGAGTGGCCATTTAATTTGCCTGTCAATTCCGGGATAACTTCGCAAACTGTTAGGGCGGCGCCGGTGGTAGTGGGGATGATGGATTGGGCTGCGGCGCGGGCTCGGCGTAAATCCTTGTGTTCAAGATCTTGGAGGCGCTGATCATTGGTGTAGGAATGTACTGTAGTCATCAGGCCGTACTGAATGCCAATGGTGCTAGTGAGGGCTTTGACTATTGGGGCCATGGAGTTGGTGGTGCAGGAGGCGTTGGAAATTAGGTGATGTTTTTTGGAATTATATTTGTTTTCATTTACACCCATTAATAAGGTGATGTCTATGTCTTTACCGGGGGCGGAGATGAGGACTTTTTTTGCTCCAGCCAAAATATGTTTGGAGGCGCCATCTCTATCAGTGAAAAGGCCGGTGCTTTCTATGACTATATCTATACCAAGTTTTTTCCAGGGTAATTGTGCCGGGTCTTTGATTTGTAGATATTTGATTTTTTGTTTGTCGATTTGGATGTTTTGATCGTCTGGGCAACTGACATTTGCGTCTAAGGTGCCAAAATTGGAGTCGTATTTCAATAAGTGGGCGGCGGTTTTGTTGTCACCTATATTATTTACGGCGACTATATTTAATGGAGAGCCTTTTTCTAAATTTATACGAAAAATCTGGCGTCCGATTCTGCCGAAGCCGTTTATGGCAACTTTGGGACGATTGGCAGGGGATTTTGATTTGAACATTTTTTTATTTTTGTTAATTGTTTTGATTTTAGCACAAATATGTTTGATGCCAAGAATCTGAATATAGAAGACGACGAAAGGATGCGTGGTATAAAAAAGCTATGCAACAAGCTTTGAAGCTTACAAGATTTTTTAATTTAACCTGATTATGTTTATTGGAAGCCAAATATCTTTGGGTATTTGAGCATGTAGTATAAAAAAGTTGAACTGTTTTGATCTAATTCTTTGACAATGGGCTTTCTTGGCTATAATTTGAGCATAATCAATTCGTGCAAAAAAGTTGTACGAAATCGAATAGAAGATTTGAACAAAACCTAGAAAAATTAAATGGATCAGAGCAAAACTATCAATTTGAATTCAAATCATCAGCCTGTTTTGCTGAAAGAAGTTGTGGAAGCTTTGAATTTGGAGGATGGGCAGATTGTTGTGGATGGAACATTGGGATTGGGTGGATATAGTGAGGCTGTTTTGGATAGTGGCAAGAAGATCAAAGTTGTGGCTTTTGAATTGGACTCGGCTAATTTGGATTTTGCTCAGAAAAGATTGAGTAAATATGAGGGGCAGTTGACTTTGATTCATGATAATTTCGCCAATATTAAATCAGCTTTGTCAGAGCAAGGCATTGAGGAAATTGATGGTTTGATGTTGGATTTGGGACTTTCTTCTCCTCAAGTTGATTTGGCTGAACGTGGATTCTCTTTTTCCAAAGATGGCGATTTGGATATGCGTTTCAATAAGGATCAATCCCAGACGGCAGCTGATGTGGTTAATAATTATAGTGCTGAGCAATTGATGAGAATTTTTAAAGAATATGGTGAGGAGCGTTATGCCTATAATATCGCTAATTCAATTGTACAAAGACGTTCAGAAAAGAAATTTGAGAGAACTGTTGAATTGGCTGATTTTATTGTCAGTCTTACTCGTGGGAAAAAAGCGAAAATTCATCCAGCTACCAAGGTTTTTCAGGCTTTGCGTATTGAAGTTAATCAGGAATTGCAAAGTTTAGAAAAGGTATTGAATGATTCTGCTGATTTGATCAAAGAAAATGGGCGTATTGCTGTGGTTTCTTATCACTCTTTGGAAGATAGAATCGTGAAAAACTATTTTCGTGAAGCGGCTCGTGAATTTATCAATTTACCAAATGAATTAACTACTCGTTATTTAAAACCAAAATTTCGTCTTTTAAACAAGAAGCCAATTGCTCCAAGCAGTGAGGAGATTCGCCAAAATCCTCGTGCTCGTAGTGCCAAACTTCGCGTCGCAGAAAAAATATAATTTCCCCCAAAAATAAAATAAAAATGAGCAAAATTTTAGTAGATTACAGTCCATATAGAAATAATTTGAGAAGAGATCGTGCCAATCAAGTTGCTGATCAAAAGCCTGTGGCTGTGGCAGCGGAGATTGTGAAGTTTGAACTTAGTCCTCTTTCTATGATGATTGTTTTGTCGATTTTGACTGTTTTTCTGGGGTGTTTGTATTTGATGAATTTCAATAAAAATGCCACTAAGGGGTATATTTTGAAGAGATTGGAGATTTCCAGTCAGGAATTGAAGGAGCAAAGTGATAGGAGAACTTTGAATTTGGCCAATGCCAAGGCAATGAATCAAATGATTGAAAGTGGGGCAATGGATCATATGCGCAAGCCAAATCAGGTCAGTTATGTGTTTGGTGAGAGTGTCATAGCCAAGGCCGATTGATACTTTTTTTGACAAAAGCGCAATTTGAACTTTATTTAAATTAGAGTATGCTTGGCCTTACAAGTGATTAAAGGACATGCCAAGTATAGATAAAGACGAGCAAAATAAACTGGAAATAGAGGAGTTGGTGGATAAATTCCAAAAAGGTGATCGTGAGGCCTTTGCCAAGCTTTATGGGATTTTTGTGGATAAAATGTATAAGTATTTTTATTATAAAACAACTTCTCAGGAAGAGGCTTTTGATCTGACCGAGACGGTTTTTTTGAAAGTTTGGGAAAATGCCAAATCATATAAGAAAAAAGTTGGTAGTACTTTTAATTCCTGGATTTTTCGTATCGCCCATAATTTATTGGTGGATCATTATCGTTTGAATAAGCCCTCTGCTGAATTGGATAATAATCAGGCGGATTTACGGGTTGAGACTAGTCCGGCTTTTTTGGCAGAACAGAGTTTGAGTCGCAGTAATTTGCATAGGGCGATGGGAGGGTTGAAGGAAGTTTATCGAGAAGTGATAACTTTGTCCTTTATAAATGGCTTGGATAATACTGAATTGGCTGAAGTGATGAAGAAATCTGAGGGAAGTCTGAGGGTGTTGAAATTTAGGGCATTGAAGGAGTTGAAAAGGGTTTTGTTGGAGATGGGGATAAGATATTAGTAACAAATTAGTGATTTGCTCGTTATTAAGGCTGAAACATGTGGAAAAATTATAAACAATCAGGCATGGAAAAGGAGTTAGAGGAGTTAATCCCTCTGACTACTGAGCTAAGTGTTTTAGCTGAAGTAGAAATGCTTTCTGAAAGCCAAAAAAGCTTGATGAAGGCTAATCTTTTTGAGGCTATAGATTTGATAGAGGAAGGGGCTGTTTTGGGTGGATATGAGCTTGTGTCTGGGCCGGCCGAGCAGGCTGGTTTGGTGAAGAGGATACAGGCGGTGTCGGCCGGCCGGATGTTAAGTAATTCACAAAGAAAACTGATATATGAGGATGTTATGGAAAGTGTTTCTGAAAAGGGTTGGTCTTGGAGGTCTGTTTTCTGGGCTTTTCGCAGTTGGAGAGCTGGAGTTGCCTCTTTTTTGATTTTTTTCTTTGCTTTGGCCAGTTTTACAGTGGCTCCTTTTGAATTGAGGGTAACTCGGGCAGCTAAATGGACTTTTTTGGAGGAGGTTCAGGGGGATGTCTTTGTAAATCGAGATGGGCGGGTGTTATCTGTAAATCAGGATTTCACCTTGGAAGAAGGAGATTTGATTTTTACGCACTTGGGTGGCTTTGTAACTATTCGTTATTTGGATGATAGTGTTACTCGACTTGGTGAAAATACTTCTTTGGAAATTAAAAAATTGTATGTCCGTCCTGATAATGCAGTTCAGACTGAGGTGGAGTTGGGCTTACTGGGTGGGTATTTATGGGCTTCGGTTTATAATTTAATTGATAATCAGTCCAAATTTGTAATTGAGACTGGAAATGCTCGAGCCAATGTTAGTAATAAAGCGTCATTTGAAATGACATCTTTGGCCGATACAACTACTTTAACTGTTTTTGATAATGTGGTGGATGTTAGTAATAAGAAAAGAACAACCAATGTTCGTCCGGTGGTAGCCGGCTTCAAGGCTGAAGTAAAAGGTGAACCGGTTTATCTGGCTAGTCTGCCATCTGATATTCAGATAGAAAAGAATTCAAAACAAGCGGATAAATGGGTGATCAGTAATTTGGATTTGGACAAGAAACACCAAGAAAAATTGATGAAAGAAAATTTGGAGTTTGCTGCTTCTTCTGTTGCTTCGGATAATGCTTTGGCGGGAGTTCTGGCTGACTTTAAAGATACAACCAAGTCTTTGTTTGCCAATGCTGAAATTGAACAGGCTCGTCAGCGTTTCTTGGGAGTTCATCTGGGAATAATTAAAGCTCAGGAGTTGTTGACTAAGGCTGATTCGAGCAATCAATTGCGACGTCAGGCTGTGCCATTGATGCTTCAATATAAAACGGCTATCAAGGAGATTATGGTGGCTTTTGCTGATTTACGTAATAAAGATTCAGAACAGGCAGATAAATTGTTGGCCAAGATGAAAGAAGAAGTTGATTTACAAAGAAAAGCTTTAAGTTTGGTGATGCCTAGTGAGAAACTTTATATGGTCAAGGAAGCTGTAAATGATGGAGGATTTTATCTGGCTGTAGACTCGGCTCAAAAGGCCAGTTATCTATTGGATAGAGCGAAAAATCGTTTGTTGGAAACTCAGACTTTGATTTCCAAGAATGATTTGAAGGGAGCGGAAGCGGCTTTTAGAAATTATTTGCGTAATTTGGATGATTTGGTGAAAGCTGTTGAGCAATCTCAGAAAAGTGAAATTGAGGGTAGTTTGTTTGCTTTGATTGATGAGCAGATAAAACAATTCAAGAGTTTGAATGCTATTGAGTCAGAGTTGTTGGGTAGAAATGATCCAAAGCTGTCTGCTCTGGTTTCACGAGTGAAACTTGATAGTGCTGAAAAATTGGTGGATATAGTTAAAGCTTATAGAAAAAACAGCATTCCTTTCCGCATCGTAATGGAATTACGAAATACAATTGAAGAATATTTTAAATACTCTCCAGTAAAATTGGCTATGCAAGCTAAATTGGATCAGGTGTTGAATGTTTATTCTGAACCTTCTACAGAGACTATCCCTGAGGTGGTGGAGATAATCATAGATAAGGAAAGTTCTGAGGATTTAGGTGTAGATGTTTTATTGAAAGTTGAAATTCCTGTGGTGGTACTTCCCAAGGATGAAAAGGCATTGGATACTGAATGTAAGCTGAATTGCGAGAGAAAATAGATTACAGTGTACTCAGTAGAAGCCCAAGTATGACTGCAAATCCGCCAATAATCCAAAATCTCATAACCACTGTGGCCTCGTTCCAGCCTAGTTTTTCAAAGTGATGATGTAGTGGTGCGATCAGGAAAACTTTGCGATGAAAGAGTTTTTTGGAAGTGATTTGAATAATTACAGAAATAGTTTCAATAACAAAAACAAAGCCGATAATTGGTAGGATAAAGACTGAATCAGTCATCATGGCAATAACGCCAAGTGTGGCTCCCAAGGAGATTGCTCCCGTGTCGCCCATGTAGAATTTTGCCGGAATAATATTGTGCCAGAGAAAACCGATGGTGGATCCGGCTATAACCATGCAAAAGGCGGAGAGAATTAATAAACCTTTCCAGTAAGCGATGATGGCGAAGGCGAAAAAACACATAGCAAGTAATCCTCCAGCTAAACCATCAAGGCCATCGGTGATATTTACGGCATTGGAGGTGGCAGTGATAATGAAAACAAAGAGAGGGATATACCAGATTCCCAAGTGTGCGTCTCCGATAAAGGGAATATGTATACTTTGATAGCCCAAGCGATAATAAAACCATAAGCCTCCCAGTATAGCCAAGATTGTTAGGAGTAAAAATTTTGGTTTGATATCGATGCCTTTGCTTTTTCCTTGGCCTTTGAGATTCATATAATCATCGAAGGCTCCGAGTAGTGCGCAGGTTATTAATGTGAAGATTGGGAGAAGTGTTTCCTGGCGGCTGAAAAGTGAATTGTCGGTGATGCCAAGCCAAGAGGAAAGGCTGGATAGTAAAACGACTATTAATGTAGTGCCCCAGATCAAAATACCGCCCATGGTTGGGGTGCCTTGTTTTTTGGCATGTAATTCTTTGAAAATGATGGCTTCTTCGCCTGTGGAAGCTTTGTCGCGTAATTGTTTGCCGATTTTGTATTTATGGAGAATGCGGATGAATGGTGGTGAGATTAACAGGGAAATCAGGAAGGCTAGAATTAGTGAGCCAAAAATTAGTGTGAGGTAGCGGAAATTTTGCGAGATGAAATTAATTGAATTGTTCATTTTCTGTTTTTATAACCATTGATAATTATCGAAAATCCATTGTGAGAGGATTTTGCTTTCTGTGAAACGAGCGGGACTATTTAGCATGACATTGAGTATTTTTTGGCCGGTTGGAGATTCGACAATGCTGATTAAACATTGCCCGGCTAAATCAGTGGTGCCGGTTTTTAGGCCCCAGACTTTTAAGTAGCTGGAAAGCAAGTCGTTTGTGGTGTCGAGGTCGTGGGAAGGTGTTCCTGTTACTGAGTTGGCGGTGGTTTTGGTGAGGGGGGCGAATTGTTTTACTAAAGGATTTTTGTAAATAAGGCGGGCGAGTATGGCTAGATCATCTACTGTGGAATATTGATCGGGGTTGTCGAAGCCGACTGGGTTGACGAAATTTGTATGTTTGAGTCCAATTTCTATTGCTTTGGCATTCATTTTTTTTGCAAAATCTTCGATGGAATTGCTGTCGTAATAGGCTAGGGCGAGTGCGGCATCGTTAGCGGATTTAACCAGAATCGCTTTGATTAATTCTTGAATGGTGATTTTTTCATTAGCCAATAGATACATTTTGGCAGGTTCAACTTGGGTGGCGCGTTTATCCACAGTGACTATTTCATTTGGATTATGTTGGTCTAAAATTACTAAAATAGTCATCAGTTTAGTGAGACTTGCTATGGGTAATTTTTGCTCTGTATTTTTTCCAAAGAGGATTTTTCCGGTTTCTAAATCAATACTGAGTATGGATTTGGCATTTAGTATTGGGCCGGGTGATAGCGTGCTTTTTTCTGGATAAGCGGCGACGTTAGTGAGGAGGGGGGGCGGGGTTGGGAGGTATGGCGAAGTAGTAGGGGCGGGCGGAAAGGCCAAGTTGTGTATAGCGATTAAGCTAAGTAGTGAAGCCAGCATGAAATTTAATTTACAGGTTGAGTCACAGGAACAGTCTTTTTACCGGGAGTACTTGGAGTGGGTGTTTTTGTTTTACTGGTTGTGTTGTCTGAAGTCGTAGTGGTTTCTTTGCTTGAATTAAGTGGCTTTTCTGCTTCGATTTCAACTGGGACTTCTGGTTCAATTGGAGTTATGTATAATAATTTATCAAATGAATCTTTGGAGGTGATTTTTTTATAATCCTGGCCGAACTCCACAACGATTTGGGTGTTGGCACGTTTGATACTTTCTAAATATTCTGGAGGAATGCCTTCGACTATTGGGGCGTCGATGATTTTTTTGATGGCAGTTAAACTGTAGGGTATTGTTTTGTTTCCTTTGGTATCAATGGTTGGATTGTAGTAAATCGTAGAAGTTTGGAGATCGCGATTAGTGGCATTGCCATAATAGACAACATTGAGACATTCTCTACTTAAACGATTTAAGTATTCTAGGGCTAATCCTGAAACTTTTGTGCCATTTAAAACTTGTATTTCAGGCGAGCTGTTTTCTTTGTTGTTGAAATAGTTTTGGCTGAATTTTTTAATTTCATCAAAGTTGTTGCCGGCGGGTAACAGTACTGATGCTCCAGCAAAATAGTCGCGATTTGGAGGATATAGAAAACCTCCGCAGCTGGTGAAGTCATCTGAAATTACTCGTGATTGAATGCTGTCTTTGGGAATATCTTTGGCTATTTTGGCCAATTCGATGATTTCGGATATTGATAGATTGGTTTCAATACTGTCAGCAATGGAATTATAGAGTGCTTGGATTTTTCCTGGGTCGGTCAATAAATTGATATTGAGAGCTTGTTCTTTGATGGCGGACATTAAGGATTGTTGGCGTTTGGCTCGGTCGAAATCGCTAGTGGTTTTTCGACTGCGAGCGTATTTGAGTGCAGTCGCGCCATCTAATTTTTGTAGGCCTGCTGCTAGGTCAAATGTTTCAAAATAAATAGTTTCTCCTTTGGGATAATAGGGATCGTGTATTGAGTTTTCGACATCGACAGTAACGCCTCCGATGGCATCAACAATCTTTACAAAACCATTGAAATTTACTTTAACTGTATAATGTATTGGTACGCCAAGAATTGCTGTGATCTCTTCTGCCAATTTGGTCATGGCTATGGGAGAGTTTTTGTATTTATGTAGGTAAGTGTCGTAAATTTTATTGATTCTTTCGCCGCCACTTTGTTTATTGTCGATATAGAGGTCTCGTGGTAGCGAAATCATTTTGACGGTTTTGTCTTTGGCGTTGAGGCTAGCTATCATAATGGTGTCAGTGAGGTTTGACCCGTCATGTTCATATCCTCCAACACCTACCAATAAAAAGTTGGTTTGTTTGGTGTCGTCTTTTTTTAAATCTTTACCGAAGGAAAAAACTATTGAACCGAAATCCAAGCTGGATGCCAAATTAACGGTAATCCATAAAAGTCCGAATATAAGTATTAGTCCCGCTATTATTGTAGAGACTCCAACGTAGTGAGTGCGATTTGGTTTGATATTGTTGGAAGGGGGGGCGATAGGTAGATTTTCTAGTGGGGGGAGTGTTGGATTTGGTTCTGCTTTTGGTTCACGGATGGTGTTTTGTATTTTGCGTTTTTTGAAATTCATTCTTGCTAAGTTAGCCCTCTTGTTTAGTCAGTAAATATAAAAATTAAGGGGGTTCTGATTAATCTTGGTATGGGTATTTTAATCAAACTCTGTGTTTGACGCCAGGACTTTTTCTGGTTACTATTCAAGTGAGAAATTATAAATTTTTTAACATAAAAACATGCATAAATTTTCCAAAATGCTGACGGCTTCAGGACTGGTTGTTCTGTCCATAGGCATGGCTGGTTGTCAAAGTGGACCTCTTCTAGGATCAGAATCCGCTGAATTGGTTTTACAAAAAGGTGTAGCCAAATTAGCTGATGTGACTTCTTATACCTATGATCTTGGGCTGAAAGGTGATTTGAAAGGTCCAGAAGGTGAAGTCCCAGCAAATGTGAATTTTGATTTGAATATGAAAGGTAATGTTGAATTAAAAGATCCTAAAGATCCTAAATTTAACTTGAAAGTTTCTGGAAATATGATGGCTGATAAAGATGGTGGAAGTGGTGAGTTAGACTTCCGTTTGAATAAAACAGCTTTGTTTTTGAATTTAATGAAATTGGAAGGAAAAGGAACAGTGACTATTCCAGAAGAAATGAAGACTCAATTGATTGGTAAATGGTGGACTCTGGCTATTCCGCCGGCAGCTTTGGAGGAAATGGCCAAATCATTACCACAAGGTGGAAGTGAAAGTTTGACTCCTGAGCAAAAGAAAATTAAAGCTTTGGTTGAAGAAACTAAGTTTTTCAAAAATGTTCAATATAAAGGAAATGAAAATGTAGGTGGTGAATCAAGCAGTCATTATACAGGTGATTTTGACAAGGTAGCTTTTATGGATTTCGTTGCTAAAGTTGGAGAAATACAAGGAAAAGCTATGAGCGATGCTGAAAAAACTCAAATGAAAGCTATGATGGATAATATGGAATTTGGAGGTGATATCTATGTAGCTCAAAATTCAGGAGTTTTGAATAAAGTTAAGGGATCTTTGACTATTAAAGACAGTGCCGACAAGACATCTCCAAGTGGTGTTGTGACTGTGGAGTTGATGTTGTCTGATTTGAACAAATCAGTAGTTGTGGAAGTTCCTGCCAATGCTCAGGCAATTCCGATGGATGCTTTGGGAGGGCTTGGACTTTAGTTGAATAGGTAAATAAAAATTTGAACCCCGTTTGGTTGTTGTAAACTAAGCGGGGTTTTTTGATGGTGGGAGAATTGAGGTATTTTAGGATTTTTTAAGGTTGGGGAAAGGTGAGAGGGGTAATTTGGGCTGGTGAAAAGAGAAATTCTTATTAATAGCTGTATATTGGCTTTTTTGAATGGCATTAGCGCTGTGTCTTGGTATTTTGGTTTTAATTTGATGGCGTTGCTGTTGCCTTTGGCTTGGGGGATGTGGTGGGTGGAAATTTTTGGGGCGGGGAGTGGGGGAAGTGGTTTGAAGAAAATTTGGTTTTGGTCGGGGGTGTGGTTTTTGTTGGGAGTTTTTTGGATGGGGATGGTGGTGGAGGTTTGGAATTGGGCGAAAATACCTCGAGGGAGTGTGAAAGTTCAGGGGGTGGTAGCTGGGGTACCTGTTTTTAAGCAAAATCAGTTAGAAATTATTTTGGCTGAGTTGAAATTGAATGGGAAAAATTTTCCGGGTAGGAGGTTGCAGGTGAAAATTTCTAATTTAGAGAAAATAAAGCCGGCGGATAGGTTGTTTTTTTCTGCTGAATTAATGGATAGTAGGGAGACGACTTTGCCGCTGGTTTATAGGCAGTTTTTGTTGAGGCAGAGGGTGAATTGGGTGGGGAGAAATGTGAGGGGGGTGAAGGTGAATGAAGGTAAGTTGACTGAAGATTTAGGTTATATTTCACCAACACCACGGGGGGCCGTTGGTGTGGTAGAAAATTTTTTTATAGGGATCTGGATGATGCGGCAGTGGTTGAATGAACAGCTGTCGGCGGTGGTAAAGGAGCCTGCGGCGTCTTTGTTGATGGGGATTTTGATTGGGGAGCGGGGCAGTTTGCCGCAGAATTTAACCGATAATTTTCAGATTACTGGTTTGACTCATATCTTGGCTATTTCGGGTTTCAATATAACTTTGATTATTAATTTGATTTTGATGTTGTTGGCGGGCGTGGGGAAGGGCTGGAGATGGGTGGTTTGCTGTTTGTTGATTGGATTTTTTGTTTTTTTGACTGGGGGGAGTGCCAGTGTAGTGAGGGCTGGGGTGATGGGTTTATTGGCGCTTTCTGTGAAGACATTGGGGAGGAAGATGGGTGTTTTGCAACTTATTTTAATTAGTACTTTTTTGATTGTGGTGGTGGATCCGACTATTTTGAATTTTGATTTGTCCTTTCAATTGTCTTTGGTGGCGACTTTGAGTTTGGTGTTTTATGCGGATTTTTGGGAATTAGAAATTAGCAAGCCTTGGCAGGTTTGGTTGTGGGAGGGGATTAGTTTGACGGTGGCGGCGCAGATTTTGACTTTGCCTTTAATATTTTTTGGATTTGGGAGGATTTCTGTTATTTCACCTATTTCCAATCTTTTGATTGGGCCGATGATTCCATTCCTGATGCTGCTAGGCGTGGTTTTATTGGTTTTGATTTACCTGTTTCCCTGGTTGGTTGTTTTAGTTGCCGGGCTTACGGAGATTTTGGTTTTGGTGATGGTGTCGATAATTGATTTTTTGGCGAAATTACCTTTGGCACAGGTGGAATTTGGCCAAGGGCAATGGATGGTGGTGATAGTTTATTATTTACTGGTGTTTAAATTTTTTCGTAAACGTAAATAGGGGCGAGATTGAGTTTGATGTCGCGTTCTTCGGTATGAATTAATTTCCAATTGGGAATTTGGAAAGCATAGGAGAAAATTTTTGTGCCTTTTTTGAATTGTTTATCCAATTGTGGTTGTAGGCTTTTTAAGGTGTCCGGTAGTAGATAACAAAAAACGATGTCGGCGTCGGAGAGTTTGTGCATTTTGAAATTACCGAAAACAATTTGGGCTTTGGATTTCCAGAATAATTTTCTGACTAAGGCTAAGAGAAAAACCAGTGGAGAAAGTTCATAACCTGTGGCTTTTGCTCCATATTCATTGGCGGCTAGGTAGACAAAACGTCCGTCACCACAGCCAATATCATAGACACGTTGACCTTTTTTGATTTTGGCCAGGGCGACCATTTTGCGTACACGATTCATAGGGGTGGGGACGAAAGGTGCGCCATTTACCATGGCCATGATGGTAGGAATGCTGATCAAAATCAGTAAGGTTAGCGAGAAGAGGTTGTTGAAATTTTGGCTGGTGAAATAGATGATGGGAACGATCAGTAGAACAACAAATGTTGAAGTTATGACGTCGAGCATTTAGGTTTGGTAAATGTATATTTTGGGTTTTTGTTTGTGGTCGAGGAGGGTTTTAACGGGTTTTTCGGATTTTAGATTGAAAGTATTGGTGATGAGAAAAGTGCCGGGTGGATTTTCTCGGCGGATTTTT
>Ga0154020_10006303_pt1 | contig 13896 bp, 9 predicted proteins | sample Klosneuvirus_201_FD_109709 | JGI IMG/M metagenome (GOLD analysis project Ga0154020, IMG submission 109709) | Active sludge microbial communities from wastewater, Klosterneuburg, Austria - Klosneuvirus_20160825_MG | ecosystem: Engineered > WWTP > Aerobic digester > Activated sludge | place... | reverse complement strand
CGGCATTTTGCCTTTATCCTGCCGCACTCTGATTGGAGATCAGGATTAGGATTGAGCGAAAGATTAAGAGACGCATCGGATGGACGCAGCACATATACGCAATTTCAGCATCATCGCCCATATTGATCATGGGAAGACCACGCTGTCCGACCGGCTGTTGCATCGCACGGGCACCATTGCCACGCGCGATATGGAAGCGCAGTTGCTCGATTCGATGGACCTGGAACGCGAGCGCGGGATCACGATCAAAGCGCATCCGGTGACGATGCTGTACAAGGCCAAGAACGGCGAAACTTACGAGTTGAACCTGATTGATACCCCAGGCCATGTGGATTTTTCCTACGAAGTCTCGCGCAGTCTGAGCGCGTGCGAGGGGGCCCTGCTTATAATTGACGCAGCCCAGGGGGTCGAGGCGCAGACGGTCGCCAACGTGCATCTGGCCATGAAGCAGAATCTCCTGATCATTCCGGTGATCAACAAGATTGATCTGCCACACGCGGATGTGCCGCTGGCGAAGCAGCAATTGGAAGATATTCTGGCCATTCCCGCCGAGCTGGCGATTCCGGCCAGTGCGAAGGAGGGCATTGGCATCGAGGAAATTCTCGAAGCAATTGTGGAGCGAATTCCGGCTCCGAAGCCGACGGGCGCGGTCAGTTTGCAGGCGCTGGGGTTTGATTCATTCTTTGACACGTACAAGGGCGTGGTCACGCATGTGCGGGTCTTCAACGGCGAGTTAAAAGCGGGGATGCAGGTGAAATTGCTGCACTCGGGCAAATCGGTCGAAGTGAAGGAAGTCGGTAGCTTTAATCCCAAGCCATACGTCCGCGATAAGTTACAAGTCGGCGAGACGGGTTATTTCACCGCCAACATCAAAAGCCCAAAGGAAGTGAAGATGGGCGACACGGTGACGGATTCGCGGAATCCCTCGGGTGTGCTGCCGGGATTCAAAGAGATTCACCCGATGGTGTTCAGCGGGATTTATCCGATCAACACGGCGGATTACGAGCATCTCAAGACCAACATGGGGAAGCTCCAGCTAAACGATTCGGCCTTCGTGTATCAGGCGGAGACGAGCGTGGCGCTGGGATTTGGCTTTCGCTGTGGGTTTCTCGGGCTGTTGCACCTGGAGATCGTTCAGGAGCGGCTGCGTCGCGAGTATGGCATGGACATCATTGCCACGTACCCGAGCGTGATCTATCGAGTAACGTTGACCGACGGGACGGTGAAGGAGGTGGATAACCCGGCGTTCCTGCCGGAGACGACTTACATCGGGAAGTTGGAAGAACCGATGGTCAAGGCATTCGTCATCTGCCCGAATGAAAACATCGGGGACATGATGGCATTGATTTCAGAGAAACGGGGGAGTTACGATCACACCGAGACGCTGGATGCGCGGCGCGTGATGTTAACGAGCTTGTTGCCGTTGAGTGAAATCCTGATTGATTTCCATGATCGCATCAAAAGCCTGACGCGCGGTTACGGCTCCATGGATTACGAATACGCCGATTATCAGGAGTCGGACATGATCAAGCTGGACATGCTGGTGAATGACGAATCGGTGGACGCCTTTTCCTGCATCGTGCATCGGACCAAAGCGGAGACCCGCGGTCGTGCACTGGCGCTGAAGCTCAAGGAGGTGATCCCGCGCCAGCAATATCAAGTAAAGATTCAGGCCGCCATCGGCGGGAAGATCATCGCGTCCGAATCCGTGAGCGCCTTGCGCAAGGACGTGACCGCGAAATGTTACGGCGGCGACGTGTCCCGCAAACGGAAGTTGCTGGAGAAGCAGAAGGAAGGTAAAAAGCGGATGAAATCCTTCGGCAGCGTAAATATCCCGCAGGAAGCTTTCATCGAAGTGCTTAAATCGTGAACATGAGCCGAAAGTCGAAGGTTGGAGGCCGAAGGCAAAACCGGTTGCCGTACGCGTTCTGGTCAGGTGGTTATCGTCTTTCGTCCCTCGACCCTCGACCATGAATTACCGCTGGTTCATCTCCAAAACGGTCCGGCACGCGACCGCGATGCGGAAGCACGTCCGCAACATCCTCAATTCGCAACGGGATATTCTTTCGCCGCAGGCGGTGCAAGTGGTGGATGGTTCGCTGGCTGATTTGAACCGGGTCATTCATTCCGACACAAAGAAGGACACCCTGCTCAAGCAGATGGAAATGTTGGAGGAAGTCGCCAACAAATGGTTGAAGCCGTATCCCAATGCAGCTTGGCGGGAGAACGTTGAAGTTTTCCTCGTTGCGCTCGCGGTGGCCATGGGGATTCGCACTTTTTTCGCGCAACCCTTCAAGATTCCAACCGGCTCCATGCAACCAACGCTGTATGGTGTGGTTTCAGATAACCTGCTGGAGAAGCCGGACTTTCAGATTCCGACTGGCTTGGCGCGGCTCCGGGAATGGTTTGCCGGCGTTAGCTACGTTGATGTGCAAGCCAAGGTGGATGGAACAATTGACCGAGTGGACGAACCGTTTGGCGTTAAAGTCATCAACTTCTGGCAGAAGCTCTACATTGGGGGTGTCGCGCACACGATTTTGTTCCCGCCCGACTACGGCCAAGGTAAACTGGAGGACCCGCACCGGGCCAACCTGAATGGGCGTCACTTTTATCACAAAGGTGATCCAGTTGTGCGGCTTAGAGTACAGGCCGGTGATCATCTGTTCGTTGACCGCTTGACCTACAACTTCCGCAAACCCACCCGGGGTGAGATTGCGGTGTTTCAAACCGCCGGGATTGACCACCCGCGCATGCCGCAGGATCAATTCTACATCAAACGCCTCGTCGCCCTCGGTGGTGAGCACGTTCAAATTGGCGACGACCGACATCTCCGTATTAATGGTCAACGCCTCGATGCTTCGACTCCGCACTTTGAAAATGTTTATTCTTTTAATCCCACCAAGCCGCCGGCGGAGAGTATCTACTCGGGGCATGTCAACGAGACGGTGGGTGGTCAGGTGGGCCGGATGGGCCTCGCGCCGCTGTTTCCCGCCCAAGAATCAGTCTTTACCCTGGCGCCAGACACTTACATGGTGATGGGGGACAACACGCTCAACAGCTTTGACTCCCGAGGTTGGGGGCCGTTTCCGGCTCAAAACGTGATCGGTAAGTCGTTCTTCGTTTATTGGCCAATCACGAGTCGCTTCGGCTGGGGGAATAGGTAGGTTGTTTCTGCGGCTGGATTTGGCGATGACGCTTCGGCCTCAATGACTTGATCTTCGATGATTTTTTCGTAGTTTTTAGCGGGTAACGTTAAATAGTGGCTCGTATTCATTTGGAATTGGCTTCCGGGCTGGATTCCGTAGAAAGGTATTTAGTTCTGACATTCTGTTCTTTGCATCTTGACGAGGTTTTGCATCGAATCTAGGCTTTGATCAACTTAAGAATGCTGAGAGCAGAGTCGTCACTTGGGTTCTGCATTTTTCCTTAATAGCCACAAGGCTTGAATTCGGTAAGTCAAACAACTTTAACGATTAGAAACTGTGGATCTCAAAGACATTAAGGCCATCATTGACCTGATGAAGAAGAATTCCGTTTCGGAGTTCGAACTCGAAAAGCAAGATTTCAAGATCCGGCTCAAGCGAGGTATGAATGCTGGTGGGGGCGGAGGAATGGTGGCGGACGAGGCGCAGCCGATGATTGCTTATACTCCCGCGCCTGTGGCTCTGCTCGGAGGCACAGCTCCCAGCACTCCTCCGTCAGTCGCCGCTCCTGCGGATGGAGAGATCAAGTCACCCATGATTGGGACTTTTTATCGGGCACCATCGCCTGAATCGGCGGAATACGTTGAGGTTGGATCGGAAGTCAACCCCGACACAGTGGTTTGCATCATCGAGGCCATGAAGGTCATGAATGAGATTAAGGCCGAAGTTCGCGGGGTCGTTACCCAGGTACTCGTTGAAAGCGCCAAACCAGTTGAGTTCGGCCAACCTTTGTTCAAGTTTCGTCCCATTTAAGAAGCGTTTCCGCTTCGAGAGCAACCCGGGGAATCTGCCCTTAACCGCCCATGTTCGAAAAAGTCCTTGTTGCCAACCGTGGGGAGATTGCCGTGCGGATCATTCGCGCGTGCAAAGAGTTGAACATCCGCACCGTGGCGGTTTATTCAGAGGTGGATGCTAATTCCATGCATGTGCAATTGGCAGACGAAGCAATCTGTATTGGCAAATCTCCCGCGAACGAAAGCTACCTCCGGATTGACCGCATTATCAGCGCGGCGGAAATCGCGGATGTGGATGCGATCCACCCTGGTTACGGTTTTCTCTCCGAGAACGCCCATTTCGCCGATGTCTGCGAAAGTTGCAATATCCGCTTTATTGGGCCGAGTTCGCGTGCCATGAACGCTTTGGAAGACAAGGCCCTCAGCCGGGCGTTGGCGAAAAAGGCCGGCGTGCGCACCCCCCCGGGGTCGGAGGGCGTCGTGGATAACGAGCAAGCCGCCTTGGCAGTGGCCAAACGCATCGGTTACCCGGTCATGATCAAGGCCGTGGCGGGCGGCGGCGGTCGCGGGATGCGCGCGGCTCACAACGACGTTTCGCTCGTCAAAGGTTATCACACTGCGCGCAACGAGGCTGAGAAGGCCTTTGGCAACTCCGGGGTTTACATCGAAAAACTCATCGAGAACCCCCACCACATCGAATTTCAAATACTGGGCGACAACCGGGGGCGGATCATTCATTTGGGTGAGCGCGACTGTTCCGTCCAGCGGCGCAACCAGAAAGTCGTCGAGGAAACCCCCTCGCCGCTCTTCAGCGAAAGCAAGTTTAAGAAACTGCGCGAAAAGATGGGCAAAGACGCCGTGCGCATCGCCGAAGTTGCGAATTACACCAATGCCGGCACCGTTGAGTTCATCGTGGACAATGATGCCAATTACTATTTTCTTGAGGTCAACAAACGCATCCAGGTGGAGCATCCCATCACCGAGGAGGTTACGGGCGTTGATCTGGTCCGCGCGCAATTGATGATCGCGATGGGCGAACCTTTGAAAATGTCGCAAGGCGACGTCCAGTTCAAAGGCCACGCCATTGAGTGCCGCATCAATGCCGAAGATCCCTTCGATGAATTTCGGCCCAGCCCCGGCCGCATCGAGATGTACTACCAACCCGGCGGTCGCGGTGTTCGAGTGGATACGCATGCCTATGCGGGGTATACGATTCCGCCGACCTACGACTCAATGATCGGGAAACTTATCACTTACGGCAAAGACCGCCGGGAGGCGATGGACAAGATGAGCCGCGCTTTGGGCGAGTACCTTATTACTGGCGTGAAGACGACCATTTCCTTCCAACAGGCGATTCTCCAGGATCCCAACTTCCGACGGGGCGTCTATTCCACAAATTTTGTCGAGCAGCTCCTCAGCGGCGCGCGCCGGGAGTTGATCGAGGAGAAAAGTTGATTGTGGATCCTGCTTTGCCATCGTGGAGGGGGCGGAAAAAGCGGTTTGTCAAACTCTGCAAGGTATATCGCAAGAAATGACTGGCATTCTAATTTAACTTTCGCTTAGTTTCTACCCATCTTATGAGAAATAAAATACTTAGATTCCCAGGCGTCTTCCTCTTGCTGACCATCGGGTTGGCGTCCCAACTTTCCGCCAGCGAAGCGGACATCAAAATCCCCGACCTAAGCACCGTTAAGTTCGCTGGGTTGGGCGGCGCCAGTGGTCACACGCTCATGATGCTGGGCATCCTCGTCTGTGCCGTCGGCGCCTTGTTTGGTGTCTGGCAATACCTGCAAACCAAGTCCCTGCCCGTTCACGAAAGCATGGCCAAGGTTTCGCACAGCATCTACGAAACCTGCAAAACCTATCTGCTAACGCAGGGTAAACTGCTTGCCATTCTCTGGGTGTTGATCGCGGCTTGCATGATCGTCTATTTCGGCTTTCTGCAGCACAACACAATGGGCCATGTGCTGGTCATTCTGCTGGCTTCCATTCTGGGTATTTTGGGCTCCTACGGTGTGGCGTGGTTTGGGATTCGCATCAATACCATCTCCAACTCCCGCACGGCCTTCTCCGCTCTCAAGGGCAACCCCTTCGCCACGCTCTGCATTCCCCTGCGCTCCGGGATGAGCATCGGTCTGCTGCTCGTCGCGGTGGAATTATTCTTCATGATCTGCATCCTGATGTTTCTGCCGTCGGAACTCATTGGCCCCTGCTTCATCGGTTTCGCCATTGGTGAATCGCTTGGCGCATCGGTGCTTCGCATCTGCGGCGGCATCTTTACCAAGATTGCCGACATCGGCTCAGACTTGATGAAAATCGTGTTCAAACTGCCCGAAGACGATCCGAAGAATCCCGGCGTGATCGCGGACTGCACCGGCGACAACGCGGGCGACTCCGTTGGCCCGACGGCAGACGGTTTTGAAACTTACGGGGTGACGGGGGTCGCGCTGATCGCGTTCCTCGCCCTGGCCCTGGCGGCCAGCCCAACGGTTTGTGCAACCCTCATCATCTGGCTGTTTGTGATGCGGGCGTTGATGATCGTGACCTCGCTGGGATCTTACTTCGTGAATGAATTCATCAGCAAGACCATGTTCGGAAACAAGAAGGACTTCGACTTTGAAGCGCCTCTGACTCATCTCGTGTGGATCACCTCAGCGGTTTCCATCCTCATCACGTTCGTTGCAAGCAAACTGTTGCTGGGGGATTTCACCTTCAACGGGGCCGCGCAACCCGCACTCTGGTGGGTCCTTTCCGCCATTATCAGTTGCGGTACGGTGGCGGGCGCGCTGATTCCCGAGTTCACCAAAATCTTTGTCAGCACCAATTCCCGGCACGTCAAGGAAGTGACCAATTGCTCCAAGCATGGCGGCGCATCGCTGAACATTCTCTCCGGTTTCGTCGCGGGCAACTTCTCGGCGTTTTGGATGGGGCTGGTCATCATGTTGCTCATGTTTGTGGCGTGGCAGTTTTCCACCAATGCGGCACTGATGTCCATCATGCCCGCGCAGTTCGCCTTCGCCGCGCCGATCTTTGCCTTCGGTCTCGTGGCGTTCGGTTTCCTCGGCATGGGCCCGGTGACGATTGCCGTGGACAGCTATGGCCCCGTCACGGACAACGCGCAATCCGTTTACGAGCTGAGCCAGATCGAGGGCCACAATGAGACGGACAAGAAGCGCGCCAAGGAGCAAATTAAGCGCGACTTCGGTTTCGATCCGGACTTCGAGAACGCCAAGTATCAACTCGAAAAAGGTGACGGGGCAGGCAATACCTTCAAAGCCACAGCCAAGCCCGTGCTTATCGGCACGGCGGTCGTGGGCGCGACCACGATGGTGTTCGGCATCATCATGCTGCTGGAAAATATGTTCGGTGGTGTGGTGAACAAGCTTTCCATCGTGCAGCCCGAAATCATCCTCGGCATCGTCATGGGTGGCTCGGTAATTTACTGGTTCACGGGCGCCTCCTGTCAAGCGGTTGTTACGGGCGCGTATCGCGCGGTCGTTTACATCAAGGAGAACATGAAGCTCGACGCCACCACGGCGTCGGAGAAGGACAGCAAAGAAGTCGTCCGCATCTGCACCGTGTATGCGCAGAAGGGCATGTGGAACATCTTCATTGTCGTGTTCTGCTTCGCGCTCGCCCTACCGTTCTTCGATCCGTATTTCTTCATCGGTTACCTGATCGGCATTGCGTTCTTTGGATTGTTTCAGGCAATTTTCATGGCCAACGCCGGCGGGGCGTGGGACAACGCCAAGAAGATCGTGGAAGTGGACATGCGTCAGAAGGGCACCGAATTGCACGCCGCCACCGTCGTCGGGGACACGGTGGGCGATCCGTTCAAGGATACCTCCTCCGTGGCGATGAACCCAGTGATCAAGTTCACAACGCTGTTTGGTCTGCTCGCAGTAGAAATTGCGGTGACGATGACCCAGAGTCATCGGGAGGCGTTGAAACTGAATCCGAACGCGATGAACTGGAGCCCTTGGGTCGGCGCGTTCTTCTTCCTGGTCGCATTGATTTTCGTTTATCGCTCCTTCTACGGGATGCGGATCCCCGAAGACAAATAGGCGGCGGCATTTCCACCAACGCCCTTCCGGTTGCTCCAACCGGAAGGGCGTTGTATTTTTGCCTGTGGCTTCCCGCTTGCCCCTCGACGCGAGCCCGCGCAATCTGCTAACTTCGGCATGTGACCAATCTCCTTGTGGGTGTGGTAAGCGCGCTGGTCGCCACGAATCAACCCGTGGCGTTGACCAACCTCCCCCCCCGGCTCCCCACTGTTGCACTCGTTGCCCCGGACCCAAACGATCCCGTCGAAAAGGAGTATCACAAACTGATGGAGGACGACGATGTGGCGCAGGCGGAAGTGGACAAGTGGATCCGCGACAACCAGGAGTTCGCCGCCGAGGATGCCGGCGTCTCGCGCGAGGGTTTGAACCGGCGGATCCTCGAACGCTTTGCGCCCGTCCGCCAAGGCTACGAAATCTTCCTCCAGCAACACACCAATCACGTACGGGCGCGCATCGCTTACGCGAGTTTCCTCGATGACATTCATGATGAAGATGCCTCGATGACACAACTGGAACGGGCGCGCGAACTGGATCCGAACGAACCCTCGGTCTGGAACAACCTCGCCAACCACTATGGTCACAATGGCCTGGTGACCAAGGCGTTCGACTATTATACCCAAGCGATCGCCCTCAATCCCAACGAACCGGTTTACTATCACAACTTCGGTACGACCATGTTCCTGTTCCGCAAGGATGCGATGGAGCATTACCACCTCAATGAGCAGCAGGTTTTTGACAAGGCGCTCGCCCTTTATCATGCGGCACTAAAGCTTGCGCCCGACGATTTCCCCCTTGCCTCCGACGTGGCGCAGACTTTTTACGGTATTCGTCCACCGCGCACCGACGACGCCTTGCGCGCCTGGACCAACGCTTTCAACCTGGCGCGCGACGATATCGAGCGTCAAGGGGTTCAGACCCACTTTGCCCGCGTGAAACTCCATGCCGCTCGTTTCGACGAAGCCCGACTGCATCTCAATATCGTCACGAATGAGATGTATGCCGAATTGAAACGCCGTCTAACGAGGAGTCTTAATGCCGAGGAGACCAAAACCAAAGGCACGAACGGGCCACCAACCGAAGCCGTGAAACAATGAACCGCGCCGAATTTGCCGCTCCGAGGTCGGTGGTGCACGCCGCTCCCTGCTTCCATTTCTCCGGTGCGAACAACCGGTTGGCGCAATATTGCCAGACCAAACACCTCGTTTCGGATGAATCACCTATTTCCGCGAATTGATTTTAATTCTGCTGCCGCGAGCGCGCACCTCGCGACTGCCGGCAAAGACGTTGTCGTGATCAGCGTTGGCGCCGGGCTGATGAATGCATCGGCGCTGGACCTTATGGCCGAGGCGGTGCGGTTGTTGGGGCCGGGGGGGCGGCTGTGGCTTTACGGGCCGCCGCGCGGACTCCCATTTTGGGGTGAGCACCTGATGACATCGCCTGGTCTCGCGGGAACAATGGTTTTCAAGTATTGGATTGCGCTCGATCTTGCCGAGCGCACGCGCCACCGCTTCCTGCAACCGAACCATCAGGGCCTGTTGCTGTTCATGAAGCGTGACGTGACGCGCAAGACGCCGACACAGTTTCGGTTGAACACTGCGGAAGTCCGCGTGTCGCATGTGAACTGCGCGGCGTGCGGGCTGAACGTCAAGGATTGGGGTGGCAAGAAGCACTTGATGAATCCCCGTGGCGCGGCACCCGCCGACGTGTGGCGGGATCTGCCGCGCCGCCAATTGCAGGACGGCGTGATCCCCGCCGACGTGTTGTCCCGGATTGCCAGTCTGTCGGAAGCCACGGGGCAGAACAGCCTGCATCTGGTCCTGCCTCGCGAACCGCAATTATCCGCTGGCGGGCCGATGCCTGCTGGCGTCAGCGTTGGCAACGCCGCGCCCGGAGGGGCGGGTTCGTCCGACGACTTCAGGTTCACCGACTTGGAACTCGACCACGTTTATCGCGGTGATTGCGTTTCATTTTTGCAGCGCGTGCAGCAGTTACATCCGGACGGGGTGTTTGATCTCGCGTTTGCCGATCCCCCTTACAATTTACAGAAAGGCTACGGCAATTGGGATGACGCGATGGCCGAACAGCATTACCTCGCTTGGTGCAACGCCTGGCTTGATGGCATGGCGCAATCCCTCAAGCCCGGGGGCAGCCTTCTGGTGCTCAATCTACCGAAGTGGGCCATCCATCATGCGGCGTTCCTGAACCGGCGACTCGACTTCCGCCACTGGATTGTGTGGGACGCGCTGTCTGATCCGCGGGGCAAGCTGATGCCCGCGCACTACGCGCTGCTTTACTACACTAAGCCCGGGGGCAAACCCGTTTTCAATTACGCACCCGTCGGGACGAAACCGCGCGGCAGCCTGGTTCCGCCGCCGGATTCGCTGGAATATTGTCTCCGCGCCAAATGCGTAAAACAGCGCAAGGCGGCGGGCGACGACGCGAAGGTGGAGTTGTCCGACATCTGGTCGGATATTCACCGCATCAAACACAGGCGCGACCGTGATGCGCATCCATGCCAGTTGCCGGAAAAGTTGATGGAGCGCATCATCAAGCTCACCACTCGGCCCGGCGATGTGGTGTTTGATCCGTTTTGCGGCGCCGGTACCACCGCGCTCGCGGCCAGAAAGCTTGGGCGAAAGTTTGTGCTGACCGACGTGGACGCGAATTATGTCCGCATCACCAATTACAAACTGGCGGCGATGAATGAACACGCGGACATGTTTGGCGAATTCATGGTGCCGCGCGCGTCGGTCATCCGGTCGCGCGGGGCAGTCTCCAAGCGGGAGATTGAATTATATCTGCAATCGCTTGCGCGGAAGTTGGGGCGCGTGCCCACCGAAGACGATGTGACCGCCGACCGTCCTGGGCTGTTGCGTGAAATTGATCTGACCTACAACACGCGCAGTGCCGCATTCAAGCGTGCGAAAATTGGGCTGTGAACTTTCCCGGCTTGCCGCTGCCGAATTCTATATCCAGGGCAACGCCAAATAACCATTGTGCCGCCGGTGCGCCGGGGAAATAATCTGCCTCATGGAAAACGAAGCCCCGCCCGCCGAAACAAAGCCGCGCCACCTCTGGCCGTGGGTGCTGGCGGCGGTGTTGGGGTTGGGGGTCTTGCTGGCGGTGGTGTGGGTTCGGGCCGAAGCCCGCCGGATTCATCAACAACGCCAGATGCATATGCTGCCGTCCGGTGGCGCGGTTTACGAAGGCACAACCCATCTTCCTCCGCCGCTTGCGGTAGGTTAAGTTCGGAAATAAAAGTCTTTAGATCTGAAACTGGCCGATTGCGGAAGTTTCAGTCCTCGTGCGGGGCCGGGGCATCGTCTTCGCCAGCGCGTGGTTCGTCGCCGCCTCGCCGCGGCGCCTCGCCACTCCGGCGACCTTCATTCCCGCTGCGGCGCGGTTCATCTCCACTGCGACGGGCATCCGGGCGTTGATGCACATTTCGCAAGGCGCGGCGGAGGGATTCAATTTCCCGCTCGTCGCCCAACTTCTGGCGCTCGGCGAGCTCCACCAGTTCCAAAACATCCTCCATCTGATCCACCGCGCGTTTGAGCGCTTCGACGATGTCCATGACTTCATCAATCGCCTGGCTGATGGCGGAACCACGATGGGTGGGTTCGGCAACGGCGACGCGTTGGGCGGCGACGCGCTCGGTCAGGCGTTCGATCCGCTGGAGCAGAGGCTTTGGCTCCGCGGCCGGGGCTGAGGCGGGCGGGCGGGCGGGCGGTTCGGGCGCGGCCGCCTCGGCGGGTGTCGGGGTTTCCAAGACCGCGGGCAGTGGCGTTGGTTGGGCGGCTCGTAACGCATCGGGTTTGCGGCGTCCGCGCCCCCCGCGGCGTCCACGATGGCGACGGCGATCCCCTTCGGCGGGTTTCGCACCGGAAGTTGCGGACGGACTTGGAATGGGTGCTTCACTCTCGGACATGCCAACGAGCTTGCGAGGAACGTGTTTGAATGAAAAGCCAATTCTGGTCCGATAAATTCGTTGGACGCGCTGGCGGAACTCTCCCAACATCTGAAATGAACATGATGGCTCAGTCACTGATTAAGTTGGTCCGTCCCCTCGCGGCACTGGTCGTTACCGTGGCGATGTTGCTCATGGTGGTCGCAAACGCTGCCGAGCCCAGCAATACTTCGCCTCCCGCGCCGCGGCGACCCAACATTATTTTCATTCTTGCCGACGATCTTGGCTATGGTGACCTAGGTTGCTACGGCCAGACGCGAATTAAGACGCCCAACCTCGATCATCTTGCTGCCTCGGGTCTCCGCTTTACGAGTTGCTATTCGGGGAGCACGGTCTGCGCCCCGTCCCGAGCGGCGTTGATGTTGGGCCAGCACACGGGCCACAGTTTCTTGCGGAGCAATTCCGAACGCCTACCGCTGCAACCCACGCACATTACCGTGGCGAAAATGCTGCAGGATGCGGGTTATCGCACGGGTATGATCGGCAAATGGGCCCTCGGCGATGAAGGGACAACCGGACTGCCGGAGTTGCAGGGGTTCGACGAAGTGGTCGGCTACCTCAATCAGACCCACGCCCACGATTATTACACCGATTACCTTTGGCGGCATGATCCGGTCACCGGTCGGGACGGGCGGATCACCCTCCATGGCAACTTGGGCGGGAAGCAGGGTGATTACACCCACGATTTGTTCACGAAGGCGGCCCTCAATTTCATCAAAATCAACAAACCCGATCAGTTCAACCGCTACCGTCCGTTCTTTCTCTATCTCGCTTACACAATTCCGCATGCAAACAACGAGGCGGGACGTCGCACCGGCAATAGCATGCAGGTGCCCAGCGACGCGCCGTACGCTAATGAACCCTGGCCGGCGCCGGAAAAAAATAAGGCCGCCATGATCACGCGGCTGGACGCCGACATTGGCCGCCTGCGCACGAAACTCCAGGACCTGAAGATTGACACCAACACCGTCATCTTTTTCACCAGCGACAACGGCCCGCACGCAGAAGGGGTGGATCCGAAGTTTCATTCGAGCGCCGGTCCGTTACGGGGCATCAAGCGCGATCTTTACGAAGGCGGCATCCGCGTGCCGATGATCGTAAACTGGCCGGCGCAAATCCGAACCGGGCAGGTGAGCGATTTCGCCTGGGCAAATTGGGACTTTCTCCCGACTGCGGCGGATATTGCCATGACGAAAGCGCCCAAGCCCGTGGACGGCATTTCAATCTATCCGCTGCTCACTGGCCAGGCGCAAACGAACCGGCACGAGTTTCTCTACTGGGAGTTTCATGAGCGCGGTTTTCAACAGGCCGCGCGCATGGGCGATTGGAAAGCCCTGCGTCCGCAAGCGGATGAGCCGCTGGAGCTCTACAACCTCAAGGCCGACATCGGTGAAAAGAACAGCGTCGCGAAGAACAACCCGGAAGTCGTGGCGAAGTTCGAGGCTTATTTCAAAACCGCGCGGACGGAATCACCCAACTGGCCGATCAAGAAACCAGAACCGAAAGCTGCGCCGGTCGAGCCAGCGAAGGCGCAGTGACGGGATCACAAAGACGACCGATTTGTGCCGTCGCATAACGTCGCTGGCTGCCGTTAAGAAAAAGCTCGCCTGCTTTAATGTATTATGTCAGGTTCACCGCATGAACCTCACCGATCCCCTCGCGCGGCCCCGGACCCGGCGTGGGTTTTTGTCCGGTCTTGGCCTGGCGTCCGCGTTTTTCGCCGTGCCCTGTGACTTTGCCGAGGCGTTGCAACTGACCCCACTGCAGACCGAGGGGCCATTCTACCCGGACAAACTCCCGCTCGATACGGACAACGATCTTATTGTCGTCAACGATGCGCTCACACCCGCCGCCGGCGAAATCACCTGGCTCAATGGCCGCATCCTCGATGTGCGCGGCGGGCCGATCTGCAATGCGCTCGTCGAAAT
>Ga0154020_10006302_pt1 | contig 13896 bp, 12 predicted proteins | sample Klosneuvirus_201_FD_109709 | JGI IMG/M metagenome (GOLD analysis project Ga0154020, IMG submission 109709) | Active sludge microbial communities from wastewater, Klosterneuburg, Austria - Klosneuvirus_20160825_MG | ecosystem: Engineered > WWTP > Aerobic digester > Activated sludge | place... | reverse complement strand
TGGGCCGATGGCGGGCGGCGCACGGTGATCCGCTCGCGGGGTACCGGACTCGAGGCGCACGCCGACCTCGTGGCGAAGGTCCCGGCCGGCAAGCGCGTCGAGCTCCATCTCGCCGCCGGCCGGATCGAGGCGACGAACGTGAACGGCGACCTCGACATCGATGTCTACTCCGCGAGCGTCCGTGCGACCGGGACGAAGGGGCGACTGTTCATCGATGCGGGGTCCGGGTCGGTACGCGTGGCCGATGCGTCGGGCGATCTCGAGATCGACACCGGGAGCGGATCGACCACGCTCGAGGGGCTTCGGATGTCGAGCGTGAAGGTCGATGCGGGCTCTGGCTCGGTGGACGCGCGCGACGTCGAGGCCGCCCGGTTCTCCGTGGACGTGGGCTCCGGTTCCGTTCGCGCCGAGCGGCTGAGCACCGACGACCTGCTGGTGGACACCGGGTCCGGCGGCGTGCGCCTCGACCTCGCCAAGGTGCCACGGCGCTCGGGGATCGACACCGGCTCGGGCGGCGTGACGCTCGCGCTCCCGGACGACGCATCCGCGGACCTCGACATCGACACCGGCTCGGGCGGGATCAGCTCCGACTTCCCCGTGACCGCGGACACGTTCCAGCGCCGCGAGTTGCGTGGACGGATCGGGGGCGGCGGGCCGCTGATCAAGGTCTCGACGGGGTCCGGCGGGGTGACCCTGCGCAAGCGCTGAGCGGGCGGGATCGCGGGACGGGCGCGGGGAGCGTCGCCATGGGCGACGCTCCCCGCGTCCGCTTCACTGCACGAGTCCCTGCCGCACCTGGTCGATGATGAAGGCGTAGCGGAAGGCCTGCTCCTTCAACCGTTCGTACCGGCCCGACGACCCGCCGTGCCCGGCGCCCATGTTCATGCGCAACAGCAACGGGTTCGCGTCGGTGCGCATCGCGCGCAACCGCGCCACCCACTTGGTGGGCTCGAAGTACCCCACGCGCGAGTCGTTGAGTCCGCTCGTCACGAGCATCCGCGGGTACGCCTTCGCGGTCACGTTGTCGTACGGCGAGTACCGGCGCATGTAGCGGTACGCCTCCGGCGAGTTCGGGTCGCCCCACTGCTCCCATTCCTGCGCGGTGAGCGGGAGGCTCGCGTCGAGCATCGTGTTGATGACGTCGACGAAGGGGACGTCGGCGACGATCACCTTGAACAGGTCCGGACGCAGGTTGGCGACCACGCCCATGAGCAGCCCGCCCGCACTTCCGCCGTTGGCCGCGAGGCGATCCGCCGACGTGTACCGCTCGCGCACCAGGAACTCGGCGACGTCGATGAAATCGGTGAAGGTGTTCATCTTCCGGAGCATCTTGCCGTCGTCGTACCACTGACGGCCCATCTCCTGTCCGCCACGCACGTGCGCGATCGCATAGGTGATGTCGCGGTCGACGAGCGAGAAGCGCTGGGAGCTGAAGGTGGGCTCGGTGGTGGCGCCGTACGACCCGTAGGCGTAGAGGAGGAGCGCGGACCCGCCATCCCGCCTGGCGCCCTTCCGGTGCACGAGGGAGATCGGGATGCGGGTACCGTCGCGGGCGGGCGCGTACAGGCGCTCCACCTCGTACCGGTCGGGATCGTACCCGCCGAGGACCTCGTCCTGCTTGCGTCGCGTCCGCGCCCGCGTGGTCATGTCGTAGTCGAACACCGTCGTCGGCGTGACGAGGGAGCTGTACGAGAAGCGCAGCGTCGTCGCGTCGTACTGCGGATTGCTGCCAGGGAAGACGCCGTACGCCGCCTCGGGGAAGCTCACGTCATGCGTGGCGCCGCCGTCGAGTGCGGTGATCCGGAGCTGCCGGAGCCCGTCGCGGCGCTCGATCACCACCACGTGACGCCGGAAGGCCATGACGCCTTCGACGAAGACGTCGGTCCGATGCGGGAGCCAGTCGGTCCAGGCCGCCGGCGCGTCGAGCGGCGCCGTCATCACCTTGAAGTCGCGCGCGCCCTGGTTCGTGAGGATGTAGAAGACCCGCTCGCCCGGCTCGACCTCGTACTCGACGCCGGGGCGGCGCGGCGCGATCACGCGCGGCGCCTCCGTGGGGCGGTCGGCGGGGATCGCGTGCCACTCGCTCTGCGTGAACGACCCACTGGAGATGAGGATCCACTCGCCGTTGCGCGAGCGCGAGAGGTTCACGTTGAAGAGGACGTCGGTGTCCTGGTAGACGCTCACGTCCGTTGCGCGCGGCTCGCCGACGACGTGCCGCCAGACGCGGTCGCCGCGCTTGGCGGAGTCGGGCGTCATGTAGAACAGCGTGCGATTGTCGCTCGCCCACGCGAGCCCCCAGCTGAGCTTCTCCAGTTGCTCGTCGATCCAGCGGCCGGTGGTGAGGTCCTTCACCCGCAGGTGGAAATCCTCGTAGCCGGTGGTATCGACGAGGACGGCGAGCCGGCGGTGGTCCGGACTCACCTCCATCCCGCCGAGCGAGTAGAACTCGTGCCCCGCGGCCTCAGCGTTCTGGTCGAAGTAGACCTCCTCGGCCGCGTCCAACGAGCCGCGCTTGCGTGCGAAGATCGGGTACGCCTTTCCCCGCTCGGTGCGCGAGTAGTAGAACCAGCCGTCGCGCTCGACGGGGACCTGGCTGTCGTCCTCCTTGATGCGCCCGAGCATCTCGTCGTAGAGCTGCCGCTGCAACTCGGCCGTGTGCGCCATCATGGCGTCGGTGTAGCGGTTCTCCGCCTCGAGGTACGGGATGGTCTCGGGGTGGGTCCGGTCCTTGAAATACGCGTAGTCGTCGACGCGGCGTTCGCCGTGGAGCGTCGTGACGACGGGGATCTTCTTGGCGACCGGGGGGCTCGGGAGCTGGGCGACGACTGGGGTGCTCATCAGGATCAGGGCGGCGGCGAGGACGGGACGCATGCGGTCTCCGCATTGGGGCGGACCCCGCGGGGGCTCGCGGGAGGCAGGATGTCCGAAAGATGGGGCCCGCGCCTCCGCGGCGGGATACGACGCACGGATTAACTTCCCTCCCCTCACCCTTCCGCCGCCCCCATCATGCCCGCCTCTCCCGGAACGCGCCTGCTCGGCCTCTGGCGCACGCTGAGCCCGCTCCCCGGCGGCCAGTGGCTCTTCGCGATGCTCTTCTCGCGCATGGTGCCCTATTCCGGCTCCGTCGGACCACGGATCCGCCATCTGGAGCCGGGCCACTGCCGCGTCGAGATCCCGGATCGGCGCTCGAACCGCCAGCATCTCGGCTCGGTGCATGCGATCGCGCTCATGAACGTGGCCGAGATGGCGAGCGGGATGGCGATGATGTCCGGCCTGCCGGACGGCGTGCGCGGCATCGTCACGCACATCGCGATCGAGTACCGGAAGAAGGCGCGTGGACCGATCACCGCGGTGAGCCGCGTGGCGGTCCCGACCGTCACCACCGACCAGGACTTCGACGTCATCAGCGAGTGCCTCGACCGCGAGGGGATCATCGTCGCGCGCGCGACGGTGCGCTGGCGGCTGGGGCCGGTGCGCGAGCGTGCGTCGGCGGCGTCCGCCGCGGGGGCGCGCTGATGGAGACGCCATTCACACGCCAGGCGCGGGTCGACGTCCCGCTCATCTGCGGCCCGATGTACCCCTGCTCCAACCCGGAACTCGTCGCGGCCGTGAGCGAGGCGGGGGCGCTGGGCATCGTGCAGCCGATCGCGCTGACCTACGTGCACGGACACGAGTTCCGCGCCGGGCTCCGCTTCATCAAGTCGCTCACCGCGAAGCCCATCGGATTCAACGCGCTCATCGAGGGGAACAACAAGCTCTACAAGGAGCGGATGACGCAGTGGATCGACATCGCGCTCGAGGAAGGGGTCCGGTTCTTCCTCACCTCACTGGGCAACCCGAAGTGGGTCTGCGATCGCGTGCACGCGGTCGGGGGCGTGGTCTACCATGACGTGACCGAGCGGAAGTGGGCCCAGAAGGGGATCGACGGCGGCGTGGACGGGCTCGTGGCGGTGAACGCGCGGGCGGGCGGGCACGCCGGTCGCAAGTCGCCGGAGGCGCTCCTGGACGAGCTCCGACCGTTCAACGTCCCGATCGTGTCGGCGGGAGGCGTCGGGACACCCGAGGAGTTCACGCGGCACCTCCGGATGGGCTACGCGGCGGTCCAACTCGGGACGCGCTTCATCGCCACACCGGAATGCAAGGCGAGCGATGCCTACAAGCAGGCGATCGTCGACGCGAAGGAGGAGGACATCGTCCTCACCGAGCGCCTCACCGGCGTGCCGGTGGCGGTCATCTGCAATGCGTACATCGAGAAGCTCGGCACCGACGCCGGCTGGTTCGCGAAGTGGATGCTGCGCGGCCGGCGCACGAAGCACTGGATGCGCACCTGGTACGCGCTCAATTCGGTGCGGCGGCTCAAGCGGTCGCTCCACTCGGCGAACGTGTCGACCGACTACTGGCAGGCCGGGAAGTCGGTGGCGGGGATCCATGACGTGCGTCCCGCCGGGCAGATCGTGCGCGAGTTCGCCACCGCGCTCGACTGAGGTCGAGCGCGCGCTACTGCCGTCGCGCCGGGAGCGGTTCCCAGACGAGTCCTTCCGGCCGGCGGAAGACGAGCCGCGGCGCAGGCAGCAGGCTCAGCGACGCCTCGAGCTCCATGACGCCGCCCGCATCGTCGTAGCTCACGAGGACGATCGTGGAATCCGCCTTGGGGGTCTGCTTGAGGTCCGTGATCTTGTACCCGATCATGGGGGCCCCGGGCTGTACCGCCATGAAGATCGAGTCCTTGGTGAAGGCGAGCCGTCGGCCCGCGAAGTTGGCGTGCGTGCAGGTCCACTCACGAACGAGTGCCTCCGGCACGACGACCTCGGCCTGCGGCCAGAACTTCCAGATCGAGACGCCGATGACGACGATCACGGCGAGCACGGGCATGAACTTGAGCGAGACGCGCGAGGTGATGCCCGAGAGGTCGATGCCCGCCGACGGGGCCGCGGCCTTCGCCGCCGCCGCGATCTCCTCCGCCGTCGGCTCCTTGGGCGGCAGCCGCATCAGCATGCCGACGTCGTTCAGTGCCGCGCGGAGTTCTTCGGTATCGACCTTCTCGGGCTTCTTGGTCATCGTGAGGCGGGGGTGAGGCGTCAGTACTTGGAGGCGAGGCCGATGTAGCCGCCGTCGTTCCCGAGCACGACATCGTCGCGGCTGGGCAGGTCGGAGAGCGGCAGGCTCGTGAGGCCGTCGGGACCGGTGCTGTAGAGGTCGAAGCGCGAGTTGATCGGGACGAGGAAGCGGTCCTTTCGCGGGTCGGGCGCGGGGCCGCTCACGAGGAGTGGCACGTACGTGTACGGCCGACCCCAGGGGTCGCGCAGGGAGCCGCGGCCGATGAGCGCGAGCGACGCGGGGAGCGAGTCGAGCGCGGAGAGGTCCTGGGCGATCTGGCGCATGTCGGAGATCGCGCGCGCGACCTTCGCCTTGTCGATCGACCCCGAGATGGGGGGGACGGCGACGGTCGACAGCACGCCGATGATGATCATCGCGGCGAGGAGCTCGATGAGCGTGAAACCGTGTCGCCTGCGGCGAGCTCTGCTCGTTCCCTGTGGCATGGTGCGTCTCCCGGCGAGTCCGAATCGTCCTTCCACCTCGTCAGTGGACGATTCACCCCGGACCGAGGTCTCGCGGCCGCCACTACGTGACGGGATGACCCTAGGGGACGGGGGCCTCGGCGACGGCAGGCGGGACGCCCGGCCACCAGCGGTGGACGAGGACCGTCACGGTACCCGGGCGGACGGTGACGGTACCCAAGGAGTAGGCCTCCCCGTCGCGCGTGACCTCGACCAGGTGCTCGCCCGCCGGGAGCCGCATGCGCGAGACGACGACCCGGTCCGGGAGGACCTGCCAGGCCCGAAGGTCCGGCTGGTCGAGCACCTGCGAGCTCACGTGGAGGGCGAGCATCCCGATGCCGGCGAGGATCAGGCCGGCGGCCGCGAGCCCGGCGTTCCCCCCTTCGGACTTCTTGTCGTCCTTCTTGCTGCCCTTCTCGCCCTTGCCCGACTTCGACTCGTCGTCATCGTCGGTCAGCACGTCGCCGGCGGCGCTGAACGCGCCTTCGGCGGCATTGGCCGTCACCTCGCGGACCGCCGCGCGTGCGAGGGCGCGGGCGATGCGGCCGGGCTGTTCGCGCTCGAAGTCGGCGCGCACCGCGCGGCTCACATCGAGCGTGATGGCGTCGGCGATCACCGGGCCGCTCCCGAAGGCCGCGTCCCACTGTCGCGGCAATCCCGTGGCGCGCGCGCCGAGCCGGCCGACGGTGGCCTCGGGGTTCACCGGACCCATCACGGGCCACCGGAGGCTCACGTTTCGATAGCGCTCAGCGCGCCAGTCACGCTGGATGCCGCGGCGCCCGTCGATCCTGCGATAGGTGTCGAGCCGCACGGCGCCGTCGGCGCTCTCCAGCATCGCGACCTCGTCCTGCGCGACCCAGAAATCGAGCGCGGTCGGTTCGGGTCGCGCGACGAACCCGTCCTCGATCAGAACGACGACGTCGCCATGCGCCGAATCGGGCGGGATGGTATCGCCGGGCAACCGACCGAGGAGTGCGGCAGCGTTGCGATAGGCGACGTCGGCATCGGCGCGCTCGCCAGCGACCTCGAACATCACGCCCGAGATGTATCGCATGGCGCCCATGAAGGCGGAGTCCGGGTTGTTGCTCGCGTCACTCGCGAGCAGGACTCCCATCCGACGCGCCTCGACCGCGGTCTCGTCACGCTCGTTGCGCGCCAGCCAGTTGAGTCCGCCGTAGTACGGGATCATGAGCCGTTCGGCGGGCCCGACATTGTACGGCAGGGCCCCTTCCCCGGTGACCATGCTCTGTGCCCCGTCGGAGAGACGGCGGGTGTAGCGCTGGTAGGAGATCTCCCAGGCGCGATCCAGTGCGCGGCTCCCGAGTTCGTTCTGCCCGGCGTGCACCGCAATCAGCCCCTTGTACAGGTGCCGGAGCAGCGCATCCGCGGGCGCGATCTCCTTCTGCTTGATGGACTCGAGCGCCGTCCCGTACTGGCCCGCGACGAGCTGGGCCCGGATCTGTCGTTCCGCCGGGATCCCGGCCGGACCCGCGCGCCAGCTCTGGCCTGCGGAAGCGCAGGCCTGGAGCAGGAGCGTGAGCACGAGCAGGAGGCGCATGGACGGGCGATGAAGGCTGAAGGGGGAAGGAGGAAGGAGCCGGCGCGTCTGGGGCGCGGCGCCGACCGGGGCTGCCGCACCAGACTCACCTCACCTGCTTCTCGAGCACGACGATCCGCTGCTGCGCCATGGCGATCGCCTCCGCCATCTTGGCGTTCGCGTCGCCCTGCGCCTTGATCCGCTCGAGGTCGAGCGAGAGCAGGAACCGCTGATAGCGCATGAGCGCCTCCTGCGGCCGGAGTTGCAGGTCGAGCAGCCGCGCAGCCTTGTACTGGACCTCGGCGTTGTCCGGGTCGAGCACGCTCGCCCGGTCGTAGCGGTTGAGCGCGCCGGCCATGTCGTTCGCGGTGACCAGATCGTCTCCCTCGCGGATCAGCGCGTCGGCAGCCGCCTTGCCCTGTGCCTGCGCGGACGCGTCCTGCGGCTTGCTCGCGACCAGGATGCCCTGCGGCCCGCGGCGCGAGAGGACGGCGGCGCGGCCGGCTTCCATCTGGACCATCACCATCTCGCCGACCTTGTCCTTCGGCGACATCGAGACGCGAGCGGGCACGAGGACCGCATCGCTGCCGGCGCGGCGCACGACCCACGCCACCGGCGCCGTACGCGTCGCGGCATAGACCTGTACCTCGTTCATACCGATGGTGACCTCACCGCGGGCGATCGCCTCGCGAACCGCCGTGGGGGCCCCGGCGGTCGCCAGAGCGTAGACGGAATCGATGCTCGCCCTCGCGGCGTTGCGCTCGTCTTCGACCATCGGGGCTGCGGTGGAGGCATCGGTGGCGGGGACGCGATCCCCGTTGACCATGATCGGCGATTCGTTGACGCGCTGCGGGTAGGGTGCGCACGCGTTGAGCGCGAGGAACGCGCTGGCGGAGAGATAGATGGTCGGGCGCATGTCGGGCGGAAGGCTGAAGGTGGAAGGAAGAACGCGTGGTCAGCGTGGGCGAGCGCTCACGGCGTGAGTCGGCGCCGCTGGATGTACTTCTTGATCTTGTGCTGGCCCACCCAGACCTTCGCGTTACTCTCGAGATCGATCAGCGTCGCGTCGATCTGGTAGAACGTGATCTTCTCTCGCCCCTCGGAGTCCTCGATCGCCTGGACATCGCCCTGCAGCATGAAGCGCGCGCCTTGCTCACGCGCCATCCGCGCGCGCGACTCGGCGGTCGCGTTGACCTGCTGGTCGGCGCGCTCGTCGCGGACGTCCTGACGCTCCTCGCGGCTCGCGACGACACGGACCGCGCCGGACGTGATGTAGGCCCGCTCGAGGTCGCGAACGAACGTCCCGACCGCGATGTGCTCCATGGTGCGATTGCGGAACTCGCCGACGATGATCGTGGGCGACTGCCCGTTGTTGGCCGCGGCCCAGTCGCGCGCCCAGGAGGCGCCAAGGGACTGGCCGATGAGCTCGTTGGCGACGAGTCGCGAGTCGGTGTCGTTCCAGCGGCCCGAGAGATCGGTGACGCTGTTGGGGTCGACGCGGCTGACGCGCTTGATGCCGCACGCCGAGACGGCGAGTGCGGCGACGACGAGGGCGAGGATGGGGCGACGGGCGAGCATTGGGGCCTCGGGTGGGCTGGGGTTCGGTTCCTATGAATGCAGGACGAGTGCCAACGCGTGCAGGTTTCGTAAGTCATTGATCCGCATGGGCTTTGCCGTCATGCTCGCCCCGATCTGTCCGCTATTTGGGACGAGTGTGTCGCGGGTCACATTGTTCGAAGAAGGCTGAAGGGGGAAGGATGAAGGCGGAGCCGCGGCGCTCGACGCATGGCGAGCGAGACGGTGACGGAATGACCGCCGTCGGGACGCTAGATTCTCCGCATCCCGCGCCCGCGCCGTTCGTGCGCTTCCACCCTCCTTCCTTCCACCTTCCTCGATCCCAATGGCCGCTGACATCATCGACTACCGCATCGTAGGTGACGACATGCAGGGCGTCATCATCACCCTGGATCCGGGTGAAGCCGTCTTCGCCGAGGCTGGCGGCATGATGTACATGGAGGACGGCATCCAGATGGCGACGACGCTCGACCCGAACAATCAGGGCGGCGGCCTCTTCGGCAAGCTGCTCGGCGCCGGGAAGCGCCTGCTCACGGGCGAGTCGTTCTTCATCACGCTCTTCGGGAACTCCGCTGCGGTGCGCCGCGACGTGGCCTTCGCGACGCCGACGCCGGGGAAGATCTTCGTCGCCGACCTGAAGCAATGGGGGGGCGAGATGATCGCGCAGAAGGACGCGTTCCTCTGCGCCGCCCGCGGGATCGACCTCGACATCGCTTTCACCCGCAAGCTCGGCGCCGGCTTCTTCGGCGGCGAAGGCTTCATCCTGCAGCGGTTGCGCGGCGATGGGCTCGCGTTCCTCTCGGCCTCGGGCACGCTCATCGAGCGCGACCTGCGCCCGGGCGAGACGCTCCGCGTGGACACCGGCTGCCTCGTCGCGTTCCAGTCGAGCGTGAACTACGACATCGAGATGGTGCGCGGCATCAAGAACATGGTGTTCGGCGGCGAAGGCATGTTCTATGTGAAGCTCACCGGCCCGGGCCGCGTGATCCTGCAGACCCTGCCCTTCTCCCGGCTCGCGGCGCGCGTGATCGCCCACGCGCCGGCAATGCAGCGCCAGGGCTCCGCCGCGGCGGGCATCCTCGGCGGACTGATCGGGGATCAGGGCTGATGACCGACCGGCACGCGGCGCAGGCGAAGGGGAGTCGACTCATCGCAGTGCCGCGCCGCGTGACGGGAGCCGTCTCCGTGCTCGCACTCGCGGGTGCACTCTGGGTGGGGTTCAGGCCCATCGGCGCGGTCCCACCGATCGGGTCGCTACTCGACCCGGCGCACGGTGTCTGGGCGGCGGCCCGCTTCGCCGAGTTGCCGGGCGAGCAATCCCTCGTGCTCGACGGGCTGACGGGCCCCGTCGAGGTGCGGTTCGACGACCGCGGCGTGCCACACATCTTCGCCACATCGGTTCCCGACGTCGCCCGCGCGCTCGGCTGGGTCCATGCGCGCGACCGTCTCTTCCAGATGGAGCTGACCGCGCGCAAGGTGACCGGCACTCTGAGCGAGCTTGCGGGGCGCCCCACGCTGTCGATCGACCGGCAGTCGCGCGAACGCGGGCTCGCCGTCGCCGCCGAGGCGCGGTGGAACGCGCTCCCCGTCGACTCGCCCACGCGGAAGGTCATCGAGGCGTATGTCGAGGGGATCAATCAGTGGGTCCGCGACGCCGATGTGGCCGAGTGGCCGGTGGAGTACAAGTTGCTCGGCGCGCGGCCGCGGATCTTCCAGTCGCGTGACGTCTACTACCTGCTCGCCGAGATGGGGCAGGTGCTCGCGTGGCAGAGTGAGGAGCTCGAGCGCAGCGCCGTCGAGGCGCTCGTCGGCGTGGCCGCGACCGACGCGCTCTTCCCGGTGAACGCGCCGATCCAGGAGCCGATCGAGCCGGTCCCCGGCCGGACCAAGCCACGGTGGGCCGTGGTGCGGTTCCCCGCCCCGGCGCTGCCGGACGCGCGCGCCGTCGCGAGCGCGTCCCGACTCGGCGCCACGATCGCGCGGCTCTCGCCCGAGACCTTCACGCGCGGTGAGGCGGTGGTCGGCTCGAACAACTGGGCCGTCGCGCCCGAGCGGACCGCGGCGAAGCACGCCCTGCTATCGGGCGATCCGCACCTGCAGCTCTCGTTGCCGAGCGTCTGGTACGAGGCGCATCTGGTGGTGCCTGGCGAGCTCGACGCGTACGGCGTGACCTTCCCGCTCGCGCCGAACATCCCGATCGGCTTCAATCGCGACGTCGCGTGGACCGCGACGAACACCGGCGCCGACGTGATGGACTTCTACCGGGAGACGGTCGACGACTCCGCGTCCCCGACGCGCTACCGCGTCGACGGCGAGTGGCGCGCGGTGACCCGCCGCGTGGAGGAGTTCCGCGGCCGCAATGGCGAACGGCTCGCGACCGACACGGTGTACGGCACGCATCGCGGTCCGATGCTGCGCACCGCGGAGGGGTGGCTGTCGATGCGCTGGACCGTGCTCGAGCCGAGCGACGAAGCGAGCGCGTTCCTTGGCGCGATGCGCGCCAGGAGCGCGGAGGAGTGGTACCGCGCGATGGAGTCGTACAAGGCACCGGCGCAGAACTTCCTCGTGGCCGACCGGAGCGGTGCGATCGGCATCCGGAGTACCGGGCGTTATCCGATCCGTCCCGGCGATGGTCGCGGGGACCGCATCTTCGACGGCAGCACATCGGCGAGCGACTGGGTGGGCGACTGGCCGCTCGCGCAGTATCCGCAGGCGTTGCGCCCTGCCCAGGGGTATCTCGCGAGCGCGAACCAGCAACCGCTCGATCCCGCGGTGCGTCCGGGCTACCTCGGCTGGGACTGGCCGACTCCGTGGCGAGCGATGCGGATCAACGAGATCCTTCGCGGCGATTCGGCGATGACGCCCGAGAAGATGCGCCTCGCGCACACCGATCCGCGCAGCGTGATGACCGAGCCGGTGCGGAGCGTGGCGCGAGCCGCGGTGACCGCCGCAGGGGCCGTCGCGAGCGCCGAGGAGCGCGAGGCGATGGCGTTCCTCGACGCATGGGACGCGCGGTTCGACACGGAGAGCAAGGGCGCCGCGCTGTTCGCGGAGCTTGTGCAGGAACTCACCAAGCGGACCTGGGACGAGTTCAGCGTGCCGGGCGAGAGCCTTCGCGTGGCGACGCCGAACACGATGCAGTTGGTGCGGCTCTTCGATGACCCCGGGTCGGCGTGGTGGGACGACCGCTCGACGACCGCGGCGCGCGAGACGCGCGACGCGATCGTGCGCGCGTCGCTCGCGGCAGCGTGGACGACGATGCGGGAGCGGCGCGGGGACGACGCGAGCCGGTGGCGATGGGGCGACCTGCGCCAGGCGAACATCCGCCATCTGCTGCAACTGCCGGGCTTCGGACGGGAATCGCTGGAAGTGCAGTCGGGTCCCGGCACGCTGAGCCCGAACGAGGGCCGCGGGACGAACGGCGCATCGTGGCGTTTCGTGGTCGAGCTCGGCGATGCGGTGACCGCGTGGGGCACGTATCCCGGTGGGCAGTCCGGGAACCCGGTGTCGTCGCGGTATGATGACCGGCTCGAGCTCTGGCGCACGGGGCAGCTCGCGCCGTTGCGGCTGCCGTACAAGGCGGAGGATCTCGCCGGTGACCAGCTCGTGAGCGTCCTGCGGTTCACCCCGATGGGAGGTGCTCGATGAAGGCCGGACTGTGGTTCCTCGCGCTGGTCGCGGCGATCGCGGCCGGCACCTGGTTCGTGGCGTGGTGGACGGTGCCGGTGATCGGCGCGGTCTGGGGCTATGTGAAGCGCGAGGACGCCTCCGCCGCACTGGCGGCCGGGCTCGCAGGGATGACGGCGTGGGGGGCGCTCCTGATGGTGGCGGCCGCAGGGGCACCGCACGGGTCGGTGATGACATCCGTGGGAACGGCGCTGCAGGTCGGTCCGGCGGCGTTGGTTGCGCTGACGGTGGCCTTCCCGGGGTTGCTGGCGGCCGCGTCAGCTGGTGCGGTGCGGGCGGCGGTGGCACGTGATGCCATCTGACGCCGTGACTTCTCCGCCCTCGCGCGTCACCATTCATATGGTGGCGAGCCTCGACGGCTTCATCTCCCGGCGCGATGGCCGCGTCGACTTCCTCGAGACGGCCGACGAATACCCGACCGGCGCGACGATGAACGCCGAGGAGATCGCAGCCTTCCTGCGCACGATCGACTGCTACGTGATGGGCTCGCGCACCTACGAGACCGCGCTCGGATTCGAGGCGCAGGGACATGGATGGGCGTACGGGAACACCCCGACGGTCGTGCTCACGTCCAGGACGCTGGCCCGGACGCGCGACACGATCGAATTCCACGATGGCGACATCGCCGAGCTCCTGAGCGACCGCCTCCGTCCGAGGTACCGGAACATCTGGATCGCGGGCGGCGCGGCGGTCGCGGCAGAGTGCCTGCGTCGCGGACTGGCGGACGAGTTGCGCTACTCGGTGGTGCCCGTCGCGATCGGCGATGGCGTGCGGTTCTTCGAGGGGCTCGACCGCGACGCGGCGCTCCATCTCGTGGAGACGAAGGCGTACCGGAACGGCCTGGTCGAACTCCGCTACGCGGTGCGCGGGGGACGGGACGCCGGGCCGCGCTGACGGGGCCTTCTGGCGCCCCTGACGGAGATTTCGTTGTCGCGCCGCCGCATCACCCGATCAACCGTCCATCGGTCGATCATTTGCATCGCGTTGCCCCACAACGAGATACGAGAAGTCGGCGAGTTCGGAACACTAGGTATCACTGTTGCAAAGTGATAGGTCGAGTCCCACCCGCTCGATCATCCGATCGCCCCCTTCTTAAAAGGTACCTGTCGCATGTCCCTGATTCGTTCGCGCTCCGTCCGTGGAGCGACCCTCGCCCTGGCCACCGCGCTGCTCGCGACGGCGTGCGCCGAGGGCGCGTCCGACCCGATGGGTCTTTCGATGGCGTCGCCGCTCACGGCCGACGCGATCACGACGGAGACCACCGTCGGTAGCCCCGTGCTCGACGACCCGACGGAGTGGTTCCGCCGGATCTGGGTGTGCAAGGTGGGAACGAACGCCGACTTCGCGGTGAGCGTGAACGGTGCGGCGCCGACGGCGGTCTCGCTCCTCAATGGGCAGTGCAAGGTCGTCCACTATATGGAGTCGACCGACATCAACCAGATCGACACGGTCACGGTCACCGAAGTCGCCTCGGCGCTGACGGTCCTCGACTCGATCGTCGTCGACTCGACGCACAACCTGCTCAAGTTCCGGCTCCCG
>Ga0154020_10006301_pt1 | contig 13898 bp, 12 predicted proteins | sample Klosneuvirus_201_FD_109709 | JGI IMG/M metagenome (GOLD analysis project Ga0154020, IMG submission 109709) | Active sludge microbial communities from wastewater, Klosterneuburg, Austria - Klosneuvirus_20160825_MG | ecosystem: Engineered > WWTP > Aerobic digester > Activated sludge | place... | reverse complement strand
CCTTCCGGCGAGCCCCGGCGCCCGAAGCGCCACCTCCGCGGCCCCGCCCCGCTCGTCCCATCGCTTTGCAGTACTAACTGGAGGTCCCGAGCCCACGTGTACATCCTTCCGATTCACGTCCCGATTTATGTTGATGGTGCGCGAACGCTCGTGACGACGGAGTGGAAGCGCTCCGTGCTGTTGCTTCGCGACTCACTGGGGGGGCGCCTGGGGCCGATCGTGCTGATGGCGCCGAGCCTCTCTGCGGCGACGGCGGCGGCACAGAGTCTGGAAGAACTGAACGAAGCGAACAGCGGCGTGATCGTGCGGCCCTCGTTTGATGCCCGATGTCGGGCCCGTGAGTATTGGACCAGGCACCGAGCGCGGTGGCGTGCCGAGTTGGCGGACGCGATGAAGGGCGCTCGAGCAGTTCACGCCGGGCTTGATGATGTTTTTCGTCCGATCGCCTATGACGGGTGTCTGGCCGCGTACCGGCAACGCAAACCCGTGGTATTCGTCCGCGACATCGACCAGGTGCATCAGATGCGAGAGTTGGCGGCCGGGAAGGGCTTGGTGATGCGTACGCGTGCGATGGTGTACGGGACGGCCTTTGACCGTTGCATGAGGTACGGTGTGAGCCGCGCGGCGCTGACCTTGCTCAAGGGGAGGTTGCTGTGCGAAAGGTACCGCCCCTATGCCAACAACCTGCACGAGTTTGAGGACACGTCCTACTCGTCGTCGGAGATCGTGCCCCGAGCGACGGTGGTTGCGCGTCTAGCTTCACTGGAGTCTGGCCGCACGCTGAGGTTCGTGTACTGCGGCCGCATCGAGGGGCGGAAAGGTGTCGAGCACAGCATCCGCGTCGTGGCCGCGGCGGCCAAGCGTGGGGTTCGGGTTGAATATGACGTGATTGGAGACGGGACCGATCGAGCGACGTGTGAAGCAGCGGTCCAGAGCCTGGGCGTTGCGGATCGAGTGCGGTTCTTGGGGCGGAAGGCGTATGGGCCGGGGCTGCTCCTAGAGCTGGCCAAGTATGACGGTTTGCTGTTTACACCCTTGGCTGAGGATACCCCTCGGATGATCTTCGATGCCTATGCCGCGGGCTTGCCGATGGTCGCTTATGGGATTGAGTACGTCAAAGAGAGAGCCGAGAAAGAGGGGGCGACCGAAGTTCTGAGGGCTGGCGATCCTGAGGAAGGTGGGCGCGTGTTGGCGGAGTTGGATAAGTCTCGCGGACGCATGAGGGAACTAGCCGAGAAGGCCATGGCGGCCGCGGCATATCACGCGGCGGATGTGTGGTACGCACGTCGTGCGCAATGGACGATGGAAGCGGTCGAACGCTTCGAGGGAAAGTGATCGCGCGTGGGCACTCGGCTGGCCATCATCATCGTGAACTATCGCACCCCGGGGCTGACGGTGGATTGCCTGAGGTCGCTCGCGCCTGAAGTCGCAGCGAATCCTGGGACCCGGGTGGTTGTCGTTGAGAACGGGTCTGGAGATGACTCGGGGGCGAAGATCAAGGATGCGATTGATGGGAACCGCTGGAGTGCGTGGTGCACGCTGATCGTCACGGAGAAGAACTGGGGATTCGCGGGAGGCAATAACCGGGGCCAGGAGCGCGTGATGCAGGAGGGTGGGGCGGATTATGTCCTCCTGCTCAACAGCGACACCTTGGTGCAGCCCGGATGCTTGAAGCAAACGGTGGAGCTCATGGAAGCGGACCGGGGGATTGGGTTGTTGAGTTGTCGCCTGTTGAATAAAGATGGGTCCGCCCAAAATGTGTGCCGGAAGTTCCCTTCGCCCCTTCGGTGCGTGATTGGGGCGTTTTCCTTGCCGTGGAAGATGCCGCGGTTGTTTGGCTGGGCGGACTGTGAAGACTTGACGTGGGACCGCAATACGGTCGCCAGAGATGTGGATTGGCTCGGGGGAGCGTTCATGCTGATCCGTGGGGAATGGCTGGCAAAACACAAGGGACTGGATGAGCGGTTTTTCTTCTATGGCGAAGACATCGAGATCTGTCACCGGGTATGGCGAACGGGCTACCGGTGTCACTATGATCCGACTTCTACCGTTGTTCACCTTGGCGGGTCCTCGTCCGATCCGACACGCATGGCCGCGGGAACCAGGAGTGTTCACAGTTGGCGAGGGCGTTACCTGGTTCAGCGGTTTTGCTACGGTCGCACCGCGGACTGGTTGTTGCGCTGGGTGGACTTGATCAACGTGCGATTGAGGCTGATGTTCAATCGCGGCAAGGGACCCAAGGAGCAGGAACTCTCCGAGGCGCTTGGGATGCTCAGGGACAACTGGAGCAAATGGAATGAGCGCCGTGCCTGACGTCGCCGTTCCAGTGTCGCGTGCGTTGTCCGACTCGTCGGACGTGACGAAGCCTGTCCGCGTTGCGTTTGTGCTGCAAGGGTTGCATCGCGTGACGCGCGGGGCCGAAGTCGCGTTTGAGTCGGTGGCCAACGAGCTGGCGGCTATTCCAGGGTTTGACGTCACGTTGATCGGGTCGGGTCAATCGCGGCCTGGACAGAGGTACCGGTACATCCACAGCCCGTGTACGCCAAGGGAGAAGTTTGAGCGCTGGCCCAAGTTTCCGCCATTCCGGAGTGAGTACATATGGGAGGAGGCGACGTTTGTTCGCCGACTGGGACGCGTGTACGACCCGGGTTCGTACGATGCGACGGTCACGTGTAGCTATCCGTTCGTCAACTGGCTGCTCCGGGCCAAGAAGCGGCGAGGCGGGGGCAGGCCTGTCCACGTGTTTGTGACGGAGAACGGCGACTGGCCGGTGCAGGCCGGGAATCGCGAGTACCGTTGGTTCGGCTGCGATGGGTTGATCTGTATCAACCCGGTCATTCACGAGCGGAACAAGGATCGGTACAAGTCGTGGCTAATTCCCAATGCGGTGGATTTGTCGAGCTATGTCGGGGCCGTTCCCAGTCGGGCCGAGTTTGAGATGCCCGCGGCCGGCAAGGTCGTGGTCATCGTGAGCGCGCTGATCGGTAGCAAACGCGTGCTCGAAGGTGTGAGGGCGGTCGCCGCGATGGAGGATGTCCATCTGATGGTCGTTGGCGACGGTCCGCTTCGGGATCAAGTTGATGCTGAGGGGAAGCAGCTCATGGGTTCCCGGTTCCGGCGGGCCAGGATCCCGTTTGACCGCATGCCCGCGCTCTACAGATCCGCCGACGCGTTGCTTCATATGAGCAAGGATGAGCCCTTCGGGAACATCTATGTCGAGGCGCTGGCCGCGGGATTGCCGGTTGTAACCCATGATTGGACCTCAACCCGGTGGCTCTTTGAGCGGCACGCTGAGTTGGTCGATACAGACAATCCCGAGGCGGTTCGGGCGGGAATACGGAAGGCGATCGAAGAGAACTCGGCAGCCGCGGCCGCGGGTCGCATTGAGCTTGTGAAACGAAGATACACCTGGACAGCCGTCGCCGAGGGATACGCGCAGTGCCTGAGGACACTCCTCCAAACTTGAGTCTGATCGGCGCTGTGATCATCGGGCGCAACGAGGGTGACCGGCTTATCGCGTGCATTGGCTCGGTGCGCAAGGTGATCGAGCGGGTGGTGTACGTGGATTCGGGCTCGACGGACGGAAGCGTTGATCGGGCGAGAGCGGCGGGGGCGGTGTCTGTGGCGCTGAAAGGCGGGCGTTTCAGCGCAGCACGCGGGCGGCAAGAAGGGCTCGATGTGTTGCAGCACGAGGCGCCGGGCGCGGAGTTCGTGCAGTTCATCGATGGTGACTGCCTGCTTCGGGAAGGTTTCGTTGAATCGGCTCTCGCCTATCTCCAGGCCAATCCTCGGGCCGCGGCGGTGACCGGTCGAAGGCGGGAGGAGGGAACAACGTTTTACAGCAGGTTGATCGATATCGACTGGGATATTCCGCCGGGTCCGGTGGGATATGTCGGCGGGGATTCACTTTGGCGCATTAGCGCGATTCGCCAGGCGGGAGGTTGGGCATCTGAGCTCATCGCGGGCGAAGAGCCGGACCTGTGCTTTCGACTTCGGGACAAAGCGTGGGTGTTTCATCGGCTCCCGGAAGAGATGACGCTGCACGACATCCGGATGTCGAGCTTCGGCCAGTATTGGCGACGCAGCACGAGGGCCGGGCACGCGTACATGGAGGTCGGTTGGCGACGGCGTCACGGGAGCGGGCGGGCGTGGCTTCGGATGGTCTTGAGCATCTGCATCTATGGGCTGGCGCTTCCGCTGGCATTTGTCGCGTCCGCTATCTGGTTCTGGCCCGCGGGGATTGTCGTCGGGGTGCTGTACCTTCGACTGGCGTTTTCGATGTATCGGCGGTGCCGAAAGACCGGTCGGACGTCGGGGCTTTCGCTGGCGTATGCCCTGTTTACGACAGTTTGCAAGGCAGCGGGGGTGATCGGGATTTCCAAGTATCTGTTGGGGAGATTGTCGGGCAGCCGGGCGAGGATCATCGAATACCGAACAGATATCCCGACAAACTCACCCGCTGATGCCCGGCTTTCCGATTCAATAGGCGGAGTTCCGCCCCCGCCATGAGTATCGGAAGCGCCTTGTACCCAGTTGCAGACGCCGCGGCGACCATTGTCGCTGCTGTCCTACGCCTGTGCGGGCCTGTGACGCGGGGGGCAGTGCGGTTTGTTCACCTTGCCCAACTTCGATCCAGATCGCGAGGGCGGGTGCCGGTGACGACGCAGTTTGATGGTCCGGTGAGCGCCGCGGGGTGTCCCCAACTGGACCTGGGTCAACATTGTCGCTTCGGGCGGTCGGTGTTCCTGGAGGCCGGGGGGTCGGGATCCATCACTATTGGGGATCACGCGAGGATCAACGCCGGGACGACGATCGTTTCGCATGCCGCGATCAGGATTGGGAATGACTGCCTGATTGGAGAGTACGTCAGCATCCGCGACGCCAACCACGGGACTGCGCTCGGCTCGCCGATGCGGTCCCAGCCTCACGAGGCGGCACCTGTCACAATCGGCAACGATGTGTGGATTGGGCGCGGCGCATGCATTCTTAAGGGTGTGACGATTGGCGACGGCGCGGTGATCGCGGCGAACAGCGTCGTGACCAAGGATGTTCCGGCGCGAACGATTGTCGGTGGAGTTCCGAGCCGCGTGATCAGGGAGCGGGCGTGACTGCTTCCTCGTCTGCCAGCAACGCCGAGCCACGTCGAATGCGCATTGCGTATCTGACGACGCAGTATCCGGCGGTCAGTCACACGTTCATCCGGCGAGAGCTGCTGGAAATCGAGCGACGTGGGCATGAGGTTCACCGGTTTTCCATCCGGCCGCATCCTTCGGCGCCGGTTGACCCCAAGGACAAGGAAGAGTTCGCCAAGACACTCCACGTGTTGCGGCAGCCGAAGCCTCGCCTCGTTGGGGCGTTGTTGAAGTTCTCGGTTACTCAGCCCGCCAAGACGCTCGCCGCGCTTCGACACACGCTCAAGCTCGCGAAGCGAAGCGAGCGGGGGGTGTTCAAGCACTTGGCCTACCTCGCCGAGGCCGCCTTTCTGTTCGGAGAGGTTCGCCGGCGCAGGATCGAGCACATCCATGTGCACTTTGGTACCAATGCCGCGGCCGTGGCGATGCTGGTGCGCGAGATGGGCGGGCCGCCGTTCAGCGTGACAGTTCACGGTCCCAGCGAGTTTGATGCCCCGATTGGCCTGAGCCTGGGGGACAAGATTCGTGCCGCGGAGTTTGTGTGCGCCATCACCGACTACTGTGCGGCTCAGCTTCGGCGCTGGGTCACGATTGAGCACTGGGACAAGATCAAGGTCATCCACTGCACGGTGGGGGAGCAATTCTTCCAGGCCGCGGCACCGATGGACCCGGCATCGAAGACCTTTGTGTGCATCGGTCGGCTGGCACCGCAGAAGGGCCATCTGATGCTGGTTGATGCCTTTGCACAGGCGATCAAGTCTGGCGTGGATGCAAAGCTAGTGCTGTGCGGGGATGGGGACCTCAGGCCCGCGATCGAGAATCAATCCGCGGAGGCGGGGATAAAGGATCGCGTCGAGATCACGGGCTGGATCGATGAGGCGGAAGTCCGTCGTCGACTGTTGACCTCTCGCTGCATGATTCTGGCGAGCTTTGCCGAAGGCCTGCCCATGGTGATCATGGAGGCCTTCGCCCTGGGTCGTCCGGTGATCAGCACCACGATTGCCGGCATCCCGGAGCTGGTCGTTCCCGGTGTCAATGGGTGGCTGGTCACTGCCGGACGAGCCGATCAAACGGCAGCCGCAATTCGTAGCGTCATGACCACTCCCGTGCCCAAGCTTCAAGCCATGGCCGCGGCCGGACGACAGATGGTCCTGGACCAGCACAACACCACGATCGAGGGGGAGAAGCTCGAGCGGCTCTTTCTGGAGAGTGTCCAACGGAATTCCAAGCGGTGACAACCAGCACAGATCCAAAGTGTTCTTGGCGATTCTGTTGCGATCGCTCCACCATGGCGGTGATGGCACTGGCTTTGGTCGTTCGCCTCGTGTGGGCGGTGGTCGTGCCGATGTCGCCCTTGTCGGACTGTGCGATCTACGACGGGGCCGCGCAGCGATTGGCTCGGGGGCTGCCGTATACGATCGATGCCGCCTCAAGCACCCCGTCGGCCCACTGGCCGGTGGGGACATCGTTCATGTATTCGCTGGTGTACCGCGTGTTCGATCCCGGCTCTTGGGGATACCGACCGGTTGTGGCTTTGAATCTGGTGGTCTCGATGGCGGTCGTCTGGCTTTCGATGGCGGTTGCAAGAAAGTGGTTCGGCGCAAGGGCCGGGACCGTCACGGGTGTGCTCATGGCCTTGTGGCCGATGCACATCGAATACACGACCATCATCGGCAGCGAACCGGTGTTCACAGCCTTGATGTTGGGGGGGATTCTGCTGTGGCCAAACTCGGCAAAGAAGTCGGGTTTGGAATCCGGAGAATCGGGATCCTCCGCAGCGCGGCAATGCCCGGCGATCAGTCGTATTCCGTGTCTCTTGGCGTCGGGCTTGTGCCTCGCGGCCGCGACGTACGTGCGGCCGACTTCACTGCTGTTCCCCGGCATCCTGGCGGGAATTGACGTTCTTCGCACGCGGCGTCTGCTGATGCCGATCGGTCGCGGCGCGATCGTGGGAGCGGTCGTGATCGCCGCGCTCTTGCCCTGGTCCTTCCGCAACCAGCGTGTGTTCCACCAGTTCGTTCTGGTTTCAACCAACACGGGTACGAACATGTGGATGGGGAATAACCCCGACACCACGGGGTACTACCAAGCTCCCCCGCAGATGGATGACAGCCTTAACGAAGCTCAGAAGGACAAGGAGCTGGGTCGGATCGGGAAAGAGTACATCCGCAAGGATCTCGTAGGGTTCGTGAAGCGGTCTGTCGTGAAAGCGATCCGGCTTCACGATCGAGAAACCATTGGCGTGGCCTGGAACCAGAAGGGTTTGGAGCGGGTTTCTTCGGCGTTTGAGCCCAAGGCAGGGTCAGGGACCAAGGGCCTCAAAGCGGTGTCCTCGGGATACTGGTACCTGATGCTGCTTCTCGGGGCCGCGGGCGGGGTCATCCTGGCCCGCCGGGACGGCTTGTGGCAGGGGATCACCCACCCGACCGTCGTGTTCTTCGCCTACTTTACGGCCGTGCACGCGATCGTCGTTATCCAGGACCGGTACCACTTTCCGATAACTCCTATGGTCGCTGCGCTGGCATCCCTTCCGATCGCGATGCTGATCCGGGGAAGAGCCGATAAGAAGCCCGCATGACCGCCCGAACAGCACCCAAAGGCCGCCGCATGGTCATCGTCTCGCCGTGTCGAGATGAGGCCAAGTTCATGCGCCGAACGCTGGACACGGTGACCGGGCAGACGGTGACGCCGACGCTGTGGATCATCATCGATGACGGCAGCACGGATGACACGCCCAGGATCCTGGCGGAGTACGCGGCGAAGTTTCCGTACATCAAGATCGTGACGCGGAAGGACCGCGGGAAGCGCGCTGTAGGTCCGGGTGTCATCGAGGCGTTCTACGCCGGGCTCGAGGGCGTGAACCTCAACGATTACGAGTACGTGTGCAAGCTCGACCTCGACCTGGACTTGCCGCTCAAGTACTTCGAGATCCTGATGCAACGGGCTGAAGCCGATCCCCGAATTGGTACGTGCTCGGGCAAGCCGTATTACCCGCATCCGGAATCGGGGCAACTCATCAGCGAGGGGTGCGGCGATGAGACGTCGGTCGGCATGACCAAGTTCTATCGCACCGACTGCTTCCAGCAGATCGGCGGGTTTGTGCGGCAGGTGATGTGGGACGGTATAGACAATCACCGCTGCCGCATGCTGGGCTGGCGGGCGGTGTCGTGGGATGAGCCGGAGATCCGCTTCACGCACTTGCGCCCGATGGGATCAAGCCAAGTCAGCCTGTGGACGGGCCGGAAGCGGCATGGATTCGGGCAGTACTTCATGGGAACCGGGCCCCTGTACATGTTCGCTTCGGCCGTGTTTCGCGCCGCTCGGCGACCGCTGTTTGTGGGCGGGGCGGGGATGATGATGGGGTATCTGCAGGCCGCTTGGAAGCGCGTTCCGCGCTACGACGACCTTGAGTTTCGGCGGTTTCTCCGTAAATACCAGATGGCGTGTCTGTTCAAAGGAAAGCACGCGGCGACCAAAGCGATAGATGAAACCTGGCAGGATCGGGCGCGCCCCTTTGCCTGACCACCCGTGACGCTCTGCGTGAAAGCACCATGACCAAAGAACTGTCATCTAAGATTGCCGCGAAGTCCGCAACCGTTGCCGTTGTGGGCCTGGGCTATGTAGGTTTGCCGACCGTCCGAGCGTTTCACGATGCGGGCTTCTCCGTGATCGGGTTTGATGTCGATCAGGCCAAGATCGACATGCTCCGGGCCGGCAAGACTTACCTCAAGCACCTCGGATCGGAGTGGGTCGAGGCCCTCGCCAAGTCCAAACGGTTCAAGGCGACCACCACGCCCTCCGACTTGGCCGCGGCCGATGCGGTCATGTTGTGTGTGCCGACCCCTCTGGGGCAGCATCACGAGCCGGACCTGAGTTTTGTTGAGAAGTCCACGGCGATGGTGGCCCAGACGCTTCACGCGGGTCAGTTGATCATCCTGACCTCGACCAGCTACCCCGGCACGACCCGCGAAACATGCCAGCCGATTCTCGACGCGAAGGGACTCGTGTGCGGGCGCGACTACTTCCTGGCGTTCAGCCCGGAGCGTGAAGATCCCGGCCGGCCCGGTGTGCAGACCCAGACGATTCCGCGGCTGGTCGGCGGCATCGATGAAGCGAGCGGCAAACTGGCCGCGGCCCTGCTTTCGGCTGCCATTGACAAGGTCATCCCCGTCGGCACCGCTGAGGTCGCCGAGGCCGCCAAGTTGCTCGAGAACATCTACCGCTCCGTGAACATTGCCCTGGTCAACGAGCTCAAGCCCGTGCTCGCGGCGATGAACATCGATATATGGGAGGTGATCGCGGCGGCGGCCACCAAGCCGTTCGGTTTTCAGCCGTTCTATCCTGGCCCCGGCTTGGGGGGACACTGCATCCCCATCGATCCTTTCTACCTGACGTGGCGGGCCCGAGAGTTCGGGCACGTGACGCGGTTTATCGAGCTCGCCGGTGAGATCAATAGCAAGATGCCGCACTACGTGGTCGAGCAGGTTGAGCGGGCCCTGAACGATGAAGGCAAGCCGGTGAAAGGGGCGAAAGTCCTGATCATCGGCGCCGCCTACAAGGCGAATATTGACGACATTCGCGAGACTCCTGCCGCCGAGATCATCACGCTGCTGGGTGAGCTGGGCGCCAAGCTCAACTACCACGACCCGCATGTGGCGAGCTTCCACAAGATGCGGAAGTACAACCACGAGTTGGCCTCAACGCCGCTGACGCCGGCGAATGTCGCCGCCCACGATTGCGCGGTCATCGTGACCGACCATGCCGCAATTGACTACGCTCTCCTGGGTGAGCACTCCCAACTGATCGTGGATACTCGCAATGCAATGGCCAGGGTGGCCAAGCCCAAGTCTCGAATCGTCCGGGCGTGATGACAAGAAAGTAATACGACTCGATGCCGCCAAACTCAAACAAGACCGCGCTCATCACGGGCATTACCGGCCAAGACGGCTCGTACCTGGTCGAGCTGTTGCTTGAGAAGGGCTACAACATCCACGGCCTTGTCCGCCGCACTTCGCAGTTCAATCGCGAACGTATCGATGAGTCTCGAGCCAAAGCCTCCTTACGAGGCCAGGTATTTGACCTTCACTACGGAGACCTTGCCGATGCCAGCAGCATCTCTCGCGTTATCGCCAAAGTGAAGCCGGATGAGCTTTACAACCTGGGTGGCCAGAGCCACGTGGGCGTTTCATTTGAGGAGCCGGAATACACCGCGCTGGTGGATGCGCTGGGCGTGCTGCGGCTGCTTGAGTCGATCAAACACATCTCCCCGACCACACGCTTCTACCAGGCATCATCATCCGAACTGTTCGGCTCCACCGGTGGCAAGCCAGCGACCGAGACCACCGCGTTCCGCCCGCGATCTCCGTATGCCGCGGCCAAGCAATACGCCTACTGGACGGTCGTGAACTATCGCGAGTCTTACGGCCTCCACGCCAGCAACGGGATCCTGTTCAACCACGAATCGCCGCGTCGCGGCGAGAACTTCGTGACGCGAAAAATCACCATCGGATTCGCACGCATCCAGGCGGGATTGGACCAAACACTCCGCCTGGGCAACCTCGACTCTCGGCGCGACTGGGGCTACGCCAAAGAGTACGTTGAGCTCATGTGGCGTCTGCTTCAGCAGGAAAAGGCGGACGACTATGTGATCGCGACCGGCGAAGCGCACTCTGTCCGAGAGTTCGTTGAGCACGCGGCGAGGGCGGCGGGATTTGAGATTCGGTGGGAGGGCAAAGGAGAGCACGAGATCGGCCGCGATACCAAGAGCGGTCGGGTCCTGGTCCAGGTCGACCCGCGATATTACCGGCCATCTGAGATTGATTCGACGGTGGGGGACCCTTCCAAAGCGAGGACCAAACTGGGATGGTCGCCCAAGACACGCTTTGCCGAACTTGTGGCCCTGATGGTGCGTGCCGACATGGAGCGTCTCTCGACGCGTGCGTAACGCGGCATGGCTCAATACCGTGAACGCACCAACCCCCACATCTTCTCCGATCCCGACCGTGAACCTTCTGGGTTTCCCGTTCTTCAAAGCGACCGAGTCTCAACTCGTGGACTACGTGCTGACCGAGGCCGCTGCGGGTCGCGGCGGGTGGATTGTCACTCCAAATCTGGACATTCTTCGCCAGGGTTGTCAGCAGCCGGCGATCCGCGAGTTGTTGCTCCGGACGGATGTTCTGGTTGCGGACGGAATGCCGCTGATCTGGGCGAGCCGGTTCCAACGCACACCGCTGCCCGAGCGTGTTTCGGGGTCACACATCATCTGGTCGATTCCGGAGGCCGCGGCCGCGCGTGGTGCATCGATCTTCCTGCTCGGCGGTAAGGAGGGAGCAGCCGACGAGTGCGCCAAGGTGCTCCGATCGCGATTTCCAAAGGTGCGTATCACCGGCACCTATTGCCCACCATTCGGTTTTGAAAGGAGCGAAGCCGAGTTCGCTAAGGCGCGGGCCGCGGTGGAGGCGGCGCCCGCCGACATTGTCTTTGTGGCTTTGAGCTTTCCCAAGGGTGAGCACCTGATCGAACGCATCCGCAGCGTTGCGCCGAAGTCATGGTGGATCGGCGTCGGTATTTCGTTCAGCTTCGTCGCGGGGGATGTCAAGAAGGCGCCGCGGTGGATGCAAGTGGCGGGCCTTGAATGGATGCACCGATTGATCCAAGAGCCCAAGCGATTGGCTCGCCGGTATCTGGTTGACGGGCTTCCCTTTGCCGCTCGGCTTTTGATAGGGTCTGCTTGGCGAGGGGTTTTTCGATCCTGACGCGGGTGTCGATTTTGCGAAAGGTCCAAGAATCAGGCCAACGGCTGGATCGCCGCGCCAGTCGATACCGGGCGAACCGTAAGGTGGCTCGGAATAGCCGTGAAACCCGAACACAAGGCTACGATCTCCGATAAGAGGTGGGCACCGACAGGGATGCGGCGCCTGTAACACGCGCACCCCCGACGGAGGCGGGTCTGGACTATCCCGCCGGACGGGATGGAGGATGATCTCGGGGCTCAACGGACAGTCTGCGCACTTGAATGGCCAAACGGGGCGATTGCCTCACGATGCGGCCAAGGGGCTCTACGCGCGCTTGCGGGCCGTCATCCTGCTCACAGGATCGGTGCGGAAGAGCGAGCTGAGCCAAGCGGTGGACCGATCCCTCTTGGACCTGCCCGTGGACAACCACGGTGAATCGGTGCTCTCGCTTTGGCAGGACCACGCCGAAGACTTGGCAACCCGAGGTGGGCTTGAACACCTGCCGCTTCGGATCGTTTTGTCTCACACCGCCGCTGCGCCGGCCATTCCCGTGCCCCGCGCTCGGGTTCGATTGACCGTGGAGCGTGACGCCAAGGAGTTTCGTGGCACGGGAGGGGTGCTCCGCGATCTGGCGGATTCCTACACAGCCGAAGACCTTATCCTGGTGGCCAACGCGGCCCAGATCCTGACCGCACCCTTGGCAGATCTGGCGGCCGATCTTCTGGGCGGCTCTGAAGGCGTTTCGTTCGTGGGGCATCGAGATGGGACGCCCTGCGGCTTGTTTTTGGTTCGGTGCGCAGCGCTGGCTTCCATTCGCGAGATCGGGTTCCTCGATTTCAAGGAACAGGTGCTTCCCAAACTTGGCGCCGGCGGACACCGTGTTCGCGCGCTCATGCGTGAGACCGCGACCGGGTTGCCGGTTCGCACCCTCGGCGGATACCTGTCTGGCTTGCGTTCCTTTACCCGAATTCGCGGCGGCAAGCCCAGCGACACCGACCCATTCGGCGAAGACTGGTCCCCGACTTTCGCTATCCGCGAAACGGAAGCGGTGATCGAAGACTCAGCCACTATCCACGACTCTGTGGTCCTCAATGGGGCCCGTGTTGGTCGTGGCGCGGTGATCGTCCGATCGGTCCTCGGACGAGGAGCCGTTGTGGACGATGGTGAAACGGTGGCCGATCGGGCCATCGGCGCTGCCGAGGATGCTCCGGCGCGGAGGCAAGGATGAGTTTTCGTCGGCTGACCAACGTCGGTTGGACGCCCTGGCACGTCGTCGGTGCGCTGTTCATGGCGTGCGTCGGTATCGCCGCGGCTTGGGACTCTTGGGTGGACATCTACAACTTCGCGTCGCGTGATGAGGAAGCCAGCCACATCTTCCTGGTCCCGATCGTCGCGGCGTGGATGGCCTGGGTACGGCAAACCCGGATTCGGTATTGCGCGCCGCGTGGCCAGTACATCGGCCCGGTGATCCTGGCGGCGGGTTGGGCGATCTACGCCCTGGGTTACAACCACGCGGTCCAGGCGGCATGGCACTTTGGCGCCGTGGTTGTCGTTCTCGGGTGCATTCTGTCGGTACTTGGCCGGAATGTGTTGTTCCGGTTCTTGCCCGCCTTCGCAGTGCTTGTGTTCCTGGTGCCAGTCCCCGGTTCAATCCGGCAGGAGATTTCCAAGCCGTTGCAGACCGCAACAGCCGCGGGGACGCAGGCAATGCTCGAGACCTTGGGCGTGCCGATCGAGCGCTCCGGCAACGTGCTGTCCGTGAACGGTCAGGCCGTGGCCGTTGCCGAAGCGTGCAACGGGATGCGTATGGTGTTCGCGCTGATTCTGGTCTCGTACGCCTTTGCCTTCAGCATGCCGCTGAGGAACACCGTGCGGGTGGTGGTCCTGCTCGCCAGCCCGTTGGCCGCGATCGCCTGCAACGTTGTGCGGCTGATTCCCACGGTCTGGTTGTACGGCTATTCAACCAACAGCATCGCCGACGCGTTCCACGACATCAGCGGGTGGCTCATGCTCCCCATCGCGTGCCTGATCT
>Ga0154020_10006300_pt1 | contig 13898 bp, 22 predicted proteins | sample Klosneuvirus_201_FD_109709 | JGI IMG/M metagenome (GOLD analysis project Ga0154020, IMG submission 109709) | Active sludge microbial communities from wastewater, Klosterneuburg, Austria - Klosneuvirus_20160825_MG | ecosystem: Engineered > WWTP > Aerobic digester > Activated sludge | place... | reverse complement strand
GGAATTATTGGATATTTAAAAAAATACATCTTAAGTGGAGAAAAAGATTTTACAGTTGGAGAAAAGATAAATAAAGTCGAAAAAACAACCATGAAGATAGTTGTAGATAGATGGATTAAGTCTGTTTAAAAAATATTTTAAATCATGAAAAGACTACTTAACAGTAAACAGAAAAAAGCATATAAGGTTTTACTTGAAATATTACAAAATCAAGGTACTAGATATGTATTTACTCAAGGAAAAGAATCTATTTGGTTTACCATAAATGAAATAGAAAAAGCTCCTTATTATCAAATAAAATACAAGCAGGACTCTTATATCAAAGTTGTATTAAAGAAATACAAAAATGGATACATGGAATTCCAACTTAAACTTCATGCGAACTTATGTAAAAGCGGATTAATATCACAAGAAGAAAATGATTATTTTTTTCAAAAAGAGTTTATTTTATCTACATTTATCATGAATTCTCTTAACGAAATGTATCATAAAAAAGATTGTGGAGTATCGTGCTATATTTCATTGACAGATGATGGAACTCCTTTATATGATTTTAAAAAAGAATTCATGTGTGAATTAGAGCCAATTAAAAAAAAGAAAGAACCTATGAAAACAATAGAACAACATAAGAAAGAATGGTTTGAGATTAATGCTCCGCTTGGCAAACGTTTAGGCTATCCTGACTGTTGCATTAAAGAATTTTGCGACCAACCTCCCGCTGTACTAAATCAGAATAAAAAGGCTTCAAAAGACGATTTAATGAGACATGAGTCAGGATGTATTAAAGGTGAGTTTACTGGTTTTATACCCTGCATATCTCATGCGAAACAAATAAATGATGGTAAAATAACTTTAGGCTCACTAATCAAAAACAGAGATTCTAAATTACCAAAATTCCCACTTGTATAAAACAAATATTTTATGAATACAGAAATTAAATCATGCAAAGATTGCGAATTCTTTAGTAAGTCAATGGACGGAATGGAATGTAAACATCCTTTCTTTAAAGACATTAAAGATTACTCAAATATGATTATCAGTCAAGATAATATCATAAACAATACCATTCCTGAAAAGTGTCCCAAAACAAAAAAACAAGATGTGATTTTTTCGGTTTATAAATCTCAGACTACTAATCAGTATTTTGTTAAATACCCTGATATGCCTGAGCGTGAGATTACGCTTTATGAGTATAATAATCTACTTAATGAAAAGGAAAGGATTTTTGAAGCTAAAATGAAAGAACCTATTGTTTTTGAAAAGAAAAATGGCGCAGAAGTCGAGGATGAATATACTAATCAATCAAATGGTCATTCTTTGCAAATATACCCTTCTAATGAAGATGAATTTAAAGACTTTGTTAGCGGCACTTGCTATGGAACTTTATATTACACAGAAAACTGCATAGTTATAGATTCTTTCTTCAATAAAGAAAAGCATAACGGAAACTTCCAGAAGACAATTGAATCCATGTATACGTTATGTTCGATTAAAGAATTAAATCTTACTATATGTAACGTAAATACAAAGTTACTTTCATCTATTCGTAAAATGTTTCCTGATAAGGAATTAATTCAAGTCAATAAAAACACAGTAATGTTTAAAATTTATACGATAAAATAATAATTCAATGACAAGAGAGATTAAATTTAGAGGCATCACGGTAAATACAAATGAAGTTGTTTACAGCATGACAATTTCAAAAGGCACTATTAAAAGAAAAAGAAATGATTACTTTTTTGAAGTTGGCGAAAATAAATGGGTTGGAGTTATCCCTGAATCTATAGGTCAATTTACAGGCAAAAAAGATATTGAAGGAATTGACATTTATGAAGGAGATATTTTAAATGGAGACGCAGGCATTCTTGTTGTTAAATTTGGAGAATTTGACAATAAAAAGGAATACGCAAATAATGGCGTTGGTGTAGGATTTTATCTTGAAAGAAACGGAAAATGCGAATACTCTTTAACTACAAAACTTTTATTAATTTATAAATTAAAAGTAGTAGGAAATATTTATCAATCAGAACTTGTAAAATGAATAAAGTAGAATTAAAACATATACAGCACTATCTTCCTTATAAAATTAAGGTTCAGTACGAAGGGATTATAAATGGCAAAGAAATCTCCGAATACAAAAAGAAATGGAAAAAAGACACTGAAGGAGATTTTTTTGTATCTTATGATGGATATAAAGAGCCTGAAGAAATTAAAGGAGAAAGGATTGGATATATAAAAGAAGTTTGTTATTATAATAGCTATACCAAATATAGAATCGGAGTTAAATCAGGAGGATTACAAACTCATTATAATACAGATAAATTTAAAATGATTCTTAGACCAATTTCTGATTTAACAAAAGAGATTGAATTAGATGGAAAAAAGTTTATTCCGATAGAGGCAATGTTTTTACCTTGCGGAGAAAGAGAAATTTTAGAAGGATGGTCAGAAGATAATAAATGTTGGATAGGACAACAACTTACTTACCTTCCATATCAAATGTTATTTTCTATGCATTTCGATATATTTAATTTACTTGAGCAAAATTTAGCTATTAACATTAATGATTTGAAATAATGCCTCCGATAGACTACTCCATTTATCCAAAAAATTGGCTCTCAGAAATCCGTCCAAGAATAATGAAAAGAGCAAATAACACTTGTGAATTTGAAGGATGCGATTTTAAACATTTAGAAGAAGTTTGGAGTGTTAAATACAAAGGTCGTTCTTCATGGTTTCGTGATTTTGAAGTGGCGAATTCGCAACCAAAAAGTACTGAAATTAAAAAAGGAATTATAATTGAAAATCCTAAAAAAGTTAAGGTTGTTTTAACTATTGCTCACCTTAATCATGATGAATCCAATATGGATATAAAAGATGAAGACCTTATGGCGGCTTGTCAATTATGTCATTAATAACAGTAAACAATAATTTATGCAAATATAAATAAAAAATTATAATAATTACAAAATAATCCGTAAATTTATCAACAATTTAAATGCAAACCTTAAAAGCTAAAAATAAATTTGTATCACATCCTGAGCCTTTGAAATACGCAAGTTTTCAAAGCACTGGCTTGTTTTATAAATTATATAATAACGCTGAGTTGCTTGAAGACAAAGGGTTTAAGCAAGAATTATTATCTAAAAATAGTTTGATTGATGTGTCAATGTTAGAAAGTGTTATTTCTGATGTCAAAACAAAATTAGCTCAAAAAGAAACTTCTGACAAGAAAAAACTCTCTGAAATCGAGCAAATAGAAAGTATTTTAGCGAATGAAAACAAAAAAATAATCACAAAAAAGAAGCGATATAAATTAATCAATAAACTTTCTCAATTAAAACGAACTATCAATAAAGACAGTTGTTTCGGAGGTAAAGCATTGCTAAGAAAAATCACAAAACACGCGCAATTAGCAAAGAATTTAGGTGAAAAATTAACCGATAAAGAAGTCGCTGAAAATCAACGATTATACGAAAAAGAATTAGCTGAATTTCGTTCAAAACGCTCAATTGGCGTATATGTCGTGGGTAGAGCAATCGAAGGAGGAAACAGAAAATTCGATTTTGATTTAATCAATAATCGCATTATTTTTAAACCAAATAAAGACACAAAAATAGAAATTATTTTCAGTGATAAACGCACAAATATTTTAGCAAAATTACAGCATTTAGTTGATGCAAATGCAATTCCAATTACGGTTCGATTGACTGAAAAAGAAGTATTTTTAAGCTACGATGAAGCAATTTTAAACGGATTTAATTTCGATAAAAATGAATTTAATCGCACGATAAAAAAGCACAAAATTTCAACGCCAGAAGGCAGAAAAGAAGTTTCAAAAGATTTTTTTAGAGACTTAGAAACCAGAAAATTAGCAGGAAAAATCGGAACTAGATTTGCGGCAGTTGACATCAATCCTTACGAAATCGGATTTGTAGTTGGTGAAAAAATAAACAATAAAGGCGATTTTAAAACTATCACAAAATTAGTTTACGATTTATCGAAACTATCAGAAAAGAATGGTCTTTCAAGCGAAGACAATACTCCAAATGTAAACAAAAGAAAACATGAAATAAAAGAAGTTTGGAAGTCAATTTTCTTTGCGATGATTCATTATAAAGTTTACAATTTTGTGTCTGAAGACCTTAATTTCAAGCCAAATCACAAAAAAGAAACGATAACGGAATTCAATCGTTTAACAAAAAATATTTGGCATAGAACGCTGACAAATCAGCTAATTAAAAAATACATTAACGTTTACGGATTTAATCATATCGAGGTAAACCCTTGCTATTCTTCATTCGTAGGCAGCATGATTCACGAAGAATACGACCCAGTGGCATCTGCAAAGGAGTTACTTCGTAGAGGCATTGTAAAATATATAAAGGGTAACAGTTTGTATCCTGAAATTGCGAAAATTAATCGGCAGAAGTTGACCTATCTAGTCGGTGAGAATATCGAGTTTCAAGACTATATAAGTCTATATAAACACGTTACCTGTGCGGGATTGAGATACCGTAACCGTGAATTAATTTCACTGGCAGACAAAAACCTAAGCAGTCATAAAAGTAAAGTGAAAATCTTTTCGTTATAATTGTTTATATTTTTGTTATCTCACTTAAGATTTGATGCTGCTGAAAAATTTAGAAGGATTAATTCAAAAAATAAATAAAAAATAATGGAATTTCAATATATAGGCGATAAGCCAAAATATAATTATCACGACTGCTTAATTGCAATTGACGAGAGAGGCGATGGCTTTTTGATAAAAAGCGAACCAAGTCTTTACGAAAATGATATTTTTGACGGGAACTCGTTACAAGACAATATTAACAAAAATATTGACACAATCCCAAAAGAATGCGGAATATACAAGTGTAAAGTAGTTGTTCATTCTTATAGTTATTGGACTGATTACGGAACAGAATATGATACTGATTCTTGGCTAGAATCTATAGAAAAGATAGAATTAATTAAATAAATAGTTAATAACTCCTCAAAACTTCCTGAAATAATCTTGTAAAAATGTATTAATTTTGCAAGAACCCTTAAAAACGTACTTATGCAAAACGCTAATTTTAGCTCAAATGTAAACGATTCATTGCCTCAACTTCATGGAGACAGAGGAACTAAAATAATAGACATTATTATAGAAGCTGTATCTAGCTTTAGAAAAACAGCTAAATTTGTAGAAGGAGAAATATACCCTATACAAATAACAAAAGCTTTTAAAGAAGAGCCTACTCAATATGTTTATGTAGAATGTGCTTTTTCTTTAATTGAGCAAACTATAGCCGAAAACGATTCTGTTCCACAAAAAATATTTTCGACTAAGCTTAATTTTGATAAGCTTTTAGTTTTCTCAAAAGACCAAATGTTTGATTGGATTGACTATGTAAACAAAATTAAAAATCAAAAAGATAATGTGTTTACAAAAGACTCAATCCTAAATAAAGACGAAGATGCTCCAGATGATTCTGTTCAAGTATATATAAAAAAAAGCATAGTTGATAAAGACCCAAACTCACCATTTAATCAAAAGTTTATTTTACCAAAAGGATTTTATCAAAGACAAAACAATGAGATTAATCCAGAGCAAAGAATCGAAACAAATCTAAATACATCTCATAAAAATGAAGAAGATGAAAATGATATTTTTGATTTTTGGGATGAGCAAATGCCTGAATTCACAGAAGAAGAATACTTAGATACATTTCGACTTTTCTCGAAAAACGCAATCAATTCGGTGATGGAAGGCACTATTCTTTCAAACTTTTTTTCAGACGAAACAGAGATAACTAAAATGTGTTTAATAGACTCTTTAAAAGACCTTCAGCATAAATTTAGCAACTGTGATTTTTGGAAGCTTAAAAAAGAAACTTTACTGGATTTAGGTTTTATGAACTTTGCAAACAAAATTCTTTTAGTTCCTATTTGGGCATACCCAGTTCTACATGTAAATGGATTCGGAAGGATACTAGCTAAAAAAGAAGGTGGATTTGATGTATTAGGAGAAGATTTAGATAAATTTGACTTCACAAATTGTTATGGATGTTATGGATTCGGAATACCCATCAAGGATTTAGGAAAAACAAAATAACTGTTAATAACTTTTTAGTACAAAAATATAATTTATTTAAAAATAATCACTACATTTGTAAAACAATTCGGTCAAAATGAAAAAAGTTTTTTTTAATATCAGTAATTAGCTTGTTTTTTAGTTGTTCTGAACAGAAAAATGCAAATAAGAAAATTATAATAATAGAACCAAGTTTTAATAAGAATGGAATGAACAGATGCGATGCTGGATAACGGTTGGCAGCTAACAGAAGGCGGCTTTTTAGCAAAAATAGTTGATGCCGCTTTTTGTTAGGTGATGTTAGCAGTAGGTGGTACTGAATGTTGCTATGAAACTAAAAAGTGGAAATTTGAAAACTTGTAAACGCTTAAAAATAAACAAGTTATAAAAAGTAATGGAAATTTAAAATAATCAAAATACCAAAATGACAATAGATTTAGAAAATAAAATTAGTTTGGAAAATAACGCAGAAATTAACACTTTGCTAAAAAGAATATCTATTGAAAAGTTAGATGATGTAACCGTTATAATTCATAGTAAAAATATAAGTTTTAGCTTTACACTTGCTAATGCAGTTTGTAAAGATGAGTTTAAAGACAAATACAGATACTTTGGTGGATTACAATGCAATTATGAAGTTGGAAGCGAAATGTATATTCTTTTAGAAAAAAGATTGTGCTTAGTTGCCGAGAATGTTTTAACTATGGCAACCACTTACTGCTAACGGTTTAGGCTATGAGCAGTTGCCTTGTAAATACTGTTCAATTAACCACAAAGGTTGATAGACAATTGCTTATAGCCTTTGTTATAAAACGTTTTTATTATGAGAACAATACAATTAACACACGAAGAAATTGAAACTATCAAAATGGCATTACAATATGTTTATGACCGCAAACTTGATATAGTTTCACAAAACCGAAAAATCTTAGGTGAAGATGCAACCAACAAAATACTTGAACAAGCCAATAAATACTTTGATACACAAGATGTATTTGATGGCGAGCGGGATGTTTAAATGTTTTATAACGTTTTGCAGCTATACGCAGTTGTGTGTCGGCTTTGTGCGGTGGAAAAATTGCGTATAGGTGCTGTTATAGCCAGTACGGTTTAATTAGTACAAAACTTTAATCGAAGAACTAAAAAAAGAATTTAAAAAATGAGCGTGGGAAAAGAAAAAATAAATGTATTGAGTTTGTTTGATGGCATTAGTTGCGGACAGATTGCACTTGAACGAGCAGGGATTGAAGTAGAAAACTATTTTGCTTCCGAAATTGACAAGTATGCTATGCAGATAACAATGGCTAACTATCCGAACACAAAACAACTTGGTGATGTGAAAAATGTAACTGCAACACAACTACCAAAAATTGATTTATTGATTGGAGGAAGCCCTTGTCAGGGATTTTCGTTTGCTGGTGCAGGACTTAATTTTGAAGATGAACGAAGCAAGTTGTTTTTTGAATTTGTGAGATTGAAAAACGAACTGAACCCGAAATACTTTTTACTTGAAAACGTAAAGATGAAACAAGAATTTCAGGACATCATAAGCGAACAACTTGGGGTAAAACCTATAATGATAAATAGTAATTTGGTTTCGGCTCAAAACCGTGAAAGACTATATTGGACAAATATCCCTGTGGTTGGACAACCTACTGACAAGGGAATACTTTTGAAAGATATTATTGAGGATGGAGAATGTTTGAAAGATAAAAGCCAAACCATACTTGCAACACTATACAAAGAAAATGCAAAAAGTATGATTAAGCGAAATAAACAAGGACTGTTGATATTGAAAAATATTTACCCAAAGAAAGGACAAAATGGTAATGTGTATTCAATTTATGGTAAATGTAAAACTTTGAGTGCTGGAGTTGGTATTAAAGGGAACGGAATAGGAAGCAGTAACGCTCCAAAAATTGAAAGTATAAATGCTGATGGGTGGAGAAAATTAAGCCCTTTGGAGTGTGAAAGATTACAAACTGTGCCTGATGGATATACAAAATATGTAAGTGATACCCAAAGGTACAAAGCATTAGGAAACGGCTGGACTGTGGATGTGATTTCTTTATTTTTTCTTTTTTGAGGGAAGGAAATTTTTTAAATTTTTTTTCTCACGAAAGTTCAATCGAGGCACAAAAGTAGTATTGGCTATAACGTTTTGCGGCTTTGTGTCTGTTTGCCCTTTGCACAAGGCTTCAATTTACCACAAATGTTGATGGGGCAAATAGCACAAAACCGCTGTTATATGAAGGCTGCGGTTGTTAAGGATAAAGCTCATTTGAAAACGAAAACCTTTTTTAATTAAAATTTTTGAAGCGTGGAAATAGAAAAAATTAAAATATTAAACTTGTATTGTGGCATTGGTGGAAACCGAGAGCTTTGGGGTGATGAATATGAAATTACAGCCGTTGAAATTAATCCTAAAGTTGCTGCTGAATACCAAAGAAGATACCCAAATGATATTGTAATTGTAGCAGATGCACACGAATACTTATTGCTTAATTACAAGCGGTTTAATATCATTTGGACTTCGCCACCTTGCCCAACTCATAGCCGAACTAATTACTTTACACAAGCAATAAGAAAAGTGCCTACATACCCCGATATGAAATTGTGGCAAGAGATTATATTCTTAAACCAATTTTTCAAAGGATTATGGATGGTTGAAAATGTGATACCTTTTTACGAACCATTTTTGCCACAATACACTAAAATTGGTAGGCACTTTATTTGGAGCAACTTTAAAATACCTGTAATTGAAATGCCTAAAAACGAGATAGGAACAATGATGAAAGAATATGTAGGGACTGGAAAACACGCCCACGACAAAAGTTTGGAAGATAGAAACGCTGTTAATTCGGAGTTAGGACTTCATATTCTTAATTGTGCGGTGGGAAAAATTTTAATTAAAAAAGATTATGAGCAACACAGCTTGTTTGGAAACGGAATGTAGCAGCTTGCTTATAACGTTTTGCAGCTAATGGCTGGCGTAAACCAACCTAACACATTTGAGCAGTTCCGCTCGCTTGACATTAGGTGTTGTTAGCACTTCGGTTTTTAGGGTAGGAATATTAATAATTAAAACATAAAACAATGGAAAAATTCAAATTAAGTTCACAAGACAAAAACGGTAATGTTTACCATGATGAAGTACAAGGAGAAAGAATAATGATTAACGACTTAGAAGCATTCGTTTTTCAAGACAATGATTATGATTATGAAGGAGAAGAAATTGAAGGATGGAATGTTTCACATTTGGAAACTGGAATGCGTATGGCTTCTGATTTAGACAAAGAATACGCTATAAAAAAGGCTAAAGCAAATTATGAAAAATATCCTGAGTACATAGAAAAAGGAAGGCAAATTTGTAGAGATAAAGGAATTGTTTTACCAGTAAACCGTGCGCTGGCAAAAACTGAGTGCTAACGGACGGAGCTTGTAGCTGATTGGCTTTTTAGTAAACATAGTACTTGCCAATTTGCTACAAGGTTATGTTACCCGAAGTTTGATTTTTATTTTTTTAGAGAGGGGTGCGTGGGATTAACAACAAATACAAAAAAACAAATATAAATATGAAAAAAGGAGATTTTACAACACTAGGAGCATCTGCTCACTCTGACGGAGAAAGGGAGGAAAATGATTTTTACGCAACAGACCCAAAAGCATTAGAAATATTCCTTGAGCAAACAGGAATTGAATTAGAAAATGTTTGGGAATGTGCTTGTGGAGAAGGGCATTTGGCAAAAGTATTAGAGGCAAAAGGATTACTTGGTAGAGCAAGTGATTTGATTGATAGAGGTTATGGAGAAACTGATGTTAATTTTTATTGGCAATCTGAATTTTGGCAAGGCGATATACTTACAAACCCTCCTTATGGAGATGCAATGAAGTTTTGTCAACACGCACTTGACTGTGTTGATGATGGAAGAAAAGTAATAATGCTTATGCGTATTCAATTTTTGGAAGGACAAAGACGAAAACCATTTTTACTTGCCAACCCACCAAAATATGTTTATGTAAGCAGTAGCAGATTATTGTTAGCTAAAAATGCTGATTTTGTAAAATACAATACGCCTTCGGCTAATTGCTACGCTTGGTACGTTTGGGAGAAAGGATTTAAAGGTGAAACGGTAATTAGATGGTTTAACTAACCTTTTATAATTTTGAAAAAATTACAGAGAGCGTGGGCAAAAAAATAAATTTTAAACTTGCTACTAACGGTTGAGTATTGGCGAAGTGCCACCACTACTTACTTTCAATTTAGGCACAAACTATCTGTGGCATTTTGCCAATACTATGTTATAGGTAGTTGTTTTAAAAATTAGCGTTGGCATTAAAATTTAAAAATAAATGAAATTAGAAATCACAAAAGAAAGGGTATTAGAGGCTGCCTCAAAATGCGAAACAGCTAAACAAACTTTAAAAACTTTATTCCCTGATGTGTTTAAAGAAGAGTTTTGGGAACTTAAAACAATGGCAAATGATGAGATTTATTTTCAAAACACTTTAACAAAAAAAGTTTTTCAAGTTGGTGATAAAATAACAATTAAAGATAACAATTTTAGATTTGGAGATAATGTTAGAAATCATAAAATAAAAGGTTTTTCATTTCAATTTGGCGAAGTTTTAAATAAAGTTTTTTACAAAAAGGTGTATGCACATTTTGAAGGGTATGATTTTGAAAGAGCATTATTGTTAGACCAAATTACTAATGTTTAACGGTGCTGTAGGAATTTTTAAAACAATTACCTATAACGTTTTCGCAGTTTGTTTTGTTTGGAGTTTGAAACAATGTCTACCGAAATGTTAGTTTAAAGATAGGATGATGCTACGCATTTACAAAGAAAAAATAAAAAATTGTCTACCGATTTTGTAAATGCTTATACTTCAGCCCAAATAGAACAAAATGTGTGTTAGGCGTATGTGCTTTTTTATTTGTCTACTAATAGGTCTTTTGCTTTAACGTTTAATGTTTTCGCTATTTGAAATAATGTCTCAATAGATGGTTGCATATCATTCGTACACCATCTTGAAACGGTTGATTTGTCCTTCAACATTTGTTCAGAAAGCCATAAACTTGTTTTGTTTTGTTCAACAAGTACTATTTTAATTCTATTATACGTTTTGTTCATTTCTTAATACGAAAATAAGTTTGCGTAATACGAAACTATTTTTTATATTTGCATATTACTTCGCAAATAAAGTGAAAGTATTGTATTTAGAAGAATTTCTATGGTTATTTTTATTGAAAATAATCATAGAAATGAAAAAGTTTGAGGAAAATTTAACGAATATAATACAAAAGTATACTGCTAATTTTAGTGATAAAATATACGGAGAAGAGTCGGAGGAAATAGATATTTTAATGGAAGCGTTTGGTATAACGCAAAATTTAAAAAAAGAAAATAAACAATATTGGGGTAGACAACTTGGTATGTGTTGGCAATTATTAGTAATAGAAGTTTTTAGGAATTTTAATGAAGATTTTAGTCCAGCTAAAAAATATGGTAGTGATGAACCTGCTGATTTTTTTGTTGCTAAGGAAGCTGTAGATACAAAGTATAGAGTTGGTTCGGGGGATTCAGGAACATTAAAGAAGTTTAAACAATATGGAAAAATGTTAAGAACAAAAGGATTTACACCAGTTTTTCTTTTTTTGAGAACTGACAATTTACCTGCTGCTATTTCAGCTTGTAAAGTTGGTGGTTGGGAAATTTATACAGGAGACGATTCGTTTAAATATATAAAAGAAAAAACAGGGTTTGATTTAAAAAAATGGTTGATAAAACTCAAGAAAAATAAACAACATAAAATCGAAAGACTGAATGATTAAAATAGAAAAAAATAAAATTTATAATGGTGATTGTATTGATTTACTTAATCAGTTCCCTGCTGACTCAATAGCTTGTGTTATTACAGACCCTCCATACAATTATGAATTTATCGGTCATAAATGGGATGATGATGAAGTTAAAAGAAGAACTGAAAGAATTAAGGATAGTAAAACTATGGTTAAAAATATACCATACGGTAGTGGTTTAGCTGGTGGTGTTAGGAATAAACGTTGGTATGAGAAGAATAGAAAAAATGATTTAGATTATATGGATTGGTGCGAAAAATGGGGTAAAGGATTATTCCGAGTTTGTAAAGCAGGAAGTCCAGTTGCGGTATTTAATAGCAATAGGTCAATTGCACACGTTCAAATAGCATTAGAAAATTGCGGGTTTTATGTAAGAGATATTTTAGTTTATAGAAGAAATTCAGGAATACCAAAAGGTCTAAATTTACAAGGTAAATTAGAAAAATTAGAACATCCTGATGCTATGAAATGGGAAGGTTGGCATAGTGCATTTAGGAATGAATGGGAAGCGGTATTATTAGTTCAAAAGCCATTAATTAATAATTATTGGGAAACGCTTCAAGAAACTGGGGTTGGTGTTTTTAAAACAGTAAATTTAGATGGGAGTTTTCAATCAAATATTTTAGAGAATTTATATTCTAAAGGCAGAGAAGAAAAGTTTGACCATTGTACAGTCAAGCCACTTGGGTTAATTAAAAAACTAATAGATACACTTGTTCCACCGTCAGAAGATAATATAATTTTAGACCCATTTTCAGGAAGTGGAACTACTTTAGTCGCTGCAAAAGAATTAGGGTTTAATTATGTCGGAATTGAAATTGAAAAAAATTATATACCAATAATTGAAAATCGTCTAAATAGTGTCAATGTAGGTTTGTTTTCATAGCATTACGCCTAACGTTTTGCAGCTAATAAATCGGGCGGTGGAAACCCAGTAGATGTCCGCCTGTTTATTAGGTGATGTTATGCTTAGTTAGGAAAAATTTTAGAGTAGCAATAGTAAATTAAAATATCGAATAGTATGGAAAATAAAAATACAAATATAGAATACGATTATAGCCAATCACCTAAATTTGAAGTAAATAAAATGGAAAATAAAAAATTGAAATGCAGAAATCTAATTTTATTGAAAACAATAATGATATATGATATGTATATTCCTAAAGGAACAGTAATGAATGAAGAGCAATGGATGAATGTTACTGGAAGATATGGAGGATTTGATTTAGAAATCGGAAGTGATAAAGATTTTTTTAAATTATATAAAAAAGATAGAAAAGGAGAAAATGATTTAATTGATAAAATGAATATTTTATCTTCTGAAATATCAGATTTAAGTAATTTATATTTAAAAAGTAATAAAATAAAATAGAAAATGACAAACATAATACATGTAACTGAAAAGGTAAATGAATTAATTGATTTACATTATAGATGTGAAAATCCTATCGCTTCACAATTAGATGAATCGGTTTATATTAATGAAAAAAAAATAGCAATAAAACACTCTTTAACTACCGTTAATGTATTTTTAGATTTTATGGAAAATCCATACTCAATACAATATGGTTTTTGGTTAAATGTAAAAAAAGAATTAATTATTTTAGAAAATAACTTAAAAAAATAAATATGAAAACTAAAAAAGTAACAGAATTAGATTATGGAGATAAAATCGAAATGCTATCAGGTTTTATCAGAACTGTAAAAAATGTTGAAGTAAATGGTAAAGATGCCAGAATTTACTATGTAGAAGGAGGTAATACTTATGTGCTTTCGGATGAGGAAATAGAACTTCATTAGTATAGAGCGTTGGAAAAATTTTACCTAATTGAGCATAACGTTTTGCAGCTAACCGAAGGCAGGGAATTTAACCACAAAACAACAATGGAAGCACGAAACTTCAATACACCACAAAACTATCTTAGGAGCAGTAACCCCCTGCTTTTGGTTAGGTGC
>Ga0154020_10006299_pt1 | contig 13898 bp, 11 predicted proteins | sample Klosneuvirus_201_FD_109709 | JGI IMG/M metagenome (GOLD analysis project Ga0154020, IMG submission 109709) | Active sludge microbial communities from wastewater, Klosterneuburg, Austria - Klosneuvirus_20160825_MG | ecosystem: Engineered > WWTP > Aerobic digester > Activated sludge | place... | reverse complement strand
TTGGAACCGATTGGAAATATTCCGCCGGCAGAATTTGAAATGGCCTATTATCACCAACCAAGAGAGTCAGCCGTTGCGGTTTGACTCAAGGTAAATAGTCTCCGGAAAAACCGGGGCGATTCAATCAGCATGGGTTATCGTTTTGAGACCAGTGGTGGGTTCCGCGATATCTGGGGATTCAGTGATCCGGCACGTAACCAGACAGGCGCAGCAGGCACACCTGTCTCGGGCGCAATTCCCACTCGGACATCACGCGGCACGTCTACTTTTCAAGTGGGAGACAATGGCAAGGCGCCATGGGAATATCATGTTGGTCAGTTCAAGGCCCATTATGATTTCAGTTCCGCGACGCGGCTGTCAGGTGGTGCTCGCTACTTGTTCTCGGATGTGGGGACACAAGGCCCAACCAGTTTTTTGCGGGATTCGGCTGGCAATGTCGTCACCAGCGGCATTGTCAATGTTAATGGCACGATACTCAATCCGATAACCCCGAATTTGTTTTTGAATGCAAAATCCCATGAAGATGATCTGCGCACTTTTCTCGATTTCGAGCATGATCTGTCTCAACATTCCCGTTTCTCGCTGAGTTTTGGTCATCTGCTGCGCAATTTCTGGTTTACTTCTGTGGGCCCACAATCGCGTTTCGATGGAGGGCCTGGCAGTTCAGTGCATGCACCGCAAGAGCTGATCAATGGTCAGGGGCTGTTTACCTTTCGGCTTTGGGACAAGCATTTTTTTACCACCGGATTCCAGGTCGAGCATGGCACACTCAAGCGGCGCGACTATTCGCTGGCCAACTGGCGTGATCTGCATTCGCGCACGGGTCTCAATCTGAAAGCCGACGCGGAAACGACGACCACATCATTTTTTGCTCAGGATGAGATATTCCTGACGGATCGTCTTACGGCGTACCTTGGCACCCGATTGGACTGGTGGACGGCGGAAGGTAACAGCACCGATTTTGCTAACGGTGTCGTCAAGCCAACCGCCAGGCAATCAGTGGTAGAAGTCAGCCCCAAATTGTCGCTTGTTTACCAGGCACCGTGGGAGGGTGGTGTATTTCGTGGTTCCGCCGGCCGCGCATTTCGTCCGCCTACCTTGCAAGACCTGTTTGTGGATTCACGACGCGGAATCAACCTCAATCTTTCCAACCCCAACCTGAAACCGGAGACGGCACTTTCATGGGAAGTTGGTTGGGATCAAACGCTGGCCGCAAGCGGCACACAATTCAAAACGACATTCTTTGAAAACCGTTTATTCGACGTCATCACTTCGCGAATTCTGGCCTTTACTACGACTGCACGCGAATCAATCCGCGTGAACTCGGCATCTGGCATTACACGTGGCGTTGAGTTGTCCTTGAATCAGCGTATCACTGACTGGTTGCGTCTGCATTCGAATTACACCTGGACCCCTGTGGCCAAGACACTCAAGGATGTCAACAACCCGGCAACGGAAGGCAAACGTCTGCCTAACAGCCCGAAACACCTGTTTACCGCTGGGATAGAGGCCAATTGGCATCAATGGGCAGGCAGCCTGACCGGGCGCCACGTCGGCAAGTCGTTCGACACGGCCGAAAACCTGGATGTGATCCACGATGTCTATGGTGGTTTTCAGTCGTTCTGGCTGCTGGATACCAAAATCATCTATGCACCTACCAGGATGACCGAATTCAGCTTTTCTGCTAACAATCTGCTGAATGAACAATACTTTCAGTTCTCGCCCAACCCTGGCCGCAACTATGTAGCACAAGTTGTTTTGAAATTCTGATCGCAGGAGAAAATAATGAAAATAGCTATCAACATGACTTGGATCCGTTGCGCGGCAGTGTTCGGTATTCTTGTGCTGTCACCACTGACCGTGTATTCGGAATCCACTCAGCTGGTTGCGGTCGCCGGCGCGACCGGCCGTACCGGGGTTTTGGTCACCAGGCTGCTTGAACAGGACGAACGTTATCATGTGCGCGCGCTGGTGCGCGACAGTCACAAGGCCAAGGAATTGCTGGGTAAAGATACTGAGACCAGGGTGGTGGACGTCAAGCGCACCGATACGCTGAAACCGGCGCTGCAGAATATCAGTGGATTGATCATCGCGATTGGTTCTGGCGGTGACTGGTTTGGACCGAATGGTCCGGAATATGTGGATTATGGTGGGGTCAGAAATCTGGTTGAAGCAGCCAAAGAAGCTGGCGTGGCGCATATTGTCCTGATTTCCTCGATGGGCGTCACCCAGATCGATCACATGCTGAACCAGCGCTTCAACGACATTCTTTTATGGAAGCTTCTTGGAGAAAATGTGCTGCGCCGCAGTGGTCTTGCCTACACCATCATACGTCCGGGCGGGTTGAAGGATGAGCCGGGCGGTAGCAATGGCATTCGCTTTGGCCAGGGCGACAACCTTGGCCGCGGCACCATCAATCGCGCCGATGTTGCGCTGACCGCAGTTCAGGCTTTATTCAACCCTGCTACCTATCGCAAGACTTTTGAGATCCTCAATGGAAATGACAAGCAACAGCCGGCTTGGATGCAGGTATTTGCCACGCTGGAGGCAGATCCGGAACCGCTGGCAAAATAAAGAGAAAATACCGTGCAAAATCAAAAAAATCTTTGTTTGTTGTGGCTGGGCGGCTGCGTATCTTCACTGACACTGGCGCAGGACACCTCCGAAAATTTGCCGATTGCAGTTGTACAGAATATGACGCGTTTGCAGGAAATTACTGTTTCGTCCGTCACGCCTGGCATCGAACAGAACATTCAAGATGTCCAGGCCAGCATTGAAGTGATCGACCGGGAACGAATCAATGCGCTATCGCTGCGATCGGTTCCGCAATTGTTGCAATATGCTGTCGGTGTCGACATGCGTGATCGTGGTTCCACCTCTGGTTTTACCGTGCGAGGATCGGCCGAAGGCCAGACGTTGTTACTGGTCGATGGGCTGCGTCGCACCGGAAAATTCGGGAATTCCGATCTGATTGGACTATCTGTGGAGAACATAGAACGCATCGAAATTATACGTGGCCCCATGTCGGCTCTTTACGGCGCTGATTCCATTGGAGGTGTAGTCAATATCATTACTCGCAAGCCAGGTAAAAATTCTGGTGGCGGCGCTTATTTGATGGGTGGCGCCACGGGACAAGGGGAGCGTGGCAGCATAATCGGACGTATGTTTCTCGAAAGCGGAGAATTTTACGGTACCCGCCATCGGGTTTCATTTGAAGCGCGTGAGCGCGACCGTTTTCGCTTCAATCGCCAGGCATCGCATACTGATCTGAACGATTTGTCACAGAAATTTCTGGCTTATAACGGGGACTGGCAGATCCAGAACGGCAAACGGTTGTCATGGGCCATGGAGCATACCAATCAGGATGACGAAAATATACGTTTTGGCGGTACGCGCGGATTCGAAAAAGAGGATCGATCGCAGGGACGCCTGCACTATAACGATGCCAATGAAACCCGTGTGATTGACCTTTCACTCGGCTACGGTGTGTCTGATACTGCGGTTGTCCGGTCTGGCAGTAATGTGCCGGAAACCACCAATTTCCAGCGGATGGAAGGTAATGCTTTTGTAACTTTTTTTCCTTTGAAAAACCTGACCTGGACGATGGGAGCGGGAGGGCGTGACGAATCCGTTAATGTAAATGTTTTTACCGGTGGCAGGCAAACCCGTACGGTTTATCATGGGATGACCCAGGCGGAATACAACCTGAGTGGCGCCTGGGGACGTTTTTCCCTGCTTGGCGGGTTACGTTATGATAGTTTTAGCGATTTTGGTGGCAGTTTGAATCCGCGCGTCAGCGGAACGTATGGATACGACGCGTTTAGTCTGCGAGCCAGTTATGGCCAGGGATTCACTGCGCCAAGCTTTACCAGTCAGTTCATAACGATTGAGCGTACTGCGAGCCGCCCTGGCTTCATTTCCACTTCGCTTATTTTTGGTAATCCTCAGCTAAAAGCTGAAAATGGAGAAACCTTTGAAATTTCTGGAGCCTACCGGTTTAAGCGTGGTCAGCTGGACGTCACTTATCATCGTACCAACTATAAGGATTTGATTCTGTCGCAATCGGTTGGGCAGATATTTCGCAACGGAATTCCGGTGTGTACCGCCGGACGGACGCAGACACCCGGTGAATTGCCCCGAACGTTGAGTTGCTTTGACACCCTCAATGTAGGTAAGGCGCTGATCGATGGAGTAGAAGTGGTGCTTAATTATCAGGTATTTGACTGGTGGCGCTTGTTTACCAGCTATGAATATCTTAAAACCAGGGACAAGGCAACCGGACTGCGCTTGAGTAACCGGGCTGCGGATCATACGGTGCGGGTGCAAAGCCTGTTTAACTATCAGGACAAACTTTTATTTAACATTAACATGATTTCACAGTGGGATCTCTTTGGCCAGAACGCTGTGCGACAGAACGTGTTTGTTGATCATTTCAATATGGATATCAAACTGGATTATTTCCTGACCAGCCAACTGAATGTTTTTGCGGGAATCGACAACCTGACCAATCGCAAACCTGCAGACGGTTTCTCAGGAATTTCCCGGGCTTTGGATCCGGGGGCACGTTTTTTCTATGGCGGCATGGCTGTTCGTTTCTGAAAGTGAATTGATTCCCTGGGGAATCGTTACCAACAAACTATCACGATTTACTTTACCTCTGCTGCAGACGCTCGAATTAAAACAATACGCTGCTGTCATCATCCGTGGTGACGCTTATCCTTTGATCTTGAATCTTGATATTGAATATCGCCGCACATGGACGATTATGGCTGACAAGTTACAATTCTTTTACGTTTGACGCTGGATATACTTTCGATATTTTAGTGATTGTTTTTAAGCTATTGTCTTATTTTATAGTTACAATCCAATCGAAACGTCTTGCTATTTATCCCAATGCCAAAAGGAAAGAATAAATAACCATGGCCAAAACAAAAGAAGCCAAAGAAGAGCCATTGGAAAAGCAACTGTGGAAAGCAGCTGATAAGTTACGCAAGAATATCGACGCCGCCGAATACAAGCACGTAGTACTGGGACTGATCTTCCTGAAATACATCTCCGATGCTTTTGAGGAACACTACGCCCAACTCAAGGCCGGTGAAGGTGATTTTGCTGGAGCCGACCCGGAAGATAAGGATGAATACAAGGCAGAGAACGTGTTCTTCGTGCCTGCTGAATCGCGCTGGTCGCATTTGGTGGCGCAAGCCAAGCAACCTGATATTGGAACCCATGTGGATGCCGCTATGGATGCCATTGAGAAAGAAAACCCATCGCTCAAAGGTGTGCTGCCTAAAGTCTATGCACGACAGAACCTTGACCCTACCTCACTGGGCGAATTGATTGATCTGATCGGTAACATTGCACTTGGCGATGCCAAAGCCCGCAGTGCCGATGTACTGGGGCATGTGTTTGAATACTTCCTCGGTGAATTCGCGCTGGCGGAAGGCAAGCAAGGCGGCCAGTTTTATACCCCGCGCAGCATTGTCGAATTGCTGGTGAATATGCTGGAACCCTACAAAGGCCGCGTGTTTGATCCCTGTTGTGGTTCTGGCGGCATGTTTGTGCAATCAGAAAAGTTTGTCGAGGAACACCAAGGCCGTATTAACGATATTTCCATCTATGGCCAGGAAAGCAACCAGACCACCTGGCGCCTGGCCAAAATGAACCTGGCCATTCGCGGCATCGACAGCTCGCAAGTGAAATGGAATACCGAAGGCTCGTTCCTGAACGATGCGCACAAAGACCTGAAAGCCGATTTCATCATCGCCAATCCACCGTTCAATGTCAGTGATTGGAGCGGTGAACAATTGCGTGGTGATGCGCGCTGGCAATATGGCGCACCACCATCGGGTAATGCTAACTTTGCGTGGTTGCAGCATTTTATTTATCACCTGTCGCCCACCGGTATTGCCGGGGTGGTATTGGCCAAAGGCGCACTGACTTCCAAAACCTCCGGCGAAGGCGACATCCGCAAAGCCCTGATTGCAGAAGGCAACCTGATCGACTGCATCGTCAACCTGCCCGCCAAATTGTTCTTGAATACGCAAATTCCGACGGGATTGTGGTTCATGAATCGCGCACGCAACAACGGGCATCCGCGCAAAAACGAGATTCTGTTCATCGACGCGCGCAACCTCGGCCATTTGATCAATCGCCGCACGCGCGAATTGTCGCATGACGACATCCACAAAATTGCCAGCACCTATCACGCCTGGCGCACCAACGATCCACCCCCATCCGTAGGGGCGCATGGCATGCGCCCTGATGATGTGGCGGATGAAACGGGAGCAACGAGGGCGGATGCAATCCGCCCCTACGAGGATGTGCGGGGGTTTTGCGCGTCGATACCCATTTCGCGTGTGGCTGAACTGGACTATGTGCTGACGCCGGGGCGTTATGTGGGGCTGCCGGATGAAGAAGATGATTTTAATTTCCCCGAGCGTTTTACCGCGTTGAAGGCGGAATTCGAGGCGCAGTTGCAGGAAGAGTCGGTGTTGAACAAGGCCATTGCTGAGAGTTTGGCTCGGGTGAAGCTGTGAGTGAGTGGCGAGAATGCCAATTGGGTGAAATTGCAGAAATCCAAACCGGTCCGTTTGGAAGCCAGCTTAAAAACGAACAATATATAACTGGCGGCACACCGGTAGTAACAGTTGAACACATTAGTAATTTCAGGATAAATAACTTTAGCTATCCAAGTGTTACGGATGAAGATAAAAATAGGCTCTCGAAATATTTATTAAATGAAGGCGACATTATATTTACGCGTGTTGGTTCCGTAGATTTAAGTGCATTTGTCAAACCACATCAGCAAGGGTGGATGTTTTCCTCGAGAATGTTACGTGTAAGACCTGATGAGAAAGTAGATGCGCGATTCCTAAGCTATTTCTTTCAGCAGAAACCATTTAGAGACTATGTATTAAGTATTGCCGTGGGTGCAACCATGCCATCTATCAATACGGAAATATTGAAAAGTCTTCCCGTCTCATATCCTGAGCTATCAGAACAAAAAGCCATCGCCTCTGTCCTCAGCAGCCTTGACGACAAAATCGACCTGCTGCACCGCCAGAATAAAACCCTCGAAGCCATGGCTGAAACGCTGTTTAGGCAGTGGTTTGTGGAGGAGGTTGGGGAGGACTGGGAAGTCGGAAAGTTGGGTGATGAACTTGATTTCACCATGGGGCAATCTCCATTGGGTATTTCTTTCAATGAAGATGGTATTGGTGTGCCAATGTTTCAGGGTAATGCTGATTTTGAGTTTCGATTTCCAAAAGAGCGTGTCTATACAACGGAACCGACAAGATTTGCACAAAGATTTGATACTTTAATCAGTGTGCGTGTGCCAGTTGGTGCCCAAAATATGGCTCGTAAGGAATGCTGCATTGGGCGTGGCGTTGCTGCATTCCGCTATAAAAATAACAACAACTACTATACCTATACTTATTTCAAATTGCGTTCTCTCATGGAAGAGATAAAGAAGTTCAATGATGAGGGAACTGTTTTTGGTTCGATTAGTAAATCAGATTTTGATGCACTTGAGACAATTATTCCTTCATCTGAGCTAATTGTGGAGTTTGAGAAAGAAGCAAAGCCGATAAATGACAAAGTCATAGAGAATTGTGCTCAAATCCATACCCTCGAAACCCTCCGTGACACCCTGCTCCCCAAACTAATGAGCGGCGAAGTACGCGTAACCGTATGAATACGCGAGACCAGATTACTATTTATCAATCCGCCGATGGCCGCGTGCAGCTTGAGGTTACTCTGGATCAAGACACGGTTTGGCTGACTCAGCGCCAACTGTCGGCTTTGTTTGATAAGGATGTGCGCACCATCAATGAACACATCCACAATGTTTTGGCTGAGCAAGAGCTTGCCGCTGAGGCAACTATCCGGAAATTCCGGATAGTTCAACAGGAAGGCGAACGCAAGGTAAACCGCGAGATTGAACATTACAATCTGGATATGATCATTTCCGTCGGTTATCGCGTCAATTCCAAAAAAGGCACGCAATTCCGTATCTGGGCCAGCAACATTCTCAAGCACTACCTGGTGCAAGGGTATGCGTTGAATGAACAAAAACTCCAGACGCAACAGCAAAAACTCGCGGATTTAAAACAAGCGATTGCCTTGTCTTCACGCTTGTTCCAGCAGAAAGACTTAACCGCTTCCGAATCGCAAGGTATCTTGTCGATCCTGGAGAAATACAGCCACGCATTGACGGTGCTGGACGATTACGATCATCAGCGTTTACAGGTGACTGGCATCCAGCAAGCCGGACAATGCAGAATTTCGTATGATGAAGCGATCCAGCAAATTCAGCTTTGGCGCGCGTGGGAAAAGTTAGGTGGACTGTTTGGCAACGAGAAAGATGATTCCTTCAAAAGTTCGCTGCAAACCATTTACCAGACGTTCGGCGGCAAGGAGCTTTACCCCAGTATTGAAGAGAAAGCGGCCAATTTGTTGTATTTTATCGTCAAGAATCATTCCTTTTCCGATGGCAACAAACGTATTGCCGCCGCGCTGTTTGTCTGGTTTCTGGCGCGGCATGATTATCTCCTTAATACAGACGGAGAAAAGCGCATCGCCGATAATGCCCTGGTTGCTTTTACGTTGCTGATTGCCGAAAGCAAACCCGAGGAAAAAGACACGATGGTGAAAGTCATCATCAATTTGATCAATGGCAATAATCCGTAGGGGAAAATGATTATTCTCCCCTACCTCCTACAATCATTCGAATACAATGACCTACAATCCAACCATCCATCGCCGCAAATCGATTCGATTGCAAGGATATGATTATTCACAGGCCGGATTGTATTTCATTACCATCTGCACGCATAATCGGGTGCCATTGTTTGGAAACATTGTTGATGGTGAGATGCAATTCAATGAATCGGGGATTGTCGCAGATGAAGAATGGCGCAAAACAGAACGTATCCGTTCCCATGTCGTATTGCACGAATTTGTCATCATGCCCAATCACATCCACGGTATCATCCAACTCGTAGGGGCGGATTGCATCCGCCCCAATTGCACGCGGCCCCATGGCATGCACCCTGAATGCGCGGACTCGGATGAACAACCAGGGCGCGTGCAACGCGCCCCTACGGTACCACCCACATCAACGGTGCAACGCGCCCCTGCGGTACTACCCACATCAACGGTGCAACGCGCCTCTACGGTGGGGGATGTTGTGCGGGGGGTTAAATCGTCGGTGACCAAACGGCTTAATGCAATATCGGGTACATCCGGCCAACGTTTCTGGCAGCGCAATTATTACGAGCACATTATCCGCGACGAGGATGCTTACCTGAAAATTGCGGAATATATTCAAACTAATCCCCGGTGCTGGGATACGGACACTTATTATGTCTAAGCTCACGATATACGGCATCGAAGCAAGAATGGGCCATGCCGGGAAACACAGGCGCTTTTCTTCTACTTGCCTCCATGCATAATAAAGCGCATCATTCGATGACGTATCTGGAGGAAAGCCATGAGAACCACCATCGTATTAGATGACGAATTACTGAAAAAAGCACAGGCCTTGACCCATGTGCAGGAGAAGTCCGCACTGGTCAAAGAAGCATTAAAAGCCCTAATCGAGCGAGAAAGTGCCAAAAGGCTGGCCAATTTGGGCGGCTCTGAGCCGCAATTGAACGCTATCCCACGCCGGCAAACCAGCGAATCAATGCCTGAATGATTCTGGTCGATACCTCGGTCTGGATTAATCATCTGCGCAATAACGATCCGCATTTAGTCCGCCTGCTGACTGAAAATAATGTATTGGGTCATCCTTTTGTGCGTGGTGAACTGGCGTTGGGCAATTTGCACCAACGTAAAGAAATTCTGACCGCGCTGGATAATCTGCCCCAGGCTCCCGTTGCTTTTACCGATGAAGTAAATTATTTCATCGAAAAACATTCGCTGTTTGGTTTGGGTATTGGCTTAATCGATGCCCATTTATTAGCTTCAACGCAGTTATCCGGCAATACCCGGCTGTGGACGCAGGATAAGCGGCTCCTGGCAGCCGCTAACCGTCTTAATTTGGCGGCATCTGTTCAAAATGACTAAGCTCACCGAATCAGCGATTGAAGAGCTAGCCATCAAACTGTTTGAGCAGCTCGGTTATAGTCATATCCACGCCCCAAACATTGCTCCCGACGGCGACCATCCCGAACGCACCCGCTACGACGAAGTATTGCTCACCAGCCGGTTAGAAAAAGCGCTGCAGCGCATCAACCCTGGCATGACGGTCACGGTATTACAAACTGCGCTGAAAGAAGTCGAGCGCATTCATTCCCCGGAATTACTCAGCAACAACGAAACCTTCCATCGTCTGCTTACCGAAGGTGTCAAAGTCAGTTATCAGCAAGCGGGCAATGAGCGCGGCGATATCGTTTGGCTGATTGATTTTGAAAACCCCGGCAATAACGAATTTGTCGTGGCCAGTCAGTTTACCGTTATTGAAAACAATCAGAATAAACGCCCCGATCTGGTGGTGTTTGTGAATGGCATCCCGCTGGTCGTGATTGAACTCAAAAATGCCATCGATGAAAACACCACAATTAAATCCGCATTCAAGCAACTGGAAACCTACAAACAGAGCATTCCCAGTTTATTTACCTACAACGCCTTGCTGGTGATCTCGGATGGACTGGAAGCCAAGGCCGGTTCGCTCTCAGCAGGTATTAGCCGTTTCATGACCTGGAAGACCGCCGACGGCAAGGTAGAAGCCTCCCATCTGGTCAGCCAGCTGGAAACCTTGATTAAAGGAATGCTGAACAAAAAAACCTTGCTCGATCTGGTGCGGCATTTTGTGGTGTTTGAGCAATCCAGGAAAGAAGATCCACAGACTGGCGTGATCAGCATCAGCACAGTCAAGAAGATTGCCGCCTATCATCAGTATTACGCAGTGAATGCAGCGGTGGCTTCAACCTTGCGTGCAGCAGACATTAGCCTTGATTCCAGAATCATGCAAAGCCCGGCCAGCTATGGTTTGCCCAATGTGGCGCAACAACCCCGAGGCGATAAAAAGGCCGGTGTCGTTTGGCACACCCAGGGCAGCGGTAAATCGCTGTCGATGGTGTTTTATACCGGCAAGGTCGTATTGGCATTGAATAACCCGACGATACTGGTGATTACTGACCGCAACGATCTGGATGATCAATTGTTCGATACTTTTGCAGCCTGTAAGCAGTTGTTGCGACAGGAACCCAGGCAAGTCGAGAATCGTCAGCAATTAAAAGAATTGTTACGCGTGGCATCCGGTGGCGTGATCTTTACCACGATCCAGAAATTTCAGCCGGAAGAAGGCAATGTGTATGAAGAGCTCTCGGATCGCCGCAACATTGTGGTGATTGCCGATGAAGCGCATCGCACGCAATATGGCTTTAGTGCTAAAACTATCGATGCTAAAGATGCGCAAGGTGAAGTGATCGGCAAGAAAGTGGTGTACGGTTTTGCCAAGTACCTGCGCGATGCGCTACCCAATGCCACTTATCTTGGTTTTACCGGTACGCCGATTGAAAGCACGGATGTGAACACGCCAGCCGTGTTTGGCAACTATGTCGATATTTACGATATTGCACAGGCCGTGGAGGATGGCGCCACGGTGCGCATCTACTATGAGAGCCGGTTGGCGAAAGTCGCCTTGAGTGAGGAAGGCAGGCAACTGATCAAGGAACTGGATGACGAACTGAATCAGGATGAATTGACCGATTCGCAGAAAGCCAAGTCCAAATGGACGCAGATGGAAGCGCTGATTGGCAGCGAGCGGCGCATCCAGAACATTGCGCAGGATATCGTGAATCATTTTGAAGCACGCCAGGAAGTCTTTGCCGGTAAGGGCATGATTGTGTGCATGTCGCGCCGTATTGCCGCTGATCTTTACACTGAGATCATCAGATTGCGACCGGCCTGGCATTCAGATGACTTAAACAAGGGCGTGATCAAGGTGGTGATGACAGCGGCTTCCTCCGATGGTCCGGTCATGGCAAAACACCATACTACCAAGCAGCAACGTAAGCTACTGGCTGAACGTATGAAGGATGACAGCGATGCGCTGAAACTGGTGATCGTGCGTGACATGTGGCTGACCGGATTTGATGCACCGAGTATGCATACGCTGTATATCGACAAACCCATGAAAGGCCACAACCTGATGCAAGCCATTGCACGGGTCAACCGGGTATACCACGATAAACCCGGTGGGTTGGTGGTGGATTATCTTGGCATTGCTTCGGATTTGAAAGAAGCCTTATCGTTCTATTCTGATGCGGGTGGAAAAGGTGATCCGACTTTAATGCAGGAACAAGCCGTCGCGTTAATGCTAGAGAAACTAGAAGTCGTTTCCGCCATGTATCACGGCTTCGCCTATGAAGATTATTTTGCGGCAGATACTTCGAGGAAACTGGCGCTTATTCTGGCGGCTGAAGACCATATTCTCGGATTGGAAGATGGCAAGAAACGCTACATCAATGAAATAACTGCACTCTCTCAGGCTTTTGCCATTGCCATTCCGCATGAACAAGCCCTGGATGCGAAAGACGAAGTGGCATTCTTTCAGGCTGTCAAAGCACGCCTGTCCAAATTCGACAGCACAGGTGGTGGCAAAACCAATGAGGACATTGAAACCACCATCCGGCAGGTCATTGACCGGGCTTTGGTATCGGAGCAAGTGATTGATGTATTCGACGCAGCCGGTATTAAGAAACCCAATATTTCAATTCTTTCCGATGACTTCCTGGCGGAACTCAAAGACTACCAGCACAAGAATGTGGCTCTGGAAGTGCTGAAGAAACTGATTAACGATGAACTGAAAGTGCGCGCCAGGACAAATTTGATGCAAAGCCTATCTTTGATGGAAATGCTGGAAAATGCCATCAAGAAATATCACAACAAGATTCTGACCGCTGCTGAAGTGATTGATGAGTTGATCAAAATCAGCAAGGAAATCGTGGCGTCCGATCAAGAGGCCGAGAAGCTTCATTTATCAACTTTTGAATATGCCTTTTACACTGCTGTGGCCAGCAACGAGAGTGCACGGCAACTGATGCAAAATGACAAGTTACGTGAACTGGCAATCGTACTGACCCAGCGGGTCCGTCAGAATGCTTCGATAGATTGGACGATTAAGGAAAGTGTGAAAGCCAGGCTGAAAGTCATTGTCAAACGCACACTGCGGCAATTCGGTTATCCGCCCGATATGCAATTGATCGCGACTGAAATGGTATTGAAGCAGGCTGAAATGATTGCCAGCGAATTGGCTGCTGCCTGAAACCTAAAAGTACGATGCTCAGTGAGTGTCACCGTAATCACATGAAAAAAATAACTCACCAAATCGGATAAATCAGCCTGCAGCGGTGACGCGCAGCCCTAACCCAGGAGTCTTATTGTCTTAAGGAACCCCTGATTAATCCCCCGCAAGCAATATAATTCTGCATCAAACTTTTCCGAGAAGCCATTCATGAAACCTTACCAATTTGCGTCTGAAATTTGAAAACAAACCAGTAAATGGGCTTGTTTCCAGAGAGAAACGGCTGTTTTCATAAAAATCAGCATCACTATTTGAAATAGTGGCCAGTTTTTGAGTGACTGCCGTTCGGAACGTTTTTTTTCAGAGGTTCCTATAGTAAAGCTCAACCCCGGTAATGAGCAATCGCCGGAAACCGCCAGGAAAAAGTTGCTTAAATGATGTGTTTAGGCGAAAAGTATCTTGACACCTGCCGTTATCGCTGGCCATGGTTATCTTGGCAGCACAGCCATCCGGACACATGGGTATCTCGCGTCAATTATCTTGGCCGCTTTGACGACAATTATGATGGCCGGTTGAGTTTATTAGCTACTTCATGATTTTTTCTGGTTTTTCCTCCTATAACTTTCACTGTCGATTTCGATGA
>Ga0154020_10006298_pt1 | contig 13898 bp, 11 predicted proteins | sample Klosneuvirus_201_FD_109709 | JGI IMG/M metagenome (GOLD analysis project Ga0154020, IMG submission 109709) | Active sludge microbial communities from wastewater, Klosterneuburg, Austria - Klosneuvirus_20160825_MG | ecosystem: Engineered > WWTP > Aerobic digester > Activated sludge | place... | reverse complement strand
GTTCCTGATATTCCATCGGCCATGATTCACCTCCTTGCTTCTAACAAGGAATCATGGCCGATTTGTTCTCAAATTGCACGACCTTTCTCTATGCCCCATAATCCGTGACGGTCAGGAATTTTGGAGAAGGGACTCGGAAAATTCCTCAAGAAAGCCGTCACCGGTGAAGGGACAAAACTCACCAAGGCTGAAGGACAGGGCCGTCTGTATCTGGCGGATTCCGGCAAGCGCATCAGCATTCTGAATCTGAACAACGAATCCATATTCGTCAACGGCAACGACCTGCTGGCACTCGAACAGACCATCGACTGGGACATCAAAATGATGTACAGCATCGCGGGTATGATGGCAGGCGGACTGTTCAACGTAAAACTCACCGGCACCGGCATGATTGCCATCACGTCCCACTTCCAGCCGATGACACTCCGCGTAACGCCCGATCAGCCGGTCACGACCGATCCAAACGCAACCATCGCCTGGTCCGGCAATCTGATGCCGGAATTCAAGAAGGACATTTCGTTCAAAACGTTTTTCGGTCGCGGCAGCGGCGAATCCATTCAAATGCACTTCCGAGGGAATGGCTTCGTTGTGGTGCAGCCGTATGAAGAAGTTTATTTCCAAACGAAATAGCGTGGAATCACAACTGTGGGATCTGGTCGGAACTACCGAAAATCTGGTTCTGCGCGAAATGAAGTGCGCGGTCGGGCTCATACCACAAACGAGTGTATTTGATGGATGCTGTGATTGAGCCTGAAAGGCTCGCAGAAATCAGCCCGGGGCAGGAGAATCCGCGAATGCGGATGAACGCCGCCCCAGGTTCACGTACCATCCGAACACGAACCCTGAAAGGGTTCCACAATGTGGTTTTGTGTCGCCCTTTCAGGGCAAAACGCATTGTTGCCGACAAAACCTGGGGCGTTGCCCCAGGCTGACATGTTGTGGCCCGTTGGGCCGAATCGCAGTGTTCCAGTTGGCATTCAAGAATTCTTGGGCCTGTGTGGTTTGCCACACTTCCCGAAGACATCCGCGAGTCCATGAAATCCGCAATTTCTAACCCGCGCACTTCATTTCGCGCAGAACAGAAAATCTGCTCCATTGCAATTGCTGCCCATTCCCGGCGACAATGCGTGTCTTTGCCACGCCCCTTACTTCCCGCCTTTCTAAGGCGAGCGGCAGAAAACGATTTGTCCTACGGTAAATTTGCTTCTGCCGCTCGCCCAAGAGTAGGTTCTGAGAATGCTCGTATTTCGCCCCGCCAAATTCATGTTGAGCGTCTTCTTCTTCAGCGGTTCCATCCTGCTGTTTTCGACGGCCTTCGTTGATCCGCCGCTGGTCGCCGCACCGGATGAGTCCTCGAAAGACAAAGCGGCGGATGAAAAGGCGACGTTCTTTCACGAGAAGGTGATGCCGCTGCTGGAGTCTCGGTGTTTCGAATGTCACGGGCCAGACAGTGAATTCAAAGGGGATCTGAATCTGAGTTCGCGATCGACGGCGCTGACGGGTGGAGAGACCGGTCCGGCGTTTGTTCCTGAGGACCCCGACGAAAGCCTGTTGATGCAGGCCGTGCGTTATGAGGGCCTGGAGATGCCGCCCCGCAGTCGCATGCCGGACGAAGAAGTCGAAATCCTGCGACAGTGGATTGCCGACGGAGCCGTCTGGCCGGATGACGGAGAACCAAAACCCGCAGCGAAGCCCAAGGATGCGTTTCCACTGCAGGAACGCATCGCGTCGCACTGGGCGTGGACGAAAATCGAACGACCAGCGATCCCGGAAATGAAGCAGACCGACTGGCCTGCGAGCGACACAGATCGCTTGCTGCTCGCGAAGATGGAAGAAGCTGGAATCACTCCCGCCTCGGACGCCGACCGTCGGGCTCTGTTGCGACGAATGTACTTCGACGTGATCGGCCTGCCGCCCACGATCGAACAACAGGACCGCTTCTACAACGATCCGGCTGCGACGCCGGTCGCCATGGAAAAGGTTGTCGATGAACTTCTGGCCTCGCCGCAGTTCGGCGAACGCTGGGCGCGGCACTGGCTGGATCTGGTGCGGTACGCAGAAACACTGGGCCATGAATTCGACTACCCGCTGCCGTACGCGTGGCGTTACCGCGACTACGTCATACGAGCCCTCAACGCCGATGTGCCCTACAACGAATTCATCCGAGAACACATCGCTGGCGATCTAACAACCGAACCGCGTCGCCATCCGGAACTGGGTTTCAACGAATCGATCATCGCCACCGGCTTCTGGTTTCTTGGCGAAGACAAGCACGCTCCCGTAGATGTCAAAGGCGAGGAGGCGTCGCGGATCGACAATCAAATCGACGTCTTCGGCAAAACATTCCTCGGCCTGACCATCGCATGTGCCCGCTGCCACGATCATAAGTTCGATGCGATTACGACGGACGACTATTACGCCCTGTCCGGCTTCCTGCAGAGTTCCCGGCGGCGCGTGGAGTGGTTGGATTCGCACGGAGAGACCGCGAAGCTCATCGAGCACCTCCAAAATGATCGCCGCGCGGTAGGCACTGCAATGGCACGTGGACTTGGACGTCTCAGGATTGATGCCCGGGAAAAGATATTGCTCAAGGCGCTCGGCGAACCAGCTGCGGGCGATTATGACGTTGTGACAGATGAACGTGTGGCGAGGATCAAAGAAACCCTGTTGGATCCGAAGTCCAAGAGTCTTTCACACCCGCTTTCCTTGGTTGCCACCTTGATGCAGAAGCCCGCCGAGACAAAAGACGAAGACGTGATCCGTCAATGGATCTCGGTTCGCGACAAAGAATCCACTCTGGCAAATGCCGCGCGTGAATCTGCATCCGGTAGCTCGGGAAATAAAGTGAATCCCGAAGTATCGACCATCTTCGCGGATCTGCGATACGGTTTGCCCGAAGGATGGCTCCCGTTTGGTGCGGCATTTCATGGGGACAGGCCACGACGTTGGGTAACAAACGGTTTTACGATTGACAGCCCGGGCAAATGGATCGGTGGTTTTGGCGGCGGCTCACGAATTGCAGTTGATCCATTGCTGCGGGAAATGCAGTGGTCCAATCGAACTTCGGAGCCAATCGGCGCAGGCTGTGAGACTTCTGCTTCACTTTCACCGAAACTTCGCGGACAACTGCATTCGCCAGAGTTTGTGCTTACGCATCCTGAAATCTTGATTCTGGCAGCGGGTAATGACGCACGAGTTCGCCTGGTGATCGACGGCTACGTGATGAATGAATTCAGCGAACTGCTGTTCGGCGGTTGTCGGCAGCCGATCAATACCGACGGTGAGTTCCGATGGATTCAAATTGCCGGAGATGTGAAGCGTTACATTGGCCATCGCTGCCATCTTGAATTTCTCGATGAAGGCGACGGCTGGTTTGCAGTGCGTGAAGTTCAGCTGATGGCGAAGCCGGGCGAAGGTCCCGTACCCCGGCCTGAGATTGCATCCACGAACAATTGGATTCTCCGCGACTTTCAGCACGAAGATCGCCGGTCCCTGGTCCGCGAGTGGGCAAAGGAGGTTGCTGAAGACCCTGCGTGGGCTGATCTTGTGGTCCAGTTGCGACTCATTCCGGCACCGGAACAGGCCGCATTGGACACCGCGTGCGCTGCCTGGAAGAAAACTGCCGAGCAGCCTCAGCCCGGTGATCCTGTGCTCGTGATGTGCGAAGGCACCGGCGAAGACGAAAATGTGTTTATTCGCGGCAACCACAACAATCAGGGACCAACTGCCAGACGGCACCTGCTGACGGCGCTCGATCACAGTGAGCCGCTGAAGAATCCAGAAGGCAGCGGTCGCATGGAACTTGTTGACCGTGTGCTCGCCGACAGCAATCCGTTCCCTTCCCGCGTGGCTGTCAATCGAGTCTGGCAGCATTTGTTTGGACGCGGGATTGTGGCATCGTCGGATAACTTTGGAGTGCTCGGCGAGAAACCGACGCATCCGGAGTTGCTCGATCTGCTGGCCGATGATTTCCGCAAAGGCGGCTGGTCACTCAAACGACTCATTAAACGTCTGATGTTGACGCGAGCCTATCGGCTCAGCAGTCAGCGAAGCGAACTGGCCGAACAGAAAGATCCAACGAACAAACTGCTGCATCGGTTCAGCGTACGACGACTGGAAGGGGAAGTCATTCGAGATTCCATGCTGGCGATTTCCGGGCGTCTTGACCCAGCAATGTACGGGCCATCCGTGCCGGTTTATCTATCGAGCTTCATGGAAGGCCGAGGTCGGCCCGGAAAGTCTGGGCCACTCGACGGAGCGGGCCGTCGCAGCGTCTATCAGGGCGTGAATCGGAACTTTCTGAATCCCTTCATGCTGGCCTTTGATACACCGCAGCCCGCCTCGGCGATCAGTCGTCGCAGTGTGTCGACCGTGCCCGCGCAATCGTTGATTCTGCTCAACAACGAGTTCGTGCATCATCAGGCCGGAGTCTGGGCCAAACATCTGCTGGCTCAGGGAAAGCGGGACGATCCAGACATGATTCGTCTGGCCTACCGGTCCGCGTTTGCGCGGGAGCCGTCTGAAATTGAGTTGGCGTCGCTGCTGGAATTTGTCAACAGTGGTGCTGCCGCGCAGCCGTCGGCGGGGAATCTGCTGCAGAACGAATCTCTTTTGACCGACGTGTGCCACGTGCTGCTGAATCAGAAAGAGCTGCTGTTCCTGGAGTGATCGTCGCCGTAAGCGACTTCTGTCATTCAGGTTATGGCCGAATTTGATCGATGAATTTACGTCCCGAATAGTAACGCAGCGTGCGACACGGTAGAATCACGCTTGACAGTGAATCGGCGCAAACTATTTCCGGCCCACCGCTTGCTGGCGGATCGATCTATGAAAGATGCACGAAAGATGATGGAATTCATCCACGAAAATCACAGAGCCCGGTTTTCTACGATAGCTTTGTCAGCAATTGCGTCAACGTATTGATGGTGGTGACCAGCACTGGAGGTGGTTCGAATGTTTACTAAAATCTGGAAACGAACGGCTGAAGCCGGGGCCGCCGAAGAATTCGAGTTTACGGTCCAACGCCAGAATCGTGATCCGTTGCGATTCAATGGGCAGTTGCAGTTTGAATCGCTGGGAGACCAGTTGACCGGCTACAGTCCCGGCGATCCGTACCACACGATGCGGATCTATAAAATGAGTTCGGCGGGCTATGCCGTGATCGTCGAATTTCATCGCGATCAGACAGCAACATTCGTCGAAGCAGCGACGGTGGATACGGTTGCCGATGTTGACGACTTTTTCTGTCTTCATGCCGGTGACTATTTTCATCACATGGTGCTCGATCCTGATGGTGAAACAGAGCAGGACAAGCAGGTGGAACAGCGTGTGCTGAAATGCTACGACCGTCAGCTGCTTGATGTTTCGAAGCACCTGTCGCAGTACGCTCCTGGCGTTGGCCTCCTATAAATATGTTCGCGAGTACACGGCATTCCGGACAGGCCGCGTTTGAATGAACCCCAGTGAATTGATCCAGACGTGTATTTGCTCAGCGGACGCAATTCAGAAAAAGAAGACGGAATTTGTGGCCAGTTGCGGCATTGCTGCCGCCCCATCCGGGCAACACCGTGAAGGATTTCACCAGTGCCTTCGGGCCAAAGACCCATCCGTTCCAACAGCCTGGGCCATCGGCCCTGGTGACCACGTGATGCGTGTTCCGAAGCCCCAATCGGGGCGGTCATTCGATTGAGAGGCACCGAATTGTCGGCTCGCCGGGCCTTCATTGATATCATAGCGCCTGTCGCCAGGGCTGATGGCCCTGGCTATTCGGGGTGCGATCTGTCAAATCTGGAGTAAATGCGGAGATTTTCGGATTCTTGTCGATCAAAATGATCGGAGTCCAGGCAGACTTTGCGTGTGGCCCTGCTGGCTTTACGCCAGCGGACCAGAGTTTGGCGACTAACCACGCCAAACCATGCGAAGCGGCTCCCCATCCGACCTCGCGTCGGTGGAAGCCCGGTTTGGCAACTCGGAATCGCAAGACGTTTGAGTCACGGGCAACCGTTGCTCGAAGTTGTCAAACCCAGCTTCCACTGGCATGAAGCCAGTGGGGGCCAAAGCGTCAGTTTGTTCTTTCAATAGTGGCCAAACCTGGTGTCCACCGGCGTGAAGCCGGTTGGGGACCACGAAATTCGAAAACGCAAAGCCGCCACTCAAATTCATGTCTCAAACGACCGCCAGTCCGTCAACTCCACTACATTCTCATCATATGCGCTCAACCAAAATGCCCCACAGGATACCGGACTGGACAGATCGCACCCCTCTATTTGGTACTCGCGAAGTACAGGGTCTTGCCGTCGGGTGACCAGTCGTTGCCGTGGTTGGTGCGGTCGGAGGGCTGGCCTTCCAGCAGCGTCGGTTCGCCTTTGGTTTCGAAGTCGTACACGTACAGCTGACCAGGCTTGCCGTCCGCGCCGCCGTGAGGAATGATCAGCCTGCGTCCATCTTTCGACCAGCCGATGTCGGGATTGAATCCTTCGGCATTGCAGCATACCTGCAGACCCGGTTCGGAGCCCTCGGCTGACACTGTGGCGAATTCCCTATTGCCGTTGGGACGTGTTCCAAGAACACAGACGCGGCTGCCGTCAGGCGACCATTCCGGGTTGTGCATGATGTGAACTTCCGGCGAATTGATGATGGGGAATTGCGGAATCGATCCCACGGTTCGCAGATTCGTCCCGTCAGCATCCAGCGCCATGATCAACGTCATTGGACCTTCGGTCACCAACAGCGGCAACTCGCGTTCAACCTGCTGAACCGCACTTTCACGCAACACCAGCGGTTCCTGGGCTGGTAGCAAACTGGTCGTTGCAAACAGACCGATCAATGCGAGCGCGGAAACGAGAGACTTTCGCATCGTTGACTTCGCCGTCGAAAGCACAGGCGTGAATACCAGGATCACTCCGGAACTGATCTTCATGAGATATCTCAGACTTTGACGAGTACAAAACACGGGACGCACTGACAGCGAGAAGCAGCACACTGAGGCCATGATTGCTGCAGATGGTTGTTCTACACAGACGGAGTCCGCATCACAACTGAGCCAATGTGGCAGTCAGGCAACGTCGTGCATCCGCTATTTGACGCAACAGGTTGATGCGATGAACGAAAGCTTGTCGTTCGGGGCATTCAATCGCATCAGAAGAACAGGTAATTTCGAATGGCTCGCGCGAGCCATGGGCGCTGGAAGTAATTTGGCCAGTAGTGACCATGACCAATCTCCGAGCTCAGATCGAGGGTCTGAATCTTTTGCCCGGCAGATCCAAGATCCCTTCGATCGCGTCGTGTGAATCCCATAGTCCCGAGCGCGCCGCCTGCAAACGGGTAGCGGAGGGGATAGATGAGTAGCGCGGGATCACACTTATTCCGCAGATTGAGCAAACATTCCACGGGGCACAGGGCACGATCGTAGCGTTCTCCCGGATTCATCCAGTCGTGGTCAATGGCCGAAGCGGCAAAGACGGCTCTGAGTCTGTGTTGAGGATAGGGGCCAGGCCTCAGCACATAACCTTCAACAGCGCCACCCCCGATCAGATGCAGCGCGGACGCAACGACACGCGTGCCGTGGCTGTGCCCCACGAGGCAGACCGGACATTCTGACGGAAGTTGCTGGACGAAATTGGCCAGATAAAACCCGTTCCGTCCGGCGCGGTGTCCAAGGCGGGCGACATCCAGCTGGATGATGGGGACGATAATCGGTCGATCGCTGGGCCAGGAAAAATAGACCATCTGCACCGGCTGATCGGGACAAGCCTGGTGGACCCATTTCCAGGTCTCGCACGATTCGTTGAGCACATCCTCCCAACTGACAAAACTGCCATGACAAAAGACGCTGACCGGAACACCAGGCAAAATCGACTGCATTAGTTCCTGCATGCTGCTTCGACGAAACCCCGTGCAGTGATCATAGCGTGTGACACTGGGGCAAAACACGGGGGCGGATTCGTCAAAGTGCTGCGGTGAGGCGTGTGAACTGACAATCCAGTACCCCGGCGTCGTCGTGGTAGTTTGCGGCAAACTCTCCGCGACAATGGTTTCTGCCGATTCAACTGGTGGAATTGACAGCTGCAATGCATCTTGAGCATTCACCGAAGTGTGGGTACACAGCAACGCCGCCAAAATTGCGGTGGCAACAAGGCCCACGCGCAGGATTTGATGGGCGGATTTGATCACGGAAACAACCTGACTCATCAGAAGGATGCCGGGAATTGCTCTTCCTTGATGAGCGGCTCAGCAGACTTTTATCCGGCGCTGTCTCCGTGCGCCGACCGCAGAGTTCGCGAAATTCAAGTGCGTGCATTCCAGCTGTGACAGAGCACTAGTCGCAAGTCGCAATCTCTGCCCATAAGGTCGGTTGTGATAAAGTTCTGCTGTGAATCATTCTGACGCCGTCCGAATAGACCTGCCAATCGGGGGCCGAAACGAGGGAACAGGCGGAATTTGCCGGGTGGATTCAAGAGTGGGCTAATCATGACGAACGTACGAATTCCCCGGCAGGCGTCGGACAAGACGTCGCATTTCGAGCACCGTCAGCGTCGCCAGCACCCGCGACGACTCCATCGAACAGGCTCGCAGCACGTCATCAATGGCGATGGGCTGCGTACTGATGTGATTCAGCACCTCGGACTCCTGAGGATTCAACACCAGCTCTCGGGGCGAATGGATCGTGACATCCCGTGACTGCACCGAAGGCATCGGCAGTGGTCCAAGTTCACGCAATACATCGTCCACATGTCGCACCAATGTCACACCATCGCGAATCAGATCGTGGCATCCTTCGCTGGCCAGACTGTCCACCGGCCCTGGCAGCGCGAAGACTTCGCGCCCCTGTTCCAAAGCGTGTCGTGCCGTGTAGAGCGCGCCGGAATTGCGGGTCGCTTCGATTATAATGACGCCCAGACAGATTCCGCTGATGATGCGATTGCGCTGCGGAAACAGGCCCGGCAGCGGACGCTGATCCAGCGGCATTTCGCTCAGCAGCGCGCCCTGCTGCGAGATTTCTTCAGCCAGGTCTTTGTGTTCCGGCGGATAAATCTCCTTAACTCCGCTCGCCAGAATCGCCAGCGTGCGGCCGCCGGCCTGCAGCGCTCCGCGATGCGCCGCCACATCAATGCCCCGCGCCAGTCCGCTCACAATTGTGAATCCCGCGCGGGAGAGCGAGGCGGCGAGGCGTTCGGAATGACGACGACCGTAGGCCGTACAGCGTCGCGAACCAACGATGGCAATCGCCAGTTCATCCTGCGGCAGCAATACGCCACGTCGATAAAGTACCGTTGGTGAATCACAGATTTCGCGGAGTCGCTGAGGATACTCCGGGTGCAACTGATCGAGCACATCTACATTCAGCTCACGGCATTCCCGCAGCAGGCCTCGAGCCTCATCGAGCAGATCCGGTCGGATGATCGACATTGCGGATTTGGGACCAATGCCGTCCGCTGTCATCAGAGTCTCCGCAGACTGCGACAGCACGTTGCTGGCGGTGCCAAATTTTCCCAGCAGTGCCGACTGCAACTTTGGGCCAATTCCGGATGCCAGCGACAACGCGACCAGTGCGACAAGTTCGTCGTCAGGTTCGGCGGCAGCTGAGGCGTTGGGAGTCATGACAGCTCACGTCATTCCGGTGTACTGGTTGTTGCGTCACGTCGCCAGACCACCTTGCCATCCCGCAGCAGAAAGACCAGGGCGGGAGCATGACCGGCTTTGCGTCGGACGTCGGCCCAAGTATCGGCGGTAGATTCGAAAACAGCAACTGTAGCCGGGGGCACCGCGAGACTTTCGTCCGCCCAGCGACAGATCACCGATGCGATTCCCGGATTGTGACCGACGATCAGCACCGACGTCTCGTCATCCGTTTCCTGTCCCCGAATTGCGTCTTTGATCTGTTTCGGCGGGGCCAGATACAATTCGTCCAGATCCTGCCGCTGGGCACTGGATTGCAACGCTTCCGTTACCTGATCTGCTGTCTGGCGTGTGCGAGCGGACGACGACGCGATGATGCGATCGATGCTCAGGCCGATGCCCCGAAACGCCGTCCCAGTTTCTCCTGCGACGCGGATTCCATCGGCAGTCAGCTCCCGCTCGAAATCGGACTTTTCCGAATCCTGCTCCGCCTTTGCATGTCGCATAAGAACGATCGTCTTCACAGGCTGACTCTCTTATTATTATTCCCACTCGATCGTGGCTGGTGGTTTGGAACTCACATCATACACCACGCGGTTGATGCCGCGGACCGAGTTGATAATCCGCGTCGAGATCTTTGCGAGGATGTCGTACGGAAACTGGTACCAGTCCGCCGTCATGAAGTCTTCGGACTGAACGGCTCGAATGGCGGCGACATCGTCATAAGTGCGATCGTCGCCCATCACACCTACCGACTGCACGGGCAGCAACACGACGAACGCCTGCTGCATTTCGCGGTAGATTCCCGCCTTATGCAGTTCTTCGATCAGAATGGCGTCGGCTTCCCGAATGACGCGCAAACGTTCTTCTGTCACTTCGCCCAGGCAGCGGACCGCAAGGCCGGGACCTGGAAACGGATGTCGCCAGACCATGACGTCCGGCAATCCCAGTTCCAGACCCATGCGGCGGACTTCGTCCTTGAACAAATCACGCAGCGGCTCGATCAGTTCGAAACCCAGTTCGGCCGGAAGTCCTCCGACGTTGTGATGCGACTTGATCGTCGCCGCCGGGCCGTCCGGGTTCGCCCCGGATTCAATCACGTCCGGATACAGGGTTCCCTGTGCCAGATACTTTGCGTTCGGGATGGATTTGGCTTCGTCGCGAAATACGTCGATAAAGACCTTGCCAATGATCTTCCGTTTCTGCTGTGGGTCAGTGACTCCGGCCAGTTCGCCCAGAAAACGCGCCGAAGCATCGACGACATGCAGATCGGTTTTGAAGTGCTTTGAGAACTGCTCTTCGACCTGCTGCCGTTCGTCTTTTCGCAGCATGCCGTTATCGACAAAGATGCATGACAGTTGATCGCCGATCGCTCCCGCAATCAACGCCGCGACGACCGCCGAATCTACGCCGCCGGACAGTCCGCAGATCACGCGGTCTGTTCCGACCAGTCGTCGAATGCGTTCCTTCTGCTGTTCGATGAGTGAACTGATCCGCCAGTTACATTCACAGCGACAGATCCTGACGACAAAATTGGCCAGCAGATGACTGCCAAACTGCGTGTGCGTGACCTCCGGGTGAAACTGCAGTCCGTAAATCGCGCGCGACTTGTGGCGGACCGCCGCATTGGGGCACGTCGCCGTGGACGCGATCACTTCGAAATCACTGGCCAGCGTTTCCACCTGATCGCCGTGACTCATCCAGGCGTTGAATGTCTTTTGGATTCCGTCAAAGAGCGAATGTGCTTCCGGGCTGTTCGCGACTTGAGTAATCGGAGCGCGACCGAATTCGCGGGCATGCGCCGGCAGAATTTTTCCGCCGAGGACATGGCAGGCAATTTGCATCCCGTAACAGATACCCAGGATAGGGATGTCGAGATTCAAAATTTTCGGATCGATCGTCGGAGCACCTTTGCCGTAAACGCTGGCCGGACCGCCGGACAGAATCAATCCTTTGGGATTGAGTTCCCGGATACGATCGACGGACAAATCATGCCGCACAACCTGACAGAAGACGTTTTGATCACGCACGCGGCGCGCGATCAACTGGGCCGTTTGTGAGCCAAAGTCCATGACAAGGATCAGCTCTTTTTGTGCCGCAGTGGTTGAACCAGAATCAATCATGGAGGATCGTCGGTTTCATCAAGAGCGGCACCGCGTTCGGCTGTGGTGGAAGATTCCGCCGCAAATCGTGATACGCTGACAGTGCCTGGTGACGTGGCCTCAAGCCATCGCCCACCGGCGACGGGTTTGAGAAAAACCTGACAGCTTAGCATCGAGCGGAAAACAACGGTCTTTACTTGTAGTGGGATTCGCCAGAATTCCATGCATTTGCAGGACTTCTGGCGAAGTCCACTACGACACTGATTTGAATGCTCGATGCTTAGCAGGCCGGTTCCGGCGTTCAATCCTGAGGATCTATCGCCAAATTGCTGTATTTTTTATACCAACCCGAAGCGCCAGCGAGGCAAACAAGTTACGTCTGCCCTTCCGCGTGAAGTGTTTGCCTCGCTGGCGCTTCGGGTTAATAAAACACACGAAATCAACAGCCCGACTAAATGGCGGCAATCGCAAAGATCCACAGGATTGCGATCCAGGCGATCCCCAGCGCGTGCCAGCACCAGCCCGCAAACGTCACACCCCAGTAATATTCGTGATCGTAACGATCTGCGAACGCTGAGAGCGTGACCCACAGCAGCACCGACTGTGCCACGACAAAATGCATTGTGTGAAGTGCCGCGAACATGATGACCATGCCGTGAACGCTGGTCTGCATTTCCCGCTGTGGAGAGATTGACTTGATCAGCGCCCACAGCCCGTACGACTGGACCGAAACGAAAATCGCGGCAAATCCCACCGCCAGCAGCAGCGATCTGCGAAAACGAAGCTGCCGTTCAAGACGGACATTGGTGTGCGCATCATGCAGGCACCAGCTGCCGATCGCCAGAAACAGCGTGCCAAACTGAAACGCAGCAGGCAAATGCAGGGATTCCGTCGGCTGGGGACGACCGAAAAGTATTCCCAGAGTCACGCTCAGAAACAGGACCACGCAGGTTTGCAGGACAGTCGCCACGAAAAATCGACGAGCCATCGACGCTCGCGTCTGGTCCCAGCGATTGGGCATGGATCGATGCAAACTCCTCACAATTCCCCCCTGACAACACTCGTGGCAGCGATCGAAATCCTGCAGGCAGTCCTGACTTAACCGCCGCCGACCAACCAGGCACTTGCCTATTTGAACTTCGAAGTAACAATACGCCGACTGTGTGTCGCTCTAAGAAGCACCGAATCGAGTCGGCGGGTGCGTGGCTTTCCGTAGTGTTTCGGTTGCGTGTTGTCTTGACAAGTTTATTCAGGGGAAAATTTGATGGCGAAATTCTGGCAACGTTTGGCTCTTGGAATGGTCTGTCTGGCAGGAACAACTTTGATGGCCGCTGATTCCGTATACGACTTCAAGTTGAAGAACATCGAAGGCGAAGAAGTCGATCTGTCCGAGTACAAAGGAAAAGTGCTGCTGGTCGTAAATGTCGCCAGCAAATGCGGTGCGACGCCTCAATACGAACAGTTGCAGGCATTGCATGAGAAATACGGAGAAAAAGGACTGGTTGTCGTGGGCGTGCCGTGCAATCAGTTCGGCGGACAGGAGCCTGGAACGGAAAAGGACATCAAAGAGTTCTGCACAACCAAATACGACGTCGGCTTCCCGATGTTCAGCAAAGTGGATGTCAACGGCGATAAGGAGTCCCCGCTGTACAAGTTTCTGAAGGCTCATTCAGAGAGCAAGGCCGACGTGAAATGGAATTTCGAGAAGTTCGTGATCGGCAAGGACGGCAAAGTCGCGGGACGATTCCTGACAAAGACGAAGCCGGATGCAGAAGAGGTGGTTGAAGTCATTGAAGCGGAACTCGGCAAATAATAAGACCGCCGATACGACCCACTAAAAGAAGCCCGGCTTTTTTGAAAAGCCGGGCTTCTGCGTTGAAAAATCTCCATTCTCGTTCCAGGGCTCCAGCCCTGGAACGCACTGCCTTGGAGGCTCCTGCCTCCAGCGACAATCTCGCGAGGCAGGAGCCTCGGGTGCAGTGTGTTCCGAGGCGGGAGCCTCGGAACAAGGACCGGGTCGCATGACTCGCCGGCGTTTACTTGTTTAAACCTATTGCCGCCAACGGTCAATCAGATGTAGCGATTGATCAGATGTAGCGATTGATCAGATGTAGCGATTGATCAGATGTAGCGATTGATCAGATGTAGCGATTGATCAGATGTAGCGATTGATCAGAT
>Ga0154020_10006297_pt1 | contig 13900 bp, 11 predicted proteins | sample Klosneuvirus_201_FD_109709 | JGI IMG/M metagenome (GOLD analysis project Ga0154020, IMG submission 109709) | Active sludge microbial communities from wastewater, Klosterneuburg, Austria - Klosneuvirus_20160825_MG | ecosystem: Engineered > WWTP > Aerobic digester > Activated sludge | place... | reverse complement strand
GTCCGGCCGCGTTTGCCCAGCAACATCGAGAGGCCAATCATCCCGCCGGTCGCCGCCACGGCCAGCACGAAAAGCATCAGGACGGCGAGGTACTGAGGTAACTGCGACGATTCCATGGGTGAAGTGAAGAATAACTCGGAGGTCTTGGCAAGGAATACATTCACGCAGTCGCGACAGCGGCGAGCGCCACCCAGGGATCACGTCAGGGGTGATGTTACGAACGCTGGGGAAATGGTACCGCCCAGACTCGCCATGCACCCGTGCCACGCCCGCCTTGCCTCGGCACTCCGCGGTTTTGCCAATTCTTGGCAAACACGCCGCGTTTCTTGGCATTTTCCCGGTTACCGCTTGAACCGGACTGCGGTTTGCCGAACGTATGCAACACCGGACAACGTCTGACCGGGAATTGGGAGACACCATGAACGAAAAAAATGATCGCGCCGCCTGGATCAAGGCCGGGGACGCCCAATGCAGTATTCCAGCCAAACCACGCGCCTTGCCCCCGCGACTGATCCTGCTGGGTGCCCCGGGCGTCGGCAAAGGCACACAAGCCGAATTGCTCTGCGCCGGATTGGGCGTATGCCAGCTTTCCACGGGCGATGTGCTCCGCGCCGCCAAATGTCTGTGCGAGACCGAGCGCACCCCCGCCATCAACGATGCCTTGAGCTACATGAAACGTGGGGACCTCGTCCCCGACGACACCGTGCTCAACCTGGTCCGCGAGCGCATGCGCTGCCTCCGTTGTCGCGGCGGTTTTCTACTGGATGGATTTCCACGCACCGTGCCGCAAGCCAAGGCTCTGGGTGAGTTGCTGGAAAACGAAACCATCCGCATCAACGCCGTCCTCAATTACACCCTCCCCATCGCCACCATCGTCGAGCGCCTCAGCGGCCGGCGCACCTGCGCCAATTGCAAGGCCGTATTCCACGTCAGCGCCCGCCCGCCGCGCGTGATTGATGTCTGCGATCATTGTGGCGGCAAGCTGGTGCAGCGCGAGGATGATCGGCCGGAAGCGGTTCAGGTGCGCATGGCGGCCTATGAGCATAGCACCAAGCCGCTCATCGAGTATTACGCCGACCATGGTCTGATCCGGACGATTTCAGCCGAGGGCGAACCCGAACGAATCTACGAACGCACCCTCGCGGTTCTCGACGCTTAGGCCAACCAACGTCCAGGTTGCACTCGGACCGGCGGAGGGTTATTTTGAACGGCATGAAGCTCCGACGTCGCGAATTCCTCGCCCAAACGGCCCTTGGCCTTGGCAGCGCGCTGCTGGCCCCGCAACTTCTCGCCGAGACCAAACCGACCCCCAAGTTCTTTGACCCCTACGCGCGCGTCCCGCTGGGCAAGACCGGGATGAAAGTCTCACGCTTCTGCCTCGGCACCGGGATGCGGGGTGGCAACCGCGAATCGAATCACACCCGGCTGGGCAGAGTGAAGTTCGAAGGGTTGATTCGCGAGGCGCACGATCGCGGGGTGCGGATGTTCGATCTGGCCGATCTGTACGGCACGCATCCCTACGTCATTCCAGCGCTCAAAGGAATTGACCGCGCCCGGTTCCAGATTGCCACCAAAATCTGGTTTCGCGATGGCGGCCTTCCGGAAAAGGAGCGGCCAGACGCCGATGTATGCGTCGAACGATTCCTGCGCGAATTGAACACCGACTACATTGATCTCGTGCTGCTGCATTGCGTCGCGTCGCCCAAGTGGCCCGGCGAGTTGCGCAAGCAAATGGATCTGCTCGCCAAGCTTAAGGCCAAGGGTGTCATCCGCGCTCACGGTGTCTCCTGTCATTCCCTCGAAGCCCTCGCTGTTTGCGCCACCGAGCCGTGGGTGGATTCCGTCCACACGCGGATCAATCCTTACGGCGTCAAGATGGACGGCCCCGCCGACCAAGTGGTGCCTGTGCTGCGAAAGATCCATGCCGCGGGGAAAGGCGTCGTGGGCATGAAAATCATCGGCGAAGGCGAATTCCGCACCAGCGAGGAAAAGCGTGATGCTTCGGTGAAGTTCGCACTGGGCTTGGGCTGCGTGGACGTGCTGAATGTTGGATGCGAGAGCCTGGCCGAAGTTGACGATCTGGCGGCGCGCGTAAAACGGGTGGAACGGGTCGCTTGAGGCAGCGCCAGGAGTCGATCAATCCGCAAAGGGCAGCCTCCCCATGCGGGATGGTTCACTGACTTGACGCCGCCCGCCGCTCCCCTACCCTGCCCCCGCGTTCGCGCGATTTTAATCCATCAGCCATACGAGCAACATGAAACTGCCCATCAAATCAACGCAGCCCAAACTTAAGAAGCATCAAATCCAACTCATCGCCAGCGGCGATCTCCGCCCCTCGGCCAACCAGGTTTGCTGGCCGGCGCAAAAAGCGATGGAAGCCACCCTCTGCGCCGCCATCCAGGCCGAAGGCTACGAAGTCGTCCGCGCCCACGCCTACGACACCGTGGCCAAGCACGGCTTCCTTGATTCCCAGCGCAAAGGCATCGAGGTGTTCAAGCAGATTGACCCGAACGCGCCCCTCATCATCGCGGAAGCCGTCTGGCAATATTCGCATCACGTCCTCGCCGGACTGACCACGCATCGCGGCCCCATCCTCACCGTGGCCAACTGGTCCGGCACCTGGCCCGGCCTCGTCGGCATGTTGAACTTAAACGGCTCGCTCACGAAACAAGGCGTGAAATACTCCACGCTCTGGAGCGAGGATTTCACCGACGGGTATTTCAAAGCCAAACTCCACCAATGGCTCACGACCGGCAAGTGCCCGCACAAGACCGACCACGTCAAGCCGCTCGCCAAAGTCAACGTCCCCGGCACTGCGCACAAACTCGGCGAAGTCCTGGCCGCCCAGTTACGGCGCGACAAGGCCATCATGGGGGTATTCGACGAGGGTTGCATGGGCATGTTCAACGCCATCATCCCCGACGATCTCCTCCACGCGACCGGCGTTTTCAAGGAGCGCCTGAGTCAGTCCACGCTTTACCACGAGAGCACCCAGGTCAACGACGCCGAAGCCCGCGAGATCCGCGCGTGGCTAGAACAGCGGGGCATGACGTTCCACACCGGCCCGAACGACGCCACCGACCTGACGGACGCACAAATTCTCTCGCAGTGCAAAACCTACATTGCCGCCGTGCGCATCGCCGATGACTTCGGTTGCGACTGCATTGGGATCCAGTATCAGCAGGGGTTGAAAGATTTGCTGCCCGCGAGCGATCTGGTGGAAGGCACGTTGAACAATCGCGAACGTCCACCGGTAAAATCCCGCGACGGTCAGCGAGTGCTCTACGACGGCCAGTTGCTCACCCACTTCAACGAAGTGGACGAGAGCGCCGGACTCGACAGTCTGCTCACCCAGCGCGTTCACGAAGCGCTCAAACAACCGGCCGAAAACACCCTGCATGATCTGCGCTGGGGCGATTGGGACCAGTCCGGCACCACGAAGCAATACGTCTGGGTCTTCGAGATCAGCGGCAGTGCGCCGCCGGCGCATTTCATCGACGGCTGGGCCGGCGCGGAAGGTTTCCGCCAGCCGCCAATGTATTTCCCGAAAGGCGGCAGCACCCTGCGCGGCATTTCCAAGCCGGGCGAAATCGTCTGGTCCCGCATCTACGTGGCGGGCGGTGCGCTGCACATGGACCTTGGCCGCGCGAAAGTCATCGCGCTGCCCCGCGAAGAGACCGAGCGCCGATGGCAGGCCACCACCTGGCAATGGCCCATCATGCACGCCGTCACTTACGGCGTGACGCGCGACCAGATGATGGCCAAGCACAAGGCCAATCACGTCCAAGTCGTCTATGCCACGAGCGCCAAGGCCGCCGACCAGTGTCTGCTGACCAAGGCGGCGATGGCCAAGGCCCTTGGCATCCGGGTGAATCTCTGCGGCACAAAGGAGGATGGGAAGGCTTGGTAGGAACCCGTGTTCGCATTTGGGTCTGGCAAACACCGTGTTGCAAATCCATCAGGGCTATGGCCGCCAAAGGGCAATCGAACCTGAAAACGATTCGCTTTGAGGAGGAGCTTCTGCCCGATTGGGCTCAGCTCCTCGATCTGGCAGGCAGGCTTTGTCCCGTTCCAGCGGAAACGCGCGGGTGGTTCTCCCGGCTCACCAATTCCTCGGGCGTGGACGACGCACGAACGGTGAGGGCTCAGTGCGACCTTCTCCAATCGAGCATTCTTGAACATCGGGGGCCATCATGAATGAACTGCGGCGGAACCATGACGCCGGTCAGGCAACCCTCATTTGTTCGGCCTGGATCTACTCCTTGGACACGATGATCCAGCAGGCCTCGACAAAAAAGACCTGCACGTGGCATGTGGAAGGTGCGGAGGCGAACGATGATTCAGGAGGGGGAGACATAACCCTGCGCCGCGTAGGATGGACCTGCCACCCGCTCGTATTGGTTTGCTTTGAAAGGATCGTCAGCCAAGTCGTCAACCCGACGCGAACCCAAGAACCAAAACGAAACCGCGCTCCCAGCGGGTTGGCCGAAGCCAACGCTTGGCGCGCAGTGCCCTAACCCAACCTCCGCCTCGAATTGCTGCAACTCTCAGCCAGCCAGGCGAGATAACCCTTCGCGCCGCCGGATACCGGCAACACGATGAACTCCGGCGTGGTGTAGGGATGCTGGGCGAGAATGAGCTTCTCCAACGCAACGAGCCGGGCGCGGGTGGTCTTCATAACCAACATGATCTCGTGGCCGCGCTCCAGTTTCCCCTGCCACCAGTAGTGCGACTCGATTTTTGGGATCAGGTTCGCGCACGCAATCAACCGCGCCTCCAAGGCGGTCCGCACTAGTCGCCGCGCAGTTTTTAGATCTGGTGCCGTGACTAGCACAAGGTCATACTTGGTGGTCGCCGGCATGAACTAATCCTTCCGTGCTTGGTTTGCCGCGCTCCCAACAGCGGATCGGAGCGTCGCAAAGCCGTCGCTCTGTAGTCGTTGTTGCAGCCCGCGCACCAGCTCCCCGGCCAGCCCGGGACCTTCATAAACCAACCCGGTATAAACCTGGACCAGACTGGCACCCGCGGTGATTTTCTCCCACGCATCCCCCGCATCAAATATTCCGCCCACGCCAATAATCGGCAAAGTGCCGCGGGTCTGCCGGTAAAGGTGCCGGATGACTTCGGTGCTGCGGGCGCGCAAAGGTAGCCCGCTCAACCCGCCGGTCTCGTCGTACGCCCGCCGGGAAGCCGGGTCTTCGGTTTCTGGCCGGTTGATCGTGGTGTTCGTGGCGACGACCCCAGCAATCTGGCGCGGGCGAACCAATTCGAGGATTTCGTCCAACGCCTCGAAGGTGAGGTCCGGCGCCACTTTCACTAAAATGGGTTTGGCGGCGACGCCGTTGACGGCTTGCAGCGCCGCGAGAATTTCATCAAGCGCCGCCTTGTCCTGCAACTGCCGCAGATTCGGGGTGTTGGGCGAACTGACATTGACGACGAAGAAATCGGCGAGGTCGCGCAGGACCCGAAAAGAATTCGCATAATCCGCCGCCGCCGCCTCCAGCGGGGTGACTTTGGATTTTCCAAGGTTGATCCCGACCGGATGGTTCGGCCAGTTGCCGCGCGCGCGCCAGTCTGTCAATGCCTGCGCCAGCGCGACGGCCCCGTCGTTGTTGAACCCCATGCGATTCACAATGGCTTCGTCCGCAACGGCGCGGAAGACGCGCGGCATTGGATTGCCGGGTTGCGCGTGCCACGTCACGCCCCCGAGTTCGCTGAAGCCAAACCCGAGGGCGGCCCACGCCGGCACCGCCTCCCCCTGTTTGTCCATGCCGGCGGCGAGGCCAATCGGGTTGGGAAAGCGCAGGCCGAAGAGTTCGATCGGCAAAGCCGGGGCGGCGAGGAAGGACTCCACCGCCTCGCACGCCATTGGGTGCCGGCTGACCCAGTTCAAACCGCGCAAGGTGCGGCCGTGGATGATTTCAGCATCTTCGGCAAACAAAGTGGGGCGAAGCAGCCGTCGGTAGAACCAACTCATGGCGGCAGTGTCGTGCGACGCACGCCGGGTGTCGAGCCGGGAATCGACTGCGCAACAGGGCGCACACCAGCCGCTACCGACGGTGGACAGCGGCAACGGTGGTCGAGCGAGCGGTCAGGAAAACCTTTCCGTTCACATCCCCATTACCGCCTGCGGTTTCGCGAACGAGTAATTGCTTGTAGGTCGCCAGCGCGAGCAACGGCCAGGCGTTGCGATACATGTCGTATTTCAAATAGAAGACCTTTGGAAACCCGGTACCCGTGATCTCGTCCTCTGTCCAGGAGCCGTCCCCATTCTGCATGCGAATCAGATACTGAATGCCGCAGCGCAAACTCGGCAGGTCGGGATCGCCGAAGGCGCACAATCCCATCACGGCCCAGGCGGTTTGCGACGCGGTGCTCGGCCCCTGCCCCTTGAAGACCGGATCGTCGTAGGTGTTACAACGCTCGCCCCAGCCACCGTCGGGGCGCTGGACACTTTCGAGCCAGCGTTTCGCCTTTTGCAGCCACGGCTCGCTCATATTGAGGTTTAGCGCCCGCAATCCGCGCAAGACCTGCCAGGTACCGTAGATGTAGTTAACCCCCCACCGGCCATACCACGAACCATCCTCCTCCTGCTCGCCGCGGATGTAATCCAGCGCGTGGGCAATTTGCCGGTGGTTGGGGTTCCAACCTTCGTAGCCGAGCAATTCCAGAATCCGCGCCGTTATGTCGGCGCACTCGGGATCCAGCATCGCATTGTGATCCGCGAACGGCACCTTCTCCAAAATGTTCTTGGTGCAATCCTTGTCGAACGCCGCCCAACCGCCGTCCTTGCACTGAAAAGCCATCAGCCATTTCAGCCCCCGCTGGAAGCACTCATTGCGGCGGGCTGGGTCATCCGTTGGGATCTGCCGCAATGCCAGCAGCACCATGGCCGTGTCGTCCACATCCGGATTCCATTTGTTGTTGTATTCAAACACCCAGCCGCTCGGTTCGACGTTCACCGGATTCTTGTACTGCCAGTCACCGCGAAAACGAATTTCCTTTTCCATCAACCACTCGGCGCACTGCTTCAGCTTGGGATGATCGGCTGGCACGCCGGATTCGCGCAAGCACATCGCCACGATGGCGGTGTCCCACACCGGCGAGAAGCAAGGCTCGATCCGCACCGTGTCCTCGGTTTCATGCTCGAGCTTTTTCAACTCGTACGCTGCGCGCTGGACCTGCGGATGATCGTCCGGATAGCCCAGCGCCTTGAGCGCAATCAGCGCGTTGAGCATCGCCGGGAAAATGGCCGCCAGCCCATCGCTGCCTTCAAATCGTTCCAGCATCCACTTCTCGCACTTCTTCAAGGCGCGTTTCCGGAAGGGATGAATCCCGTTCTGCGCGAACACCTCGGCAAACTTGTGCACGCGATCAAGCCACAGGAAAAAGTTCCGCATCGAGATCCGGTCGGGATCCGGCGGCAAGGCGAGATCGCGCTCGTGCATGCCTTCGGGGTAAAGCTCGTCCAGATTGACGTGATTCTTGAGCGGGCGCGTCGGTTTGAAATGATTAATGATCGCCAGCGGAACGAGCATCGCGCGCGACCAGTTGCTCATCTCCCAGAAATTGACGTGAAACCATTTGCCGATGAGCAGCACCTCGCACGGAATCGTTGGCACGTATTGCCACGGGAAGAGTCCAATCAAGGCCAGATACAGCTTGGAAAAGGTGTTCATCCGCGGCACGCCACCCAGGCTCACCGCCATCTCGCGAGCCTTCAACATGCGCGGGTCCGTCACCGGCACGCCCGCCAGTTTCAGGGCCAGGTACGCCTTGACCGTGGCGTTCACTTCCGCCGGTCCGCCATGGTAAATGTTCCAGCCGCCGTCCGCCAACTGCATCCCCAACAAGTGATTGACCGCCTTGCGCTGCCATTCCCGATCCACCTTCCCGTTCCAGTGATGATACGCAACCATGTCGGATACGAGGGTGGAATCCACCATCAACTCGCCCACCCAGAAACCTTCCGGTTTTTGGATGCTCAGCAAATAGCCCTGCGACCGCCGGAGGGCGGCCTCAAATTCGGGCCAGGGTTGAAAGTCGGAATCGGGTTGCGAAGTCTCGCGCCCGATCCGGCTGGAGCCGGATGAAACTATCATGTTCTGATTTTGCGTGGTTGAGGAATCGGAGTAAAGGCGATATTCCATCCGCGAACAAGCCCGGCAGGGTTTTTGGGGCGGGCGCACGAGCCAGTTTGCGCCTGGCCTGGCCCCTGATTCGGAGTTGTAATGCCACCTGCCTTTTCGCATCGTGCGACCATGCAATCCCACGAACTCCTTCGCGAAGTCCTTCAGAAGACCAGTGTCAAACAAGTCGCCGCCGATCTCGGCCTCTCGCTGTCCATGCTCTACAAGTGGGCCGAGCCGGACGAAGGCGATGGCAGTGGCACGATCAACCCGCTGGATCGCATTGAAGCCCTCATCCATAGCACCGGCGATCGCCGTCTCGTACAATGGATTTGCGAACGGGCCGGCGGCTTTTTCATCCGCAACCCCAAACACCACCAAGCACACCCCGATTATCTCATCCCGGCCACGAACGAAATCGTGCAGGAATTCGCGGATTTGCTCGCCGTCATCGCCGGCGCCGCCGCCGACAATCAAATCACCCCCAAAGAAGCGAAAAACATCCGCGCCCGCTGGGAAGAATTGAAATCGGTGACGGAGGGTTTCGTCGCGTGCTGTGAGGAGGGAAACTTTGCTCCCCTTAAAGCCAGCCCGCCGGGGGCGACGCCAAGTTTACGATGACCCTGCCGCTCATGCTCAACCTGCAGACGACCATAATCGCCAATCAAAGAGCTCAATGCTTGTTCGTCTCGTTTTTGAATCGAGCTATCTCGTCGCCAAGGTTCTTTCCATAAACTCTTTGAAACGACTGCTCCACGTTCAAGGAATGGCTTTCGACGACATCCTTGAGAAATGCCTGATACCGCTGAGTTCCGTGACTCGACCGGATAAATTCAACAATGCAACCAAACTCCGAATAGAAAAAGGCCGTCTTGTTTGTTATCGGGCAGGAGAGTGCCGTTCCCGTTTCGCCACCGAGATAAGAACCAAAGTCCGCCGGTTCGCAAAACACGCCTTTAGCCACAGCTTCGTAGACTTTTGATTTCGTTGGATACACCCCAGCTCCCACCTGTCCCGCACAATCCATCGCGATTCCTTCGAATAGCCATCGCGGCATCTTCAATGACCTCAGGATCGACATGTGCTGGTGCAAAAGACAATGCGACATTTCATGCGTCATATACACCCGGAGATCGATTCTGCCTTGTTTTGCGTCTTCTTGGGCTCGCTTCGAAACAAATAGTCGCCCGTTAATCGCATTGAACCGAGCCTTGCCACCAGAAAGTCTCTGAAATTCGCTGTCTTCCCTGCAAAGGAATATCTCCGGTTTCGATTTGAAAGCCATGCCATGGTAATTCTCTTCGATACCGACGACACCGCTCAAATAGGATAACTCAGATGCTTCTGGTTGCCCGTGATGGTACACGACATAATTCCCAGACTCTTGCCGAGAGAATCCCACAACAACCGGGGAGAATGGAAACAAGCGACCCAGCAGCAGTTCGTGAACGGCCAATAGCGAAAGCATGGCAATGAACAGAGCTGCTAGCGCCCATCGCCTCTTGCTTTTCCTCGTCATATTGGCGGAGTTTTGAAAGCTATCGGGCGATGTTACTTAAACGAGCGCCCCCAAAAGACGAGGCTGGGGCAGTAGCGAAGCGCGTTTGATTGGCCGCAACAGCGCTCCCTTTTGTCCCTTGCCCGGGATTTTGGCAGTTCTTGGCATTGGGTTAAATCGACCCAGCTATCAGGTTTTTGCCGTTACGGTCGAACCAGTTGGTTTGGTATCGGCAGCGTCGTGCATGTTGCTTACGGTTTCCCGGCTTGTTTCATGAAGGCATTGACCAGCTTCACCTTGGCTTCCTTGGCGGCATCCATCACTTTTACAATTTGACCAAACGGGGCTTTGGTGTCGGCTCGGATCGCGAGTTTAAGTTCAGGATTAGCCTTCACCCGTGCCAGGAGTTCAGCGCGAAGCGTCTCGCCAGTCACCACGATTTCCTGCCCTTCGCCGCCCAGCCGCAAATTGCCTTGGGGATCCACACTCACAATCAGTGGCAGATCCTCGCTGGCGCCGGTCTTCTCGGCTTGGGTGGATTCGGGCAGCGCGAGTTTCAACGCGGGCTGTTGCCGGAACGTGGTCGTAACCATCAGGAAAATCAACAGCACGATCAGCACGTCAATGAGCGCGACGATGATGATCGTGGGCGTCGAGCGACGTTTGCGAATGGAAAAGCGCATGTTATCAAATTGGGGAACATCCAAGATCCAAAGCGACGACCGCCGATACCAAAATGGTTGATGGGCATTGGAGCGTGAATGTCGGATGCGTCTTCATCGGTTACTGTTTTCCGTCGCGATACTGCCGCCGCATAAATTCATCACACAGGGTTTCCATTTCCACGGCGAACATCTCGACTTTCTTGGAGTAATACGTCCACGAAATCAGCGCCGGAATGGCGATGAGCAGGCCGATGAGCGTGGCCTTAAGAATGAGCGCAATGCCGCTGGCCAGCTTGGAAGCGTCGCTCAACCCCGCCTGGCCAACGTTTTCGAACGTGGCCATCATCCCGATGATCGTGCCCACCAAACCCAGCAGCGGCGCAATGCCAACAATAATTTCCAGGACCACCAAACCGCGCTCCAACCGCACAATCTCGTGCCGGGCGCGCGTCTGCAACGCATCCGCGTTCTCTTCCTTCGGCCAGTTCAACCGGCTAATTGCCAATAACAGCAGGCGCCCGAGCGGTGACGCATGTTGCTGGCAAACCCGGTCCAACATGGCCACATCGGCCGGTGACTGACAGGCGGCGATGGCGGACTCAATTTCCGGCGGCACAACCTTCTTCCAGCGCAGCGCCAGCCCCCGTTCAACAATGAACGCCAGACCCACGACCGAGGTGAGAATCAGCAAGATGTAAACGATGGTTTCCATGTTCAATTTAATCGGCGGGGCATAATATCCGCCCTTCGGTTGTATTCTCTAGTTGTAATAAAAGGTGAACGTAATCCGGCGCGAATCCTCGCCGATCATCAGCCGCATTTCGCGCGGCCACTTGTCAAAAGGGGACGGATCCAACACCGCTTTCTGGCACAACAACGCCAGCGTCTCCGTCACCGTGGACTCGACCAGCTTCATTTCGGTGATGCGGCCGTCGTAATTCAAGTTAAATTGTACCACCACGCGCCCGCTGCGATAGCCGTCGTAGCTCATGCTGTCCAGCAAGTCATACCACCGCGACGACACCGCATCAATGAACGCCCGATCATACGCGCCGAAGCCCGTGGCCTTGACGTCATAGGAGGCATTCGGTCGCTGCTGCGCGCCGGCATCCAGTTTTGCCTTCTGCCCAGGCATCTGATTCCGTTGGAGCGCTGCATCCTTGAGCGTGCGCGGTCGGGACTTTTCCGTCTGCGGCTTCAGTTCCGCTTTCGCAATCGTCATGGTCCCGGGCGCAAGTTTAGGTTTGGGTTGCGACTCGGCTTCCGGTTCGGGCTTCGGCTTCGGCGGGTCGGGCATGAGTTGGTCAAACTTCTTCCGCGCCGCATCCTCGGTCTTGGCCACTTCCGTTTGGATGCCGTCCAGCTTGGGGAGATTCGCGTCCAGATTCACTTCGGGGTTGGCGGCCACCGAATTTTTGTCCGAATAAAACTTCGTTTCCTTGGGCACTTCGGTTACGGCTTGCAACGCACTCACGTCCACGAACATCAGCGGCGGCTCCCGGTTCACCGGTGGTTGTTTGGCCTGTAATGTGAGCGGCGGCGGCGAAAGTTTTCTTACCCACGCCGGCAACCGCACTTTGTCCCACCAATGGAAATGGTTCCCGATCGCGTACGTTCCCCAGAAAAGCAGATGGAGGGCGAGGGACAAAGCAAGGGCGCGGCCCAGGCTCGTCAAATCGAGCCGGGCCAAGCGTAAAGTCACCGTGTCGGGTCGGCACCCAGTCATCCGAGGTCAGGTTGCCGCAGGGTGCGTGCCGGGGCAACTGTTTCCCACCCGCCAGAGGCACGTTGCGGGGTTGTTTCCATAAATATGAGCGAAACTCGATGCTTCGACCCGCTTCATCGGCTCCTACTAACGGCCGATCGGTTCCTCCACCTTCACCCGCACTTCGGCGCCGTTGCAGCGGATCTCCGGCACGTACATCGCCTGACCCAGAACCGGCAGGGCGTGAAAAATTCCGGGCACCTCGGCGCGCATATCGTAGCGGATTTGCCACACGCCTTCGGGGAGTTGGTCGATGAACAGCGCCACCTTGCGATCGCGCAACTCCTTATAAACCCAGCGCGAGCGACCGGTGAAATCGGCCTCGTCCGCGGTCGGCACTGGCTTTGGCTTCGGCGTTGGGCGAAGCGGAACGCGGCGAGCTTCGGCCGGAGCGGCCTTTGGATTGGGGATTGCGGACTGGGGATTCGTGAACTTCCGATCCACCGCGCTGCTCTTGAGTTCGCGCGCATACAACGATTCGCCGCTGCGGATTTCGACCGCCTCAAAACCGGCGGGCTTTAGATCTTCAAACAGCAGGTACTCGTAATTGTTCTTCCCCTCGATGGTGATGACCGTCTCGACCCGCTCGCCACTTTTGACGCTGCCGCCGTCGGGGAGCGGCTCGCGATCATAGACGTAACCCTTGAGCAACGTCGGGCGGCCCACGAGTTTGTAGTATTCGCGCTTCACAAAAATCTCGTTGCCGGCGGGCGTGATCGGTTCTTCCAAGCTGAAGAACTTGGCTTCGACGGCGAAGTAAATCGGCGAGTCGCCTTGCTTCCGCACGATGCGGATTTCGTTCGCATCCTTGATCAGCTTCGGATCAATCGTGAAACGGCTCGGCGCATTGAAGACGTCCGCTCCGCTGACTTTCTTCTTTGCGATGGATTTGCCGTTTACAATCAACTCGCATTCCAGATCGCCCTTCAGCTCGCCGCTCACGCGCAAGTAATCGTTCATGGCCAGCACCACGATGGCGGTGTCGCGTGTGTTGCTCCACTGGGCGCCGCGACGGTTTTTGATCAGCCAGTTCGTGACCGGTTCGATGAGTTTGTTCTGTGGATCAATTGTCAGCAGCGCCCGCAGCGCAAACGCCGTCGCCTCCACGCCGCCGTCCGACCATCGCCAGTAAATGCCGTCCTCGCCCCAATGCGCCGTGCCCATGACACCGGCGTTGGTTGGGGGCGCGCCGCCGATGAGCACCGAAGCATCCGGTCGCTCGTGGCGTTTTACACCGTTCTCCAGATTCTCAATGAGGGTCTTCGCCTTGTCTTTGAATATGTAATGGTGTGCGGAGAGAGCAAGTAACGACCTCGTGTATGCATTGAGTTTCTCACGGCTGGCCCAGAGGTTATCGAAAGCTTTCTGTTGGAACTTTGACAGCGGGACTTGAATGCCCTGGTCATGGTGGGCGTAATCAAAGGCCAGTGCGTGCAACATCCACGCCTGCATGTCCGGGTTCTCCTCTTCTTCCACGAGCGTCTTGTCGAGGTAGTTGACAGCGCGTTCGAGCACTCCGGCCTTCAGGTTGATGCCGGCGTCTTTGGCGAGCGTGAGTCCCCAGACGACGTAAGCCGTCATCCAGTGATCGCTGTCGCCCAGCTTCCACCAGCCCCAGCCGCCGTCGCTGCGCTGGAAATCGTAGAGGCGTTCGAGACCGGCCTTGGTCATGGCATCCAGTTCGGCCAAATCTTTTTTGCCCTTCGGATTTGTGGCGGTGGCGGTGTTCGTTTCAATCCCGCCAAACACTCGGCTCATTACATCTTCCGGTTGCAAGCCAAGGTCGCGAAGGGTTTTGGCGGTGACGACGGCAGGCAGAAAACGGCTCATCGTCTGTTCGGTG
>Ga0154020_10006296_pt1 | contig 13900 bp, 12 predicted proteins | sample Klosneuvirus_201_FD_109709 | JGI IMG/M metagenome (GOLD analysis project Ga0154020, IMG submission 109709) | Active sludge microbial communities from wastewater, Klosterneuburg, Austria - Klosneuvirus_20160825_MG | ecosystem: Engineered > WWTP > Aerobic digester > Activated sludge | place... | reverse complement strand
GGAGGGCCGAAATATCCTATGCCGGTGGCGTCAGCCACCGGTTTGCGATTGTCCACAACTAGAGGCCTGAAGGGCCGACACACGCGTCAATGTGTCGGCCCTCCGGGCCTGAATTGCTGTGTTGTACTTGTTCCGGTGGCTCACGCCACCGGCTGACGATGTGCCGGGCTTCCAGCCCTGACGATTAGCGCAACTTCAAAACTGGCGCTTCGGGAAATTATCTTTTTTTCAGACGACGCGACCACTGCAGAATCCATCTTAGTCCGGAAGCGGGGCATTGTTTTCGAAAGCCTCGCAGAGTGCTGACGTCTGGCAGATGATCCTTGCGTCCCAGCCCGAGAAACATTCGATAGGCGATGTCCGTCTGCATTTTCGCAAACACCTGCCGATCGGACAACCCGTCATGAAACAAAATCAGTTCGAACTTCAGACAAAGAATGGGCTCAACCGCCGGTCGGCCTACTTCACTGAAATGGTGCTCAACCGATTGGCGCAATGCGGGGAAATCCACGCGAACATCTGCTCGCCGAGTCCAGTGATCATAGGGTATCAGCAGATCAAACAGCACTCGATCTTCGTAGGAAAACACGGGAGCTTCGTAAGCTTTCAACATCGGAGTCCTTTCCGATTGACAAATCGCCTGCAAATTCAAGCCCCCCATTATGAACAGTTTGCCAGAAGCCTCATACCCCTTTTCCCGCAGCCTCCATTAGGGATCAGGTGGACGGAGATAGAAGCCAGCGCACGATCCTGTCTCTGATGCCAGATCTGGCGAATCGCCAGATCGCGTTTCAAAGTTCAAAACACGGCAGTTTTCAAATTCTGCATCGCAAAACATGGAGAACAGTTTTCGGCCAGAGACATTTTGTTACGCTTCCGGCGGAAGTTGGCGTCGAGACGACATTAGGACTTCAGTTGGAACCCCCATGCTAGCCGGACATTTTCTCAGCCGTCGTCAGGTCGAATTGGTACAGATCGACGAGCCGAAGTTGCCCTCGGCGGATTCAAATCCGGGCCTGATCGTCTTTCAGCCCGAAATGACATGCCTCTGCGGCTCGGACCTGCCGTTCTTCGACGGCGATTTTGAAGGGCATCCGATCAATTATCCGCAGCCGGTCGGGATGTCTCTGCATGAGATGGTTGGCACAGTCGTCGATACAAACGGCACCAAATGGAAACCGGGCACGCGGGTTCTTGCCGTGCCTGTTGGGCAGCACGGATTGTTCGAACGCTTTGTCATGTCCGAACAACGCACAGTCGCATTGGATCCGCGATTGTCGGACGAATTTGCAATGCTGGCCCAGCCGTTTGGGACGGTCGTGTACGCCCTGAAAAAACTTCCCAACATGATCGACCGCGATGTCGTCGTTCTTGGGCAGGGGCCCATCGGTCAAATGTTCAACACCGGCCTGCGAAACATGGGCGCGCGGCGGATCATTGGTATCGATCCTCTGGCGTCGCGATTGAAAATCAGTCCCACAATGGGCGCGACGGACGCGATCTGCGCGACTGGCCTTGATGCTGTTGAACAGGTTCGTGAGATTCTAAAGGGTGAGCTGCCGGAGATCGTTGTCGAAGCCGTCGGACATCGGTCTCATGCCCTCAACGACGCCATTGAACTCACACGACCCTTTGGCCAGATTCTGTTCTTCGGCGTGCCCGCCACCACAATCGACGGCGTTAAGCTGCGCGCCGCGATGCTCAAAAATCTCGTCATCAGCACCAGTCTGCATCCGGATTTCGAACGAACGTTTCCGCTGGCAATGCAATGGATTGCGGAAGGTCGCGTCAATTTGAAACCGCTGATCACGCATCGATTTCCGCTGTCGCAGATTCAGCAGGCGTTCGACACATTTCGAGATCGCGTTGATGGCGCACAAAAGGTGCTGGTGGAGTTTCCGTCGTGGAAGGGTAAGGCGATTTGATCAGTGAAGGCCATTGAGCGTTGGTCTTGCCCACGGCTCAAAACTGAATGCCAGCTCTCAGGATAATGGCGTCACCAAAATCGATCTGCGGAGGCGTATTCGTGAATTCCATCGAGCGGCTGAACACCCAGCCGGTTTCGACGAAGACACCGCGATTCTTCTGACGCAGGTGCTCGACGCCCAGCATCACGCGGAGATCCCGCAATGTCAGCTGGTCATCCTGGCCGCTTGTGCGTTTGACGGCCCATGTGTTGCCACCGAACACGCCACTGACGTAGGCCCATGTCTCGCTGAAGTCGGCGTCTTTAAGAATTCGACGAGAGATCCGCGGCGAGGGAAACTGAATGTCGTATTTCCACAGCGGAGACGGCGTCCAGTAAATCCCCATCGTCGGCAGTACCGGGTAGTCCTGGCGACCGGTGTACATCGCTCCTCCGAAGATCGACACTTTGTCCGGCACGATTTTCCACCACAACATGCCCGAGCCAAAGAGTTTGAAGGCGTCCTGGCTGGAATTGAAATCGCTGCGCACCGAGGGCGTGAACAGCACCATTGTTGTCAGTCGTTCATTGACAACCCGCTTCCAAAACGTCTTGACCCCGACCTCGTAAAGTGAGTTCGGCAGGCCGAGCGCGGACGCCGCGTTAAGGTCGTCCAGGCGGAAGAATGGCGTGAACGAAACAAGATGATCCATGCTCCCGAGTGGAACGGCGAAGGTGCCGAACAGATCGAGTGACCTGATCCCAAGTCCCGACGAGGAGTCCCCCGGAATGACTCCATACGCCGCCGTGGTGCCCTGATAGCATGTGTCGCGGTATCGAATCAGAGGAAGTTCGCAATCGTCGAAGTCCGGGGCGCAAGTGGATTCAAATCCTTCGATCGACGCTGCGCCGGTCAAGTCGGTTTCGTCGAGCAGCGGATCTTCGAGCAATTCCGGGGCTGGTAACAAACCAGTGTTTGCAGTGTCGGGCGATGTTGGAAAGAGAGTGGACGCCTGACCCGATTCGTCCCCGACATCCACTGATTCAGGATTTGGCCGGATCCGAAACTGTTCGAGAAACGATTCCTCCGCGCAGGCGGTCGCAGTGCTGGTCACAATGATCAGCAGCGACATCAAGAGCCAGCGGCAGGGTTCAGTCATGGGACGGATCGCAGCAGGGAATGAACGGCACTACCTGTGCAATCGGCATTTCAGGACCCACATGGGGACGCTGATTGTGGCAAATTGGGCATCCGCTCAAACGACATCTCACCGAATGTCGGCGTATTCCGCCGATCGATGCACACGGAACGTGCATCCTGCGATTTTGGCCGCGAATGCGTGCTTTGGAGTTGCGTGGATGGTATAGTGAGGAATCGGAAGCGCGAGCAAGGGAACAGGTTGCGTTCCCTATTCCTCAACTCTGTGCTGATTGTACCGCACGCGGTGGTCAATGGATTGTTTGACCCGACGCCAACGGCGAGGCAGTCGCGGCGAGAACTGTGGAAAGGCCTCCCCGTTGGGTCGGGTTAAACGAGACTGCTCGTCTTTTCTCAATGTCAAATGAAAATGTGTCAGCCATGTCTGCGTGCCGTATCAAGACTTCAGAAGCAGGACGATCTCAGTGAAACTCGGTGCGTCCAGACGCAGCGGATTTCAGTGCGCCCCGGCATTTCGCACGGAATGAGTTCACGAACAGGGCGTTTGCCACGTAAAATGGCTGTGATCGATTGGGTTGCAGCAGGTTAAGGATTGGAGAAAATTTAATGGCGGAACAGACTCTGGACCGGCCTTCACAGGCTGAAAACGATACGGGCACGGTTCCGAGAGGCACGGTCCGCGAAAATGCCTCGGAAGTTACTCCGGCGCAGGATGAACGTGACAAGGGAACTGCAGTGAACTCCACGATTTCCAATCAATCCGTGGGCTGGGGCGAAGAGGGCGATGCCGGGGAATTCGACTATATCCCCGTTTCGCCGTGGGCACCGATCGCCTTGTGCATGGGGCTGTTGGGATTGACTGGCTTCATCGGGTACTTTGGATTGTACGTCGCGTTCTTCGGGATTTTCGTCGGCATCGGAGGTCTCATGCAGATTCGGGCGGCGGGCGGATTGGCGAAGGGCTCGTTGATGGCGACCTTTGGACTTGTGCTGTCGATCTGCAGTTTCGGGTTGGGTTCGGCAAAAATGTACTACAACTTCCAGCACGAAGTGCCCGAAGGCTACCTGCGGGTCAATTTTCCGAAGGATGTGGCGGAAAAGGAGTTTGTTTATATTGGCGGACACAGGAAACTGCATCCGGATGTCGCTTCGATTGTCGGCAAGCAGGTTTACCTGAAGGGATTCATGTGGGCGACGCAGTCCACCGAAGGGCTGAGTCAGTTTATTCTGCTCAAAGATAACGGAGAATGCTGCTTCGGCGGCAAGCCAAAAGCTCACGACTACATTGTGGTGAAACTGCCGGAACTGAAGTCTCCGGATGATCGCCCTGAACTTTCAAAGCGTGCATCCGGGATGTCCGTCATTGCGAAGAATTCAAAACGGACGGCGGATGGCGAAGAATCAGAGAATGATTATCAACTGGTAACACGAGCCTACATCGGCATGGTGGCTGTGGCTGGCGTGCTGGAAGCGGACCTGAGAGCCGGTGAAGACGCGAAGCCGGATGATTTTGAATACGCTCCAGTGTATCGAATGAACGACGCTCAACTGGTTGAAGAAGCATGGACACGGTTCTAAGACAACGCGACGGAATGGATACAACATGAAAAAACGTACTGCGGCGTCCACGCTCATGATTTCACTCGCCGCCGTTGCCGGATGCGGGACAGGCGACAGCGAATACGTCAACTACAAGAACACCGCACCGTCGGAGTTCGAACAGAATCAGACGCGTCCGGACGTTGAGACCGAAACTGCTGGGGAAACTTCAGACGTAAGCACCACCAACGATTCTGGTGGCGCAGCAAAAGCGAACGCCGGTTCAAAGGCCGTTGACACGAATGTGAAGCCCGTCTCGCATTCCGGTGATGCTACAGATGCGGTCAGCACTGACGTCCAGGGAACCGGGGCGTCGGAAACTGCGGTCAAGTCGATCATCTCAACGAAGTCTGGCCTCATTGGGCAGGCAGATATTCCAAAGATCGATAATGGCACGCCGGAAGCGGCAAATAAGATCGCGTTGCTGATTCCCAACAAGTCCTTCCGTCGCGAACGGGGGACCGAGGCGGTTCGAGTCAGCTACGACGACATCGATCTTCTGAAGGTTCTCAACATGGAACCCGTGCCGCCCAACGCGGTCGAGTACTTTCCCGAGTGGCTGGCGGAGCTGGATGGCAAGCGAATTCGCATTCGAGGCTGGATGTACCCGACGTTCATTTCGGAAGGGCTGACATCGTTTACGATGGCGCGAGACAATGGCATCTGCTGCTTCCAGAGAATGCCAAAGATCTACGATGTGATTTTTGTGAAACTCGCGAAAGGCGAGCAGACCGATTACATCGACCAGCGTCCATTCGATGTGGAAGGCACGTTTCACATCGATTCAGAAGGCGACGGCTCGGAATTGCCTCGGCTGTACAAACTCGAAGACGCCCGCGTGCTGAATTAAGCACCCATGCGTAAGTTTTGGGGCATAATTTGGCGAGCGGTGGGTATCAGCCCACCGAGTTGCCCGCATTTGACTCGGAGGGCTTACGCCGCTCCGCTCGCCGGGTTTGTGGCGACCGGGGACGTCACTCCCCTGATTGTGAATCCTGCGATTATACCATTTAACTTATGCACGGGTGCTTAGTAGCCCGAAGCGCCAGCGAGGCAAATAAGTTACGTCTCCCATTCCGCGTGAAGTGTTTGCCTCGCTGGCGCTTCGGGTTAGTGTGTGTTTCTTCGGTTTCTCTATCGCTTCGCCCGTTGCGATTCCTGTTGTGCAGCGATCCGCTGGCTACCGTCCAGTGAAAGGTGCAGATCGGTAGCCACGAAGCCTGATGTCGGCACATTGAGACGCAGGACCGTGTGTTCGGGCGAACTGTAGATTTCGGGCAACTGCCTGAGCGTTGGAGTTGTTGAACGATTGCCGTCTGCGCCATGAATTCGCTCGGTGTCGTTGAGAGCCCTTGTGCGAAATTCTTCCTGGGCGACGTCGACTTGACTTTCGCCTTGCGTCAGCAGCAACACCGAATAGGGCGAGTCGCCAATCAGGCGTTTGACCACAACGCGGTACTCGCCTGGCGGCATAGCCGTGGTGATCTCGAATCGTCCGGACAAATCTGTCCGCGTAAAAGTACGAGTTGCACTGTTTGTCGCTTCGTTGCCAACGATGAACAGGTCGGCCTGTGAGAGTGGCTCCCCGTCAAGAAAGACGCCACCCGTAACAGATTCTGGCTGCCGACCACGGGTTACAGCTACCAAAACGACAATACTGCAGACGGCGGCGAGAATTGAAAGGACTGGTTTTGTCATAAAGCGTAAGCTCCGAAGGTGTGTTGCAAGTTGCAGGGGCAAGAAAGACGAAAGGGTCGAGGAGTCCTGGGCGGGCGGCAGTAAAGGAATTACCAATTCCCAAAGCTGCGGCCCGACAACCATTTGCCATCGACCATGCTGAAGGATGCAGATCTGGGACAGATCTGCCTACGTTGTAGTCCGACTTGTCCCAAGTCGGATTCCTTCGGTATGGCGACATCTTTGTGGTAGGCATGATTCTGCCGCTCGCCCTAAAAGTCGCCCGTGACTTGTCCGTCCCGAATGTAGTTCAGCAGACAAAATATCCGGTAGTCCATCACGTCACTTAGAAAACGCACGGACCCGTCACCGAGCAGAAATTGTCCGCCGCCGGTATGACTGCTGTTGAAGACCCACGCATAGCTGCGGCCCGAAGAGTCCCACGCGGCATTCAGTGCCCAGCGAGTGTCAAAGAATTGGGTTGCGTCTACGGATTCCTCGCTGTCGCTAAAGACGCGACCATGGCAGCATGTATTCGTTCCTGTCAATCCCCACGGTCCAAAGTTGATACTCACTTTGCTACGTAAACCGCCGTGTGATTCACCGATGGCAATTGTGTTGGACGATCCATCACGCAGATCCGCAATTCGAGCCGCGCCATTGTTTCCAAACATCCCGCGACGAATGTCATAAGCTGTTTCCACCCATGGGGAATCCCAGTCTGTGAATCGTCCTGCTGCGAACAGGTAACTGCTGCGCCGCGCTCCGTTGCGAGAGAAGATATCGACCGTACCGGGCGCGTGTGTCGATTGCTCGCCAGCGCTCGGATCCGATGGGCAGCCCAGTACCGGAAGCATCATCTGAGTCACACTCAGGTTTGCAGTGTCGTCCCCGGCCACCGGCATCAGTACCGGTGAAGAACCAGTTGAGCATTGATTAAAATCATACTTCTGCCAGGCATTCGCCTGCTCAAGAAACGGTAATAACAATGCCCAGCCCGTGGTGTTCAGTACGCGATTTCCCTGGCTGTAGAAGGGGAAACTTTCGAAGCGTCCGGAGTTGATCATCGCCGGAGGATGGACGCCGTGGACATCATGATAATTCGCGAGAGCGAGTCCCAACTGCTTGAGGTTATTGCGACACTGTGTGCGTCGCGCCGCCTCGCGCGCCTGCTGGACAGCGGGAAGCAGGAGGCTGACAAGAATTGCAATGATTGCGATGACGACAAGTAACTCGATCAGAGTGAAGCCCCGTGGCGATCGATGTCTGAGACCGAACGCCTGCCGGGCATACCCTTCTCCTGTCAGGACTCGATCGGCACCGCCGTGATCGCCAGTGTCGCGACGGAAATTATTCGAATGCTTCGAGGTTGACTCAGCCTTTGCTGAATCGTCATTCGTGCTCATTAAGTAACGTCCTCGGAAATTTCAGCGGTTCAACTTGCAGAGAATTCGACGTGTACAAGAACCGTCAGGTCTCTACGGGACATTATGTATTCCAATTAAGACACTTGCGGAGACCAGAGAGCAATTAGAAGCAGTTCTCGCAGCTCGTTTGACGATCCTCCCTGAGAGGGAGCTGCGCGAAGCTGTAAAGGTCGTAGCGATGAGGGGGCTCGAAGCCCAAAGTTGCATTATCGCGCGTTATCGAACACTCGAGTCACGTTCTCCCGGCGGAACATCGACTGGTCAGGGCTAACCCACGCCGTATATCCGGGCGCGGTCACGGACGACTTCGGCCCAGCGTCGATGGGTTGCGGGCTCACACATCGCGTCGTCGTGGCGAAAGACGGGTGGAGCGTCGTCGTGCAGGATCTTTCGCGCTGATTCCCAGTCCACTTCGCCAACGCAGTAATGAGACTCGATCAACGGGATCTGCAGCGGATGAATCGCAGTCTTGCCGAGCAGGCCGAATTCCACATCCATCCGCATTTCGCGAGCCAGCGTCTCGGTGTCATCCAGCCGATCAAACACGGGAGAGGTCAGTGAAAAACCGGCCGGATGAAAAATTGTCACCAATTGCGAGATCGTCGGCCCGAGGGGCGTTTCATAAAGAGTGCGACCTCGCGGACGACGCAGGCCAAGCAGGTGCAGCAGGTCGTTGCCGCCGATTCGCAGGCAGATCACACGTTCTCGTACGTGTTCCGCCAGCAACAAATCCCGAAGGACTCGCATCTCTGCCGGATCGAAGACCTCAGCCGTTTCCAAAGTTGGCATCAGCCATTGCCTATTCATCAACGGGACGACTCGCAGATAATCGGCAAGATTGTGCGGCGTCAGCTTCGGAAGCACAAACCCGTCCAGTTGATCGACCCCTGCAATTTCCAGGAGCGAGCTGAGCACATCCGGACTTCGCACCCGCACAAAGCGGCGCAACCCGACTGGTTCGAGCTGTCCCAACAGCTGCCGCAGGTTGGCCAGGGCGAGCGGGACATCAGTCTCGGTGATCGCATCCTCGGTACAGAATATTACCGATCGGAGTGCAGGGAATCGCTGGAGATTTGCAATCTCGACGAGGTCTCCACGAGTCGCGGGCACATACAACGACGCTCCCAGATGCAGGTAACTCATGATTCCCCATTCCCAAAGTCTCGAATCAATGACACCGCATGGTATGGCAAATCAGGATCGACCAACACCGGGACGGCGCGACGTTTTGCCACTTCGAGGAGGTGCTGCACATCGTTGCTGGCTTTGTCCCGCAGCAATAAATGTGACGGCACGCGACGCAACAGGACTCGCGTCGCTTCGCCGATTCCGGGCTTGATGTGATTCGCGTCGCGGACCCCAAACTGTTCGGCCATATCCGCCAGCAGTTTTTGGCAGCGGTCGCGTTGTCGCTGCCGTTCGACCTCAGTCATGACCTCACCCAGGTCACCAGCCGCTGACCATTGCCGTTCGATTTCGCCCGTCATGACATCAAGAAACCATCGCGTCAGATCGTGCTCCGCGAAATCTGAATAAAGCACACAGCCATGAAAGTCGTCCGGTCCGACGACGTCGGAATTCAGAATCGAACGACTCACCAGGCCGCTGATCGTCGCTCCGAGCAGACTGCATGGGATCAGGTAATCTTCGGATGTTGCCGCTTCGGCTGCGGTTCCGGACAGATCTGTGATGACGTGCAAACCTGCGTTAAGGCGGATGCCATCGCTGGCGTGAAACGATTCCAGCGCCTGCTGTAACTCGCGTGACATGACTCCCTTGCCGGTCCAGCCATCCACAAAGACGATCGATGCGGGCGGATGAGACCGCAGCAGAAATCGCAGCGCAACCGTATCGATTCCGCGGTCCCGAATCAGCGAGATGGAATAGTGACTCGCCTTCCTGCCAAGTTTCTGCTGCAGGACACGCTTCAGCATCGCGCCGATTGGTGTCCCCGCGCGGGCCAGTGACACCAGCGTAATCGGCCCTGACTGCAATTCGGCGATACGCCGAGCCAGACGGATCACATCATTTGCAAACCGCTGCTGATGACGCATCAGTGCGTCGTGAAACAGTCGCAGATACTCGGTCGATGGCAATGCCTCCGCACTGAGCAACTCACTGTAGTGCCGCGTTCGCGATTGAATCAGTCGTTCCTTCTCGGCCACCGGGGTGAGCGACAACTGCACCGGCTTCAGCAAGAAGATCACGTCCACTGCATCGTAGCTGCCGCTGAACTTCATCCCGCAGCCTCCTTCATCCAATTCTCGTTCCAGGGCTCCAGCCCTGGAACGCACTGCACTGGAGGCTCCTGCCTCCAGCGACATCAATGCACACCGCGTGAAGTATAGTCCGGAAAACGCTGAGATTCTTCTTACAGTAGCGATGTCCAGGGAGGTCGATGCAGCTTTGCGGCCGCCGGGTTGCCAAAAGTGATGCGACAGGCCTCCAGCAATTCGCAGAGACGATGTTCGGCGGGCAGGGGATCGGTTTCGTAGCCAACCAACACCCGGTCGTAGCACCGGTCGATCACGTTGTAAAGAAAATTCGGAATGCCTTCGTGATAGTTATCCACGAACTCAAGCACGCTGTGCAAATCGCCATCAACCAGCAGGGGTGAACGTGTGGTGGACTGAAACATCACGTCCCAGCCTTGTCGCTCCAGCCATCGGGCCAGCCGAAACGCCGGATAGTGAAACTCACCGGTTCCCAGCACCAGCAATTTTGATTCGGGCGCAAGATTCGCTTCCGCGATTAGGGCTGGCTCATCGACTTGAAGTTCCTTACGCAAACCGACTCGGCCAAAGTTGGCAGACAGGCAGAAGGTTTTGTCGCGATCGTCACTGTCAACCAGTGGCAATGGACCGGGATCAAACGCAGGATCCGGCTCAAAAGAATATGTGCCGCAGAGCAGAGATTCAAATCGTACGGAGACGCCGACACGCATCTGGACTCCGGCCCGACTTGTATCGTTCAGCCAATCGGTGAGGCAGACGAAGATGACTTCACGCAGAGCCGGGTTGTGGCGGTAATACTCAGCAGCCAGATTCGCGGCAGTCGCGCCGGTGCTCATTTCATCATCCACGATGATCAGCGTGTGAGCCGTGTCGAACAGCTGCCGATCATCTGCCGTAATCGGCGCGTAAAGGCGATGGCGAGTCGCGTGGCTGTGTGATTCCTCAAACGTTAACGTGGGAGGCCGCGTCAGAGCGTACCGCGTCCCCTGCAGAAACAGGAGGTCGTTTCGGTCGGTGTGACGTAGCCAGCTCTCGAAGATTCCGTGCCCGAGCCCGGTCGCCGTTTCGGCCATCGCGACCATCACCGCCGACCCCTTCACATCGGCAAGTCGAACGGCAAGGCGGTCGCAGCAGTCCTGAAAGACATGTGGCCGCACGGGCCAGTGCTTGCCCAGCACTTTACTGACAAACACAAAGCCGCGCCGCCGACTGCGGCGGCTTCCGAAGCCGCAGAGTTCGTCCAGCGGAAGTTCCGCCGCGTGAGTCGTCACGCTCAGTACACCACTGCGTAGTCGAGTAGTGATCATGGGTTAGTTCCGATAGCCGCGATTTGCGAGCAGACGACGGAACTCACGAACACTGAGAAATCCACTGATGATCATGCCAGGCAAATATCCGCCATTCCAGAGTGCATGGAGCCCAATCGCCCACAGCAGAGCGATCTGAAACTGGCGGTTTTTCACCGCCTTGCGCAAATCGCGTCCCGATTGCCAAAACGCTGCGGAAACGATGCCCGACCATAATCCATGTCCGAAAGGAGATGTCGCTCCCCGCAGCACCATGACCCACAGCAGGCCCGCCTGTCCGGCTTCAATCAACGCCTGTAGGCCATATCCCGCCGACTCAAAGACGGCAAACCCCAGGCCGCTCACAACGCCCAAAATCAACCCGTCCATCGGACGATCGTAGACCGGATGTTTCCATCGCCACGATGTCGCCAGCAGTTTCGCCGGTTCTTCGTACAATCCGGCAAACAGAGGCCCAAGCAACAACCCGCCGACGACCAGCGCGCTGGCTTCAGCCGTGATGACGGTCGCGATGATTCCAACGGTTCCGCCCGCCAGAAACGTGATCGCCAGGGTGCGGAGGGAAATCCCTGTCTTGTCGTAACGGTCAACTAAAAAGAAAATGACCGCAGATGGCACCACCAAACTCATCGCGAGGAGCGTCACTGGAACCAGGTTCGGGTTCCCCGTCGCCGCTTCGAGTCCGTACAACATCAGCGCGATGGCGGACGTGACCACTGCTACTTTCTGCCAGCGTTGCCATTTGCCGAACATCGCGGACAACTTCGACCATTGCGCAGACAGGCCTGAGTTCGAGGGCACCGGACTGGGGCGCGGTGGAGCGCTCGGATTGATCAGCTGAAATTCGAATTGCCCGATGCCAATTTTGTCACCTGAACTGAGTCTTGCCGATTGACTGGATTTGTCATTCACCAGCAATGTCAGTCCCGCACGAAAAAGTCGAACGTCAACGCAATCCGGACGCACGTCCAGGTAGATGTGCTGATGAGCAATGCTGGGATGCGGGATCACGATACTTGCAGGTGCCTGACTTCCCAGCACATACTGGCTGGGTGCCAAATCAAATTCCTGCCCGCGCGAAGTCCCCGTCAGCACTCTCAGTCGCCAGCCGACGTTGATCGGCACACTCCAGTTCATGGATACCTCGTCGGAAACGAAACGGCGTGCTGTTCCATGGGGAAAAATCGCTCTCAAAAACAGATGCAATCAGGGAACGTCCGGCGACGTGGCCGCCGCGCGGGGAATTGTGGCCCCTTTCCCGACACGCGCCAAGCATTACTCCATTCCGAACCGGAAAATTGATGAACGTTAAAGGGGTCAGGCCTCTTTGTTGACAGTGTCTCCGGACGTTGGTAGACTGTACCGACACTTTCGAAGGAATTAGCGATGCCAAGACCACCACGGGCTGACGAAGCCGGAGGATTGTACCACGCTCTGAATCGTGGCAACCTCCGGGCGGACATTTTTAAGACGGACGCGGATTTCGCGGCGTTCGAGCAGATTCTGCACGAAGGGCTGGCGATTCACGACGTGGAACTTTACGCCTGGCAGTTGATGTCGAATCACTATCATCTGGTATTGAGACCACTGGTGGATGGTGAGATGAGTCGGTTTATGGGCTGGATTGGCGGCACACATACGATGCGCTACCACGCCCATTATCACACCGGCGGCATGGGCCATGTCTACCAGCAACGTTACAAGAGTTTCCCGATTCAGGATGACGAACACTTCTTTGTCGTGTGTCGTTACGTGGAACGGAACGCACTTCGGGCTGGACTCGTGAAACGGGCGGAGGATTGGCGTTGGGGCTCGCTGTGGCGTTGGATGCAAAAACCGGAACCCGATCCCAAACTGCTGTCACGTTGGCCATTGCCCAGGCTTCCTGGCTGGGCGAGTCGCGTCAATGAGAGCCTCACGAAACAGGAACTGGACGCGGTTCGGCTATCGATTCAGCGAGGCAAGCCACTGGGCGACGAAGCCTGGGTGGAATCAATCGCACGACGGCTCAACCTTGAATCCACCATACGTCCCCGAGGCCGACCACAAGTTCGTTTTCCAAAGGACGAGGCAAACAAAAAGGCCTGACCCCCTTGATGCTTTCGCCCCATTTGATGCTTTCCACGAAGGGGCTTGTGCAGTAACGAAAGTGGTGATATGAGATTTTTACTTGCCGGTACTTTGAATGTCGCATTGTGTTTTGTGCAGTTGAGCCACATGGCTTTCGCTGACGAAAGGGCCGCCCCGTCACATCGACCGAACATTGTCATCATCCTCGCAGACGATCTCGGCTTCTCGGACGTCGGCTGCTACGGTGGTGAAATCGAGACACCTAATCTCGATCGCATGTTTGCCGAAGGAATGCGGTTTTCGCAGTTCTACAACTGCGCACTTTGTGGTCCATCACGAGCGGCACTGATGACCGGGCAGTTTCCGCATCGCGTAGGGATCGAAAACTGGACGGGCTTGCTGAATGCTCGATGCGTCACACTGTTTGAACTGTTCAAGCAGGCCGGATACCAGACTGGTGCCGTTGGTCGGCTGGACATGGCGACAGCAGATGTCTGGCATGACCCCGCTAATATCGCTCG
>Ga0154020_10006294_pt1 | contig 13900 bp, 10 predicted proteins | sample Klosneuvirus_201_FD_109709 | JGI IMG/M metagenome (GOLD analysis project Ga0154020, IMG submission 109709) | Active sludge microbial communities from wastewater, Klosterneuburg, Austria - Klosneuvirus_20160825_MG | ecosystem: Engineered > WWTP > Aerobic digester > Activated sludge | place... | reverse complement strand
GAATCGGTGGTGGTCGAACGCCGCCTGCACGGCCTGCGCGGGCGGGAGCTGCTGGCCGAGGTGCGCGTGGACGACCTGTCCGACGGCAAGCGCCGGCTGGTGCGCGCCAGCTATACCGACATCACCGAGCGCAAGCGGGCGGAGGACTCCCTGCGCGAGAGCGAGCAGTTCCTGCGCGACATTTTCAACAACGCGGCGGAAGGCATCTGGGTCATTGACACAGAGCGCAATACGATGCGCGCCAATCGCGCCCTGTGCGCCATGCTGGCAGTGAGCGAGACGGATATCCGGGGCCGCTCGATCTATTCCTTCGTGGATGACCGGAACGCGCAAATCTTTCGCGAACGCTCCGCGATCACGCAGGAATCCGGAAGCGGCACCAGCTACGAAGTCGAGCTGACCAACAGTCTCGGCAACAAGCTGACCTGCCTGTTCAATTCCTCGCCGCTGCGCGACGCCGGCGGCCGCATCATCGGTTCGTTCGCCGTAGTGAACGACATCACCGTGCGCAAGGCAACCGAGGACGAACTGCGCAAAACCAAGGAGCGCTACGATCTCGCCGCCGCGATCGGCAAGGTCGGCACCTGGGACTGGAACCCCGTAACGGGCTCGCTGGCCTGGAACGATGAAACCTTCCGCCTGCTGGGCTTCGAGCCCGGCGCCGTGGCGCCCGACTACGAGCTGTTCCTCGCGCAGGTACACTCCGACGACCGGGTGCGCCTCGAGCGCGAGGTCAAGGCGGCACTGTACGAGAAGACCCCCTATGCGCTCGAGTGTCGCATCGTCAAGCACGGCGGCACGGAAATCACGTGTTATGTCACCGGGATGGTCGAGTTCGCTGCCGACGGCCGCGCGACCCGCATGTTGGGCACCATCCAGGACATCACCGAACGCAAGCGGACGGAGCTTGAAGCCGCGGCGCAACGTGCCTTCCGCGAAACCCTGGTCGAATCCATCCCCGGCGTGTTCTACGCCATCGATACCGGCGGCCGCTTCCTGCTGTTCAACAACAACCTGCTGGCCGTCACCCAGAGAACCGCCGAGGAGCTGATGGCGACCAACGCGGTTGCGCTGTTCGACGAGGACGAGAGGCCGCAGATTGTCGCCGCCATCGCCCGCAGCTTCGCCGAAGGCGGCGCTGAGGCCGAGGGCAGCCTGGTCGGCCTGCACGGGAGTCGCACGCCCTTCTATTTCACCGGCCGGCGCATCGAATTCGAAGGCCGGCCGATCCTGGTCGGCACCGGCTTCGACATTTCCGAGCGCAAGCAGGCGGAAGCCCGCCTGCAACTTGCCGCCAGCGTGTTCTCGCAAGCACGCGAGGGCATTGTCATCACCGATACCGACGGCGTTATCGTCGACGTGAACGAGACCTTCTGCCACATCACCGGCTACAGCCGCGAGGACGCCGTCGGACAGACACCGCGCATCCTCAAGTCCGGCCGCCAGAGCAAGGAGTTCTATGCCGAGATGTGGCGGTCGCTGACCGACAAGGGCCACTGGTACGGCGAAATGTGGAACCGCAAGAAAAATGGCGAGCTGTATGCCGAGCTGATCAACATCACCGTCGTGCACGATGAACGGGGTATTGCGCGGAACTACGTCGCGCTGTTTACCGACATCACCGCGATGAAGGAACACCAGCAGCAACTGGAGCACATCGCCCATTACGACGCGCTGACCGGCCTGCCCAACCGCGTGCTCCTGGCGGACCGCCTGCACCAGGCCATCGCCCAGGCGCGGCGGCGCGAAACCCTGATGGGCCTGGTCTATCTCGATCTCGATGGCTTCAAGGAGGTCAACGATACCCATGGTCACGAGACCGGCGACGGGCTTCTGATCGCGCTTTCGCAGCGGATGAAGGAGGCGCTGCGGGAAGGTGATACGCTGGCGCGGCCGGGTGGTGACGAGTTCGTCGTCGTGCTGGCGGACCTGGCCAACGTGGCCGAGTGCGAAGTCGTCCTCGCCCGGCTGCTGCGCGCGGCCGCCGCGCCGGTGCAGATCGGGGGATGCGTCCTGAAGGTTTCTGCCAGCCTCGGCGTGACGTTGTTTCCGATCGACGATGGCGATGCCGACAGCCTGCTGCGTCACGCCGACCAGGCCATGTACCAGGCCAAGCAGGCCGGCAAGAACCGCTACCACCTGTTCGATGTCGACCAGGACGCGGCGGTGAGCATCCGCCGCGAAAGCCTGGACCACATCCGCTGCGCGCTCGACCGTCGGGAGTTCGTGCTGTTCTACCAGCCCAAGGTGAACATGAGGACTGGCACCGTGGTCGGCACCGAGGCGCTGATCCGCTGGCAGCATCCCGCGCGCGGCCTGCTGCTGCCAGCGGACTTCCTGCCCGTCATCGAGGATCACCCGATCGGCGTCGAGCTTGGCGAGTGGGTGATCGAGACGGTGTTGATGCAGATTCGCAACTGGAACGCCGCGGGGCTGGACATTCCGGTGAGCGTGAATGTCGGTGCGCGCCAGCTGCAGCAAGGCGATTTCGCCGCACGCCTGTCGCAGATGCTGGCGGCACGGCCTGAGGTCAGGCCCGACCAGCTCGAACTCGAAGTGCTGGAAACCAGCGCGCTGGAAGATGTGGCCCATGTGTCGGAGCGCATGCACGCCTGTCGCGCGCTGGGGGTGAGCTTCGCGCTCGATGATTTCGGCACCGGCTATTCCTCGCTTACCTACCTCAAGCGCCTGCCGGCAAACCTGCTCAAGATCGACCAGAGTTTCGTGCGCGACATGCTCGACGATCCCGATGACCTGGCCATCGTCAAGGGCGTGATCGGCCTGGCGACCGCCTTCCGCCGCAAGATCATCGCCGAAGGTGTCGAAACCGTCGCGCACGGTTCGTGCCTGCTATCGCTCGGCTGCGATCTGGCGCAAGGCCACGGAATCGCGCAACCGATGCTGGCGGCTGACCTGCCCGGCTGGATGGCGGCCTGGCGACCGGATGCGGCGTGGACCGCCGTGACGGATCTCTCGGCCAAATAGGGCGACACGGCGCCAGCGGGGATCTCGCTTGCGTTCTGCTACAGACGCTTTTGCGAACACGTCAGCACACTACCGAATTGGGTTAGCCTCCCGGCATGGACTTTCTCGATCTCCTCGGTTTGCTGCTGCTGGCCGGCGCGGGCTGGCTGTGGTTCGACAGCCTCAGCGCGCGCGAGGCTGCGGTAGCGGCCGCGCGGGCCACCTGCGGTTCCGAGGACCTGATGCTGCTCGACGACACCGTTGCCATTGCGCGGCTGCGCCTCGCCCGCGACGGCGATGGGGTGCTGCGCATCCGGCGCGTCTATGGTTTCGAGTACAGCGATACCGGCAACGATCGCCATTCCGGGAGCGTCGTCATGCTGGGTAGCCGCATCGAGGTCATCAACATCAGGCGGCGGCAAGGCCCCGTGCTGAAGGTGGTGCACTGAGGCGTCCCGCAGCCGCGAATGAAGCCGGTTGCCATGCTGCCGCAGGGGCGTCGCGGCAGGATAAAATCATGCCCATCGATCACATTTTACAAAGGAGCAGGCAATGGCAATCAAAACCGTAGGCATCATCGGCGCCGGTACCATGGGCAACGGCATCGCACAGGCTTGCGCGGTGGCGGGCATCGACGCGGTCATGCTGGATATCAACGAGGCGGCGGTTCAGAAAGGTGTCGCGACGGTTTCCGGCAGCCTCGACCGCCTGGTCAAGAAGGAGAAGATGACGGCCGAGCAGAAGGCGGCGGCGATGGCGCGCATCAAACCGACGACGCAGATGGCCGACATGAAGGCTGTGGACATCGTGATCGAGGCGGCCACCGAAAACCTCGGCCTCAAGCTGAAGATCCTCAAGGAGGTCGAAGCCGCGATCGGAGCCGACACCATCATCGCCAGCAATACTTCGTCGATTTCGATCACCCAGCTCGCAGCCGCGACCGGCCGCGCCGACAAGTTCATCGGCATGCACTTCTTCAACCCGGTGCCGCTGATGGCGCTGGTGGAACTGATCCGCGGCCTGCAGACTTCGGACGCTACGCATGCGGAAGTCGAGGCGCTGGCCAAGGCGCTGGGCAAGACGCCGATCACGGTGAAGAACAATCCCGGCTTCGTCGTGAACCGCATCCTCTGCCCGATGATCAACGAGGCGATCTTCGTTTACTCCGAGGGGCTGGCGTCAGCCGAGGAGATCGACGCCGGGATGAAGCTGGGTTGCAACCATCCCATCGGACCGCTGGCGCTGGCCGACATGATCGGCCTCGACACCATGCTGGCGGTGATGAACGTGTTCTACGAAGGCTTCAACGATTCCAAGTACCGTCCGGCGCCGCTCCTGAAGGAGATGGTTGCCGCGGGTTATTTGGGACGCAAGACCGGTCGCGGCTTCTATACCTACTGATTGCCGCGGGCCGGAAAGTCGGCGCTGGCGCCACGGCGACGCGGCCCGGCGCTGGTTCTTTGTGCGTACCGGAAGCGCTCACGACATTTCCCGGCGGGACTCAGCCGGCGAAATGCCGCAGGCCGCCCAGATCCAGCACCCGGATGCTGCCGTACTCGGTGATCAGGAAGCCGGCTTGTTCCAGCGTGCGCAGGGTACGGTTGACGCGTTGGCGCGAGACGCCGGCAAGGAAGCCGATCTCGCCCTGGGAAATCGCGATGCGCGATTCGATGCCGGGTTGCAGCACCGGATGAAACAGCGCGGCGATGGCGCGTGCGACGCGTGCATCGATGTCCGCCAGCCGTTCCGATTCGAGCAGGCCGATGAACAGGCCGAGTCGCTCGTTGATCTGGTTGATGACGAAGCGGTTGAAGGGGATGCTGTGGTCCAGCAGCCAGTGGAAGGTCTCCCGTTTCACGCAGGCGACGCGCGTGTCGCGCAGGGCGACAACGTCGTAGCGGCGCGGCTCGGGCTTCAGCATCGAGCCCTCGCCGAACCAGCCGCCGGCGGCGATGCCCGTGTAGCTGGCGGTCTTGCCGCTGGCCCAGTCGCTGGACATCTTGGCCAGGCCATCGACGATGCCGAACCAGTGATCGACCGGCTCGCCCTTGCGGCAGACGAAACCGGCGGCCGGCACAAAGCGTTCGGTCGTGCCCTCGAGCGCACGCCCGAATTCCTCGGTAGACAGCGACTGCGCCCAGTTTGTGCGGCGCAGCACATGTTCGAGCGAGATCCCACATATTTGACAATTGTCAGGCACGCGACAATTATAGGCAGCGGAATGCCTTAGACTCAAATGTCGCAGCGGACAATTCGCACTAATAGCGAGTCCGTACCGCAAGTTGTTGGAGGAGAGAATACGCATGACCGCATCCCCATCGGAGCGGGGTTCTGCCCCGCTCGATACGTTTCCCCGTCTGCTGTTGAACCACGCCGCCACGCGCGGTGATCGTCCGGCGACGCGCGAGAAATATCTGGGCATCTGGCAGACCTGGAACTGGAGTCAGGTGACCGAGGAAGTACGCGCCATCGCCTGCGGCCTGGCAGAACTCGGCTTCAAGCGCGGCGATAACCTGGCCATCATCGGTGACAACCGTCCGCGCCTGTACTGGTCGATGTGCGCGGCGCAAATGCTGGGCGGCGTGCCGGTGCCCATGTACCAGGATGCGGTCGCCGCGGAAATGGCCTTCGTCCTCACCGACGGCGCGATCCGCTTTGCCATCGTCGAGGACCAGGAACAGGTCGACAAGCTGCTCGAAATCAAGGAGCAGTGCCCTGACCTCGCGCACATTCTCTACGACGATGCCCGTGGCATGCGCCATTACACCCAGACCTGGCTGCAGGGCCTGGATGAAGTCATCGCGATGGGCAAGGTGCATGACAGGAACCAGCCGGACTTCATTCCCGCCGAAGTGGCTCAGGGCCGCACCGAAGACGTCGCCGTGATGCTCTACACCTCCGGCACCACGGGCAAGCCGAAGGGCGTCTGCCTGACCCATGGAACCTTCATCGCCGCGGCGCAAAGCGGTGTCGGCTTCGATCACCTGACCGACCAGGAAGACATTCTGTCCTACCTGCCGATGGCCTGGGTCGGCGACCACCTGTTTTCCTATGCGCAGGCCATGGTGGCTGGTTTCACCATCAACTGTCCCGAGTCGGGCGACACGGTGTTGACCGACCTGCGCGAGATCGGCCCGACCTACTACTTCGCCCCGCCGCGCGTCTTCGAAAACCTGCTGACCACGGTAATGATCCGCATGGAGGATGCCGGCGCGCTGAAGCGCAGCATGTTCCATTACTTCATGGCGGTGGCCAAGCGCTGCGGTGCCGACATCCTCGATCGCAAGCCGGGTGTGTCCTCCTCGGATCGCCTGCTGTATTGGCTGGGCGACCTGCTGATCTACGGGCCGCTGCGCAACGTGCTCGGCATGAGCCGGATCCGAGTCGCCTACACGGCGGGCGCCGCCATCGGTCCCGACCTGTTCCGCTTCTACCGTTCGATCGGCGTGAACCTCAAGCAACTCTATGGCTCGACCGAAACCTGCGCCGCGGTCTGCCTGCAGCCCGATCGCGAGATCAAGTTCGACAGCGTTGGCAAGCCGGCGCCGGGGGTCGAGGTCAAGATCTCCGATGGCGGCGAGGTGCTGGTGCGCGGCAAGCTGCTGCTCAAGGAGTACTACAAGCGGCCCGATGCGACGGCCGAGGTGATCGATGCCGAAGGCTGGTTCCATACCGGTGACGCCGGTTTCTTCGACGAGGACGGTCACCTCAAGATCATCGACCGCGCCAAGGATGTCGGCAAGCTGGCGCAGGGTGCGATATTTGCCCCGAACTACATCGAGAACAAGCTCAAGTTCTTCCCGCACATCAAGGAGGCGGTCTGCTTCGGTCACGACCGCGACATGGTCTGCGCCTTCGTCAACATCGATATGGGTGCCGTCGGCAACTGGGCCGAACGGCGCGGCCTGCCGTATTCCGGCTACACCGATCTGGCCGGCAAGCCGGAAGTCCTCGAACTGATCCGGGAGTGCGTCGAACAGGTGAATGCGGACCTTTCGCACGACGCGATGGTGGCCGAGACGCAGATCCACCGCTTCCTGGTGCTGCACAAGGAACTCGATCCGGATGACGACGAACTGACGCGCACGCGCAAGGTGCGGCGGGGATTTGTCGCGGAGAAGTATGGCGTGCTGATCGACGCCCTGTACACCGGCAAAACTTCGCAGTTCATCGAAACCCAGGTCAAGTTCGAGGATGGTCGTACCGGCAAGGTTTCGGCCGATCTTAAGATTTGCGAAGTGAAGACTTTTCCCGCCGGCTTGAAGAAAGCGGCCTAGACCAGCAGCAGCGGACACGGCGAAAGACTTATGACCGACAGTATCCATTCGGAACGCATCACTTTCCATGACGCCATCGAGACGATGGAGGTGGATTTTTCGAGCATGACCTTCGCCGACGTGGCAGAGGTAGATGCCATCTACGACGAAATAGACCGGCGGCTCACCGCGACCGGGCAGCGCTGGTTTTTCCTGGTGCTCTATACCGATTGCGTGATTGCACCGGAAGCGTGGGATCGCTTCGCCGAGCGGGGCAAGAGTGCCAACATCAATCATGGCCGCGGCAGCGTGCGGGTTGACGCCAGGGCGCAGACGCGGGAAGCGATCCGGCAAAGCGCCGGCCGGGAATCCTTTCGTTCCAACATCTACGATACGCGCGACCAGGCATTGCTGGCGCTGGGGGAGATGCGCAAGCGCCAGCGCGAGCAGGCCAGCGGCGCGGATGAGGTATTCCTGCGCGTCGAGAACGTCAGTTTGCGTTTTGGTGGCGTCAAGGCGATCACCGACATCAGCTTCGAAATCAAGCGCGGGGAAATTTCGGCCATCATCGGCCCGAACGGCGCCGGCAAGAGCTCGATGCTGAATGTCATCAACGGCGTCTACCATCCGCAGGAGGGCACCATTACCTTTCTCGGCAATGTGCGCCAACAGATGCGTCCGCACGAAGCGGCAACACATGGCATCGCGCGCACCTTTCAGAACATCGCGCTGTTCAAGGGCATGTCGGTACTCGACAACATAATGACCGGGCGTAACCTGAAGATGAAGTCCAACATGCTGCAGCAGGCCTTCTGGTTCGGACCGGCGCAGCGTGAGGAACTCGAACACCGCGCCAAGGTCGAGGAGATCATCGACTTCCTCGAAATCCAGCACATCCGCAAGACACCCGTCGGACGCCTGCCCTACGGCCTGCAAAAGCGCGTCGACCTGGCGCGGGCGTTGGCCATGGAACCGGAACTGCTGCTGCTCGACGAACCCATGGCGGGCATGAACGTCGAGGAAAAGCAGGACATGTGCCGCTTCATCCTCGACGTAAACGACCAGTTCGGCACCACGGTCCTGCTGATCGAGCACGACATGGGCGTGGTGATGGACCTCTCCAACTTCGTCGTGGTGCTCGATTACGGCAAGAAGATTGCCGAAGGCACCCCGGACGAAGTTCGTGCCGACCCGAATGTCATCAGCGCCTATCTCGGCGCCAGCCACTGAGGATCCAATCATGGCATTTTTCCTGGAAACCCTGCTCGGCGGCCTGATGAGCGGCATGCTGTACTCGCTGGTGGCGCTGGGCTTCGTGCTGATCTTCAAGGCCTCCGGCGTGTTCAATTTCGCCCAGGGGGCGATGGTGCTGTTCGCGGCATTGGCGATGGCGCGTTTCTCCGAGTGGATCCCCGGCTGGCTGGGCACGGAGAACCTGTTCATCGCCAACCTGCTGGCGTTTGTCGTGGCCGTGGTGGTCATGTTCGTCATGGCCTGGCTGATCGAACGCCTGGCCCTGCGTCATCTGGTCAACCAGGAAGGCGCGACGCTACTGATGGCCACGCTGGGCATTGCCTACGTCCTCGACGGCATCGGCCAGACCATCTTCGGCAGCGACATTTACAAGATCGATGTCGGCATGCCGAAGGAGCCGGTGATGATGCTGGAAAGTGTGTTTGAGGGCGGCATCCTGATCAACAAGGAAGACTTCATCGCCGCGCTGATCGCTGCCCTGCTGGTGGTCTCGCTGACGGTCTTCTTCCAGAAAACCTCGACCGGTCGCGCGCTGCGTGCCGTGGCTGACGACCACCAGGCGGCGCAGTCGATCGGCATTCCGCTGGGCCGGATCTGGGTCATCGTCTGGTGTGTCGCCGGCATTACGGCACTGGTCGCCGGCATCATCTGGGGTTCCAAGCTCGGGGTCCAGTTCTCGCTGTCGACCGTTGCGCTGCGCGCCTTGCCGGTAGTGATCCTCGGCGGGCTGACCTCGGTGCCGGGTGCGATCATCGGCGGCCTGATCATCGGTGTCGGCGAGAAGTTGTCCGAGGTCTATCTCGGGCCTTACGTGGGCGGCGGCATCGAGATCTGGTTTGCCTACATGCTGGCGCTGGTCTTCCTCCTGTTCAGGCCGCAAGGCTTGTTCGGCGAGAAGATCATCGATCGCGTCTGATTCGAGGGACAACGGATGTTCTATAGAGAAAATGGCCAGTTCAAGACCACCTACAAGGCGGACCAGCAGGCCTTTGCCATACCGCAGGATCGCTGGGCGATTGTTGCGCTCGTGGCGTTTGCCTTCATCGGGATTCCGTTGCTGGTCGACGAGTACATGTTCCGCGCCATCATGGTGCCGTTCCTGATCCTGTCGCTGGCGGCCCTCGGCGTGAACATCCTGGTCGGTTATTGCGGCCAGATCACCCTCGGCGCGGGCGCTTCGATGGCGGTCGGTGCTTATGCCGCCTACAATTTCATGGTTCGCGTCGACGGCATGCCGGCGCTGGCCGCAATCTTGTTGGGTGGCGTGATTGCGGCCGCAGCGGGTATCGTGTTCGGCATTCCCAGCCTGCGCGTGCGGGGTTTGTATCTCGCCGTGGCGACCTTGGCGTCCCAGTTCTTCTGGGACTGGGCCTTCCTGCGCATCAAGTGGTTCACCAACGATTCCTCATCGGGTTCGGTTTCGGTGCCTGACATCAATCTGTTGGGCTGGACGATCAATTCGCCGACCGACAAGTACCTGTTCTGTCTCGGGTTCCTGGTCGTCTTCACCGTCATGGCGAAGAACCTGCTGCGTGGCAACATGGGCCGGCAATGGATGGCGATTCGCGACATGGACGTGGCGGCCACGGTGATCGGCATCCGCCCGATGTACGCCAAGCTGACGGCCTTCGCCGTCAGTTCCTTCTACCTTGGCGTTGCCGGGGCCTTGTGGGTTTCGTAAACCTCGGCTCCTGGGAGCCGGCGGCGTTTTCGATCGACCGTTCCTTCCAGTTGCTGTTCATGGTCATCATCGGCGGCATGGGGGCGATTTCCGGCAGCTTCTTCGGCGCGGCCTTCATCGTGATCCTGCCGATCTTCCTGAATCAGATGCTGCCCCTGATAGGCGGTCTGTTCGGACTGGAAGTCTCGATCGCGCTGGTGTCCCACGTCGAGATTATCATCTTTGGTTCGCTGATCGTGTTTTTCCTGATCGTCGAACCGCATGGCATCGCCCGGTTGTGGGCGACCGGGCGGGAGAAGCTGCGACTGTGGCCTTTCCCCCATTGAGAGACAGAGGCGAAGCCGGAGGGTAATATTCCCCGGCATCGCAGATCTGGTTTATTGCAGGCGAAACACCACACCATCCTAGGAGGAGAAAAAATGAAACTACGCAAACTTGCAGTCACCGCTTCGCTTGCAGCGATCGGTCTGTCCGCTGCCCTTACCGCACCGGCGACATATGCGGCCGAGGAGCAGTTCTTTCCGGTACTGGCCTACCGCACCGGTGCCTACGCCCCCAATGGCGCGCCCTGGGCCAACGGCTATGTCGACTACCTGAAGCTGGTCAATGCGCGCGGCGGCGTCAATGGCGTCAAGATAATCGTTGAAGAATGCGAAACCGGCTACGCCACCGACCGCGGCGTCGAGTGTTACGAACGCCTGAAGGGCAAGCATGGCGGTGCCACCGTGGTGCAGCCGCTGTCCACCGGCATCACCTTCGCCCTGACCGAGAAGGCACCCGTCGACAAGATTCCCCTGGTTACCGCCGGCTACGGCCGCAGTGAATCGCAGGACGGTTCCGTGTTCGCCTGGAACTTTCCGCTGATCGGCACCTACTGGATGGGCGCCGACGTGCTGGTGCAGCACATCGCCAAGAAGGAAGGCGGCTTCGACAAGCTGAAGGGCAAGAAGATTGCCCTGGTCTATCACGACAGCCCCTACGGCAAAGAGCCGATCGCCCTGCTGCAGGAGCGCGCCAAGATGCATGGCTTCTCGGTGCAGTTGCTGCCCGTCGCGCATCCCGGCGTCGAGCAGAAGGCCACTTGGCTGCAGATTCGCCAGAACAAGCCTGACTATGTCTTCCTCTGGGGCTGGGGCGTGATGAACTCGACCTCGATCAAGGAAGCGCAAGCCACCGGCTATCCGCGCGACAAGATGTATGGCGTATGGTGGTCGGGCGCCGAGCCCGATGTCAAGGATGTTGGCGAAGGCGCCAAGGGTTACAACGCGCTGGCCATGCAGCATGGTGCCGAGCCGAACTCCAAGGTGGTCAAGGAAGTCCTCGAGAAGGTGCATGCCAAGGGCCAGGGCACCGGTCCCAAGGAAGAAGTCGGCCAGGTGCTGTACATGCGCGGTCTGATCTCCGCCATGCTTTCTGTCGAGGGCATGCGCGCTGCGCAGGGGCGCTATGGCAAGGGCAAGCACATCACCGGCGAGCAGATGCGCTGGGGCCTGGAGAACATCAACCTCGACCAGAAGACCCTGGACAGCATGGGTTTTGGTGGTGTGATGCGCCCGGTGCAGACCTCCTGCCTCGACCACATGGGCTCGGCGTGGGCGCGTGTGCATACCTGGGACGGCAAGAAGTGGAACTTCTCCTCCGACTGGTATCAGGGCGACGAGAAGGTGCTGCGTCCGATGGTGATCAGTACCGCCGGCAAGTATGCCGAAGAGAAGAAAATCGTGCGGCGCACTGCGGACGACTGCAAGAAGTAAGCAGCACGTGACCTGAGAGACCTTCCGGACGGGGTGTGGCTTGCCCCGTCCGGAACCGGTTTCCGACCATGGCCATTGCCATTCGAAAGCACACATGACTACCGCCAACATACTTCTCAACGTCAATAGCATCGAGGTAATCTACAACCACGTGATCCTCGTGCTCAAGGGCGTTTCGCTGTCCGTATCCGAAGGCAGCATCGTCGCCCTGCTGGGCGGCAACGGCGCCGGCAAGACCACCACCCTGCGTGCCGTCAGTAACCTGCTGCACGGCGAACGCGGCGAAGTGACCAAGGGTTCGATCGAGTGTCGCGGGGAGCGCATCGAGGCGTTGACGCCGGCCGACCTGGTCAAGCGCGGCGTGGTCCAGGTCATGGAGGGCCGCCACTGCTTCGGCCACCTGACCATCGAAGAAAACCTGATGACCGGCAGCTATACGCGCACCGACGGCAAGGCCGCCGTGGCACAGACGCTGGAGAAGGTTTACAACTATTTCCCCCGCCTGAGAGAGCGGCGCACCAGCCAGGCGGCCTATACATCCGGCGGGGAGCAGCAGATGTGCGCCATCGGCCGCGCGCTGATGGCCAACCCGACCATGGTCCTGCTCGACGAACCGTCGATGGGCCTGGCGCCGCAAATCGTCGACGAGGTTTTCGCCATCGTCAAGGACCTCAACCAGCGCGAAAAGGTCACCTTCCTGCTGGCCGAGCAGAACACCAACATGGCCCTGCGCTATGCCGACTTCGGCTACATCCTCGAAAACGGTCGCGTCGTGATGGAAGGTGCTGCGTCGGAACTCGCCAACAACGAGGACGTCAAGGAGTTCTACCTCGGCATCTCCTCGGGCGAGCGCAAGAGCTTTCGCGAAGCCAAACACTACCGCCGCCGCAAGCGCTGGCTCGCTTGAGTCCCGCGGATCACGCGGCGCGCTGCGGCGTTGCTCAAGGCCTTGTTTAGAAAAGCTAAACGTCGGCCTTTCGCGCCTTGCATCGCTTGGTGCTCCACGGTCCTCGCTACTGCTGCACCGTCTACAACATTCTTGATTAGCAATGAACGTCAGCCACCATCAAAAGAACGGCACATTTTCGACCCCTTCGGTTCGTCATTCCGGGCTTGACCCGGAATCCAGGAGGTTTTCGGCCGTCCGTTCTGGATTCCGGCTTTTGCCGGAATGACAAGCTGACCTTCATGGCCAATCAGGACAACATTTGACTTCGGAGCAGTTCATGGCCAAATACTTTGACGATCTCGAAACCCGTTCCGCCGACGAACGAAAGTCGGCTCTGGCGACACGGCTGCCGCAGCAGATCGCCCACGCAAAAGCCAACACGGCCTACTTCGCCGAGACCCTGAAGGGTTTCGATGCCGCGACGATCACCTCGACGGCTGCTTTAGCGGCGCTTCCCGTGGTGCGCAAGAGCGACCTGATCGAGTTGCAGAAGCAGCGGCCGCCGTTTGGCGGTTTGGCGGCGTCGCACTGGGGCAAGCTGGGGCGTGTGTTTTCTTCCCCCGGCCCGATCTATGAACCGGAGGGTCGCGTCGCCGACTACTGGCGCACGGCTCGCGCGCTGTATGCCGCCGGCTTTCGTGCCGGCGACCTGGTGCACAATAGTTTCTCGTATCACATGACGCCCGGCGCCTGGATCCTCGAAGCCGGCGCCCATGCCCTGGGCTGCACGGTATTTCCGGCCGGTGTCGGCCAGACCGAGCAGCAGGTGGCGGCGATGGCCGACTTGGCCCCCAACGGCTATGTCGGCACGCCGTCCTTCCTGCGCATCCTGCTGGAGAAGGCCGATGAACTCGGCATCAAGCTGCCCTCATTGACCAAGGCGCTCGTTTCCGGCGAAGCCTTCCTGCCGCCGGTGCGCGACGCGCTGCTGGCGCGCGGCATTGCCGGCTACCAGGCCTATGCCACTGCGGAACTCGGCGTCATCGCCTATGAGACCGAGGCGCGACAGGGCCTCGTCGTCGATGAAGGCGTGGTCGTCGAG